>ENA-OPVK01001638-OPVK01001638.1-human-gut-metagenome-genome-assembly--contig:-NODE-1638-length-12937-cov-6.619780_pt1 | contig 12937 bp, 12 predicted proteins | sample MGYA00241495_ERZ501982 | MGnify/ENA primary metagenome ERZ501982 (study PRJEB25962, sample SAMEA2042002) | human gut metagenome | biome: human gut; feature: human-associated habitat; material: faeces...
CTGACCCTGACGAACTACCGCCTCCGGGGCATCGTGACCTTTTTGCTGGGCAGCCTGACCGAGTATATGTTCCTCTACACCGCCGACGGCTGGACCGGCGAGCTGGTGAAGGACGCCGCCCGGAACGAAGGGGTGCTGGAATGGGTGCCGAAGAGCGAAGTCGAGGCCCTGCCCGTCTGGGAGGGCGATAAAATTTTCTTCCGCTTATTAAAAGAGGACCGCCCGTTCTTCTCCCTCAAGCTGAAATATGAGGGGGATGATCTAACGGAAGCGGTCCTTGATGGGGAACTCCTTCCGTCATCGCTTCGCGATGCCACCTCCCTCAAAGAGGGAGGCTAATAGGCTCCCTCTCCGAGGGAGCTGGCGCGGCAACGCCGCGACTGAGGGAGTCTTAATTCAGTTTCAGATCTCCTTCTTTGATCCAGCCCAGCTTGCGCTCGATCTCGCAGAAGAGGACACTGAGCAGGGCGGGCAGGACGAAGCAGAGCAGCACCATGGCAGCCCAGTCCATCGGGGTGATGGCGGCCTTGGTGCCCGCGGCGATGTCGTTGACCCAGCCGGTGTAGACGCCGATCTGGCCCACCAGACCGCAGGTGCCCATGCCGGAGGAGACCGCCGCGCCGTTCATCTCAAAGTGGAACAGGCAGGTAGCCAGCGGGCCGGTGATGGCCGAGGCCAGCGTGGGGGCGATCCAGATGCGGGGGTTCTTGACGATGTTGCCCATCTGCAGCATGCTGGTGCCCAGACCCTGACTGACCAGACCGCCCACACCGTTTTCGCGGTAGCTCATCACGGCAAAACCCACCATCTGGGCGCAGCAGCCCGCCACGGCAGCGCCGCCCGCAAGGCCGGTCAGACCCAGCGCGGCGCAGATGGCGGCGGAGGAAATGGGCAGGGTCAGCGCCACGCCCACGATCACCGACACCAGAATGCCCATGACCAGCGGGGCCTGCTCGGTGGCCCACATGATCAGGGTGCCCACCTGACTGGCGGCGGCACCAATGGGCGCGGCGATGAGCATGGACAAGCCCACGCCTGCAAAAATGGTCACCAGCGGGGTGACCAGAATGTCCACCTTGGTCTCCTTGCTGACCGCCTTGCCCAGCTCGGACGCGACGATGGCAATGACCAGCACCGCCAGCGGGCCGCCTGCGCCGCCCAGCGCGTTGGCAGAGTAGCCCACAGTGATCAGGCTGAACAGCACCAGCGGCGGGCAATGCAGTGCCCAGCCGATGGCGCAGGCCATGGCCGGGCCGCTCATGGCCGTGGCGTAGCCGCCCAGATCCACCAGCACGTCCAGACCGGTCTGCTGGCCCAGCGTCTTGATGATGGTGCCGATCAGCAGGCTGGCAAACAGGCCCTGTGCCATGGCACCCAGCGCCTCGATGAGGTAGCGCTGCGGCGTGATGACGATATCCTTGCGTTTTAAGAAATCTTTCACATTTGACATGAGAAACTGCCTTTCTGTTCCAGAGATGTTTGTTTTGTGCAGAAACTGCATGTCATGTATAATACCATACACCTGTCAAGACAGCAAGCGAAAACCGCATTTTTGCTGGAAATATCTGCAATTTTTGGCTTTGTGCAATGATTTGCGGGCGCGGGACGTATTTCTTTTGGAGCATTTTTCGGGTGCGGGGCGCGCCGCAAAGAAAACCGCGTGCCCCCGTGCGCGGCAATTGACGCGGCCTTGCCCGTGGGTGTATACTGGAAGCGCAACTGAAAAATGAAATGCTGTCCTTTTTTGCGGGGCGGCGTCCGAGAAATAGATGAAGTTTTGGGAGCACAGCATGAAAAAGACGTTCTGGAAAAAATGCACGGTCCGGGGCACAGCGGCAGCGCTGGCGCTGGCACTGACCTTCTCGCTGGGGGCACCGCTGGCGCTGGCGGCCCAGCCGGAAGAACCGGAGATTGCCGCGGCGGCGCAGACGCAGGAAGCGCAGGAGACCGACCGGCCCACCCTGCAGCCCGAGACGCCGGAGCTGGCCGCCGAGGACCCGGAAGCACCGCCCGCGCAGGCGACTGCGGCCGAGGAGAACAGCGTGAACCAGCACACGCCGGAAAACAGCGTGGTGCTGACGCCGGAACAGATCAGCGAAGCACTGGACGCCGGTGCGCTGAACGAGGCCGAGGCCCAGTGCCTTGATTTTGGCAGCGAGAACGGCTTCTGGACCTGGCTGGTGAACTTTTTGTTCGGCTGGCTGGACAAGGCCGAACCGGTGTATTCCGGCTGGCGCACCACGGGCGGCAAGACCTATTATTACAGCTCCACCACCCACGAGCCGGTGACCGGCATCCAGAGCATCGACGACAAGCTCTATTATTTTGACGCCGACGGCGTGCTGCAGAAGGGCAAGACCTTCGGCGTGGATGTGTCCAAATACCAGAAGAACATCGATTGGGAGCAGATCAAGAAGGCGGGCGTCAGCTTTGTCATCGTGCGCATCGGCTACCGCGGCTACGGCGCTTCCGGTGCGCTGGTACTGGACCCCATGTTTGAGGAGCATTTCACCAACGTGAAGAACGCGGGCCTGAAGGTGGGCGTTTATTTCTTCAGCCAGGCCACCACCGAGGAGGAAGCCAAAGAGGAGGCCTTCGCCTGCGCCTATGTGCTGAACGGCCGCAAGCTGGACTACCCCATCTTCTTTGACACCGAGGCTTCCGGTGCGTCGGGCGGCTCCGGCCGTGCCGACGGCCTGGGCGTGGCCGACCGCACCAAGTGCGCCGTGGCCTTCTGCGAGGAAGTGAAGGCGAACGGCTACAAGCCCGGCGTCTATGCCTCCACCCTGTGGTACCGCAACCGGGTGGACCTGAGCAGCCTGACCAAGTACACCATCTGGAACGCCCACTACGGCGTGGCCAGCAGCCCCATCGACTGCGCCCTGTGGCAGGGCACCTGCACCGCGCGCCTGCCCGGCTACAAGGGCGACCTGGATGTGAACATCAGCTATATCGGGTAAGAGAGGGAGCCTATGGACCGCATTCGACTGATCGCGTCGGACATGGACGCCACCCTGCTGGACGAGCACAGCCAGCTGCCGCCAAAGTTTGCCGACACCATCCGCGCACTGGCCGGGCAGGGCATCCTGTTCGCCGCCGCCAGCGGCCGCCCGCTCTACACGCTGGAAGCCATGTTCCCGGACCTGCTGGACGAGATCATCCTCATCGGTGACAACGGCGGTGCGGCCCGCTGGAAGGGCAGGGACCTGTTCGTCTCCGAGATGCCTGCCGCAGGCTGGCGCAGCCTTGCCCGCAGCACAAAGCAGGCCGGAGACGTGGGCCTTTTGTGCGGGCTGCAGGCAGCCTATGCCGAAAAGCAGGACGAACAGTACGATGCCGTGTTCAAGAACTTCTACACCCGGGTGGAATATGTGGACGACCTGACCGCCGTGGAAGCGGCAGCGGATAAGTTCACGGTCTATCTGCCGCACGACAATGCGCAGGAAGCCTTTGATGCGACCTATGGTGCGTTCCACACCGGCAACGGCGGCGCATTCTCGGTGGCCGTGGCGGGCAAGAACTGGGTGGACGTGATGAACCCAGGTGTGCACAAGGGCGCAGCTCTGGCCAGGGTGGGGGCCCTGCTGGGCATCCCGGCAGACAGCATGATGGCCTTTGGCGACACCTACAACGACGCCGAGATGCTCACCGCCGCAAAGTACGGCTTTTTGATGGAAAACGGCAGCGAACCCTTGCGGGCGAAAGTGCCGTTCCTGGCACCATCTCACCGGGACTACGGCGTGATGCAGGTGCTGGAAACCGTGCTGCGCCAGCACGGCAATGTAAGCCCGGAAGATTTTACAAAAGCACACTGAACAATTCAAAGGCAGGCACGAAACGCCTGCCTTTTGTCATATCCAAAGCACATTCCCCATAAATTGTTCTCAGAGAAAACTGGCTGGGGAGGCATGGGGATATGTTTGTAGTCACATTGAACAAAACAAGCCTGAAAAAACTGGGTCTCGGGGCCATGTGCTGCGCACTGGTGGTCTGCAGCGCCCTGCTGGGGCGTTATATCAGCAGCCGCACCGTCACGGCGTCGGCGTCCGTGAACAAGATCGAGAGCGCACAGGACATTCAGACCTGGTTCACCGGTTACGGGTTGGATGTGGACGGCGCGTCCATCACGGCCGATAAGGTCAAGATCCCCCGCAAGTGGGACGACAGCTTTTCGGCCTTCAACGGGGTGGTGCAGCAGAGCGGCATGGACCTTGCCCGCTACAAGGGTAAGACCGTGGAGAAATGGACGGCGCTGATCCCGGCGGCCAGCAATGGGGACGCCAGCCGCTACGGCGTGCTGCTGGTGTACAAGAAAAAGGCCGTGGGGGCCTACCTGCTGGAGCGGCCCTCCGGCGTCGTGGTGGGGCTGAAGGATATGCAGGCCGCCATGGCCGAGGCCGAAGCCCAGCAGACTTCCGGTGAAGATTACAGCGGCGACTGGGGCGAGCGCCACGACGAAGAACTGGACGCCCAGACGCTGGACGGCCAGGCGCAGCAGACCTCGGGCGAGGATTACAGCGGCGATTGGGGCGAACGCCATGACGAGGAGCTGGACGCCCAGCAGACCTCCGGCGAGCCGGACACCCAGCCCGCAGCCATCGACCCGGCGGACCTGCCGCTGGACGCCGAGGGCTACCCGGTGGAATGACGCGGGAACGCCTGCTGCGCGCCGGAACTGCCGGGAACCGGGCGAAAAACTGCGTCGAACCGGAAAGCAAAATGCCTAAAATTTGCGCACAATCGGAAATAAAAGTGAAACCTGTGCATTTTTGTCGCATTCTTATGTTCAATTGTACCAAAAAAATGCGCAAAAAATTAGCAATATGAAATGGTGAAAAAATTTGGGACAGGGTTTATAATAGAAGTATCAACTCACGGTGCGGCGCGGCCGCAATCGACGCGAAAAAATGGCGTCCCGTGGGATCAAGTAAGGAGAAAATGATTATGAAGGAATTTCAGTATACCGTTAAGGATGCCTGCGGCATCCATGCACGTCCCGCCGGCCTGCTCGTCAAGACCGTCAAGGGCTTTACCAGCACCGCCACCCTCGAGAAGGACGGCAAGAGCTGCGATCTGCGCAAGCTGATGGCTCTGATGGGCATGGGCGTCAAGCAGGGCGAGACCATCACCGTCAAGGTCGAGGGCGACGACGAGGAAGCTGCAGCCGCAGCGATCCAGAAGTTCCTGACCGAGAACGTCTGATCGGCAGCGTGATGACGAAAGCCCTCGCGGTTGAGCTGCGGGGGCTTTTTTGGACGGTACGGGACGAAATGTCCCGATGAGAAAGAAGGAGAGTGCACAATGCAGGTAGGCACCGGAAAGAGCGTGCTCAATGGCATCGCCATTGGCAAGCTGAAGATCTACAAGAAAAAAGATACCGCTATTTCCACCGCTCCTGTGGCAGATACCGCCGCAGAACTGGAGCGTTTTGAAGCTGCCCGGCAGAAGGCCATCGAGCAGCAGACCGCACTGTATGAAAAGGCACTGGCAGAAGCCGGTGAGGACATCGCCGAGGTATTCAACATCCACGCCATGATGCTGGATGACGACGACTTTGTGGATGCCATCAAGGAGATCATCAACGGGCAGAAGATGTGCGCCGAATATGCCGTCAAGACCGCCGGCAACAACCAGGCAGCCGTCTTCGCTGCCATGGACGACCCGTATCTGCAGGCCCGCAGCGCCGATGTGCTGGACATTGCGCAGGCCATGCTGGATATTCTGCAGGGGGTGGACAATGCCAGCCTGCAGGGCACCGAGCCCAGCATCCTGGTAGCCGAGGATCTGGCCCCCTCCGAGACGGTGCGGATGGACAAGAGCCTGCTGCTGGGCTTCATCACCCGCGAGGGCAGCTCCAACAGCCACACCGCCATTCTGGCCCGCAGCATGAACATCCCCGCCCTGATCCAGTGCAAGGATATCCAGGACGACTGGGACGGAAAGATGGCCGTCATCGACGGCTACAACGCCTGTGTGTATGTGGACCCCACCCCCGACCTGCTCAAGAGCCTGAAAAAGCGCCAGCAGGAGGACCAGAAAAAGCAGGCCCTGCTGCAGGAGCTGAAGGGCAAGCCCAACACCACGCTGGACGGCAAGACCATCAATGTGTTTGCCAACATCGGCGGCATGGGCGATGTGGGCGCTGTGCAGCAGAACGACGCCGGCGGCGTGGGCCTGTTCCGCACCGAGTTCGTCTACCTGAACTGCAAGGACTACCCCAGCGAGGAGTATCAGTTCGAAGCCTACAAGCAGGTGGTGGAGAGCCTGGCACCCCGCAAGGTGGTGGTGCGCACCTGTGACATCGGCGCGGACAAGACCGTGGACTACATGAAGCTGGACCACGAGGACAACCCCGCCCTGGGCTACCGTGCCATCCGCATCTGCCTGACCCGCAAGGATTTCTTCAAGACCCAGCTGCGCGCGCTGCTGCGCGCTTCCGCTTACGGCAACATGAGCATCATGTTCCCCATGATCACCAGCCTGCGGGAGCTGCAGGACGCCAAGGCTGTTCTGGAGGAGTGCCGTGCAGAGCTGGCCGCCGAGGGCGTCAAGATGGGCCAGAACATTGAAGTGGGCACCATGATCGAGACCCCCGCCGCCGTGCTCATCGCCGACGAGCTGGCCGCCGAGTGCGATTTCTTCTCCATCGGCACCAACGACCTGACCCAGTACACCTGCGCGCTGGACCGCCAGAACGCAAAGCTGGAGCCCTTCTTCAACCCCCATCACCCCGCTGTGCTGCGCGCCATCAAGATGACCATCGAGGCGGGCCACCGCCACGGCATCTGGGTGGGCATCTGCGGCGAGCTGGGCGCAGACACCGCCCTCACCGAGACCTTCCTGCGCATGGGCGTGGACGAGCTGTCCATGAACGCCAAGAGCATCCTGCCGGTGCGCAAGATCATCCGCAGCGTGGACCTGAGCAAGCCTTCTGAAAAGTAAGGAACAAGAGAATCCCGGTTTACCGTTCCCATAAGAACCCCCGGCAGGGCGTCACGCTCTGCCGGGGTCTTTGTATACGGGCCAAAAGTTTACGGAAAATACTTTAAAACGCTAAAGCGAAATGCTATACTATAAGCTGTGACAGGGTATGCAGGTGTCCAGCGCTGCCCGTGGAGGAGATTATGACACAATTCTTGATTCGTCTGTTCATCCGCCAGCCCGACCATGCGCAGGACCCCAAGGTGCGTGCCGCCTACGGCAACCTTGCCGGCGTGGTGGGCATGGTGTGCAACCTGCTGCTGTGCCTGGGCAAGCTGACCGTGGGCACCCTGTTCGGCTCCATCGCCATCACGGCGGATGCCCTGAATAACCTTTCGGATGCCTCGTCCAACGTGGTCAGTCTGGTGGGCTTCCGGCTGGCAAGCAAGGCCCCGGACGCCGAACACCCCTTCGGCCATGCCCGGTATGAATATCTGGCCGGGCTTGCAGTCAGCGTGACCATCCTCGGCATCGGATTTTCGCTGCTGAAGGAATCGGTGGTCAAGGTGCTGCACCCGACGCCGGTGGTCTTCAGCGGACTGACGGTAGCCGTGCTGGCGGCGTCCATCCTCGTCAAGCTGTGGATGAGCGGCTTCAACCGCACCATCGGCCGCATCATTGCGTCCGAGACCCTCATTGCCACCGCTGCCGACAGCCGCAACGATGTGCTGAGCACCGGCGCGGTGCTCTTTGCCACCATCCTGTGCCATGTGACCGGCTGGGATATTCTGGACGGCCTGATGGGTGTTGCCGTGGCGGTGTTCATCCTTGTTTCCGGCTGGGGTCTTGTGCGGGACACCCTCAGCCCGCTGCTGGGCGAAAGCCCCAGCGAGGACCTTGTGGACCACATCGAGCAGAAGGTGCTTTCCTACCCCGGCGTGCTGGGCATGCACGATCTGATGGTGCACGACTACGGTCCGGGCCATCAGTTCGCCTCGCTCCATGTGGAGCTGCCCGCCGAGCAGGACCCGCTGGATGCCCACGACCTGATCGACAACATCGAGCGTGATTTTATGAAAAACGACCGCCTGATGGTCACCATCCACTATGACCCCATCGTCACCTCGGATGCGGCTGTGGGCGTGCTGCGCGCCCGGCTGACCGAAAAGCTGCGCCAGCTCGACCCGGAGCTCTCGCTGCACGATTTGCGCATCGTGCCGGGCAAGACCCACACGAACGTGCTGTTCGATCTGGTGCTCCCGGCGGGCTACACCGGCGATCAGGTGGAGCTGCTGAGCCAGCTGGAACAGTTCATCAAGCAGCAGGATGCGGCCTATAGCTGCATCATCAAGGTGGAGCAGAGCTATACGGCTGCCCACAAATAAACTCTCAGGGGGAAGTATTATGCTGAATGAGACCTACCGCGCGATGCTCGGCAATAAGAGCGTCATCCGCGAGACCTTCATGTACGGCAAGCAGCGCGCTGCCGCCATCGGGTATGAGAATGTGTTCGATTACTCGCTGGGCAACCCCAGCGTGCCCTGCCCGCCCCAGTTCACCGAAGCTATGCAGGACCTGTTGGCCAATGAAGAACCGGTCAACCTGCACGGCTACTGCCCCAGTCAGGGCGACCCGGGCTTCCGCACCGATGTGGCAGCACACCTGACAAAGACCTTTGGCCTGCCCTATGAGCAGAAGCACATCTTCCCCACCACCGGTGCGGCGGGTGCCATTGCCCATGCCATCCGTGCGGTCACGCAGCCCGGCGACGAGGTGCTCACCTTTGCGCCCTACTTCCCGGAGTACGGCCCCTATGTGGCGGGCACCGGGGCAGTCCTCAAGGTGGTGCCGCCGCAGGCCCCGGCCTTCCAGCCCAATCTGGATGCGTTTGAAGCAATGCTCACCGAGAAGGTGACGGCGGTGCTCATCAACACCCCCAACAATCCCACCGGTGTGGTCTACTCGGCCGAGACCCTCACCCGCATGGCCGACATCCTGACCCAAAAGAGCAAGGCCTTCGGCCACAACATTTTCCTCGTCAGCGATGAGCCTTACCGCGATATCGCCTTTGACGGCAAGACCGTGCCCTACCCGGCGGCATTCTATCCCCACACGCTGACCTGCTTCTCTTACTCCAAGAGCCTGAGCCTGCCCGGTGAGCGTCTGGGGTATGTGGCGGTGCGCCCGGGCTGTGAGGGTGAGGACATCCTTGTGGATATGATGGCCCAGATCTCCCGCTTTACCGGCCACAACTGCCCGCCCAGCATCATCCAGCGTGCCGTGGGCCGCTGCCAGGAGGTCACCAGCGACCTGTCCGTTTACGAGACCAACATGAACCTGCTGTACGATAAGCTCACCGAGTTGGGCTTTGAGGTGGAGCGCCCCGGCGGCACCTTCTACATCTTCCCGAAGGCTCTGGAGGAGGACGCCAACGCCTTCTGCATGAAAGCCCGGGAATTCGACCTGCTGCTGGTGCCCAGCGACACCTTTGGCGTCAAGGGCTATGTGCGCCTTGCTTACTGCATCGACACTGAAAAGGTGCGCCGCAGTCTGCCTGCCCTCGAAAAGCTGGCGGCGGCCTACCGCAAATAAAAAGCCGAACCGCTCCGGCGCGGCGTTTGGCGGCGCGGGGCTGGAAATATACATCAGAGAGGAAAGGGAACCCCTGCTATGGAAAAGATCAAGATGACCACGCCGCTCGTCGAGATGGACGGCGACGAGATGACCCGCATTCTGTGGAAGATGATCAAGGACGAGCTGATCCTTCCGTTCGTGGACCTCAAGACCGAATACTACGACCTGGGCCTGCCCAACCGCGATGCCACCGCCGACAAGGTGACCATGGATGCCGCCCTTGCCAACAAGAAGTACGGCGTCTCGGTCAAGTGTGCCACCATCACCCCCAACGCCCAGCGCATGGATGAATACAAGCTGCATGAGATGTGGAAAAGCCCCAACGGCACCATCCGCGCCGTGCTGGACGGCACCGTGTTCCGTGCGCCCATCATGATCGACAGCATCAAGCCGGTGGTCAAGAACTGGAAAAAGCCCATCACCATTGCCCGCCATGCCTACGGCGATGTGTACAAGTGCACCGAGTTCCGCATCCCGGGTGCCGGCAAGGCCGAACTGGTGTTCACCGGGGCCGACGGCACCGAGCAGCGTGCCACCGTCTTTGATTTTGAGGGTGCCGGTGTGCTGCAGGGCCAGTACAACAAGGACGATTCCATCCGCAGCTTTGCCCGCAGCTGCTTCAACTATGCACTGGATGTGAAGCAGGACCTGTGGTTTGGTGCCAAGGATACCATTTCCAAGAAATATGACCACACCTTCAAGGATATCTTCCAGGAAGTGTACGACGCTGAGTATAAGGCAAAGTTCGAGGCCGCTGGCATCACCTACTTCTACAGCCTCATTGACGACATCGTGGCCCGCGTCATCCGCAGCGAAGGCGGCTTTGTCTGGGCCTGCAAGAACTACGACGGCGACGTGATGAGTGATATGGTGTCCACCGCCTTTGGCTCTCTGGCCATGATGACCAGTGTTCTGGTCAGCCCAGACGGCAAGTATGAGTTCGAGGCCGCTCATGGCACCGTGACCCGCCATTACTATAAGTATCTGAAGGGCGAAAAGACTTCCACCAACCCCATGGCCACCATTTTTGCATGGTCCGGCGCGTTCAAGAAGCGCGGCGAACTGGATAACCTGCCCGAGCTGGTGAAGTTCGGTGAAGCACTGGAAGCCGCCAGCCTGCAGACCCTGAACGACGGCGTCATGACCAAGGACCTGTGCGGTCTGGCCGAGGGCATCACCCCCACCGCCGTAGACAGCGAGGGCTTCATCAAGGCCATCCGTGAGCGTCTGGAAGCCAAGCTGGCATAATAATTTCTCTGTGATATAAATAGAAAGACCGGAACTGTAAGTACGACCTACAGTTCCGGTCTTTTTCGTTAAAATGATGCGAACGCACCTTGAATGTACCCGACAAAAAATGCGATAAACGTACTGAGGAGAATGCAGCCAAGCCACAAAAGGTCTGCGAGAAGCCGTTTGCCGGTCAATTGTTGGATGGCTTTTGAATAATCCAAAGCAAACCATAGCATGGCAGCAGAAAATAGAATGGAACTCCCATGAAGCCGAAAAGACAGCACCATGCTGAGAAGCACATAATTGATAAGCGTGTAAAAGATACTTCGCAAAAGAAGTTCCGGGAGAGCAGAATGCGACTTTTTCATAAAAGCTCCTTTATGGATTTATAAATGCAGTGCATCCAATACATCGTTTACCACGTCCAGCGATACCTGCCCTGGGGCGCTGGCCTGCCCGGGATTGGCAAAGGTCATGGCAGAGCCAAATGCTTCGCCGGAAAGACGGCTCACAGCCCCCAGAGCGCCCATGCTCATGGTGATGACGGGCGTTTCCGGGTGCCGGTCAGCCATCTCAGCAGTGGCGGCAAGCAATTCCAGCACATCGGTGCGGGTTTGGGGCATCACGGCCAGTTTGGGCAGATCGGCCCCGGCCTGCTGCATCTGCACCATGCGGCTCACGAGTTCGGCCCGGGGCGGTGTCTTGTGGAAGTCGTGACTGGAACAAACGACGGCCGCCCCGGCGGTGTGGGTGTCCGTGATCAGCTTGGGCAGGTCTGCCCCGGCGGTGAAGAACTCGATGTCCAGCAGGTCGGCGCAGTCGGTGTCCAGAACGGTATGGAGAAAGCGAAGGTATTCTTCATGCGTCAGCTCCACATTGCCGCCCTCGGCCTTTGTGCGGAAGGTGACAAGAAACAGCTTGTCCTTCAGCGCCACCCGCAGCTTTGCCACACAGCGGGCAATGGCACTGAGGTCTTTTGCACCTTCAAAGCAGTCTACGCGCCATTCCACACAATCGGCGCGCAAGGTGGAAAACTGCGCAGCCGTTTTCAGAATGGCGGCTTCGGTGTGCTCCACGATGGGAATGATGACTTTGGGGCGGCCCTCCCCGATGCGGCAGCCGCGGATGTTGACACAGGACATGGCAGTTCTCCTTCATGAAAATGTATTACAATCATAATACGTTGTGCCCGCCCGCTTGTCAAGAAAACAGGGACTATATATGTATTTATAATATAAGAGCCGGATAGAGCTGGCCGTTGGCCCGCCGCGCCTGCGGCAGCAGGGGCGGCGCATTTCCCCCTTATGGCAGGCAGCTGTTTTGCGGTGTATGCAAAAAACTTGGAAAAAAGTTGTCAAAAAGTGTTGACAGGAAGGACGGGGTGTGGTATTATACTTGAGCGCCAAGCGCTGAGACAAAAGAATGACTTCAGCACGAAGCCCTTGAAAAGAACCAATGAGCGTTCAAATGTTCCGGTTTGTTCCGAGAAACTCTTGAACGATTCAAGTTCAGAAAGTTCAAAAGCTTCGAAAAAAGGACTTGACAAAAAACCACTTCGGTGGTAAAATAAACAGGTCGTCAGCCGAAAGGCTGAGGCGCTACAGGACCTTGAAAATTGAACAATATCGAAAAACTTGTAAGGAACCTTTATGTGTTTGGAAAAACACTTAAAACAATTCCAAAAGTAATTCACACAGGACGCAAGCGATTGCGTGCTGAGCGAACAAGATTTAACACTTTTAAGTGATAAATATCATTTATAAAGAGTTTGATCCTGGCTCAGGACGAACGCTGGCGGCGCGCCTAACACATGCAAGTCGAACGAGCGAGAGAGAGCTTGCTTTCTCGAGCGAGTGGCGAACGGGTGAGTAACGCGTGAGGAACCTGCCTCAAAGAGGGGGACAACAGTTGGAAACGACTGCTAATACCGCATAAGCCCACGGCTCGGCATCGACCAGAGGGAAAAGGAGCAATCCGCTTTGAGATGGCCTCGCGTCCGATTAGCTAGTTGGTGAGGTAACGGCCCACCAAGGCGACGATCGGTAGCCGGACTGAGAGGTTGAACGGCCACATTGGGACTGAGACACGGCCCAGACTCCTACGGGAGGCAGCAGTGGGGAATATTGCACAATGGGGGAAACCCTGATGC
>ENA-OPVK01001641-OPVK01001641.1-human-gut-metagenome-genome-assembly--contig:-NODE-1641-length-12931-cov-4.121932_pt1 | contig 12931 bp, 12 predicted proteins | sample MGYA00241495_ERZ501982 | MGnify/ENA primary metagenome ERZ501982 (study PRJEB25962, sample SAMEA2042002) | human gut metagenome | biome: human gut; feature: human-associated habitat; material: faeces...
GCCTACATCGAGGATGCCAAAATCAAGCTTCACCAAATCTTCAATGAATTGGAGGAACAACGGCAACCCATTACCGCACGTCTGTTGCAGGAGAAATTCTTTGGGCAGGACAAAGAGCCTGAAGAAGTCCGCACCCTCATCGGTACGATGCAGGAACACAATGACCAATGCCGTGCGCTTGTCGGAAAGGACTATGCACTGATTACCGTCCGCCGTTATGAAAGCTGCAAACGCTATCTCGCAGAACTTATCAAGCTGAAATACGGGAAGGAGGATTTACCGCTGACGGAAGTCAACGGTGAGTTGGTCCGTGCCTTTGAGTTTTACCTCAAAACAGAAAAATCCTGCCAACAGAACACCGTCATCCGTTACATGAAGTGCCTGAAGAAGATTACCAATTTGGCATTAGCCAATGAATGGATTACCAAAGACCCATTTGTCGGCATCAAGTTCCATGAGAAAGAGGTTGTACGTGAGTTCCTGACGATGGACGAACTTTTGACTATCTATCACAAGGATTTTCCATTGGAACGCATCCGAATCGTGCGCGATGTCTTCATCTTTGCAGCGTTCACAAATGTTGCACAAAAATAAAATCTACCTGTAAATCAGAAGGTTATCATTAAGCAAAAAGAAAATAGGTAATGGTTTAGAAACCACCGAAGTTCACCATTCTGCTCATTCCCAATAAGTCAATCAACTGATGCAAAGATAGCAAATAAAATCCAAACAATTATATAATTTGCCAGATATTTGCGAACAAAGATACTTTGTTGATGATTTCTTTGGCTCTTTTCTGTTATGCACAAAGTTACGTTACTATTCTAAGGATTTTCCTATTAAAATATTAGATTTCGTAAAAATTAGACCACAATATGCCATAAAACGAGGGTACTTAAAGTCTTCAATCCTTGATATGTCCTTTTTTACATAATCTATGAAATGCTTGACTTCCTGATAGTTTCTGATATCTGTTCAAACCTTTTTCCAAGCCATATCGAAATTCTATAGGAATCCAAGTTTCAATATGAAAATTTGAATTGTTGTACAATTGTTTTGTATATTGCAAATCCATAATGCATAGTTGTTCTCTATTTTCACTTTTGTCAAGAACCGTTTGATTAATTCTATTATATTGTTGTTGATAATAATGGAAACATTTTAGATTTACAGATTCTTGGATTTTCATCTTTATATAGACTTGCTGAGTCTTTATTTCTTGAGCTACTTTAAAAAACTTATCTATTGTTTCAAAATCAGATGCACTTAATTTGTTTGCAAACATATGACTGTATTTTTCCCATTTATTTTCTTCAAAAATAATTTTAGAATAATACAAGGGTTGTTCAGATAAACTATTCCCGACTATGGCTTCAGCCTTTAGTACTTCGATATTTTCCTCAATATCCTTAATCTGAAGTTTTAATATTGTTGCAGCTGCTTGTAGCGTACTCCTTTTATTAAGTACATATATAATACCAGTAACAAATACTGTTATTATCATAACAAGAGTTTGAAACAGATTTGATTCCCAAAAACTTTGTTCCATAAAATTATATATCCCTTATATTTTTTACAACATGACAATTAAATTACTGATTGAATTGCATAGAGTTGGATTTTGGAAAGCTTAAGAAGCTATTTATGTCCACCGTTTCTCTTGCTCTCAACCTAACTTATTCAGTTATACAAAAATAGGAAACTTTTCTCAAAGTGGAATACAAGCGAAGCATATTTTTCGATATTTACATTTTTTCTTTTTGATAAATAGGTATAACTAAATCATATACTCTATCTATTAAGAAAATTCTATCATACTTCTCTGCTATAAGAGTTCCATTGTTTTCAAAACTCTCTAAATTTGCCGATAATGGGAATTTGTAGCCTCTTACTTTCAGGTAAGCATCATGTGGTATAGATATTCCAAGCCACCATTCTGTGACATCTTGATTCTTATTCATCTTTTTATAACCATGCAGTTTTTCTCTTTTTTGTTTTACTTTTAGGGCTATTGGGTCAAATTGCATACTATCAATTGGAAGTACAATTGACATCATGTCGGAAAGAATTTCTACTCTATCGCATAAATTAGCAGGCATATATCCTGTTTCTGAAATTTGTATTTTTTGAATATATCTTCCCGGGCATTGTATTTGATTCATTAGGCATTTTCTCAATTGCATTACAAATTCTTTGGCAATTTCATTTTTTACTTGCTTGCATCTATTAAAACCATTGGTTATTATTTCATGATGAAATATCGCTTGTATTCTCTTTGCCTTTTGCATTAAAAAGGCCATTTCATTGTCTTTTTCAAGAGTTTGAAATGCTGCTTCACATATATCCTTTAGTGCATTATTTATTTGTGGTCGATTACGGTAATTCTTATTTTTAAATCCTCTGCTATCTAAATAACATTTGACCATTTCAAGACCAATAGTTTTATTTGTGTTGGATTCTATGAATTCAACACGAATATCTGGCTGGTCATCGCAAATTACTTTTATCTCACTCTTATTAGAAAAGAAATCTTTTAGTATGTTCCCATTCAATAAGAATAAAGCATCATTCAATTCTTCTTTTTTCTTGTCACATAATTTGTTATAACTTTGTGGCGTTTCAATATAAAAATTATGATTGCTATCCATGTTGCGTTTCAATTATTACAATCCCTAAATTTAAAATTTCAGCAAAGGTAATGAATTTATTATATCTACTGTTCGACACGAAAGAATAATGACAGACAGAAGGAGGTCGAGGATGTAACGGGGTTGCTCGTGTTCCCTTGACCAATCGTTGGGGTCATTCTTGATTATGGATGCTTTGTCGATGGTAACGGCATAACGTTCCATTATCCAGTCGATGGCAGACTTGCCATTGACTATGTACTCGTAGGCTTTAAGTGGAATGTTCTCAATTGTGATATGACCGTTGTAAATGATGCGGGTCTTATCAGCAACGAGCTTCCCATTCTCATCACGGACTTTGGCGAACTTCATCTTATCCACGGCAAAGTATTGATAGGTTTCATCCGTCCATCCGTTTTGCCGGATGTCTATGTCGCCAAAAACTTTTACGCCAAAGAAACGATGTGCCAACATGGGCATTTCTGCGAAAAATATATAATCACCGTCATGTCCTGTTGTTTGCACGTTAATGCCCTGTTCGTAGTTCAGGTGCAGGTCGGCAAGCTCCTTTCCAGCTTTGTAAAAGGCCATGAAGTCCTGCACATTATCTACAATGGGGATGCGTGGCAATGACTTTTTCAGGTCATCGGCAAACCGCTCACGGTATTGCTTGGAATGGAGCAGACCGTACACATAGTAGAAGATATGTTCTTTGGTGATAGCTCGTGAACCTCCGAAGCGATTGCGGACTTCTTTCAATATCCAGTCAGTTATGCCATCGCATCGGATATAACGGTTTGTTTCGGCATCATCGAAAAGCGAAGCCTGCGGATTTTTGTTTTCTTCGTACCAATACAGGGGCAAACATTGTCCATTACTTATCATTTGATATTCAGAAAGGTTATTGACCATAAGGACAGAAAAACCTTTTGACGAACCTATTCCTGACACGCAAATGACAACATTATCCAACTCTTTAAGTGGAAAAATGGAAGGTGATAATCCAATTGTTTCATTAAAACTCCTATCAAAATACATATTTGTTTTTACGAAAGGACGATATGTAGCACATCTCAAAGTTTCTTTTTCTGAATATTGAAATCTAAAGCCTTTTTTCGCCTTAATTTTCAATTGAGCTGTCCAGCTTATCTTCGTTGAGTCGTAACAAACTAATTTATCCAAACTTTCATACACAAGAAATGGAGATATTCGTTCCATTTCCGAATTGTAAAAGTTCATCATAGCACTTACATTTTTTCGTAATCCGTCAAAACTAAAATTGTAAGCCCAAGCATCTCTGTTTGTACAAACGCCGATATAATTAGTGCAAAAGATGGACTGACTTTTTGTATTAAATTTCTTCTCTGGAGTAAGAGGTAAATAACTGTCAAATAAACCATCACGCTGATTTATCCAATCAGCCTTTTCATTTGGAGTAATAATCTGCCAATCCAACTTCCGCGAAGATATGGAATGGAAATCCTTAACCATTTTGAGTTTTTGCTCACGGGTTAGGTAATCGCCTATATCATGGTAATGAATAGCAGCCTTTTCTACTTTCTTTGCCGGATTCTTTACGAGGAAAGTAATTGCGATAGGTGTACGTGAACCGCTACCAAAAATTTTGCCTCCTTCTTTACGTGAAAGTTCTCCCGATGTACGTTGATTTCCACGGAGATTAAGCACATATATGGATGTAAATTCTTTCTCTAAACAACAGCGCATACCATCCTGCGATACTCCATCCAACCAAGCACCATTACTAATAAAGGCAATAATACCTCCTTCTTTATTAGGTATGCGGTCAGATGCCCAACGAAAAGCCTTTACATATGCATCTTTTAATGCGATAGCTGATTGGGCTGAATGGTTGTTGCTACAAATACGATATGTATCAAAAATTCTTTTGTCAAGATATGGATAAGATAAATTCTGCGCATTGTCATTAGCCGACTTTTGTCCGATGGAATACGGCGGATTTCCCACAATCACCCTCACATGAGTAGCCATCTGTTTCTTCACCCGTTTGGAATTGTCTTGGAAGAACTCCGTGAAAAGTTCGTTGTGCTTCTTCTCTGCCAGTTGGAAAGTGTCCGTCAGGCAGATGCCGCTGTATGGCAGGTAGGTTTTCCGACGGGTAATGTCGTGGAATACCGATTCAATGTTCACATCAGCGATATAATAGGCCAGCAGTACGATTTCGTTGCAATGGATTTCATTCAGGTACTTGCGCTCCATATCCTCTGAACGGATAAGGCCGGACTGCAGCAGTCGCGTGATGAACGTGCCTGTTCCTACAAATGGGTCGAGGATATGCACATTCTGTTCGGTCAGCGAAGTGTCGAACTCTGCCTTTAGGATGTCATTCACGGAATGGATGATGAAGTCCACGCATTCCACGGGCGTATAGACAATGCCCAATTTCTCCACGGTGAGCGGAAACGCGCCCTTGAAGAACTTTTCGTAGAGGTTCTTGATGATGGTCTGCTTGCCTTCCAGATTGTCTATGCCGCCTACATTAGTCCTTACCGACTGATAGAATTTCTCCAGCACTTCGGTATCTTTCTCTAAAGCCTGCTCTTGCAAAAGGTCTATCATGCGTTGCATGGAACGGCTCACGGTGTTGTTGTTCACGAACTGGTAATCGGCAAACAGCGCATCGAACACCGGACGGGTGATGATGTGCTGTGCCAGCATCTCGATGGCCTGTGCCGCATCCACGGACGGGTTTAGGTCGCGCTGCAATCCCTTGAGGTATTCGTTGAACGCCTTTTTGTGTACGCCGGACTGGATGAGCTTGGATATGCGCTCGATGAACTTGTGCGCGATAAGTCCGATTTCCTTTGCCCAGTTTTCCCAATAGAGGCGGTCGCCGCACTTCTCCACGAGCTTGGCATACATGCCGTCCTGCAATTCGCCGAAACGAAGTTCCATCTGCCGCGCTTCTTCCTCTCCCTCCTGAAAGCCCAACCCCGGTCTGCCGATGGTGACGGACGGCGTGTAGGACTGCTTGTTGGGTTTCTGCTTGTTGAGCGCAATCTTGTTCACCATCGCATTGAAACGGTCATCGTGGGAGCGCAGCGCGTTCAGGATTTCCCAGACCACATCGAATGTCTTGCTGTTGTCGAGTGCTTCTTCTGCTGAAACATCGGACGGCACGACAATAGGGATGATGATGTACCCGTACTTCTTCTCGTCGGGCAGCCCTTTGTGGAAAGTGCGCATTACACGGCCTACCGACTGCACCACATCCACCTGCGAGTTACGGGCGGAAAGGAACAGCACGGCATCGAGCGACGGCACGTCCACGCCCTCGGACAGACAGCGCACATTGGTCACCACCCGGCACTCCCGGTCATTTCCCGGTTCGTCCGCCAGCCATTGCAGTATTCCGTTGCGCTCCTGTGAGTTCATTGAGCCGTCTATATGCTTTGTGGCTATCGAAACGGTATGCGAAAGGCTTTCCGCATCCAGATTCTCGTCGTACTTTTCCGATATTTTCGGCAGCACGGAAGCCACATATTTGGATGCGATACCCACTCTGCTTGCGCTCCTGTCAATGGACGAGCAGAACGCCACGGCACGGCGCATCATGTGCGGGTCGGCATCCCATGTGCGGTGGTCATCACCCTGTATCATCTTTGACAGTCCGTTGATTACGCCGATGAGCTTGGACGTGTCGTCAAAATTCAGTTCCGTGGTCGTGTCGGTGACATCGCGCCTGATATTTTCCGGCACATCATCCTCACCTACGGTAAGCACAAGCACCTTGTAGTCGGTCAGCAGTCCGTTCTGTACGGCGTAGGAGAAATTCACGCGATAGAACTCATCCCCGTACAAAGCCTTGTCGTCCATCGAACAGAGGATGCAGTCCTTTTCCGATGCCTTTATCTTGGCCGATTCCCCATACAGCCGTGGCGTAGCGGTCATATAAAGCCGTTTACGGCCTTGCACATTGTCGTCGGAGTGTATCTTGGTGAAGTTGCTCTCGTCTTTGTCCGACAGCTTCACGCCCGTGGTGCGGTGGGCTTCGTCACAGATGATGAAGTCGAACACGCCATACTTGCCGTCTGTTTCGGAAAGTATCTCTTGTTGTGCCGCTGAAACGGCATCAATGGACTGGTAGGTGGAGAACACGACAACCAACCCGTCATGGCTGCGGTATTTTTTCAACTGCGAGGCGATGGACTTTGGATTGGTGGACGCAGGAACGGCAAGGTCAACCACGCTGTCGTCCATGTCGTCATACTTGTTCTTCTGTATTTTGCGTGAAGCCTTGGCATCCGAACAGATGCAGACGGCCTTGATAGGCTTCTTCGCGTCTGCCGACCATGCGTTGAGCGACTGCCCCAGCAGGGCGATGGACGGAACCATGAACAACACCAGCCCCTTGCCTCCAAGCAACTGTTCGGCGATGAGCAGCGAAGTGTAGGTCTTGCCCGTTCCGCAGGCCATAATGAGCTTGCCCCGGTTGTTACCCTCTGTGATGTAATGTGCGTATGCCTTTGATATGGCCGTAAGCTGGTGCTTGCGCGGCTTCTTGCCCTCAACGAGCGCTGAGTTTCCCGTAAGTCCGTCCATCAGCTTCTGCCAGTCCACGGGCGAGGATTCAAGGTCTGCCATACCGATGCGCGTCACTGGCGGCTCCTGGTTGCGGATGGCTTCCTCGGCGTTGCTTCCCCAATGGCTTGTGGTGGAAATCTACACGCGGTTGGAGAAACGGGTGGTCTGGAACGTCTCCTCGTTGGTAAAAGTGCGGCTGGAGGTGGCGAGAAATGAATCCACGGCAGGCTTGTCAATTACGGCATCCTCTGCATAGCACTTGCACTGGATAGCCCAATAGTCGCCCATCTCGGTTTTGGCCACGAGGTCGATGCCCGTGTCCGTGCCTCCGAAGTCCTTGCGCCCCGGAAAATCCTCCCACAGCCATACCTTTTCAAGTTCGTTGTAACGTGGGTCTGTCAGCAGCCATGAGCGCATCAGTCGCTCGAACTTTGTACCCTTTTCCTTTTCGGTAAACGATTCGGTACGGAATTTATGTAGTATATCCTTAAAATTCATCTCTTGATAAGAGATATACGCCAAGGACATATTTCCTATGAATCAGGACATTATCGAACTGTGAAAAGTGGATTTTCCAAACAAATTTTATCCTTCATCCCATTATAAATGAGAACTTTTCACTGGATTTGCAATATTTTGCGTACCTTTGCGATATAACTATAACTCTTATCAAGAGATTCCGATTTTTGCAAAACAATTTTCTGATTGTATTTCCAATTACAAATCTTTCAGGATAAGGCTGTTCGCCCTGTCCACAACGCTCGTGTCAAGCGATGCGAGATAAATGCGCGTGGTTTCCTCAGAGTCATGCCCCATGCCCTCGCTGATGACCGAAAGCGGTATATTTTTGCTCTTGGCGACGCTTGCCCATCCGTGGCGCGCACAATACATGGTCAACGGAATCTGCAAGTCCACCAAACGTGCGACTTCTTTCAGGGTCACGTTCACACGGCTGAGGGCGTTCATGTATTGTACCCGTTCATTGGCAAACGAATTAGTGATTATGGGCAACAAGTATTGCGTAGCGGAACGACCTTCATATTTGTTCACGATTTCCTCCATGCACTTCTCCCACTTAATTGTCAGTTGTTGTCCTGTCTTTCTCCTGCGGTATGTCAGGATGCCGTTCTTCAAGTCCGATTTTTTCAGATAAGCCATGTCGATGAACGACATACCACGGGTGTAAAAGGAAAAGAGGAACATGTCCCTCGCATAGTCCAGATGCGGTTTCAGGGTCAGGTCAAGTACCTTGATGCGCTTGACGGTTTTCAACGGAACGGCACGTTTCATGGTCTTGTCTATTCCAGTGTAAACGTGCTTGAAAGGATGCCTCTGTTCCGTCAGTTCCTTTTCCACGGCGCGGTTATAGACGGCACGGAGTATGCGCATATAGAACGAAGTGGTATTGGGGCAGTTGCCGTTGGCTTTCAGCCATGCCTCATAGAGCATTATCGTGTCGCTGTCAATCTCACACAAGAGAATGTCCTGACCGTTACGGAACTTCATGAAACTGGCAAACGTGGCGGCGTATGTTTCCGACGTGCGGATTCTGTTCAGCCTTCTTAACTGACCAATGATGCCTTGCATGAAAGGGAACAGGGATTGTCCGTCCGGTTGTTTGTTGAATTTCAAGAGGATGTCCTCCACCGTATAGCTTTTGTTCCCATTTTCAAGCAATGCGATGATTGTCCTCAGGCGTTTTTTATCCCATTCTATCCGGCTTGCGACCGATTGCAGGTAGTTCTTACGCTCATTGCTTGCCAAAGCAGGAACGGCAACCGCCGATACTTTGTCGTTCCATTCACTTTCAAATATCCGGCAATCCGTCTTGATTTGGCGGACCGCGCGGTCGTGTATTACCTGATAATAGATGCTGCCCTCCTTGCCGTTTACGGAAGAAGGACGGAATTTCACTTTTACTGATGCCATTCACGTTACTTTTTGTTATTCTTCATTAGTTCCACTTTCAATTTCTCCTGCATCAGACTGTCCGACAAAGTTTTTAATCCCTTGTCGTAGCCGTCAGCCTCCTGCCGTATCCATTCGATGGCTTCCTCGTTACGGTGGATGTCAAACACGTCATTCAGCCAAAGAATATGATTGGCGTTGCAGCCTCCCCATGAACGGATAACGCGGAACTTCAACGCATCGTCCGCATATTGCCGTTTGGATTTCCAAAGCTCGATGTTGCCCCATATGGAAAGGGCACACACGATGCCCATGCCGACCAAAAGAGAAAATACCTTGCTCGACCGGATGTCGAAGCAATGGCGGTGGATATGTTCTTGCAGCTCGTTTTTCCGTTCTTCCGAATTTCGGACAAACGATTCATTCAAATTTCGCAACAGCCCCAGAATCCTGTTAGATGCGTAAACCTCCGCTTCCGCGAACTTGGTCAGCATGGCATTGGTTTGCTCTTGATGTTCCTTTGCAGAACTGTCAAACAAATCCTTTATGGAAGCCAAATCCATTGCAGGAGCTTGTTCTTCTGATTGACTGCTGCTTACTTTGGGTGCGTTCTCCAATCTGTCATTGATGCCCTTTAAGCCATTTTTGATGTCCTCAAAGAGCGCATATACTTCGTTATTATCCATATTTAGAATCTTATTTTACGTTGTTTCTTTTTCTTGTTCCTGCGTTTTAGCTGTTCCTCAAAATAGTTCTCATCTGCCTGAGCGTTTGCATTGTCCGGCATGAAAAGACCAATCGAACTGCTGTACAAATCATCGTTGCCCCTTGATCCGGATGGGAGTATAGGCAGTTCTTCACGATACGGCGATGATATGATTTCCTGCCGTTCATTCTGCCTGTTCCGTTCTAATGCAGCGTCAATCTTGGAAAAGCTAAACCGCCTGTCAATCTTGGAACCGCTGAACGAATAGCCGTTCATGGTGAAAACTACACCCTGTACCTCGTCTGACTTGCCCTTGTACTTGAACCGCATATCCACGCCCTGTTTCTCCAAATTAGCGGCTAACTGCTGCCAGTTTCCGCACCTTGCAACCTCCGATTTAAGGATGGAGTAAAGTCCGTATTTGGTCTTGTCCGGCTCTTTCAGGCGGTGTTGTTTCACCCGTTCCTTGCCGCTGGCGAAGTACAGGTTATATTTCTTCGTCAGTTCCTTGCAGATGCGTGTGCTGCGTATCCGCTCGTTACGGTCACTGATTGTCCTGCCATTATTGGCGATTCGGTTGAACGCTATATGTACGTGCGGATGCTCCTTGTCGAAGTGGCGCACGATGAGAACCTGCGTGTCGGTTATCCCCATTTCCTTCAGGTATTCCAACGCTATTCCAGCCATTGCGCGGTCGGTCAGGCGGTGTTCATCTTCCTTATGGAAAGCCAACGAGATGTGTCCGACGGGCTTCATTACCCTCGTATTCATCTTCGATTGTGCCTCGAAGCTCATGGCTATCGTGTCCTTGTTCTCGGCAAACAGACCGTCACAGACAAGGATTTTAGCGTCCTTTTCCTTGTCAAGAATGTAGCTGACCACACCCCTGAAACAGCTTCCCTTTACGATTTTAGCTATCATATCCGGCTGTCATAAGAGGATTAAATTCAGCACTTCTTCGATACGTGCCACGAGTATGTGGCACTCCATCCTCACCATGACGAAGCCTGCGGCGTTCGCCTTGTGTGCAAGCTGGTTCAGGTTGTTCGCCATGCCGCAGAGTTGGCGGACGTAACCAGTATGTTCCGGCGTGAGCCGCTCCTTCACCTGCCCCTCCCTCATGCAGCGGCGCAGGAACTCCCCGGCGGATATGCCCGCGCTCCGTGCCTTGCCTTTCAGCGTATAGTAGTCCGATGTCGCCATCTTTACCGTGAGGCGGTATTTCAGCTTATCTGCCGCTCCCTTCTTGGGGCGACCTCCCTTGTTCCTGTTATCAGTTTTCCGTTTCTGTTCCATTGATTTCTAATGATTAAAATGTGCATACATAATAGACCAACGGGATGCGGCTTCCACGGAGTTCACGAGTGGGAGCAGGCGGTTTCGGTATGCCCGAAACACAAACTTGCTCCCCTCAAAACTCCGTTGGAATGGTTCAGGGTAACTCTGAATTGAACCCCGTCAATCCACTTCTTAATTCTCAGAGTTTACGCCATGCCTCGATGTCTTCTCCGTAGGTGGCAAGGTGCTGCCGGGCGATGTTCTCCACCAGTCCCGACACGCTCATACGTCGCTCGCCGAACATACGGACGATACGGTCAAGGGCGTCGCGCGTGCTGCGGCTGAGGAATACGGGCTTGCGGTCTTCGATGGACGGAACGGAAAGGAATGCTTCCTTATACTCTTCCAACGATGCCCGCCGCTGCTTGCCGCTGATACGGCGTACCACCTGCGGAGTTTCATCCACTTGTTTCGGCACAGCTTCACCTGCCTGTTCCAGTACAACTTCGCTTGTCTTTTCCTGCGTGTCGGCAGGCTGGGGTTCAGGCTTCGGGGTTTCCAAACTCGGCTTGTTGCCTAAAAAGTCCTGCAATGCTGCATCCATACTTTGGTTGCTTAAATTCTTCTTCATACTTGTCTGAATTAAATGTTTAACAATGTTGGTCGTTGTGCGCACATTTGACCGATTATCGGTTGCAAAGGAAATGGCTATAAAACAGACAGTCAAAGGATTGGATTGAGTGGGGCAACAATGTATGGTTTTGCACTTTACACATTGCCGGAACGGTTCGCACTGCGCCGTTTTGCCATAGTACATGAAACGGGCATTGGAAATTTTAAGGGCTTAATTGGAGCGGTCAGGACGGATTTAAGGAAATGCACTTTGAGAAACCGAAGAACGCCACAGACTACCACATCGACGCCAAATGCTGCCACGCAGGTGCAATGCGGTCGGATTATGCCGGACTTCACTTTTCTTTGCATCACGGACGCTTGGAACAGCCATCGTAGGTCAGGCGAATAACGCCACTCCCGACCACTTGCTGCCACAAGCTGCCACCTCATTGCAAATCCATTGTTTCAAGCGAACAACGGATTTACTTTGCAGACAAAAAGAAGAACAAACAGTAAATATAATGAGTATGGAAGTAGTAATCATTTCAAAAAGCAAGTATGAGGAAATGGTCGGCAAGCTCAACCGCCTGTCCGACCGGGTGAATGAAATCCTCCACAAGAGAGAGGGGAAACGGCTCAGCCGTTGGATGGACAACCAAGAGGTCTGCCAACAGTTGCGCATCAGTCCGCGAACCTTGCAGACGCTCCGCGACAACGGTACGCTGGCTTACTCGCAGATAGGGCACAAGATTTTCTACAAGCCGGAGGACGTGCAGTGCATCGTCCGGCTCGTGGAGGACAGGCGTAAGGATGCAGCCTATCGTGGCTGTAGCATCTAATCAGAAAACACAATGTACAACCACTAAATCCACTGTAAATTATGAACGACTTGATTCTTGCCGACCGTGAACTGGAGGTCGGCTTCATCGGAAAGCTGGATGCCTTGTTTGAAGGTATCGAAAGAATGGATGCGGGGCACAAGGCTTCGCCAAGTAACGAACAGTTCTTGACGGACAAGGAAGTGTCGGCATGGCTCAAGGTGAGCCGACGCACCTTGCAGGACTACCGCAACAACGGGATGGTGTCCTACTACCAATTAGGTGGAAAAATTCTGTACAAGGAATCGGACATCGAAAAGATGGTGATGAGCGGTTATCGGAACGCATACCGCTTGGAAACGTAAATCTGAATGTGCAAAAACAAAGACAGCCGATGGTCAGGCAGTTATCCTGCC
>ENA-OPVK01001643-OPVK01001643.1-human-gut-metagenome-genome-assembly--contig:-NODE-1643-length-12927-cov-4.382691_pt1 | contig 12927 bp, 17 predicted proteins | sample MGYA00241495_ERZ501982 | MGnify/ENA primary metagenome ERZ501982 (study PRJEB25962, sample SAMEA2042002) | human gut metagenome | biome: human gut; feature: human-associated habitat; material: faeces...
GAGCACACAAGATGGTGGCAAAGATATAGAGGACACCTGCAAGGTATATTGTATAGGTTAATTTTGAACAGCTACTTAAGTCAATTAACTTATAATATTTGGGTTGACAGAGATATTATTCATACAAATGCATTAGCAGGAAAATTGTTGAGTTTTGGCATTGCCACATTATCAGGCTTAATGGTAAAACAATTATCATTAGTATTCTAAGAATGTAGAATACAGCTAATTAAGACATGACGTATCGCAGTATGACACAAGCCGCACGCAACCGTAGCCAACAAGCATGCAAAACCACCAAAGGGAAGACCAGAGCAATGGCCTTCCCCCGACGGTAATTCTTTATTATACAGCATATTGACATCCAGGCGCCGGCAAGATGGCGAATGCGCCCGCCTGCCGTGCCACCGTCACTTTACAAGTATCACAAGATACTTGCTCGTGCTCCAGAATTGCTGTGGATTGGTGATGCGCAACACATACTGCTTGTTGGCATCCTGCTGCAGTGTATAACTGCTAGAGGGATGCGCCGTGAGCAATTTTGCCGACCGCGAGTAGAGCTTTATCTCCTTGGTGACGCGAATGTCAATCTTGGTGAAGTAATCACGGTTGAAGTTAGACTGCAAAACCTTGCCGTCAACATATATGCGCTGCTCTTTCAACTCGCTCTTGGTGCCAAACACATACCATGCCGAATGCAATTGCTTGTCTTGCGAATTTATGGTCTCTGTCTTCTGCTTGCCCTCGGCAGTGAGGTTGTTGACATTGGTGTTGAGATTGGCTATCTTCTCGTCGAGATCCATGATGTGGATGTCTTTGGCATCGAGCTCGGCCCTGAGCTGCTGCAGCTGCTGGTCTTTCTCCTCCATCTGCTTTGTCAGGTTGTCTATTGTGCGCTGCAACTGGTCGCCCTTGATAGTTCCCTCACGCAACTGGCGCTGCAACTTGGCAATGAGCTCCCTGTTCTGCTTCATTGTCGACTGTATGAACTGCAGATTCTCGCGTATTCGCTGCTCGCGATTGCTGCCCTCACCCTGCTTGGCCAGGCTGAGTCGGTTTTCGGCCTCATTGATTTCGCGGAACCCCTCCTCTATCTCGTTCATAGTTGACATCAGGTCGTTGATTTCATTGTCCTTCTGAGCTATAACCTGTGTCAGTGAGTCACGCTGCTGCGCTGCCGCAAGGTCTGTCTTCGGCTTGTCTTGCTTGCACGCCACGATGGCCATCAAGCATATTCCTACAAACAATAGTTTCTTCATATTCACTGAATTTTAGTTTTACTTTCTTTTTCATCTGCACCGGCAACCACTACCACTATCTCGCCACGCGGCGGCACTGCCGCAAAATGGGCGGCCAGTTCGGCCAGCGTGCCGCGAACGCTCTCCTCATGCAACTTGGATATCTCGCGGCAGACGCAGGCAGCGCGCTCACCGCCGAAAACATCGGCAAGCTGCCCTATTAGTTTACACAGGCGGAAGGGCGACTCGTAGAACACCATGGTGCGCGTTTCTGAGGCAAGGGCCTCAAGACGGGTCTGCCGCCCTTTCTTCTGTGGCAGGAATCCCTCGAACACAAACCTGTCGCAAGGCAGGCCGCTGGCCACCAAGGCCGGCACAAAGGCTGTGGGCCCCGGCAGGCATTGCACCTCGACACCTGCCCTAACAGCCTCGCGCACGAGGAAAAACCCCGGGTCGCTAATGCCTGGCGTACCGGCATCGCTGATGAGGGCTACGGTCTCACCGCCCAGCAGACGCTGCACCACGGCAGCCGAAGTGCCGTGCTCGTTGAACTTGTGATGAGACATCAAGTGGTTGCTGATGCCGTAATGCTTAAGCAGCACACCCGAGGTACGGGTGTCTTCAGCCAGCACGAGATCAGCCTCTTTGAGCACCTTCACCGCGCGGAATGTCATATCCTCAAGGTTTCCCACCGGGGTGGGAACAACGTAAAGTATCCCCATATTATTTGCAAATGTAACGATTTGTTCCTTACGGCCAAAAAAAAGCAGCCAAATCTTTGCAATTTTTAAAACGTATTTGTACTTTTGCGTCGAAATGACAGATAACTTAACAGGGGAGTCCCGCCGACAGGGACGTATAGAAGTAGTGTGCGGCTCTATGTTCTCGGGCAAGACCGAAGAACTGATACGCCGCCTGCGACGGGCCGAATTTGCCAAGCAGAAGGTTGTGATTTTCAAGCCCGCCATAGACACTCGATATTCCGATAAAGACGTGGTGAGCCACGACAGGCACAAGACAAGATGCACGCCGGTGAACTCGTCGGAGGAAATTCTTCTGCTGGCCGAAGATGTCGATGTCGTCGGCATTGATGAAGCCCAGTTTTTCGACAATGGTCTGCCTGACGTGTGCAACCAACTGGCCAACAGTGGCGTAAGGGTAATCGTGGCCGGGCTGGACATGGATTTCAAGGGTGTGCCGTTTGAGCCAATGCCCGCATTGTGCGCCATTGCCGACGATGTAACCAAGGTGCATGCCATCTGTGTGCGCTGCGGCGCCCTGGCCTACGCCAGCCACCGCACCGTGGCCGACGAGAAGCGCGTGATGCTCGGCGAGACGGCCGAATACGAGCCGCTATGCCGCGAATGCTACCAGAAGGCCATTCACGAACCAGGCAATGCCAGAGGCTGACTAACACATTATCAAATAAGAGAATTATGCCCATGCTCGACAAAACGATAACCTTCGACAGATTTGTGCGCGGTATGCTCTGTGCACTGCTGATAGCAGCCATTCTCTATGTGCTCAACTACCTTGGCAGCGTGCTGCTGCCGTTCTTTGTGGCTTGGCTGCTGGCCTATCTCATCTATCCCATAGTAAGGTTCGTGCAGTACCGCCTGCACGTTCCCGGCCGTGTGCTGGCCATTGTCGTGTCGCTGGTGTTTCTCGTGGCAGTGATAGGCGGAATAATCTACCTGATAATCCCGCCGATGATTGACCAGTTCGAGAAACTGGGACAGCTTGTCACCCGATACCTGCATGAAAAAACGCACATAAGCAACTTTCCGCTGGCCATAAGGACTTGGATTGAAGAAAACAGCCAGGCCATACAGGACGTATTCAACGACAGGGAGGTAAAAAAGGCCCTCAGCGACACCATGCCCAAACTATTCACGTTTATCGGGCAAACGGCCAACGTGATAATCAGCATCGTGGCATCGCTGATCACCCTGCTATACCTCTTTTTCATTCTGCTCGACTATGAGAAGCTGGCGGCAGGATTCATAAAGATATTCCCACCCAAAAACAGGCATTTCTGGCAAGCGCTGATTGGCGACGTGGAGCGCGAACTGAACAGCTATATCCGCGGCCAAAGCCTCGTGGCTCTATGCATAGGCATTCTGTTCTGCATCGGCTTCACCATCATCGATTTCCCCATGGCCATCGGCCTCGGAATAATGATTGGCATAATGAGCCTCATACCATACGTGCACGGACTGGCACTGATACCGATGGTGTTTCTTTCGCTGCTCAAAGCTGCCGACACGGGCCAGAATTTCTGGATAATACTGGCATCGGCCGTTGGGGTGTTCCTGGTCGTTCAGCTCATAACCGACATGATACTCACACCAAAGATAATGGGCAAGGCCATGGGACTCAACCCGGCCGTGCTGTTGCTGTCGCTGTCGGTTTGGGGAGCACTGCTCGGCTTCATCGGCCTGATAATAGCATTGCCACTGACAACACTGCTAATAGCTTATTACCAGCGATATGTAACCAAAGAAACAGCCACCTCAGGCACCGAAGAGGCGGCCACTATGCCAAGCTCCCACCCTATCGACGTAACGTCCGAAAAAGAAGAAAATGAGCAAAAACAGCCGGAATAATTTGGCCGTTTCAAAAAAACATATTACCTTTGCACACGCTTTTATGAAGCACATTATAAAAGCACCGATCCGCTAGCTCAGCTGGTAGAGCACAACACTTTTAATGTTGGGGTCTTGGGTTCGAGCCCCAAGCGGATCACTTAATCAAATGGTAAAACAACGAAAACCGCTGATAATCAATCATTATCAGCGGTTTTTCTTTTATCTTCCACCGCTTTTCTACTGAGCCAAATAGCGACATCGGGGCGAACGTGGAACGTTCGCACTCGATCTAATAACTTTTTCCCAATTAGAGCTCTGAATGAGAGCAAAACAAACCTGCCTGTTTGACATTCTGGCTTTATTTCATATATTTGCATTCGAAGACATATGTCATTATTAATCAGATATGTATGACACGACACTCACCTATATATGAACCAAGGACATGGCAGAGGGAAACTGTCGCGGCAATGCCTCTTCTCCGGCAGAGGCCGCTTGTATGCGCGCCATATCTCCCCTGCTGCGGCAGGCGAAGAAACGGATATTTCGTGGCGTTATGCCGTAATGGGATACGACATACTTCCGCAACCCGCTACAATCAAGTCACGGGAATCGAATGTTCGGAGGAATACAAGAGGAGATATCAGCCGAAGCGGCTGTTAGTATAGCATTATTCGCATAATAAATATATAAAAAGAGAAGATATGATTAATTTAGACTCCTTACCCGAAAAGGGATTAAAACGGGAAGCCGCAATATTAGAACTTGGGCGTAATCCTGAAAATGCAGAAACATTAATGTTTTTGGTGAACACTGAAAAAGGTAAATGCAAAAATGCGGCTCTGAAAGCACTTGCTTGTATAGAATGTCAAGAAGCTCGTCCTTTATGGAAGAAGCTTGTCAAAGGTAAATGTATGGGTGAGAACATCTTTGCTAACACTTGTTCTGATTGTGTTTCAGAAGAAATAGCACCTGTTATCCTGTGCTTTTTGACAAATCTACTTAATCGACAAAAAGATGAGCCTATTGATGTCAATCAGATGGAACAACTGAGGTTTTGCCTGTCAATAATGTTAGGAAAAGCATCTCAAAATATGTTGGAGGTATATCGTTTTATGGCAAAACCCGAAAATTTGTCCCGCTTTACTTCGCTAAAACGAGCAAAAAAGAATTCTAACGATGAAACTACAACTTGGAATTTTAATTCTGATACCCTTCGTATAAGTGAGGATAATCGTTATGAAAAGGAAAAGGTTTTTCCGTTAGTAATGACGGCTTCACTGATAAAAAGCCAAGATGTACGCCTAATGGCACTTGCAGATGAACTGTATGCGACTTATGGAGGGGCTTGGCTCATTCCTGTGTTTATGAAAGCAATCCTCACAGAACCTAAAGAAAAGGTATATGATGGATTTGTAAAGTATCTGTCAGAAGAATCTACAGCAATTTATTTGCTTAATGTGTTTGGATGGCTTGATTATAATGATTATCCAGAGGATTGGAGCTTTAAACGAGAGAAACCTGTAGGCTATCGTGCTCTTGTTTTCTGGGGTAATTATAAATATGGTGCTTATGATACTCAATTTACAGTTGATACTTTTGTCGATATAGATGAGAGATGGTTGTTTGCGCTCGCCAAAGATGCTAAAAGTAAAAAACCAAAAGTACATTGGCAAGCTTACAACCGAAGAAAAGGAGGTGTTTCTTTCGAAAACTATGATGAAATGTTATTGGGATTACTTCCTGAGAAAGTTGAAAACAAGGAATTGAAAGAGCTTCTTTATTATTATTTCAAAGAACGTTCACAGATAGTAAATGTGCCTAAAAGTGTTTCTGTGTATGAAGATGCTCTCAATCGTCTGCAACGATAAAAGTATAATTGAAGTATGCGGATAACATGCACCTTAATCGCCCTAAACGGCGATTAGCTGCAACCCATTAGCAACAAAAAAGAAAAATAAAATGAAAAAGGAAAAGAAATTTTTTATACCAGCAAATAGCATAAAAGATCTCCTTACAGATTGGAATGAAGCAGGAGGATGTTTTGCAAGCGATAGAATAACAGTCGATGGTCTTCCCGTAGGATATATGTATCGGGAAATTCCAGATGACCAAAGTTCTTTTGGCGAGTATGATAGCGGCTGGAGATTCTTTGCCGGTGATGAAGATGATGAGTATGCAAATAATCCTGAAAATTTAGACATTTATAGTCTAAATACAATTTGTAATTACTCACCAGATATTATACCGCTTCTTCACGCCCCATACGGTACCGCATACGGCAGAGATGAAAATGGAAGGTTTCAAGAAGAATCTTTTGAACCATTAGAGGAGTAATGCTGGTAACAAGCAAATGAATCTCCCTTGAAAGGTAGGTTATTCATAAAACATTAGCAACAAATAAAAAACAGGAAGTATGAACTACAAAACAATGCTCGCAAAAGTTCTTGGAGAAAAAGAACTTGCAGAAATGAATGTGAAGGCTATAAAAGATGATGAAAGCCTGTTTGACGAGTTGACAAACAAGAAGTTCCTTTTGGTGGTGGACTGGAGTGGAGAAGATAAGGAAGGGATGCTCTACGGGTTCTTCGACAGCCGCCTGCAATCAATGCTGGGAATCCGGTTGGACGTTCCCGAAGAGGAAGTCTACCAAAAGTATAACCAAGAAATAGAAGACCCCCAACGAGGTGATTTTGTACCCTTTCGTTATCCTATTTTGACAAACGATTGGAAAAGCTCGGTGCAAGAATTGTATTGCTTGATTTGGGAACTGACACTTATAACATATTGGTATCTTATAAAAAAGACGCCAAAAAACTTAAGTCTATAAAATCCGATTTTTGGAAAATATCAACTTTAGAGCAAAAGCAAGGTAGAGTGGTTATTTACATAGTATGCCCTAATTGTAAAGATACTGCATATTATGATATGTCTATTGAAGAAGAAAGCCATCAGGCAAATGTAAAATGCGAGGAATGTGGAACACTCTTTTGGGATGAAAATGCAAATGAAGTTGTAGAAATGGAAAAGACTTATTATTAATGTAGTTGCTAACAAGCACCTGTGCCACCTATAACGGCGGCAAGCTGCAATCCATTATCAATCGAAAGAAAAAATGGAAATATCAGAATTTAGACAACGATATATTGAGGCTATGAAAATGTCGGAACGGTCAAAGATTGCAGAATTGTTCCGACTGGCAGATGATTTGGAATCTGTTGAAAAGACAGAAGAGAATTATCGCATATTGAGCGATGTCTTTAGCTATTTAGGCTATTATACAAAAGCCTATAATTATTTATCAGAGGTTGCCAACCCCCAAGACATGAAGGATGCAAAAAAATTGTACTATCTTAAAGATCGCTTAGAATGTGAAGGTGATAGATACGCCTCAAAACGTCCTCGAAAGGCAAAAGACGGTTCTATCAAAATGCCGAGTTTCAAATATTGTTCTCAACCGTTGGAAGCTGGACTATTTGAAAAGGTTGATACACCGGAAGTATGTGATTGCTGTGGAAAAGGAACATCTGTAATATATTCCGGTTCTTTTTATAGCGTTGAAGATATAAATGTTCTTTGTCCGAAATGTATTGCTTCGGGTGAAGCATCAAAAAGATTTAATGGAGAATTTGTGGATTATGCAATTCTTTCCTCTACTATTTCAGAAAAATACAAAAAGGAATTATGCTGTCGAACACCTTCCTACAATGGATGGCAACAAGGATATTGGCCTGACCATTGTGAGGATTTCTGCGAATTTATCTCTTATGTAGGTTGGAAAGAAATTGTAGAAATGGGATTAGAAAATTCGGTTGAGTTTACTCCCGAATCAGAAGGCTATTCAGAACATAAAGAATACATCATCAATGGTGGTTCATGTCAAGGCTATTTATTTCGTTGTCTAAATTGTAAGAAATATATCTTATATGTGGATTGTGATTAAAGAGATTGATAACAAACAGCACTACCGCTTAAAGCGGAACGCTGACAGTCATTATGTGCAATTAAAAAACGATGTAAATATGAAAACTGAAAAAATTAGTGATGTCCTGCAAGGAATGGATGTCAATACAGAAGATGCGATTGTAACCTTATCAGATAAGGTTTGGGAGATAGGCGAATTAAGTGAAATTAAAAATCAAGTGTCCGACGCTGTATTTGCATTTCACATAGTAGCTAATGTTATAGGTATCTATAAAGGTGATGGGTGGCAAGCGATTATAGAAGAAAATACAGAATTGCTGCCTTACATATCCCATGCAATGTATGAAATTGGACTGGACAAAATTGGAGATGCAACAAAGAATATCGAACAAATTTTCCCTCTCAATATAGATGTCTTCTCTCTTGACGAAGACCAACTTTGTGAAGTTGTAAATTTCGTGCGTGGGAGCAGAGAAGGTAAGTATTTTACCATAACAATGGAAGAACTAAAAGGCTATACCCCAGAAGAAAGGAAACAAATAACAGCAAAATATTCAGAAGCATGTGAAAAATTAGAAGATGCTACTGAAAGTATGTGGGGGTATAATAGTCCTGACAATGAAGGCTGGGGAGTTGTAAGTCGATATTTGGAAAAGCACTTGCAGGACAACTTTTGGAAATAAATGCACATAACACGCACCTCAATCTCCTTAAAATGGCGATTAGTTGCATCCCATTATGAACAATAGTAATATGAGTTGGATAAGAAAAATATTGGGACTTGCTCGACCAGAGAGAATAACAATGGAATTGATTGAGCGATTGCCAGCGCACAGGCTTTGTCGGAAATATATAGACGGAGAACTGGCTGCCGACATGGAGAGCCAAGAGTTTGACAACATAATGTGCGCAGTAGAGCTTCATGCAGAAGTAATCAACGGCGGTTTCAACCAATATTACTACAATTCCGATGGTAAACGTGCGGAACGTGCAGAGAACACTTTTGTCAAACTCGGTGCAATGCAGATTGCGAATGTCGTAAAACGGGCCAACAAGCAATATGCCACCAATCGTGATGAACTACATTCTATTTGGGATGGAACAATGAAGAGTTTCTCTTATGGTTATAAGAAGAAAATATTCAATGATTTCGATGATGAGTATTATGCCTTGATGAAGAATGACAAACAACTATATACACTGATAGGAACATATATTAAACAACATCCTGCGGATTTTCTAACAAAATAGGTTCATAACAAGGTCGAGATAACAGCTAAATGCTGTTCCTCACCAAGCCATTATGAACAATTAAAGCGCAAAAATATGAGTATAACAGAACTAAATAGCATTTATGCTTTCGGTTATGGGCTATTCATATATTCGCCCAGTACATTCAATGAATGGGTGAAAGAGAAGAAATGCCGGGCAAAATAATTGCTGTCGTATCTTGATGAACTGAAAAAGCGAATCCGTATGCGGGAAGAAAGCACGGATGCCATAATGAACAGGTATCTTGACTTCTTCCTCTTCCAGACTTTTACAGGCATGGCATACAGCGATGCCAAATCGTTTGACTACGAGCAACACGTTGTTTCCATTGATAACAAGGACTATATTGACGGACATCGTATAAAGACAGGGAATGAGTTTGTCACGCCCATCCTGCCTATCACACGGAAGATATTGGAGCGGAATAACTACAAGATGGAGATAACCTCTAATCAGAAATACAATCAATTCCTTAAAGGTATAGGCTTGGCTCTCAATTGTTCTTTCCCATTAACCACACATATTGCCCGGCACACATTTGCCTGTACGGTGGCTCTCGGACAAGGTATATCCAAAGAGGTGTTACAATTTATGATGGGGCATACCTCAATAAAGACAACTGAAATTTATGCAAAGCTGCCAATGCAATATGTGTCGCAGAATATTGGGGATAAGATGTTCAGGGCGTGGAAGTAAAATTTCAAAGAGGAGGTGGCTAAAAGGCATCTCCTTTTTGTTTGTTATTTATACAGATGGTCAATTAACGATAATCAATTGTCAATGATTTGCTTACCATTGCAGAGAATCAACTCTATATCCAATTCAAGAAACAAGCGAGGTAAAAACTACGTTAATTAGAAGCCAAAACAGAAGGGGGCAGGCTGGGAAATGAGGCCGAAGCAGCAGAGTCACGCCAAAGAAGGATAAGATTTCAGTTTTTCAGTTCAGTTCAAGCACTTTACGCATGGTTTTAGCGGGAATTGTATTAACTTTGCGGCACGGACAATAACATAAGGTGTATGGAAAAGTGGAAGAAAATAGTCTTTATTATAGTCGGATTGCTTTTGATGGAGGCGATGATAATGCTTTACGCAGTTCCAAAAGCCAATGAGGATGAAATCAGTATGCGAATACGGGTGTTTATTGATTTGGCATTAGCCCTGTTGATAAGTTTGGCAATCCTGATTAAAGGAAATAGAGGCAAACGTAAATCTGTTGTCCGACTGTTTGTGATATGTGTTATCACATATCTTCAAATTGGTTATACTTCGGCATTTTATGAATGAAGCGCGGTATGCCTTACACTGCCGATATTTCAGATTGTATTCGGATATGCAATATTTAAGTTATCCCACAACATTACATCGTCATTGGTATGCTGTTCAAATCTTCTGTTTTCAACGATATGGGCCAATCAGATGCGGGGCTTTCTATGGTTTAACAACATATCCAACGACCTTGAAACTGTGGGCGTAGCATCTTTGCATGCAATAATCGGAGCGTTGATTGTGTTAGCAATTTCGTCAATAATGATAATGATGTTCGAACTCCTTACAAGCAATGAAACTGACAGATAAACGAATTGACGTATACCCAAGTATATGGCGAGTGATTGGTCTTACACTGACCAGCTTGTTGTTTGTTGTTGGAGGGTTCTTTATGAAAAACTATCCTCGTGTCGATGTAGATAAATACATAGGTTATATTGGGATAGCGTTTTTCTCATTCGGTGTCATTGTCGGGATAGGTTGGCTTATATTGATTGCGATGCACAAACCGCTTGCAAGGATATTTGATGACCGCCTCGAATATCTGATACCGGCAAGGATGAAATATGAGATTATTCCTTTTCAACATGTTGAGATGTTTGTCATAACAAAAACAAGAAGTGCTAAAATCATAAGGGCGGATTACTTGACCGGAGGTAGCAAAAACACCGGAATTTTGAATACTCTTGTATCAGTCGGTAAAGTGTGCGACATACTGAATGATAAACTTGAACGGTATTGGGAACAGCCCATGTTGTCACAAGAATTAGACCAAGCATCGGTTATCTCGGCTTCCTCGTACTCGCAGTGATGCTGATTATAATAGCCAAATAAACTTTTGACATGAAACAGACTGATAAACTATTTAAAGAAATAATAAGGATTAGCGGAGATTCATATTTGGATAAATATATGCATGAAAGTGGAGCTGCTATCTTAGAAATTTATATTGATGAGATTGATAAAAAAATAAGTATCGAGGTAGAATCGAATTTGATGTTTTTCAATGTGCCAAAGGCTAATGATATTGTGAACAGAACTTGTTATATAGAGCTTGAGTACTTACCGAATCATTTAAATATTAAAAATGGAATTTATGTGCCTTCTGGTGACTTTAAAGATATAATGAGAGAAAAAAGAGAAAATTATAATCTTGCATATGGATTAAGAATTAGAGAATATGAGTATATGATATCTCTTAAGGCAAGCCATAAGATTATTTCATTAGTCGTTAAAAGTTTAGATAATATAAAAATTAGGTGGTAATGTCATAAAAAATGTTGTTTAAATTTGTTCTTTGTAATGTAAATGAAAGTTCATTGAAATATTACGATATTTGATAATTATGGAATTGATAGCCAAAATATTCACTGAAATATTCATACGGTCATGGTTAGGCTCTGCTATTAAGCATGTCGGAGCCGGGCTTCGGTATAGTTGTCTGTGGCTGTTCCGTCGCGGAGAGAAAGTATCATATCGGCACATCCGCTATGGTTCGGAGGATTTCAGCAATATAGACCATGCCGACAACAACCTTGCCAACGGATTTCTTGGCTTCCTTGTCCTCGCTGTGATTCTGATTCCAATAGCCCAATAACACTTTTGACATGAAATTGACCAGTAAACGATTTCGGCTATGTGAGAGTTATAAAGGGATTACAGGTTGATCCACCTCGATGACAACCCTTTACAAGATGTATTCGCAGAGCCTTTCATGGATGGGCGGAAACCTTAACCAGATAGTAAAACGTGCCAATGAGTTGGCCATCGGGCAGACCCTTTCCACACTATATTTTCAAAAGGTTCTCTACCCTAAAGTTCAGCAAGTGGAAGCGTTGCTCATTGATATTAAAGATAGGATGTATGAGACAACACATTGTATGACCAAATAAAGCCTCTTGCTGATTATAACCATTATTCGCTCTAATCCTTTACATAACCAAGCAGGGAGTAGATAATATGGAGAGTTACATAGAAAATAGCATAGTTCTGCAAACTATACACGCATGGATGTCTAACGGTATTGCATTTTTACTCTATCAATTTTAATAATGTCTTATTTTTACCAACAATCAGATTAAACATAATAAAACTTTCGTTATTGCCTTTTAATGGGTTTATGACGACCTTATAAGGATTGTCTTGCAACACTGTATTTGAGTTAGTGTCAAATTTACGATATACATATTTATACATGTTTACAAGAATTACAGTATCTTCGTTAGCTTTGTAGCAAATGTATTGTATGCCAAAATTACTAATTTTTCCTTTAATATGACCCGATACATTTTGGTTCAAAAGTTCCATTATTCTAATTTTGTGAACTCTTATATAATTCTTCGTGTCGTTTAAAACTAATTGTCCGTTTTTATATTTAGCCAAACTATCCAGCTCTCTTATTTCTTGGCTATTTCCTTTGTTCGCGTACTCCTTTTCAACTATAAAATGAGCATCTGTATTGTTTGTTCGATTACAAGAATTTGTAATCGAACAAACAATGAAAACAGTTAATAAAACATGATAATGCATACTCCTAAACACCATATTCAAAACCCTCTGTTCCTGGCTGTGCGGTACTATTGTAACGTGAGTTCGATGAATTATAACTATTTGTAAATTTGGTGATTAGCGAAAATT
>ENA-OPVK01001655-OPVK01001655.1-human-gut-metagenome-genome-assembly--contig:-NODE-1655-length-12888-cov-1.572820_pt1 | contig 12888 bp, 7 predicted proteins | sample MGYA00241495_ERZ501982 | MGnify/ENA primary metagenome ERZ501982 (study PRJEB25962, sample SAMEA2042002) | human gut metagenome | biome: human gut; feature: human-associated habitat; material: faeces...
CTTCCGCCGGCAAAATAGATCAACGGGAAGAATCCGCCAAACAGCTCTCCGCAGGAGGTGGCGATCGCAGCACCGGCAATTCCCCAGCCGAACACGGCAATGAACAGGTAGTCCAAGATCATATTAGTCACGCCGGCAATGACGATCACCGCAAGACCAAGCTTTGGCTTTTCTGCCGCCACAAAGAAGCTCTGGAAGGCGTTCTGCAGCATGAACGGGGCCAGTGTGATAAAGCCGAGACAACCGTAGATTGTACAATTTTTCAGGAGATCTCCGCTGGCACCGAGCAGTCTTGCGACGGACGGTGTCAGGGCGATTCCGACAAGGCTTAAAGCGATTCCGCCGATCAGGGTGATGTACACCAGCATGGAAAAATATTCGCCGGCTTTCTCCTTCTTACCCTCGCCAAGTGTCTTGGCGACAATGGCACTTCCTCCGGTACCCATCATAAAGCCGAGTGCGGACATTGCCATAATAAACGGTGAGATCAGATTGATCGCCGCAAACGCTGTTTTGCCGACATAATTGGAGACAAATAACCCATCGACAACGACATAGATCGAAGTGAAGATCATCATGATGACGGATGGGTACACAAAATGTAACAGCTTTTTAAATGTAAAATGTTCGGATAATTGTATTTTCATTGTGATTCCTTTCTGTGAAGCTTCATAAATTCACTGCGCAGTGCAGCTGCATATTTCTGATGGAACAGGATCAGCTGATCCCATTCCTCCGGTGACAGTACGGACAAAGCGTTGTTTTCTGCCTGAATAACCGGATAGATCTTCTCCTGCTGGATCTGCCTTCCGGTGTCGGTTAGAAAAATCTGCATGCTTCTTCCCTTGCCCGGTTTTAATTCAATCCAGCCATATTTGCTTCCATTTTGCGGATGGCGGAGTTGATCGTCTGTTTGGGAATGCAGGAGGTCCTGCAGATGTCACGCTGCAGGCAGCCGTCACCAAGCTCGAAAATGCCGTATAAGATATCAAACGCACTGTCTGAGAGTGACGCATTGAGTGCGGCATCATGATAGATGTCATCGAACTCCTTGTAGAGATGGTTATATTCTATCTGAACGTCACTCATATGAGGTTTTGCGGGTGTTTTCATTATCATCATCCTTTCGTTGTTTTTATGTGTATATAAAATGGTGTTGGGGTTAAAAGGTATCTTGCTATAATGTAAGTCTGATTTCGTACTTATGTCAAGCCGCAGCAGTATAATGTCATTATTTACCTGCCGTCGATCAGGATAAGCCGGAACAAGATCTTCGTAATTTTAACGGAATTGCTCCTGTATTTTACTTGCTATCTTTATATTGAAATGGTACTATATTCTTTAGAAAAAATTTAAGATAAGGGGTACGGCAATTACTATGAAAAACTCAAACGAACCAATCTACGATGCTCGTAAACTAGGGGTTCCTAAAATGCTTATTTTGGGAATCCAGCACATGTTCGCCATGTTTGGCGCAACAATTCTTGTACCGATCCTTGTGGCAGGTTATTTCCAGGAAGCCTGTGGAGAGCCGCTGTCAAGAGGACTTACGGTTTCTGTTACTTTATTCTGTGCCGGATTTGGTACACTGATATTCCATCTTTGTTCTAAATTTAAGGTGCCCGCATTCTTAGGATCTTCTTTTGCATTCCTTGGTGGTTTCTACACGGTAGCGAATCTGAAGAGCGGCATGTATGCCGATATGGCTGCCAACGATAAGGTTGCATATGCCTGTGGCGGTATTGTGGTTGCAGGTCTTTTGTATCTGGTCGTTGCACTGATCTTTAAGCTGGTTGGTGTCAATCGCGTTATGAAGTTCCTTCCGCCGGTTGTAACCGGACCGATCATTATCTGTATCGGACTTTCCCTGGCACCAAGTGCCGTAAGCAATGCGTCCGGCAACTGGCTGATCGCCTTTGTGGCACTGGCGGTCATCGTCTGCAACATCTGGGGCAAGGGTATGTTTAAGATCATCCCGATCCTGATGGGTGTTCTGATCTCCTATGCATTTGCATTGATCTTAAATGCCTGCGGAGTGACGAATCCGGACGGTTCTGCAATCCTGAATTTCGCTTCCGTTTCTACTGCAAGCTGGGTTGGACTTCCACCGTTCCAGATCTGCAAGTTTGATGTGACCGCTATCCTTGTTATGGCACCGATCGCGATCGCGACCATGATGGAGCATGTCGGTGATATGTCTGCCATTTCCGCAACCGTAGGTAAGAATTACATTGAGGATCCGGGTCTTCACCGTACACTGATGGGTGACGGTATTGCAACTGCATTTGCCGGTCTCATTGGAGGTCCTGCCAATACAACATACGGAGAGAATACCGGTGTACTTGAACTTTCCAAGGTATATGATCCGAGAGTGATCCGGATCGCAGCAGTATTTGCTGTTATTCTTTCCTTTATTCCGAAGTTTTCCGCAATCATTTCAACAATGCCGTCAGCGATCATCGGAGGCGTGTCCTTCATGCTTTATGGTATGATCTCTGCAATCGGTGTAAGAAATGTGGTTGAGAACAGAGTTGATCTGACAAAGTCAAGGAACCTCATTATCGCAGGCGTGATCTTTGTCTGCGGTCTTGGTTTTTCCGATGGTCTTACCTTCCGTGTGGCAGGTACTTCCATTACACTGACAGCACTGGCTGTTGCAGCGATCGCAGGTATCCTTCTCAATGCGATCCTTCCGGGCAATGATTACAGCTTCGGAAAGCATCCGGAGGGAGACAGAAGCCGTGGTGTTTATGTGATGAACAGTGATAGAGAGACAGAAGAAACTGAAGAAAATAAATAATAAAAGACTATAAGAGAACTGCATTGGAGATAATAGCAGATATCCGAAAGAAAGGACGCGTAACATGATTAAATCCGATAATATTGTAATTTTTGAACATCCGTTAATTCAGCATAAAATTTCTCTGCTCCGTGATAAGGCGACCGGGACAAACGAGTTCCGTAAGCTTGTCGATGAGATCGCGATGCTGGAGGGATTTGAGGCACTTTCTGATCTTCCGGTGGAGGATGTAGAGATTGAGACTCCGATCGAGAAGTGCATGACACCGATGATCTCCGGACGTAAGCTGGCAGTCGTACCGATCCTTCGTGCCGGACTTGGTATGGTTTCCGGTATCCTTGCTCTGGTTCCGAATGCAAAGGTTGGTCACATTGGAATGTACCGTGATGAGGAGACACATCAGCCACAGGAATATTATTGTAAGCTGCCAAATCCGATCGAGGAGAGACTGATCGTTGTCTGTGATCCGATGTTGGCAACCGGCGGTTCTGCTATTGATGCGATCGATCAGATCAAGAAGCACGGCGGCAGGAATATCAAGTTTATGTGTATCATTGCTGCGCCGGAGGGACTTGAGAAGCTTCATAAGGCACATCCGGATGTGCAGATCTATGTTGGTCATCTTGACAGACAGCTCAACGAGGATGCATATATCTGTCCGGGTCTTGGTGATGCCGGTGATCGTATCTTTGGTACGAAATAATCATTTAATTTTAATAGAAACAATGTTGTCGATTGCTTTGTTGTTAAGCAGCTTTTGCAGTCCGGCAGCATATATAAGGCAGGCGTTTGTGCGTCTGCCTTTTTGAATGAATCCGAAATATCTTTTGCGGATGAGGGAGGAAGCATCAAAGAGCTTCTTTTTTTGTCGCTATTTTAGCCGTTTGGCTAGTGTACTTTTCGGAAGTGCTTTGTTATAATTGAGTGTAATCATGAAAGGAGAAACGAGGAGGAGCTTATGAGAAAATGGAAAAAATGGGTGTCCGTGATGCTGGCAGGCTCTATGCTGGTATCGGGGATCCCGGCACAAAGTATTGTAAAGAGGGCGGGCGCAAGCAGCCTGAAGGAAAACGGACAGGCAGAGAAAAGTATTTATGACAAGCTTGCCTTTGATACAACACAGGAGACAGAGGATTCTGAACGGAATCCATATACGGCGGGAAAGGACGATTATCAGAACCTGAATCCGCAGATGGAGCTGTTTGTCGAGGGAAAGGTATCGTCATTGTTTCAGCCGATTTTAGGAAAGTCTTTGGTCAATGGAAACTATAACAGGAGCCAGACAGACTCAGCAGATCTGGCAGATGGAACGGGACTCAATCTTGGCTGGTATCAGGGAACGTATCAAAATTCCGGAGATCAGACAGGAACTCTTTTGAAGAGCAAGCAGAGAAAGGCAGTAAAGACAACGTTTGATTCCGTAGCGACCGGAGCCAAGGAATATACGGCTCTGGATGCCTCCGGGAGCGGTTATCAGGACTACAAGGTGTGTGTTGCGCAGAAGGCAGCAGACTCGGATGAATTAAACCTGTATCTGCTTAGTGCAAAGGCAAATGAGCCGGTGGGAACGTCGGTCAATCTGACAAAAAGCAACACCTGTGTATCCACTATGAAGGAACATGAGACGAGGTCTTATCTCACGGTCTGCGGCGGTGATTTTGACGGAGATGGAAAGGATGAGGCAGCAGTTTATGTTCCGGTTACGGATGCACGAAATGGAGTGAATGCTTCTCATGTGGATATCTATGATATCAATACGGAATCCTCGACCAAAACCTTTGAAAAGAGATCAACGGTATACCTGGCAGATCTGGAGGGGACGCAACCCGGCAAGACGCTTGACGATTCAAAAACTCCTTTTATTACAAGTCTGGCAGCCTATGATTTTGACGGGGATGGAAAGGAAGAGCTTGCAACGTCCTTTAGTCATGCTTATTTTCCAAATGCCAGAATTATTGCCGCAAATGCTAAAAAGGCGAAAGAGTGGAAGAAAATGGGATCGTATCTGTCAGTACTGTCCATGAAAACGGACAGTATGGAGGAACAGTATGGACGCCGTCTGGCATTTACCGGAGAGGAATATGGAATTCAGGAGAAAAAGGATACCGTTCTGCAGACCATGCAGTTTGTTGGTCTGGATGTAGGCGATATGGATAATGATTCGATACAGGAGCTTGTTGTTGCCGGTTACGTTCCGGATGGAGATGACGGTGTGGGTCAGTCGGTAGTCAAGGGTAAGCAGGCAGTTGTGCAGCTTGGCTTTGATCAGGAAAAGGGATGTTATGAGCTGTTGCATGGCGGTATTCCGTATCTTTTATGCCAGCCGGCAGCCAATCAGGAGCTTTATGAAGGAATGCGGGGGTCGGATGTCAGACAGGAACCGGCAGCGGTCGCATGTTTTGCTTCCCGGGGGACGGGGTATGGAGATACTTTGTTCGTGGAGGGCAGTTGTTGGAACTTCAGTGCGGGTGCATCTGAAAAGGAGATGTTTCGATGTCAGTATAATGGCGGCTCGTCTGATTATGTTGTGCCGGATGAAGCAAATGCTTCCGGCGGACTCGCAGAGGCGTATCAGTATCAGTGGACGGACGATAACGGAAATATGAAGCTGCCGATCGATAAGGATAGTGATACAACGAAGTGCTGGCTCAGCAAGGTTGTCAAGGGCAATTTTAATGGAAACCCATATGGCATGGAGCAGGTAATCATGAGCTGTGGTGTCAAGAGCGATAGTATGGTGTCATGGGGGCTTTCTGCGCTCAGCCGGAAGGCAGTCGGAGCGGAGGATACCGCCGGGTACGCGCGTTTTACACAGGATTCGGGCTGGGGAGATATCTATCTGAGTTTGGCGGCAGTCGATTATGATGAGGACGGCATGATCGTTAAGTTTGATCATAAGGAGAGTTATTTCAGTGATCCGAATGTTGTTGCCGTGCTTCAGGCGGCACCGTATTTCTCGGATCTGGAATCTACGGACGGCAATTACAGCACCAATGGCTCTACGGCATACGGCAAAACGACAGGCTCCTCCACCACAAATTCAGCCGAGTTTTCGGTATCAGCCGGGGTGATCACCGGATATGAGGAGGATGTCAGTATTCTCGGATTTTACGATGTCGTAGGAATTGATTTTGAAGTGGAGGCGAGCGTCAGTGCCGGCTATGCAAAGGAATTTACGAACGGGAAGAGCTATTCTACTTCTTACGAGGCAGACAGTACGGATGACAGTGTGGTGCTGTCGATGACGCCATACACAAGGTATGTGTATAAAAGTTATGTGCCGGGATTTAAGCTGCCGACACAGAGCCGCTACAATGGGCTGAAAAAGCAGCTTGAACAATATAAGAGCAGCTACGAGACGGCAGAACAGGAATATGCAGAGATCAAGCAGAAGAAAGGAATATCATATCGATTTAAGAAAGCAGCGTTTGCCAACCGGGTTTCCGTTGCTGCAAACAGATATAACAATGCATACAGCCGGCTTCAGGCAATCGACAAGGCACTGGAGCAGGGATATGAGTATGGACAGCAGATTGCGGGAAGCTGGAAGGATTATTATGTTTCCGTGCCTCAGACACCGCGTATGACCATGCTTACAGTGACAGAATATGACCGTGTTGCGAAGGAAAACGGTGAATTTGACAAGATCCGCGGAAATGTTCTGACGAACACGCCGGGCGATCCGTTTTCCTACCGGGCTGCGATCGGAGCCTCTTTCGATGGAGGAAAGGTCGTTGACGATGTATCCGGTGCAAAGGATAATTTCGTTAGAGTCAGCAGGGGAGGCAATTCTATCACACAGGGAATTGAAGTGGAAAGTGAAAATTCGGATACCGTGACCTGGGGAACCAGTGTGGAGACACATCTTGTGACAGAGGAAGGCGGTGTTAAGACCGGTGTCAGTGCGGGTGCCGAGGCAAACGGCAGCGTGACATGGACGAATTATAACGGAGCGGAATATTCCGGAACGGTTGCCGGTATTCCTGCGAATGTAGAGCAGTCCTACTCCTTCATGTGGCGATTCGGAACATGGGATACGATGTTAAACGGACAACGGACAAAGGTGCTTGGCTATCTTGTGAAGGGACAGGAGGCACCACCGGCACTGCCATCTGACATTACAGTGACGGATGCCACAGCGGATTCCCTGACCTTGAGCTGGACACACAGCAACCGTAAGGGAGTGCGCTATCGCATCTGCCTGTTGGAGGATAATGAGGAAGAAACGCCGATTGCAGAAGTTTCTTCCGCCCGATCCGGTTATACGATCGGTAACGGTCTGCTTCAGCCGGGAAAGACATACCGTTTTACGATGCAGAGTGTTGGTTATATGGAGACAAGTGCATCCAGCCTTCCGGTGTATGGAAGAACCAAATACGCTGCCGGAACAGATACACCGACAATTGAACTGCAGCCGGAGGATACGGCGGTTGTGGAAGGCGGGAAAGCAGAATTCTCGATTTACGCCACACCGGTAAAGGGAAGCAATGGTTCTGTGCGGTATCAGTGGCAGTGCAGACAGGGAGCAGGTGCAGTGTGGGAGGACATTGACGGTGCAGACAGTATGGATCTTGCGGTGCCGGATGTGACTGCGGATATGGACGGATGGCAGTATCGATGCGTTGTTTCTCAGTTTTACGGCAAAACGATCGAGATCGACAGCGAACCGGCGGCTCTTACTTTAAAACAGCGTCTTGCATCGGTTGTCAGAATGGATCCGTTGGAGAAAACAAGCGGTCGTGCAGCTGATGTGGAAAAGGTGCAGAAGGAAGAAGAGACGCGAAGCTACGAGCCGTTGAAGTTGACGGTCAAGGTGACAAATGGTAATTTGCAGGTGGCAGAGCTGAAGGGCAATGTGAAATATTTTGGGGAGTACACAGGCAATTATTCTGTGACTGTAGGTAAAAAAATTACAGAGGATGCGGTTATTCTGGAAGAATTGGAAGGAAGTGCCTCCGACAGCAATTACAAAGCGACGGTGGATCAAATTGTAAATGCAGCACAGTCCGGATCGTTTCACTATCTTTTCCTGAGAATTTTTAAGGACGATGCAACCCGTACAAAGTTGAAAAATTATCTGTCTGACAAAGGTTCTGTCCGCAGCCGTGAAAATGATCCTGAGACCGATACGCTGTCTCCGAATATGGATCTGACGGTGGAGATAACGGAAGAGAATTTTAACCATTTAAAGTATAGGGAACTTACCGCAGATGATTATGAGAGCACGGTTCCATATGATGACGAATATGTTTATGGGCTTGCTTCCGGTCGGAAGACAATCACCCATACACAGCCGGTGGGAGGCGAGGAGCAGACGCTGTCTGCACAGATTGTCTCTGAAGAGGAGGAGCCGTTAAACGGGGAAGCGGTCTGCGAAATCATGAATCTGACGACAGGAGAAACAGAAAATACAGCGCTTACTGTTACAAATGGGTGTGCTTCAGGAAAGTGGACGCCGTTTGGAACCGGCTACTATAAATTAACGGTAAAATATCAGGGAGATGAGGAGTATTATGGTGCAGCGGCGGAGAATCCGCAGTATTTTACAGCATATAATTCCAAGAAAAAGACATTGCCGGGAGTAGAGCTGGAGAATACGCCGGTTTACGGAGAGGAAATTTCGCTTCAGATGAGTCTTGCCAAGACGGATCAGGTAGAGGATGTTACGGAAGCGACCTCCTTTACATTGGTAGGCAAAAAGGATCGGAAGCGCACTGCGATCACCGTGGAAAACGGCAAATGGGCGGTTAACGAGCTGCCGGGCGAGTATATTTTGGAAGCGTCGATAACAAAGGATGGCGTGACTTATGAATGTTCCCGGGAGGTACAGATCGAGAAGGCACAGCTATATGTAACGGTTGATCCGGTTACGGTGGATGTCAGCAAAACGACAGATTACCAATATCAGTTTGCAGCTGCGCAGTTAAAATTCCGGGGCTTGTCTGCCGGAGATGAAGACGCCGCCAGAGCTCTGTTTACTGCCGGTGCCAATGAGCAGGAAATTGGCAAGGACAGCAAAGGAAAGCCATATGCGGCAGATTACAGTATTTATACCGGAATTAAGGAGGATGCAGAGACAGCGGAAGTGAATGAGCTGCTTGCAAAATACGAGGTGTGTACGATAAACAGTACACTTAGTTACACCGGCAATAAGACCGGAAGCTATCTGGTACAGTACGGCGCAGATGGCAGCGGCATTGTCAACGCATCCACCGAAAAAGGTACAGCAATCGCAAACGGCGGGTCTTATGCGGAGGATTCAAAACTTTATTTTAAAGCAGTTCCGGCTCAGGGCTGGAATCTGAAAGGATGGAAGGTCAATGGCAAAGATGCGGAGTATGTTCAGGGAATCACATTTGTAAATGGAATGCTGAAAACAGCCTTGACGGACGACATTCAGGTAACTGCTGTATTTGAAGATCCGTCGGCAAGTGAGAAGCCGGCAGAATCAGCAGCCCCAACACAGAGTCCGGCGGAAAGCCGCAGGATCCAACGCAAAGTCCTGTGATTCCGACGAATAAGCCGGATACACCACAGATTTCCGGCAGTCCGGATGTGCCGCAGGTATCCGATAAACCGGACACGCCACATAACTCCGGCAGTCCGGATGTACCGCAGGTGTCTGGAAAACCGGACATACCACAAAGCCCCGGCAGCCCGGATGGCACACAGGCATCGTCAAAACCGAATAATGCGTCCGCCACCGGAAAAGATGGAGCATCAGCAGACGGGACACAAGCAGGAAAGGATGATGGAAAGGCAGCAATCGGCATGTTCTTTATGGTGAAGGGCGTGACTTACCGTGTAACTGCAACCGATCAGGTTTCTTGTGTTAAGGCGAAAAAGAATATCAAGGGAAGCGTTGTGATTCCGGATACGATCACGTATTCCAAAGTAACCTATAAGGTCACAGCTCTTAGTGCAGGAGCGTTCCGAAACTGCAAAAAGCTGACAAAAATAACCATTGGTAAGAATGTGGAAACCATTGGAAAGGATGCCTTCCGAAGCTGTAAAAAGCTGAAGCAGATCACGATCAAAACAGAGAAGCTCACAGCAAAATCCATCGGAAAGAATGCATTTAAGGGCATCCGTAAGAATGCAGCGATCCGTGTTCCGAAAACACAGAAAAAGTCATATACAAAATGGCTTAAGAAAAAGGGAGGTTGTTCAACAGCAAAAATCAAAGCATAGAACAGAAATTAAAATATAGCTTCGATTGGAAACAGGGCTTTGCTTAATAAGCTTCACATAAATATATAGCTGCACCCATAATCAATGTGCGAAGCTTGAGAAAATAATAATCTTAATGATAGAACTGTCGGGGATCCATGTCATTGTGGTGTCTCCGGCAGTTTTATCTTGAGTATCGGATGCTTATATGGTAAGGTAAAGGAAAACATCAGAGAGGAGAAAACCGGGTGAATACTACATGGAATGAAAATACAAAACGGTGGGTCGGGATCATTCTGCCGCTTGTGCTGGCACTGATCTCAGCACTGGTCGTGTCAAGGTTTGCAGCATCTGCAGACTTTCATGAGAAAACGATCACGGCACTTGACGATAAAAAGGCAACGGTTCTGGAGCTGACAGCAGCATCAACGGCGGCGTCTGCGGCAATCACGCTGCTTCCGGGAGACACGGCAACCCCGATCGCAGAAAAGCTGGCGGATATGAGTACCTATTTTCTAATCGTTCTCTGTGCGATCTATGTTGAGAAATATCTGGTCACAGTGACCGGCTACGCTTCGTTTGTCATACTGATCCCGATTGCCTGTGTCCTTTATTCGGCGGGAACGGCAATTGCAAAGGATGCATGGAAAAAGCTGGCAAGAAAGTTTGCGTTATTTGCTATTGCAATCGTTCTGGTTATTCCTGCCAGCGTCAAGGTGTCTGATCTGATCGAGCATACGTATCAGTCTTCTATCCGGGATACGGTGGATGCTGCCAAGGAAGCAACGAAGGATATCCAGAACAGCAGTGACGGACAGCAGGACAGTGACAGCAGCGATAACAGCGGAGTACTGTCAGGCATCATTTCCGGTATTAAAAACGGTGTGTCTGATATTACGGACAAGGTCGAAAACGTGATCAATCAGTTTATTGAAGTTCTGGCGGTGATGTTAGTCACCTCCTGCGTCATCCCGATACTGGTGCTGGTGTTCTTCTTCTGGCTGGCGAAGAGTATGCTGGGGATGGAACGCAACAAAAATGTCTTTTAAAAGTGCTTGAATAACTGCTAAAAATGTCATTTTACGCCCTTTGGCGTTTCAGGGCACTATAGAGGATGTTATCTTTACAGATTTGGACACCTTGACTTTACATCTGTTATAAGGTTTAATCTTGATGATGTGGATTTTGATAGAAAGGTACGGTACCAAAGATGGAAAGAAATTTGACGACCGGCAATATCGGGAAAACGATCGCATATTTTGCGCTGCCTTATCTGCTGTCTTATTTTTTGCAGACGCTGTATGGAATGGCAGATCTGTTTATTATCGGTCAGTTCGACGGTGTGGACGGGATTACTGCTGTTTCCAACGGTGGACAGGTTATGCATATGCTGACGGTGATCATTGTCGGACTGGCGATGGGAACAACGGTGACGATCGGCAAAAGTGTCGGAGCAGGGAAGCTTGATGCGGCTTCGGCTTCGATCGGCAACACGGTGACATTTTTCATGGGAATGTCGGTTGTGGTCATGGCGGTTCTTGTATTTCTGGTAAATCCGATCGTTACCCTGATCGGGATCCCGGCAGAGGCAGTTGCCGGAACGAGACAGTATCTGTTCGTCTGTTTCCTGGGGATACCGTTTATCACTGCATACAATGTGATCAGTGCGATCTTCCGCGGACTTGGCGATTCCAGAAGTCCGATGTATTTCATTGCGATTGCCTGCGTTGCCAATATTGTGTTAGATTATGTGTTTATCGGAGGTCTTGGAATGGGACCGATCGGTGCTGCACTGGGAACAACTCTGGCACAGACGATCAGCGTGATCATATCTCTGATTGCGATCCGCCGCAAGGAAACGGGAATCCATCTGACGAAGAAGGAGCTTCGGGTGAAGAGAGATGTTCTGGGTCAGATCTTAAAGATCGGTATTCCGGTTGCCGTGCAGGACGGCTGTATTCAGGTCGCATTTATTGTGATCAGTGTGATCGCCAACCATCGTGGGCTGAATGATGCAGCGGCAGTCGGTGTTGTGGAAAAACTGATCGGTATGATCTTTATCGTGCCATCCTCCATGCTGGCAACGGTGTCTGCATTATCTGCACAGAATATCGGTGCAGGAAGGCATGACCGGGCGAGAAAGCTTCTTTACTATGCGATTCTGATCACCGGCAGTTATGGGATCGTCATGACCATTCTGATCGAACTTTTCTCAAAGCAGACAGTTGGTATTTTCACAACGGATGCGGCAGTGATCCTGTTGGGAAGCCAGTATATCAGCTCGTATATTATTGACTGTATTTTTGCGGGAATTCATTTCTGTTTTACCGGATATTTCTGTGCATACGGAAAATCATATATTGGATTTATCCACAATATTTTGTCAATTTTGTTGCTGCGTATTCCGGGTTCTTACCTTGCCTCGAAAATGTATCCGCATAATCTGTTTCCGATGGGATTTGCGGCACCGGCAGGCTCTATTTTGTCGATTGTGATCTGTGTGGGAGCGTATATCTGGATGCAGAGATCAATGCGTGGAGGGCCAAATGCGATGTCATAAAAATATCATAATTTTGACATTGATATCCCCGTGTATGAGGCATATAATTCAATGAAACATACAGGAAAGGGGAGATTTATAATGAGAGCGTATGGACGTTTTATGAAAAATATAGCGGCACTTGCACTTCTTTTTGCACTGCTGTCCCTGCTCCTGCCGTTCTGCAGTTTTCAGGCAGCCGGGCAGGACATGACCCTGTCGGGTCTGGACGTGCTGAAAGCGGGAGGCAGTGCCGCTTACACATATATACAGCAGGGAAGTGTGCCGGATGATCATATTATGAAAGCACCGTTTTCCTGGGGGGATGTGAAGGACGGGCTTCATTATGCTGATGATGCAGGAGCCTCCGATCTGCTTA
>ENA-OPVK01001658-OPVK01001658.1-human-gut-metagenome-genome-assembly--contig:-NODE-1658-length-12873-cov-2.525823_pt1 | contig 12873 bp, 8 predicted proteins | sample MGYA00241495_ERZ501982 | MGnify/ENA primary metagenome ERZ501982 (study PRJEB25962, sample SAMEA2042002) | human gut metagenome | biome: human gut; feature: human-associated habitat; material: faeces...
TCTACAAGGATCGGTTCGAATGCCTGGATACCAAGACGATGCAGTGTAGGTGCACGGTTCAGCATAACCGGATGTTCTTTGATAACATCCTCCAGAACATCCCATACAGCAGGCTCCAGCTTCTCAACCATTTTCTTGGCGTTCTTAATGTTGTGCGAAGTTCCGTTGGCAACAAGCTCTTTCATAACGAAAGGTTTGAACAGCTCAATGGCCATCTCTTTCGGAAGACCACACTGATAAATCTTAAGTTCCGGTCCTACGACGATAACGGAACGTCCGGAATAGTCAACTCGTTTACCGAGAAGGTTCTGACGGAAACGTCCGGATTTACCTTTCAGCATATCAGAAAGGGATTTCAGGGCTCTGTTTCCAGGACCTGTTACAGGACGTCCGCGACGACCGTTGTCGATCAGGGCATCAACAGCTTCCTGAAGCATACGTTTCTCGTTACGAACGATAATATCCGGTGCACCTAATTCCAGAAGTCTCTTCAGACGGTTGTTACGGTTGATGATTCTTCTGTAAAGATCATTTAAGTCAGATGTAGCAAAACGTCCTCCATCCAGCTGAACCATAGGACGAAGATCCGGCGGGATTACAGGAATCACTGTCATGATCATCCACTCAGGACGGTTTCCAGACTCACGGAAGGATTCTACAACTTCCAGACGTTTGATGATTCTGGCACGTTTCTGGCCTGTAGCATCTTTTAATTCTTTTTTCAGTTCAACAGAATCTTTCTCAAGATCAATTGCCTCAAGAAGCTCTTTGATGGATTCTGCACCCATACCTACACGGAAATCATACCCATAAGCCTCACGTGCATCCTGATATTCTCTCTCTGTAAGTACCTGTTTGTACTGGAGTCCGGAATTAGCCGGATCCAGTACGATATAGTTAGCAAAGTAAAGAACTTTCTCCAGAGTTCTCGGAGAAATGTCAAGGATCAGTCCCATACGGGACGGAATTCCTTTGAAATACCAGATGTGGGATACCGGAGCAGCCAGCTCGATATGTCCCATACGCTCTCTACGTACAGAGGATTTGGTAACTTCTACACCACATCTGTCGCAGACAACGCCTTTATAGCGAATCTTTTTGTACTTTCCACAGTGGCACTCCCAGTCCTTGCTCGGTCCAAAGATTCTTTCACAGAAAAGTCCGTCTTTCTCCGGCTTTAAGGTACGGTAGTTGATGGTCTCAGGTTTTAAAACCTCGCCTCTTGACCACTCTCTGATCTTCTCAGGGGACGCCAGTCCGATCTTGATGGCATCGAAAGTCATTGGCTGATATGTTTCATTGGCGTTAGTTGTTTCTGCCATGTATTCTTTCCCCTTTCTTACTCTTCGTCATTGTCTTCAAGAGCCTCATCCAGCTCAATGAAGTCATCCTCATCTTCATCCTCGTCAATGTCAACGAGTTCTTCTCCGTCAAACTCCTGCTTTGTATAGCCATGTTTGCCGTAGTCTTCTTCTCTGTCATGATGTCTTCTGGAATCTCCCTCGATGACAGAACGAAGGTCTGTGTCACCGTAATCTACAGATTCAAGAAGATGTACTTCTGTATTGTCATCCTTGAGTACCTTCACATCCAGACCAAGAGACTGAAGTTCTTTTAAGAGAACCTTGAAGGATTCCGGAATACCCGGCTCAGGAATATTGTCACCCTTGATGATTGCTTCGTATGTCTTAACACGTCCAACAACATCATCGGATTTTACTGTCAGGATTTCCTGCAGTGTGTAGGATGCACCGTATGCTTCCAGTGCCCAAACCTCCATCTCACCAAAACGCTGTCCACCGAACTGTGCTTTACCACCCAGTGGCTGCTGTGTTACCAGAGAGTAAGGACCTGTAGAACGTGCATGGATCTTATCATCAACCAGATGGTGCAGTTTCAGATAATGCATGTGACCAATTGTTACAGGACTGTCGAAATACTCTCCTGTACGGCCGTCACGCAGACGCACTTTACCGTCTCTGGAAATCGGAACACCCTTCCACAGTGCTCTGTGGGCTTTGTTCTCATCCAGATACTGCATTACATCCGGTGCTAAAATGTCTTTGTATTTCTCGCGGAACTCTTCAAAGTCTTCTGTGTTTACATAGTCGTTTGCAAGTTCCAGTGTATCCTGGATATCATGCTCGTTTGCACCCTGGAAAATAGGAGTTGCAACGTTGAATCCAAGTGCTTTCGCAGCAAGGCTTAAGTGAATCTCCAGGACCTGTCCGATATTCATTCGGGAAGGCACACCCAGAGGGTTCAGCACGATATCAAGAGGACGTCCGTTCGGAAGGAATGGCATATCTTCAACAGGAAGTACACGGGAAACAACACCCTTGTTACCATGACGTCCGGCCATCTTATCACCAACGGAAATCTTTCTCTTCTGTGCGATGTAGATACGTACGGACTGGTTAACACCAGGTGACATCTCATCGCCGTTCTCTCTTGTAAATACCTTGGCATCTACGATAATACCGTATTCACCGTGAGGTACTTTCAGAGAAGTATCACGTACTTCACGTGCTTTCTCACCAAAGATTGCACGAAGAAGTCTCTCTTCTGCCGTAAGCTCTGTCTCTCCCTTAGGAGTAACTTTACCAACAAGGATATCGCCGGCACGTACTTCTGCACCGACACGGATGATACCACGCTCATCCAGATCTTTCAGTGCTTCATCACCGACACCAGGAACGTCACGTGTGATCTCTTCCGGTCCCAGTTTGGTATCACGGGCTTCGCATTCATATTCTTCAATATGAACAGATGTATAAACATCGTCCATAACAAGTCTTTCACTGAGGAGTACCGCATCCTCGTAGTTATAACCTTCCCATGTCATGAATCCGATCAGCGGGTTCTTACCAAGAGCAAGTTCTCCGTTTGCTGTGGAAGGACCATCTGCGATAACCTGTCCTGCCTCTACGTGCTCACCCTGGAATACGATTGGTTTCTGGTTATAACAGTTACTCTGGTTACTTCTCAGATATTTAGTCAGATGGTAATCATCTTTTGTACCATCATCATTCTTAATGCTGATATCTGTAGATGTGGAACGAAGTACAGTACCAGATTTCTTTGCAACTACGCAGACACCGGAGTCAACTGCTGTCTTCACTTCCATACCAGTACCAACTACCGGAGCCTCTGTTGTCAGAAGCGGCACAGCCTGACGCTGCATGTTTGATCCCATCAGCGCACGGTTGGCATCGTCGTTCTGCAGGAACGGGATCAGGGCAGTAGCGACGGAGAATACCATACGAGGAGATACATCCATGTAATCAAACATATGACGCTCATACTCCTGAGTCTCTTCACGGAAACGACCGGATACATTCTTATGAATGAAATATCCTTCTTCGTCCAGAGGCTCATTCGCCTGTGCTACATGGTAATTATCCTCTTCATCAGCAGTCATATATACAACCTCATCTGTTACACGAGGATTCTTAGGATCTGATTTGTCGATCTTGCGGTATGGTGCCTCAATAAATCCGTACTGATTGATTCTTGCATAAGATGCAAGAGAGTTGATCAGACCGATGTTAGGACCTTCAGGTGTCTCGACAGGGCACATTCTTCCGTAATGGGAGTAATGGACATCTCGAACCTCGAATCCGGCTCTGTCTCGTGACAGACCGCCAGGTCCCAGGGCGGAAAGACGTCTCTTGTGTGTCAGCTCACCAAGAGGGTTGTTCTGATCCATAAACTGTGACAGCTGGGAAGAACCGAAGAACTCTTTCACTGCTGCAGTTACAGGTTTAATATTGATCAGGGACTGTGGAGAAATATTCTCTGTATCCTGAGTTGTCATTCTCTCACGAACCACACGTTCCAGTCTGGAAAGACCGATTCTGTACTGGTTCTGAAGCAGCTCACCTACCGCACGTATACGACGGTTGCCAAGGTGATCGATATCATCGGCATTGCCAAGGCCATATTCCAGATGCATATTGTAGTTAATAGAAGCAAAGATGTCTTCTTTTGTGATATGCTTCGGAATCAGATCATGGATATCTCTGTGGATTGCTGCAATCCTGTCTTCTAATGTATCATTTTCTTCCAGAATGTTTTCGAGAACAGGGTAGTATACTGCTTCTGTAACACCGATGCTCTTTGGATCTTCGATTTCCGGAAGATAGTGGCGGATATCAACCATTAAGTTAGAAAGAACCTTGATTCTGCGGTCTTCCTCGCCAAGGATCCATACATATGGAACAGCGCTGTTCTGGATGGTATTTGCCATTTCTTTTGTCACAACAGTTCCTTCTTCTGCCAGGATTTCGCCTGTAGAAGCATCAACAACATCCTCAGCCAGTCTGTGACCAACGATTCTTCTGTTGAGGTGGAGCTTCTTGTTAAATTTATAACGTCCAACTTTCGCAAGGTCATATCTTCTCGGATCAAAGAACATTGCATTGATAAGGCTCTCCGCACTCTCAACTGCAAGTGGCTCACCCGGACGGATTTTCTTGTATAATTCAAGAAGACCTTCCTGATAGTTGGTGGATGTATCCTTTGTAAAACTTGCAAGGATCTTTGGCTCTTCACCGAAGAGATCAATAATCTCTGCATTGCTTCCTACACCAAGTGCTCGGATCAGAACAGTGATCGGAACCTTTCTTGTTCTGTCAACACGTACATAGAAAACATCATTAGAGTCTGTCTCATATTCCAGCCATGCACCTCTGTTCGGGATAACAGTACTGGAGAACAGTCTCTTACCAAGTTTATCATGCGCTATTGCGTAATAGATTCCAGGGGAACGTACTAACTGGCTGACAATTACTCGCTCTGCACCATTGATGACAAAGGTACCTGTAACAGTCATGATCGGTAAATCTCCCATGAAAATCTCGTGTTCGTTGATTTCCTCTGTTTCTTTGTTAATCAGTCTCACTCGAACCTTCAAAGGTGCGGCGTAAGTTGCGTCACGTTCTTTACACTGTTCGATAGTATATTTCGCATCCTTCTCGTCAAATGTAAAGTCGATGAATTCCAGGCTGAGCTTTCCGCTGTAGTCCGCGATCGGAGAAATATCATCAAAGACTTCCCTAAGTCCTTCATCAAGAAACCATTTATAAGAATCCCTCTGGACTTCGATCAGGTTTGGCATTTCCAGGACTTCTTCTTGTCTCTGGTAGCTCATACGCATGCTTTTTCCAGTTTTTACAGAACGAATTCTGTTTTTTTCCATTGACGTTTCACCCCTGTTTTTTCTTTAAATTTATTATAACTTGACCCTTTTTGTCAAAAGACATAAAGGCACATCTTGCCATAATATAGCATTCTTCACTATAGCACAGCAAGTTGCGCCTGTCAATCACTTTTTTGATATTTTTTTAATTTTTTCAAATAATTGCAGCAGTCGCTATTTCGTTACTGTGAACGGCGTGAACAGTAACGCTATTTCTTCGAGATTTTACTGTTTCTTACGTGGATACGATTTGAATATCCATTTTCTTCAAAACGATTGCCTTTATAACTGCTGATATGAGAACGGATAAATTCCGCCGCATATCCTCTGTTGCTGCGGAAGGAATTTCCGTCTGCCGAAATCCCCTTTGATCCGGCAATGCGCAGACCTGATTTTTTATTGGAACCACAGACATTTCCCTGCACAGAAGAATGATTGCTTCTTATATTGAGTTCAATTCCATTGATCGCATTTTCAGAAACAAAATTATCCGCTACCATTGCTGACTCACATCTCTGCAGAAGAATTCCTCTTGCCTTATTTTTAAAACTGTAATTACCATCAACCACACTCTTATCAATGCATTTTACAAGTATGCCATTTGCCGCACTGGTACTGACTCTGTTGTGTTCAATACGGCTTCCTGCTGCAAGCCCTGAAGCCAGAATCCCATCTTTCATAAATCCGGAGACTGTATTTCCGTAAATCCGGCAGATTTTCTGTGAAGCCTCTGTTCCGACTGCATAAATCCCATATCCGTTTCCGCCGGAAAGATTGTTATAGGAAACTCTGATATTGCTTCCCTTGGCAACACTGATCCCCACATTGTTGTAGGTATGACTATCAGAAAGTCTGACTGTGTTCCCCCTGCATGAACAGTCTTCTGCAAGGGAAAATTTAATTCCGTCGCAATTTCCGCTGATCGTATTATTTCTGGCTGTAACTCCGCGAATAATATATCTTCCCACCGGAATTCCATTGGTCGTCGGATTTGCTGTATTCTCAGGATCATCATCTTCAGAAGGAATAGTTTCTCCTGCTGAGCCCAGAGATACCTCGCCTGTGATCCAGATTCCATATCCATTCCATTGTTTGCCATCTATTACGGTTGGTTCCAGAACTGTGATCTGATTATCAGCGATCAGAATATTCTCTGCGTACTGATTTCCCTCCGGAGATACTTCCTGACCGCTGACAGTATGTGCATTTCTGGTATAAACAGAACGCACATAAACACCACCGCCCACATTTGTCATGGTATTTCCCGTCACAACCGTATCCTGATAATTCAGGCACCATATTGCTCTCTTTTTCAGATTATTAAACCGGTTGTTACTGATCGTGATATTTTTATACGGTTTATCAAACATCATGCTGTGGCTTCCAATGCCGGCAAATACATCTTCAAAGGTATTATCCTTTATCACAATGTTCTCACAGACACTTCCGTCATATGGAAGATATCCTGGGAAAATTCTCGGCATACAGGCATCAAGCTGGATACATTCCTGTCCGCCGCCTGTAAACTCTTTCCAGTAGCCCCTGAACGTACATCCTGTAATTTCCGCATTCTTCACTCCTGCAAGTTCCAGAAAATGCGATTTAAGGTTATTAAGAAATGTAACATTCTTCACTGTAACATTCGTAGCATGACCGATCCTAAAACCTACAAACCCTCCAGGTCCTCCCTTGTCTTCCACACATTCATAATTTGAATCCCAGATTCCGCCATCGATAGTTATATTACGGTATCCCTCGTATCCGCCTGCAGATTTCTGTGTATCGCCAAGACGGAGCAGGATTTCTTTTCGCGGTGAAGTCTTTGTTATCGTGGCACCCTCTGCATATAGATAGATATTGCTGTACATATGCAAAGTTCCCGTAAGTGTATAATTTCCGGGCGGCACGATAACTTTGCACTGCTTTTCATCCGTTGCCTTGTCCCTGGCCTGTGCCAGCAGTGTATTTAACTTTACAGTAATATCCTCTCCATCCTGCACATTCAGCACAAGTTCCTGCATATTTTCGCAGGACTGATCCGCATCCTCCGCAGAAAAAGTTTCAACGTCTCCATCACTGAAACCGTCGTCATCCCCAAATTCATTCTCTTCAGTTTTCTCTGCCGACTGCGTATCCGGTATTGACACATCTCCAAAAGTCTCTGAATCTTCTGATGAATCTTCAAACATCTGTCCTTCTTCCAGTTCAGCCGCCTGTACTTTTACACCTGCATATGGAGTCAGGCAAAGCTGAGCTGCAATGATGATACCAAATATGACTGCCGTTTTTCTTTTCATCATAGTCTGTAATCCTCCGGCTCTGTAAAAAAAGCAGGAATACCAGTGGCATTCCTGCTTGCAAATCTTCTATATATAATAGGAAGATAATTATTTAAGGTTAACCTTAGCGCCTTCAGCTTCAAGTTTTGTTTTGATATCTTCAGCTTCTGCTTTGGATGCGCCTTCTTTAACAACCTTAGGAGCTCCGTCAACCATTTCTTTAGCTTCTTTAAGACCTAAGCCAGTTACTTCACGAACAACTTTGATAACTTTAACTTTGTTTGGTCCAACTTCTGCAAGTTCTACATCGAACTCATCTTTCTCTTCTGCTGCTTCTGCTGCTCCAGCTGCTGCTACTACAACACCTGCTGCTGCGGATACACCAAACTCTTCTTCACAAGCTTTTACTAAGTCGTTTAATTCTAATACAGATAATTCTTTGATTGCTGCAATAAATTCTTCTGTTGTTAATTTTGCCATTTTAAATTCCCTCCATATAATATTATTTAATTCGGTAACTCTTCAGCATCCTCGTGGATGGTGATTTTCGAATAGTTACTAGATTCGTTTTATGCCTCTGGCATCAAAAATTATTCAGCTGCTGCTTCAGAGCCGTTTTTCTCAGCGATCTGATTAAGCACACGAGCGAAGTTTGTAATCGGAGACTGGATGCTTCCAAGCAGTTTGCCAAGAAGTTCTTCTCTGGACGGGATTCCAGCCAGTGCCTGAATACCTGCCTGATCGTTGTAGTTTCCTTCAACGATACCTGCAACTAATTCTAAAGCCGGTGCTTTCTTTGCGAATTTATCAAGGATTCTTGCAGGAGCAGTTGCGTCTGTAGCAGAGATTGCTATAGCGTTTGTTCCATGTAAGTGCTGGATAAGTTCTTCGCACTGAGTACCTTCGAATGCACGATGCATCATTGTGTTTTTGTATACTTTGTATACAACACCAGCTTCTCTTAATTCCTTACGTAAAGCAGTATCCTGTTCAACTGTAAGACCGCTGTAGTTAACAAGTACTACAGATTCTGCATCTTTCACGTTGTTGATAATTTCGTCTACGATTGGTTGTTTAAGTTCTACTTTTGCCATGAAATGGTACACCTCCTTATAGATTTTGTATACCGCTGCAAATGAGTAAATAAAAAGCCTTACTGTCTGGCAGTAGGGCTTGCGTAATCTTACATAAAAATATAAAGAATACTTAGTCCTCGGTAGGCGTTTACAACTTATGCCTTGCGGCACCTACTGTCTTCGGCAGCGTTCTGGTATAAGATAGCATATGAGATTTGAGTTGTCAAGAGGTTTTTTCGGTTTTTTGTTGATTTTTTCATTAAGGGACGCGTAAGCAGGATTCTCTTTTGGGGTTCAGTTTCGGGAGCAGGAACTCTAAGGCCTGCAAAATCTGCTAAGTGCATGAAAAAAGAAGGCAAAACTCGCCTGCGGCTCAGACAGTTGCCTTCTTTTTTCATAACGCAGATTCCGCAGGCCTAAGAGTTACTACACTCCCTGCAAGATTCACCCCAAAAGAGAATCCTGCTTACGCTGGTAGTTGGAAAATTGTCGTTACTGTTCACACACCACTGTCCTGCGAGGTGTTTTGGCATGAATATGCCAAAATCCCGATGCCGCAGGCAATCTGGAATGGATTTGGGCTACGTTACTGTGAACGGAGTGAACAGTAACAAATTGTCAATATATCATAAAACAAATTTCTGCTATATTGATGCAGGGTGAGTTCTTCATATGCGCAGTATAGTATAGTACAGTATAGGTATAAGATGTAACGAATCACGTTATTCTTATATTGTGCCAAAGATACGGTCTCCGGCATCTCCAAGGCCTGGGCAGATGTAGGCGTGATCATTTAATTCACGATCAAGATGTCCACAGTAAATCTGAACATCCGGATGTGCTTCGTGGAGACGTTTGAGTCCTTCAGGGGCTGCGATGATGCACATGAATTTAATGTTTTTTCCGCCCTGTTTTTTGACAAAGTCAACGGCTGCTTCTGCGGAGCCACCGGTTGCGAGCATTGGATCTACGATCACTGAAATTCGTTCATCAATTGCTTCCGGGAGTTTGCAGTAGTATTCGTGTGGTTCATGGGTTACAGGATCACGATAGAGTCCTACATGGCCTACTTTTGCAGATGGCACAAGTGTGAGAATACTGTTTACCATTCCAAGGCCTGCGCGGAGCACAGGGATAACCGCCAGCTTCTTTCCTGAGATCATTGGTGTCATGCAGGTTTCAATAGGGGTTTCTACTTCTACATTTTCTACAGGAAGATCCCGGAGAGCTTCGTATCCCATGAGGATTCCAATCTCTTCTACTAATTTACGAAATTCATTTGTTCCTGTGTTTTTGTTTCTCAGCATGGATATTTTATGCTGGATCAGCGGATGATTCATAATATAAACGTTTTCCATTATCTTAATTCCTCGCTTAGTTGAATATTTGTTACTTTTTATAAATTCTACATCTGCTTACGTACAATGCGGTATTCGTCACCCATCTTGAAGTATGGACACTGATTGAAGTTTCCGGTGATGAACTTCACCATTTCATCTTCGTCAAGATTTATTTCACAGGTGTAGCATTCATAGTCATCATCATAACTGTAGTTTACACAATATTCGCAGTTCGCCCCCTGCTTCTTTTTCATATTACATACCCTGCCTTCCTTGCGAGTATTTAAAAAACATTCCCACAATCTGCACGTTCCATTTTGCGGTATATTTTGTCCGAATTCGGTTTTTTTCTGTTGCCTTTGTACCTGTGCAAAGTTTGCTGTTTCTGATATACTATGGTGTTGGGATCAAAAGATATTTCTTCCCTGAACTATTGCTTATAGCAATTCCATAAAATAACTATGAGGTTACATTTATGATATTATATCATATATCTGCAAAAAAATTAATAACACGCTGTACTTTTTCAATGCTCGCAGCATCTCTTATATTATGTCCGGCTGTTTTTTCCGGATGTTCGGCAAAAACGGAAAATGTCAAAAATACGGATGCCGGTTCCCAGGATCCCATCTCTGCCACTGCGATCAAACTGAATACTGCAGTTACGGTCACTATCTATGATTCTCAGGACAGAGAGCTGCTTACAGAATGCATGAATCTTTGTGACAAGTATGAGAAAATATTCAGCCGCACCGCAGATGACAGTGAATTATATCAGTTAAACCATCGGGAACTTACACCTGTGAAGGGAACAGAGGATACTTATCAGGTGTCGGCTTCTCTGGCGGAGCTGGTTTCTAAGGGACTTGATTATTCTGTATTATCTGAGGGTGCATTTGATATTGCTATTGAACCGCTGACTTCTCTGTGGAATTTTACTGCTGAAAATCCAAAAGTGCCCAAGGACAGTCTGATCCAGGCAGCACTGCCCAAATGCAATTATCACAATATCTCTGTTGATACAGATAAAAATGAGATTACATTAAAGACAGACGATACTGCAATCGAACTAGGTGCCATTGCCAAGGGTTATATCGCAGACCGCCTGAAGGATTATCTGGTTTCTCAGAATGTAAAAAGTGCGATCATCAATCTTGGCGGAAATGTTCTCTGTATTGGCGAAAAAACAGACAATTCTGCTTTTAAGATCGGGATCCAGAAACCATTTGCAGACCGAAGCGAAACTATTGCTGTTATGGACATCAGGGATAAGTCAGTGGTTTCCTCAGGAATTTATGAGAGATGCTTTGAACAGGATGGCACTTTGTATCATCACCTGCTCAATCCTAAAACCGGCTATCCTTATGATAACGGGCTGATTGCAGTTACCATTATTTCCGATCAGTCTGTGGACGGGGATGCGCTGAGCACGACCTGCTTTGCTCTTGGTCTGGAGGATGGCATGAAACTGGCCGAGTCTCTGGACGATGTACAGGCATTTTTCGTAACTTCTGATTATGAGATTCACTATACCAGAGATTTCCAGAAAAAAATCAAAGTTACGGAAACAGAATAAATCTGTCTCTGATGACTTAAATTGAAAAAACAGAAATATAAATCAACGATTATTAACTGGCGTTTTGACTTAATCAATAGATTTTGATTTTCAAGTCATACAATCCACACTAATTTCTTGACCTAATTTGCAATTTGTAAATTTCCAGTCAAATATTTTTGCTTGTTCGCTTGACTTAATTTGTTATTCTATAAAATCTCAGTCAACATACTGCTAATTATTTCATGACTTGTATGAAACTTTTTTTGATTTAAGTCAGTATTGCACAGATGACAAAAATCCCCTGCTTATTGCTTTTCGCAACCTCCGCAGGGGACTTATCCGATTCAGTTAAACTTATCACTCAGCCTGACAGTTCTTCTGACGATTATTCATTTTTAGTCTGCTATATACTGATTGCATTCAAACACTTGCAATCCATATAGGATTTCACTGATTCAGTCAGAATCTCACTCCACATCAAATTTCTCCAGACTTTCCAGTCTTGCTCTGTATTTGGAGTCATAGGCATCTGTAAACGAAGCCTCTTTCTTCATTTTTTCGAGAGCCGCTGCTGCTTTTTTAACTGTCTGGATAGTACCGGCACCTGCTACACAGCCGCCCGGACATGCCATTCCTTCCAAAAGATATCCATTATATTTACCAATCTTGGCCATCTGGAGCATCTTCTTACAGTTCTGCAGACCTTCTGCATTCATTACCTTTACTTCCCGATCAGGATCAATACGCTTCACCGCATGGACAACCGCTTCTGCCACACCACCGCTGACTGCGAAACCTCTTCCGTCAGCACTGGCACGAAACAGTGGTTCTCCTTCCGGAATATCTTTCCAGTCCACGCCTTTGGCATCAAACATTCCTGCCACTTCCTCAAAGGTCAGCACAAAATCCACATAGCTGCGGATACTCTTACGGCTGGCTTCCAGCTTCTTGGCTGCACAGGGACCTACGAAAACTATCTTACAATTCGGTTCCTTCTGCTTGATCAGTCTGGCAGTAAGAACCATAGGTGTCAGTGCCATGGAGATACATTTCGCCTGTTCCGGGAATAATTTCTTAGCCATCATAGACCAGGACGGACAACAGGATGTAGCCATGAAAGGAAGTTTCTCAGGAACTTCCTCCAAAAAGTCCTTTGCCTCCTCCACTGTGCACAGATCTGCACCGACGGCAACCTCTCTTACATCTGTAAAGCCAAGTGCCTGAAATGCACCCCGTATCTTATTATTCTCCATACCCGGGAACTGACCTGCAATGGCAGGCGCCACGATTGCATACACCGGTGTTTCACTTTTTAATGCCATAATAGTCTGGAAAATCTGTCCTTTGTCTACAATAGCGCTGAACGGACAACTCACCAGACACTGGCCGCAGGATACACATTTGTCCTGGTCAATCTCTG
>ENA-OPVK01001665-OPVK01001665.1-human-gut-metagenome-genome-assembly--contig:-NODE-1665-length-12810-cov-2.212858_pt1 | contig 12810 bp, 10 predicted proteins | sample MGYA00241495_ERZ501982 | MGnify/ENA primary metagenome ERZ501982 (study PRJEB25962, sample SAMEA2042002) | human gut metagenome | biome: human gut; feature: human-associated habitat; material: faeces...
GGGGCGGGCGTTCTCGCTGCGCAACGGCGACGCCGTGGAGATCCGGCGCTCAAAATATGAAACAAAGCTCGTAAGGCTTTCCAATAAGAGCTTTTGCGATATTCTGCAAAAAAAGATGTTGATGGGAGTGTTGGGACATGAAGAATAACCGACAGGAGAAAATTCTGGCCATCATTGAGGCCGAGCCGATCGAAACACAGGAGCAGCTTCTCTCGAAGCTGCAGGAGCAGGGCATAGAGAGCACGCAGGCGACCATCTCGCGCGACATCAAGCAGCTCCACCTCATCAAGGAGCCGGTCGGCGGCGGGCGCTACCGCTACGCCGTGAGCGCGCAGAAGATCAAGCTCAACTTTGCCGGCAGATTGCAGGTCATCCTGCGCGAGAGCATCCTCAGCGCCGACCGCGCGCAGAATCTCGTCGTGGTGAAGATGATGCCGGGCCTCGGCCCCGCGGCAGGCTCCGCCTTCGACGGCATGGAGATCCCTGCCATCGTCGGCACGGTCAGCGGCGACGACACGGTGCTCGTCGTGCTGCGCGATGAGCAGAGTGCGGCGGAATTCTGCACCGAGCTGACCGCTATGATCAAGTAAGAAGGGGAGAAGGCCGCAATGCTTCAGCTTCTCCACATCGAAAACATCGCCGTCATCGAGCGCGCGGACATCTCGTTCCGCGCGGGCTTCAACGCGCTCACCGGCGAGACCGGCGCGGGCAAATCCATTCTCATAGATGCGTTCAGCATAGCTTTGGGAGCAAGGGCTTCGGCAGATTATGTGCGCAGCGGCACAGACGCTTTAACGGTACAGGCAATTTTTGATATTGATAATTGTCCGGCTGCCTTAAAACTTTTGGAAGAACAGGGCATTGATTATGAGGACGGGCTTTTTTTGCGCCGCCGCATAACTGCCTCCGGCAAAAGCCAGGCTACGGTAAACGGCGTGCAGGTTCCGCTGGCTGTTTTGCGATCTTTTGCGGCTGTGCTTGTGGATATTCACGGGCAGCATGAAAACCAGGCGCTTTTAAAAGCCGGTTTTCCGCAGCAGCTTACAGATTTGTACGGACAAAGCCTTATTATGCCGGTGCTTAATGAATATAGCCGCGCTTTTGATAACTACAATAAAACCAAAAGCGAACTTGATCATCTGCAAAGCATAGGGCAGGACCGTGAACGTATTTTAGACCGTCTGGAATGGGAAATTGAAGAAATAACCAACGCCGGGCTGCAAAAAGGCGAACTCGAAGACTTGCAGGAAGAATGGAAGCGTATTCAGAACAGCGGCAAAATAATGCAGGCTGTAAGTGATGCCGGTGAAATTTTAGACGGCAAGTTCAGCGTTCTGGACGCTTTGGCAGAGGCTAAAAGCAGAATTGAAGCTGCTTCAAGATATGATGCCGGGCTTTCGGAAAATGCCGAAATGCTGGAAACATGCTGGCTGACAGTGGAGGAATGCCATAAAAACCTGCTTGATTATCTGGAAAACAGTGAGTTTGACGCGGAGCGTTCCGCTTATGTTGAACAGCGTTTGGATTTATGGTATAAACTGCAGAAAAAATACGGTGCTGATTACGAAGCCATAAACGAATATCTTGAAAAAATAAAACAGGAAGCCGGACAGTTACAGGAAATTGACCGTAGCATTGCCGTTAAAAATAAGGAACTTTTAAAAAATCAGGCTGAACTGAAAGAACTTGCTGGCAAATTAACAGAGCTGCGCAAAAAATATGCAGGAATGCTTGCCGGTGAAATTACAAAACATATTGCCGATTTAGCCATGCTGCAGGGCAAGTTCACGATTCAGTTTGCCGTTAAAGAAGATTTCGGCAAAACCGGCTGCGACGATATGGTATTTATGTTTTCGGCCAATGCCGGAGAGCCGCTGATGGAACTTACAAAAGTTGCTTCCGGCGGTGAATTGTCGCGCATTGCGCTGGCTGTTAAAACGGTTTTGTTTAATGAACTTGGCGTGCCTACTATGATTTTTGATGAAATAGATACCGGCATAGGCGGCGTTACTGCGCAGAAAATGGCGGAAAAAATTGCCGTTATTTCGCGTACGGGGCAGGTTATCTGCATAACGCATTTGCCGCAGATAGCAAGCTTTGCCGACAGGCATATTAAGATTAACAAAGTAAGTGCGGACGGACGCACGCAAACCGTTTTAAATGTGCTTGATAATAACGGACGCATTGAAGAATTAATGCGCATGACGGCGGGCGACAATATAAGCGAGGCTGCGCGCCGTAATGCCGAAGAACTTTTAAATAAAGCAGCAGAATTTAAAAATGCAGGGTGATATTATGAAGAAAATTCATCAGGATAATCTGGACGAAAAATTTGTCAGCCGCAGGCAGGGCTTTGACGGACGCCTTTTAAAAGTTATGGTTGATACCGTTACTTTGCCCAACGGCAGGCAAACCACGCGCGAAATAATTGCCCACCCGGGGGCGGTGTGTGTTGTGCCGGTGCTTGATGACGGCAGCATTATTTTTGTAAAACAATACCGTTATGCAGTGGGCAGCGTTTTGTATGAACTGCCGGCCGGCAAGCTCGACCATCCCAACGAAGACCCGCTGGACTGCGCCAAGCGCGAACTTTCGGAAGAAACGGGCTATGAAGCTGCCGAATGGCAGAAACTTACAAGCATTGTAACCACTCCTGGTTTTACGGATGAAGTAATACATTTATATCTGGCCAGAGGTCTGAAGAAGTTTGACCAGCATACCGACGAAGACGAGTTTATAGACATTGAAGCTGTAAAACCGGAAGAAGTGCGCCGGATGCTGCTTGACGGAGAAATTTTTGATGCCAAGACTTTAAGCGCATTATGCATGATGCAGTTAGTTAACAAAAACTTCATTTGACGGGCGCATGGTTTTGTGCTATATTGTTTTTGTAATTTAATACAGGCCTTTGGGGTAGGGTTAATTTCCCAACCGGCGGTTCCCTGTCTGAAAATGTTAAACAAGACCAGTACTATTAATTAACAGACTGTTGCCGTCTTGTTTCCAAAAGGTAACACTGTAAACCCAGTATACAAGCGGCTTTACAGGCTTTTCAATTTAATATTTTTGTAACTGAAGTAGTATTGAACTATAAAAAGTTTGATACTACTTTTTGTATTTTATGGCACCCTACCAAGTAGGTTAGTTTATTGATTTTTAATAAACAATACCCAACCATTTATACAAAATATAAGTATTACAAATTATATTAAAATGGAAGGAGGTGTAAAACATGCTGTATTATGAAGCCGTACAAATTTTTTATAGAGATTGTGTAGGGCGTATGTTGTCGGAGCGTACTATAGAAAACTATTCCGATTATATAACTGGCTTTGGAAATTACCTGCAAAGGGTAAATAAAAGCAATATTGAGGATGTTACAAGGGATGATGTATTAGACTACTTTGCTTTTAAGCGTAAAACCTGTTCGGAAACTACAATAAAACATAACTTCATAGCTATCAGAGCGTGTTTCAAATGCCTTGTAGCCCGTCACATAATACCTATAAACCCTTTGGATGACATACCGAAACCACGAGTTCCCAAAAAGATAATACAATCTTTTAACAGGGAGGAAGTACAGGCAATACTAAACGCCTTTGATAAAAATACTTTTACAGGGTTTAGAAACTACACAGTCATGAGCATTTTATTCAGCACAGGTTTAAGAAAAAGCGAGTTGCTGCAAATGAATGTTTCTGATGTGTATTTAGATATTGACACCATGAAAGTAAACGGAAAGGGCAATAAAGAACGCTATGTACCCATTAGCCCTGTATTGCACCGTGTAATTGTTACATATCTAAAAAGGCGTAAAGATTATTTAAAAGAGTGCAAATTGCCTGATAGAGATGTATTTATAGTAAGCTGTAGAGGCGGCAGGTTAACTAAAGGCGGTTTAGGTACTGTATTTGCTAAACTAAAGCAATCTAAAAAACAGTGGGCACACCGTGTATCAGCGCATACATGGCGGCACACTTTTGCAAAATTCTTTTTGTTAAACGGCGGCGATATATTCTCATTACAAAAGATATTGGGGCACGAGGATATAGAGAGTACCCGTATTTATATTGAACTGACAAAAGAGGAAATACGCCTGCAAAATGATAAATACAATCCATTAGATAACACAAAATGGCAGTATTATTAAAATGACGAAAGAAGGGATTTTAAATGTTATATTTGAATATTGATATTGAAAAAGAGGTTAATAAATTTCCGCTTAATGAACGCCCTGTATTGATGACGGTTAACGGTGTAAACATACCACGGTATAGCTACAATATGATAGATATGCCGAAGGTAGAGCAAAGTTTACAAAACGGTGAATATACCTTTTGTAACCTTATAAATGCCGTTGAGAATGAATATTATTTTACCGTTCGTGAATGTTTTTTAAAGCAAATACAGGAGCAGGGGTTATCTGTTAATGAACAGTACAGACTTTTAGGTGAATGTATGGCAGCATTTAGGGCAACTTCAGGCGGCAGCGGGGATATGTGCCATGACTTTGCTGTATACAGGGCGGCTCAGATACATAACGCTGAATTAGCTGCGCTGTTATGCAAAGGTACAATAAGCGGAATTAATGATGTATACTGTTTAAGCAGTGATAAAAATATACTTTATTACCTTAATGACGGTAAAGATTATGACTGTTGTGTGTTCCGTGCAGATTATGAAATTAGAGAATACAGCCGCCAAAACATTGATATTACAGCAAGTGTGTTTGATGAGTTACAGTATAAGTTTGAGGAACTGAGAAAATTTAATACATTCGGTGAGTTGGCGCAGGAAGTACCTTTAAATTGCCTTGAAGAATACATACAGGGGGCTTTATGGGGCTATGTAGGCGAAGATAACCCAAATACTACGATAAAGGTAGCACCAACAGCAGCACAGTATTTGCGGCATGAGGTACACAGTTAAGTTGTGCCCCCCTTGATGTGCACAGTAAAGGCGGCTTTAATACACAAAGGCAAGGTGAATATAATGCAGCGTTTTAAAAAGTTTGTGTACGAGGTTATAGATAATATTATAGCTATATTGGAATGGCTGAGGTTTTAGATTTATACATAACTTTTGTGTTGAACCTTTTGTTAACTATTTGTACCATTGCACTGATGTTAAGTACCAATTTTAAAATAAACACAAAAAAGCAAATGGGTACACAAAAAGCAGGTACAAAGTGCAGTAAAGTTTTGTGTTTTATAGGTAATACAAAAAATCAATAACACAATAGTACTTAATGCTGTTTTAGTATTGAGTTAATAGTAGCTAAGTAGTAACTATGAGTTTACACAAGTTACAGCAAAGGTGTGTTTTATTGATAGTGTTTTATAAAACAGATAAAAATTTAATAAAGGCAGTTTAATGGCAACAAAAGTAACCACGGTATACCTGTTGATTTAATAATAACAAGTAAACCGTGGTTTTCTTTTTGTTACCTTTATGTGAATTTAAGGAAGGTTAAAGTATAATCATTAATAATTATCATTTATCAATCCTTAGTTATAAAATTAAAGTAACTTTGTGTTTCTTATATATGTATTATTTATATAAGAGAGCCTGTAGAAGCAGGCACAGAGCAGGTGTATTTCTAAAAAGGGAAAAGCGGGGCTGAAATCTTACCCTTTTTTGTGTTCCTTTGCTGTATGTAGCCAAGACTTAAATTGCATACGCAGGCGGTGTGCAGGTATGTATACGTACACTTTATTTGCACATGCCGTGTTGCGGATACTTGAACGCCACAAAAACTGTATAAAAGCAGATAAAGCGTATTCTTTTTTATTAACCGTTATGCCTCTTTTAGAAAAGAATGTAACGATATTAGGATTAGGAAATTTATCGCATACAAAAGCAACGGTATTACAGTTTATAAATTCGTTTGTGGCTCTTGTTGTGTGTGCTATCCAGCGTTTAGGGCTGACACCTCTACCAGTAAGGCAGTTTTTAAAACCCTTAAAGGTAGTCCAAAAGTAACCTGTAGTTTGCCCTTTGGGTACACCATAACGCAGAAAGCCACGCAGGGCGTTGTGCAGCTTACGGGCAGCAGTACTGTTTTTATTACTACAATTCAATCTAAACCATTTTTTAGATAGTCTGTAATCATCATCAATAAGATTGTATTTATCATCATCACAAATAACAATCCTGTCTAAACCTTTTGGGTATGCCTCAATAAAACCTGCTGCAATATCGCCGCCGCTGTTGATGTGGTAATACTCAATATTAAAACCATACAGCCTACAATAATAATCAAAATAACTGTCATGCAGGCGGTATGTGCTGATGTACACATTATCAAAGCAATACCAAATAGAAGGTTTTACCACAGCAATAACCTGTTTATCGTTATTGATACTGTACAGGTCGAGGTTGTCAAAACATTTACGGAAACCTTCAAACAGACCACGTCTGTACCGTCCAGTGTATTCTTTATCATCATTCCAATAAAGCTGCCCTGTAGTTTCATTCATTAACAAATAACCCTGCGCCCTCAGCATGGCATAATCCTGCGGATTAAGTTTATTTAATTCCTGTAGTTCCCTGTTGGTAACATTTTTGGGAGTGTTTTGGTCAATACAATCCAATATTACAGTAGGCTCCTCATCAATAATTAGTGTATATTCGTAATCACCATTAGACAGCAAGGCTTTAACTTCGCTGTCAAAAAGAGTACACAGGGCATGTGTACAGCAGATGTTTTCGCCTGCAATGATAAGTTGTTTTAACTCATGCAGTTTTGAAGTTCCCTTTTGGTCGCCTAAAGGCTGCCTACAGTTTGTATTGGCGCATATCCGCTGTACTTCTGAAAGTAGTGGAGTGAGTACCAAAAAGCGGTTGAAGTTATCGGCAGCAGGTTGTGCAGCATTTATCATTTTAATTAAAGCTGTTGTCTTTCCTGCGCCTGTTGGAGCGTCAATAACTCTGAATGTGATTTTGTTTTGTGTTGTCATTTTTTATCCGTCCTTTTTCACATAAATTTAGGGAAGGTTTTCGCCTTCTTCTCCCTTATGTGTGACAGTAAACATTCGTCTACTTATGAGTGACAGATAACGTTATTGTGCGTTTAAATTCGTTTTAAGCATGTTTATGAATGAAAGCATACAAAGTTATACACAAAAGATTTAAAAACGCTTACAGGCGAAATATGGCGGTGATGTATGTGGCGGCGAAGGGAGAATGTTATAGCATTGCGAGTTTTATGTAAATTATTAATGTTTATTTTAATTATATTGATTAAATGAGTAATCAGCGTAGCAATACCAGTAAAGCAGTTTAACATTAAATATAAAACAACCGCCTTTGCTGTAACTAATAGCACCAATAAGTAAACCAATAGTCAACGGCAAGGCGGCTGAAAGTAAATAAAAATAATAAAATTGATTGTGTATAAAAATATAAACATAAACCTTTGTTTGTATTTTAGCTATGCGTAGATGTTGAAGTATGTGTGTAATCTTAAAAAGTACAATAAAAATAGTACACAAGTTTTCAACAAGTGTACTAAAGGGAATTTTATGCAGTTATCAATGAATAAAAACACAAAATAAAAACAACAACGTCCGATAATAAGGATTATGTTTATCTTGTTTTAACTTCATTTTATGGTAGTTTTCTATAATAAAATAGAAAGGAAAGCATGAGTATTATATTTGTTATTTACAGTATAAATAATACAATCCCGTGTGTCAACTTTTGTATCATATATAAAATTTCAAAATAAAAAATAAAAAGCAGCAAAGTTTTAACAGAGAATTAAAAACCAAACGGGGCAATGGGGAAACAATATTATTTCAAAGATATATATAAGGGCAAACGAAAATTTTTTGTAAAATTCACTTTTAAAGTTATTGACAAAACCCTACCAATGGTAGATACTTATTACTGTAATACTATATCAGAAACTAAATATATTAAATTGATAAATACATTAAAGTCCGCAAATATGCAGTATTGCTGACTTTTTGGTGTTTAGCCTTTGGGGTAGGGTTAATTTCCCAACCGGCGGTAAAGTCCGCGAGCGTTAAGCATGAACCGGTGCAATTCCGGTACCGACAGTAAAGTCTGGATGAGAAAAGGCAAAAGAATTTTTACAGCTGAAACCCCGGAGGTTTTGGCTGTTTTTGTTTATAAAGAAGGTGAGTTAATGGACGATATTAAATATATGCGCCGTGCTTTGGAACTGGCAAAGATGGCGGAAGGCGATACAAGCCCAAATCCCATGGTCGGCGCCGTTATTACAGACAGTTCCGGCAACATTGTCGGCGAAGGTTATCATCATAAAGCGGGCCAGCCCCATGCTGAAATAAATGCTCTGGCAGCGGCCGGAGATAAGGCAAAGGGTGCAACCGTTTATGTTACGCTTGAACCATGTTCGCATTACGGAAGAACTGGTCCTTGCTGCGAAGCGCTTATTAAAGCAGGCGTAAAAAAAGTGGTCAGCGCCGTTACAGACCCCAATCCGCTTGTAGCAGGGCGCGGCTTAAACCGTTTGCGCGAAGCCGGTATTGAAGTGGTAAACGGCGTTTGCGAGGACGAAGCAAGAAAATTGAATGAAAAGTTTTTCTTTTGGATTACCCATAAACGGCCGTTTGTATCTCTTAAATATGCCATGACTCTGGACGGCAAAATTGCTGCCGATGGCGGCGATTCCAAATGGATTACAGATGTTGAAGCCCGCACTTATGCGCATTACCTGCGTAAAACGCATGATGCCGTAATTGTCGGCAAAAACACGGTGCTGCAGGACGACTGCGAGCTTACTACCCGTATGGTAGAAGGCAAAAATCCTGTAAGAATTGTACTGGACAGCAAATGCAGCCTGCCGGTAAATTCCAAAATTTTAAATGGTGAAGCACGAACGATTGTCGCAGTAGGTGAAGAACCTTCGCTTACCAACCTTAGTACGCTGCAACTTTTAAAAAATGTGGAAATTATAAAATTGCCGGAGCATGACGGCAAGCTTGACCTTAATGCTTTAATGAAGTACCTTGCAGAGCAGGAAATTACCAGCCTGCTTGTGGAAGGCGGCAGCGAAGTGCACGGTGCGTTTTTGGATGCCGGATTTGCCGAAAGGGTATATGCGTTTATTGCCCCTAAAATTATCGGCGGCAGGAATGCTCTCGCCCCGGTTGGCGGCAATGGCTGTAAGGATATGGGCAAAGCGCTGCGCCTTACGGATATTGAATATAAAGAGCTCGGATGCGACCTTTTAATTACCGGCAGAACGGAGCGTGACTGACATGTTTACCGGACTTGTAGCGGAACTTGGCACTGTAACGGAGTTAAAACCGCTTAAACAAAGTTATAATATTACTGTAAAAGCACAGAAGGTTTTGGAGAACCTTAAAATCGGTGACAGCATTGCCGTTAACGGTGCCTGCCTTACGGTTGTAAAAATCAGCGGCAGCGCCTTTACCGCCGATATTATGCCGGAAACGGTTAAACTTACTAATCTGCGCAATTTAAAAAGCGGCGATAAGGTAAATCTTGAACGCACTTTAAAACTAAGTGACGGGCTTGACGGGCATATCGTAAGCGGCCATGTTGAAGGTATCGGTGTTATTACGTCCAAAAAGGCACAGGGCATTGCCGAAATTGTAACCGTTAAAACAACGCCGCAGCTTTTAAAATATATAATAAAAAAAGGCAGCATTGCCATTGATGGCATCAGCCTTACCGTAACGGAAGTTACCGGCAGCGGTTTCAGCGTATCGCTTATTCCGCACACCGCCAAAGAAACAACGCTCGGCTTTAAAAAGCCCGGCGACGAAGTAAACCTGGAAACAGATATTATCGGCAAATATGTCGAACATCTGCTTAATTTTAAAACATCCGCTGATGCGGAAAATAAAAATACTTTGACAAAATCACTTCTTTTTGAAAATGGTTTTATATAAAAGGAGGCAATTATGGATAATTTTAAGTTTAATACTGTTGAAGAAGCCATTGAAGCCATAAAAAACGGCAAAAAATGCCGCATTAATATCTGGAGCGGTGCTTCGGTAGGCCCGGAAATTGAAGAAGAGCTTGCTGCCGTGGGCGGCGTTAAAAGCAGAATGCCCTACTATGCGGCTTCCAATAAATCTATGCGGGCAGGCATTAACGGCGGGCAGATTGATTATATAGACTGTTACCTATGCGGTACGGGCAGATGTGCGTGAACCAGATATACTGAAGTCTCTTGGAGTACAGAATGTGGATGTGGCAATTGTTGAAGCTGCCGCTGTAAACGCCGACGGAAGCATTGTACTTGGCCCGGGTGTTGGCAACATACCCATGTTTGTAAAGCATGCCAAAAAAGTAATCGTTGAAGTTAACACAACAATTCCTTTAAGTATGGAAGGCATGCACGATATTTATATTTGCGCAAAACCGCCGCACAGAACGGAAATTCCGATTTACCATGTCGGTGACAGAACCGGTTCGCCGTATTTGGAATGCGGCCTTGATAAAATTGCCTGCATTGTGGAATCGGATATTGTTGACCATGTACGCAATTTGAATCCGCCCGACGAAAACAGTATAAAAATAGCTGGCTTTCTGGTTGACTTTTTGGAACACGAGCAAAAATACGGACGACTGCCGCAGGAGATGCTGCCCATACAGTCCGGCGTAGGCAGTATTGCCAATGCTGTTTTAATGGGGCTGTCCCAATCAAAATACGAAAATTTGAAAATGTATTCCGAAATTTTGCAGGACGCGGTATTCAGCCTTATCAAAATAGGCAAGGTGTCGCAGGCATCGGGCTGCGCTTTTACGCCGTCGCCGAATGTATGGCAGATGTATAATGAAAATCCAGATTTGTACCGTAAAAGCATAGTGCTGCGCCCTCTTGATATAAGCAATAACCCGGAAATTATCCGCCGGTTGGGCGTTATTTCCATTAATACTCCGCTTGAATTTGATATTTACGGGCAGGCAAATTCCACGCATGTTATGGGTGCCAGTATGATGAACGGCATCGGCGGCAGCGGCGATTACATGCGCAACGGTTATTTAACTATTTTCTGCACGCCGTCAACGGCCAAAAAAGGCAGTATTTCCAGCGTTGTGCCAATGGTAACGCATGCCGACCATACAGAGCATGACACCATGGTGTTTATTACAGAACAGGGCATTGCCGATATCCGCGGCCTGCCTCCTGTTAAACGCGCCAAGCTGATTATTGAAAAATGTGCTCACCCGGATTATAGAGCGCAGCTTTTGGAATATTTGCAGCAGGCGCAAAGAAAAAACGCCCATATGCCTGTGGATTTAACGCATGCGTTTGATATGCAGGCTCATTACGAAAAATACGGAACAATGAAAATATAAGGAGGATTACCATGGATAAAGAAAAATTGCAGCAGGGATTAAACGAATATGAAGCTAAGGTTGCCAAAGCCACGGCAAAATTTCCGGAACGCAAAAATTTTGAAGCGCAGCGTTTGTATACGCCTCTTGATATAGAAGATTTTGATTATGGCGAAAAACTTGGTTTTCCCGGGCAATATCCGTTTACACGCGGCGTGCAGCCTACAATGTACCGCGGCCGCCTGTGGACCATGCGCGCCTACGCCGGTTTTGCCACGGCAGAAGAAACCAACGCGCGCTATAAATATTTGCTGGAAGCCGGGCAGACCGGCCTTTCCGTTGCCATGGACCTGCCGACGCAAATTGGCCTCGACAGTGACCACGAGCTCAGCCATGGCGAAGTAGGCAAAGTTGGTGTAGCCATTGATTCGCTTGCTGATATGGAAGCCTTGTTTGATGGTATTCCTCTTGATAAGGTAAGTACTTCCATGACGATTAACGGGCCTGCGGCAGTGCTTTTGGCAATGTATGTTGCTGTTGCGGAAAAACAGGGCGTTAAGCCGGAAGCCTTAAAGGGCACAATCCAAAACGATATTCTGAAAGAATACATTGCCCGCGGCACTTATATTTTCCCGCCGCGCCCTTCTATGCGCCTCATTACCGATACTTTTGAATACTGCTCTAAAAATATTCCCAAATGGAATACAATCAGCGTCGGTGCTTACCATATCCGCGAGGCCGGTGCTTCCGAAGTGCAGGAAATTGCTTTTGCGTTCGCCAACGCCATGGCGTATATCGACGCGGCTATTAAAGCAGGGCAAAAGGTTGATGATTTTGCACCAGGCATCAGCTGGATTTTTACAGCCGGGCTTGATTTCTTCGGCGAAGTTGCCAAATTCCGCGCGGCGCGCCGCCTGTGGGCACGCATTATGAAGGAACGTTACGGGGCATCCGTACCTAAAGCCCAGATGCTGCGCGTGCATGTGCATACAGCCGGCAGCGTGCTTACGGCGCAGCAGCCTTTAAACAACGTGGTGCGCATTACCTGGCAGGCGCTTAGCGCAGTACTTGGCGGCATACAGTCCATGGCATGCTGCGCTTATGACGAAGCAATTGCGCTGCCGACGGAAGAAAGCGCAACGCTTGCTCTGCGCACACAGCAGCTTTTGGCTTACGAAAGCGGAGTTACCGATACCATTGATCCGCTGGCTGGTTCCTATTATATTGAAACCTTAACCGATAAAATTGAAAAAGAAGCTTATGACTATATCGACAAAATAGACCGCATGGGCGGCGCCGTTGCTGCTATCGAGCAGGGCTACATGCAGCAGGAAATGGCGGCACATGCTTACGAATACCAGCATGAGGTAGAGCTTGGCAAACGCACCGTTATCGGCGTTAACAAGTTTAATGACAGCAAAAAACTTGCGGAACAGGATGTGCTTACGGCAGATTTAAGCGTTGGTGAGCGCCAGATTGCACGCCTTGAAAAAATGAAAGCCGCGCGCG
>ENA-OPVK01001691-OPVK01001691.1-human-gut-metagenome-genome-assembly--contig:-NODE-1691-length-12682-cov-2.747367_pt1 | contig 12682 bp, 7 predicted proteins | sample MGYA00241495_ERZ501982 | MGnify/ENA primary metagenome ERZ501982 (study PRJEB25962, sample SAMEA2042002) | human gut metagenome | biome: human gut; feature: human-associated habitat; material: faeces...
GGCAGCGGCCGAGCACCTCCGAGTAGACCTCACGGAAGCTCTCGCTGTCCATACCCTTCACATGCACATATCCTACCTTGCCTCCCGACAGCTCGTCCACCTTCTTACGGCAGTTCTCAACCCACCGTTTGTAGAGCAGATTGCGCTGCGCTCCGTAGCTGATAGCCTTCACCTGCTGCTCGAAACGCTTGCCTGTGGCAGGGTCGTAGACAGCGAGCAGCACTTTCTTTCCGGCTTCTCCGGCAAGCAGCGGATAGTAGTCCTCACCGGCTTTTATCTCCTTGTTGTTTATCTTCTCTACTATGCAGCCCGCCTTTATCTTCGAGTCTGCCCTGGTGAGCGGTCCTCCCGCTATCACCTCCACTATCTTCAAGCCGTCTCCCTCATACTTGTTGTCGTAGAAAGCACCGAGACATGCCGTCTGCTGCGCGGCTCCCGTGCCGCCGTAGCGTGCCCCTGTGTGTGAGCCGTTCAGCTCGCCGAGCATCTCCGAAAGCATCTCCTGGAAGTCGTAGTTGTTGTTGATGTAAGGCAGATAACGCGCGTACACATTCTTATATCCGTCCCAGTCCACACCGTGTATGTTCGGATCGTAGAACTTGTCTTTCACCTGCCGCCACACGTGATTGAATATATAGTCGCGCTCTTTTGCCGGACGCAGGTCGAACTCCGCCCTGAACGAGATGTTGCTCACCTTGTTTCCGGCTGTCTGTATCTTCTTCATCTGACCTCCGGTGCACAGATACAGGTTCTCGCCTTTCTTGTCCTGAATCATGCTTCCGCCTCCTATGCCCTTTATTATGAGCTTTGTGGAGTTCTCGCGGAAGTTGCGTTCCCACAGGTCGAAGCCTCCCTCGAAAGCCGCGCAGTAGTAAAGCTTGTCGCCCTTGGGTGTGAGCACGGCGTCGCCCATGCGCGATGAGTTTATCGTAAGACGCATTATCCTGTCGCGACGGTTGGCAAGATCGAAGACAAGATCTTTTTTCTTGTCGTCCTTCTTGTCCTTTTTGTCTTTCTTTTTCTTGCTGTCTTTCTTCTTGTCAGCGTCGTCCTTCTTGTCAGCGTCTCCGTCTTTCTTCTCGTCGGAATCCTTGTTCATCTCCTCCTCGAGGGCGAGTTCTTCCTTGTTAAGACGGAATTTGTCGTAGGCTTCGGCATCGAAGAACATGATGTAAGTGTCCGACTCGGCACCCCAGCTGCCGTGACTGCGGTAACCGGCACGGTCGGACGACCATATCATAGCCTTTCCGTCGAGCACCCATTTGGGGTTGCCGTCGGTATATCCGCTCTCGGTCAGATTGGTCACCTCGCCGCTTCCGTCAGCCTTGACGAGCGCGATGTCGGTGTTGTTCCATCCTCCCACGCCTATATAAGAGGTGAGAAACCACTTGCTGTCGGGCGACCACTGGTAGTTCTGGTCACCGTCGCTGTATGAGTAATTGAACTTTCCGTCGAGCACAGTGCGCACTTTCCTGCTCTTGAGGTTTATCACACGCAGCGTGGTACGGTCTTCGAGGAACGCCACCTCCTTGCCGTCGGGCGAGTATTCAGGCTGGAACGACGGTTTGTCGGTCACGACAAGAGGCTCTTCCTTCAGCTCCTGCGCATAGGTGAAATACTTGTCTTCCTTGCGCACGAGGCTGCTCTGGTATATCCCCCATACGCTGTCGCGCTCGGCGGAATATACGAGCGAGCGTCCGTCAGGGCTGAAGCTGATGTTGCGTTCCTGCTGCGGCGTGTTGGTGATCTGGCGTGTCGTCTCGTAGTCAACCGACGTCACATACACGTCTCCGCGCACTATGAACGCCACCTCCTTGCCGTTCGGCGACACTGCCATGTCCGTGGCACCGCTTCTGAAGGTGCGGTTGAGCACGTCGTTCTCCACCCGGTCGGTGACAATCTCCACCTTCACTTTCGACGGCTGTGCCCCTTCGCGCATGGTGTATATCTCTCCGTCGTAGCCATAACACAGTGTTCCGTTGTCAGCGACAGTGAGAAACCTAACCGGATTCTTGGTGTGTTGTGTGACCTGGCTGTGGTTTCCGTCAGACAGACTGTATTTGTAGACATTGAAACTTCCGTTCTCCTCGCTCAGATAATAGAACGAATCACCGTCCGGCGCCCACACCGGATTGCGGTCTTCACCGCGGAATGACGTCAGCTTCTTGTAAGAACGGTTCTCTCCGAGAGTGCACATCCATATGTCGCGGGTGATGGACGACCGGTGATGCTTGCGCCAGTTGTCCTCATATCCCTTCATGTCGTGATAGAGAAGTCTGCCTCCCGACTTGTCCAGAGAGAGATTTTGCATGACCATCGACGAGAACATCACAGGTCTGCCGCCGCTTGTCGGCACGCTGTAAATCTGCGAGAACTGACCTCCCGGAAACTGTATGTCCCTGTAGTCCTGCTGTATCGACGCGGAGAAAAGCACGTGCGTGCTGTCCGCGAACGTCTCCGGATACTCGTTGGCAGAATGTGTTGTGAGCCTCGTCGGGGCTCCTCCGTAACGGCTCATGATGAAAACGTCGAACCCGCCGTTGCGATCTGACGCGAAAGCAATCTGCCTGCCGTCGGGCGACCATACCGGTCGTGTGTCGTGGGCAGGATGTGTCGTGAGCTGTGTGGCGCGTCCGCCGTCTGCCGGAACGGTGAATATGTCACCGCAATAAGTGAACGCGATGGTCTTGCCATCGGGCGAAATGGCAGGATAGCGCATCCATAACGGACCGTCCTGAGCCTGTGCCGCCCCCGCCGCAAGCAGCACTGAAGCCATTAGTAAAAGTCTTTTCATACCATATGTTGTTTTGAATAGTGTTATTGCAATTACCGTCCGCCCTCGCTTAAAGGATTAGCATGATATACAGGCGCGGACTTTCCGAAGCGTCACACCGGCTCTCCCGGCATGCAAGAGAATGATGTCAATTCATTCAAATATCAGCAAATTTACACATTTTTTTGGTTTCCGACGTCATTGAAACCTATTTTTCAACATCACACAATCATAATGTCAGTCCACATCCACGCCTCCACCGACTCGTCCCCCGGCACGGGCAGCAGTGCGGAAGAGGGCGCGGAGACTCACGCTACGGCACAAATCATCGCACAAGTGAAACTGCTCTGACAAGCGGACAGGACGATTTTGTTGTACCAAAAACGCGCGTAATCCGAACATTTTGTGTAAGTTTGCACCGCATTTTTTATATAATAACGTACAAGTCATGGAAATAGAACATCTGTACAGACTATTCTCTGAACATCAGACTGTAACGACCGACAGCCGCGACTGTCCCGAAGGCTCCATCTTCTTCGCCCTGAAGGGAGAGTCGTTCGACGGAAACAGGTTTGCCGAAACCGCCCTTCAGAAGGGCTGCTCCTACGCAGTGATAGACGAACCGGAGTATGCGCGCGACGAGAGATACATCGTCACGGACGACGCGCTCGCCACTCTCAAGCAGCTGGCACGCCACCACCGCCGGCAGTTCGACATACCCGTGATAGGCATAACGGGCACAAACGGAAAGACAACAACCAAGGAACTCGTGGCTGCCGTGCTGTCGAAGAAGTACAAAGTGCTGTATACCGAGGGCAACTTCAATAACGACATCGGTGTGCCCAAGACTCTCCTGCGCCTGAGAAAGGAGCACGAGATAGCCGTGATAGAGATGGGCGCGAGCCATCCGGGCGACATCAAGACGCTCGTTGAGACCGTCGAGCCCGACTACGGACTGATAACCAACGTCGGGAAAGCCCATCTGCAGGGCTTCGGGTCGTTCGAAGGAGTGGTCAGGACAAAGGGAGAGCTGTACGACTTCCTGAAGGAAAATGAAGAGATGCTGGCACAGGTCTTCATCGTCAGCCAGGTCCCGCCGCAACGGCTCGAAGGTGTTCATAGACGCCGCCAACAGACATCTGGCAGGCATATCGGGAGGTCTCGACCTCATAAAATACGCATGCGAGCCGATGGACGGACTGTATGTCGAGGGTGAGGTGACGTCGTGCGCGCCGCTGCTGTGCTTCAGATGGCGCGGCGGGGAAGGCGGTTGGCACGAGGTGGAGACGCACCTCATAGGCACCTACAACCTGTGCAACATGCTCGCCGCGGCAAGCATCGGACTGTATTTCGGTGTCGGCGACGATGCCGTAAGCGACGCTCTGGCGGGCTACATACCGAGCAACAACCGCTCACAGCTCGAGACCACGGAGCACAACAGGCTGATCGTGGACGCCTACAACGCCAACCCTACGAGCATGGCGGCGGCGATAAAGAACTTCAGCGACATGCAGGTGAGCCGAAAGATGGCTATTCTGGGCGACATGAGGGAGCTCGGCGACTCCTCGGAAGAGGAGCACCAGAAGGTGGCGGACATGCTGGAACACGCTGGCATAGACACCGTATGGCTCGTGGGAGAGGAGTTCGGCAAGACGCGATGTGCGTTCCGCAAGTTCGCAGATGCCGAGGAAGTGAAAGCCGAACTGAGAAAGAACATGCCCGAAGACCACTACATTCTTATAAAGGGAAGCAACGGAATGAAGCTCTATCAGCTTCCCGAACTGCTGTAGGAACGCCTGAACCGCAGCCACATCATCACCCCGGCTGCGGTCAGACCGAACGGGAACGCCATCCAGATGCCCACAAGCCGCATGCCGAGAACGAAGCCGCAGAAGTAGCCTACGGGCAGCGACACCACGAAATAGGCAATGAACGCGATGACCATAAGTGACTTCACGTCGGACGTTCCGCGCAAAGCGTTGGCGAAAAGAATCTGTAGTCCGTCGCCAAACTGATATATAAGGAACGGCAGCATGAGCGACACCACCGACGAGGCTACCTCCAGACTGTCGGTGAACCAGCCTCCGAGCTGATGGCGCAGACAGAACACGATGCCGGACAATACTATCTCCAGAGCAAGCATGAGGCGGAAACCGGCACTCACGGTAAGGCGTACGCCGTCACGGTCGGACTGTCCGTGGAAGCTGCTCACGCGTATGGCGACAGCCGCTCCGAGCCCGTAGTATATCATGAACGTGAACTGCGAGATGGTGAGCATCACCTGATGGGACGCCAGAGCCACCGTGCCGAGCCAGCCCACCATGACCACACTCAGACTGAAAGACGCCGTCTCCATGCCCATCTGCAGCGCGACGGGCCAGCCGAGGGCATTGAGCCGTCTCACCATGCCGCGCGACCAGCCCAACGCCACAAACCCCGCACGGTAGCGACGGTAGCGTCGCGAGCGCGCGAAAATCACCATGAAGACCACCACCATCATTATTCTCGAGAACAGGGTACTTATTCCCGCGCCCAGCACTCCAAGCTCCGGAAAGCCCATCTTGCCGTATATGAGCAGATAGTTACCGAAGATGTTGAGCACGTTTCCGCCGAGAAGAATCCACATCGACACCCGTGTGTCGGTGATGCCGTCAGCAAACTGCTTGAAGGCATTGAAGAGCATGACAAACAGCAGGGACACTATGAGCACAAGGAAATAGGGGCGTATGAGTGGAAGAAGCTCCGCGGGCTGACCCATGCGGTGCACATTGAAGTAGACGACGAGCATCAGTGCCGACATCATAACAGCCACCACGGCGTTTGAAAGAAGGCTGCAGCGCAGTGCCTGACCTGCTTCCGCCTTGTGCCCGGTGCCGAAAAGGGCTCCCACGACGGGCGTAAGTCCGTAGGAGAAACCCGTGCCGAAGATGATGACCATGTTCATGATGTTGTTCACGAACGAGGCTGCGCCAAGGTCGGCGGTGCTGTGGTGTCCCACCATCATGGTGTCGGCGAAACCGAGGATTATAACCCCGAGCTGACCTATCATTATGGGCAGCCCGACAGAAAGCAGCGACTTGTAGTGCTGCATGTATTTAGCGTCTGTAAGATTCATAGTATACAATAATATATGCCTGAGTATACAATAATATATGCCTGCGCCAAGCACGCCGCGACGCATGCCCGACCGGAAAGGAACAGCCTGCGCTCCGGAGGCTCACCAGAAACGGTTGGCGGCGGAGTCGTACTCGAAGCCCGCCGCGGCAAGCTTGCAGACGATGGCTTTCTTGTCTACATTCATATCATCACAAAGACTGTCGAGCGATGCGTAACAGTCTCTAAGTTTCATGTTGATGACGCTGAACAGCATCATCGGATCATCAGGCAGATTCATAATAAAAACAACTTTTTGACAGCCGACATCATCAGTATGTGACGTCAGGCGGAAGAGACAGCCTTGCTGTTTGTGGGTGCAAAGATACAATAAATAAAGCAGACAGTTCGTCAGATTGCTTTTTTTCTTGTACTTTTGCAAAAGACAGGCTGCGCTCGGCAATAAAAGAGCAAGCTCTCATTGCGCTCACTGGCACTGTCTTTGCATAAGACAGGCTGCGCTCGGCAATAAAAGAGCAAGCTCTGATTGCGCTCACTGGCACTGTCTTTGCAAAAGAAAGGCGGCACAGGCAGCCTGAGAAAAAACTCTCATTTCATCATGTTCGCACTTTAAAAAAGCATATACCACGTGTCACCGGCAGTGACGCCACAGCATGTCTGCTGCCCGTAAGCACGCCAACGGTAAAAGAAAAACAACAAAAGGACAATACTATATGGACATAGAAAAGATTATGGAAATGAGCCTCTTCGGCATAAGCATACACGCGGTGCTGAGGTTCTGCATCAAGGCGGCGATAATATACCTGTTCGTACGCATTGTGACGGGTCTCGTGAAATATTTCTTCAACCGCTCGCTGAAGAGGCAGGGACGACTCGTCACGCTCGATGAGACGAGGACAAGCTTCATCCGCCAGATGGTGGTGGCGGCTGTATACATCGTCGGCTGCGCGGCTTTCCTCTCGCTGATACCGGGTATGGAGAAGATAAGCAACTCCATTCTCGCCAGCGCGGGAATCCTCGCCATGGCGGTAGGCCTTGCCTCGCAGGAGGCTCTGTCTAACATTGTGAGCGGTCTGTTCATCGTGTTCTCAAGACCGTTCAAGGTGGGCGACTTCATCAACGTGGACGACATAGTGATAGGAACGGTGACGGAGATAACGCTGAGGCACACCGTCGTACGCAACGCGGAGAACAGAATGATAATCATACCGAACAGTAAGATAAGCTCGAGCACCATCATCAACTCGTCGTTCGGGGAGGAGGCGACATGCGCCTTTGTGGAGGTGGGCGTGTCGTACACCACCGACCTCGACTTCGCCATGGACGTGATGCGCGACGAGACGATGCGCCACCCAATGCTCATAGACCACCGCAGCCCGAAGGAAAAGACCGACGGCACACCGCAGGTGGTGATAAGGGTGACAAACCTCGGCGACTCTGCCATCACTCTGAGGGCGTGGGCGTGGGCTGCGACACCTGGAAACGCCTTCGTGATGAAGTGCGATCTGCTGAAGTCGATAAAGGAACGGTTCGACAGGGAGAACATCGAGATACCTTATCCTTACTTCAACCAGATTGTGACAACACAGAAAAGCTGAGCCTCAACGACAGCTTTCAACGGAAAGTTCCCGCACCATGACAGTGGTGCGGGAACTTTTTTTATAGTCCTGACCGGCGAACCGGAAACGTCGCTCAGGCTTATGCGCCATTTCACATAAATGACACGGAATGCGAACAATAGCACAACGTCAACCGCGCGAGAATCGCGCAGAGTCATCCGCAAGGCAATACGCCTGCAAATACGCGGTTTTTCGGACGATTTCATAACTCGTTAAAGCACAGTCGTTTACACCGAGCAACCAATCAATCATGCCTTTATTATCATGCGAAAGAGCCTGTTCCGCAGTGCCAAACGGGCTTTTCCGTATCATGAAAGAGGCTTTTTAGCATAATGAAAGAGCCTGTTCCGCGCCATAAAAGAGCCTTTTCCGCTCATAGAAGTACCTTTTCCGTAACGTGGAATGGATTTTATCACAGTAAATAAACAGTGAATCCGCAACATAACAGGGCTTTTACCGTCATCCCTACCCACCTCCGCCATACCGCAGGAACATTTTCAGTGCAAGTCCGTATCCTGTTTTGCAGATTATGACTGTCAAAATTTTTTACTGCCATAAAACAAAAAGGAGACCGCGTAACGCACATCGAGAAACATCCAAGACACACCGCCACCGCGCCCACACAATCACTTTCACCATATAATATCGCTGCCTCCCTAAAGTAGAGACGCAAAATATTGCGTCTCACAAGCAAAGAACGCAACCCTCATAAGCATATATCCGCTATCCTTTATTGCGCTTAACTTCTCGGGAGACGCAAAATTTTGCGTCTCTACAGGCTGACGCCAACATTATTCTATCACGAATATGCGTAGGCAACACCGCACTAACAACACACTCACCTCACCACACTTCTCCTCCCACTGACACCGCACCATCCCCGCACCTCCACATCTCCGCCTCATCAGTACAAACAAAAAAACGCCCGGCAGGCGCAATGATGCGTCTCCGGGCGTAGTTGTCCACGACGGGTAAAAGCCGATGCCGTGTTTTTATTCCATCACAATCTTACGCGCATCTCCCTTATCGTCCTTCACGATGTTCACTCCCTTGACAGGCGCGGACATCTTGACACCATTAAGGTTATAGTATGACAGATGTCCCGAACCGTTGTCTGTGACTGCCGACGAGATGCCTGTAGAGGGCACCTTTGTCTTGTCGAAGTTGTCCATGAGCACCTTCATCCAGTGTCCGCCGACAACAGAACGCGCCTTGAATCCGACCATATTACCTGTCTTCGTGTTGTAGTAGTCGCTGATGGGCACACGTGATGACGTCTCGTTGATGTACTTATAGAGCGGTCCGACAAACCTCAGGAAGAGCTCGTCTGTGTCCGCCATCGCAGCCGACCACATTATCCAGTCGGTCTTCGAGATGTCCGAGCGGCTGTCAAGCGGCAGTCCGTAGGCGTTCTGCTTTCTGAGATAGTAAGCCACCTCACGCTTCATGGCGTTGTTGGGTATGATGTTCAGCCCCCAGAGCTTGTCCCACACCATGTTGTATTTCTGCCCCCACGTGCCTTTCCTGTCGTATGCCAGGCGGTAGTGGTCGCCGTCGTTAGCCATCGACTCCCATTTTTCCGCCATCTCCTTTGCCTTTGCCATGTACTTGTCGGCGGTCTCGATGTCGCCCTTCATGCGCGCCATCTCTGAGAAACCGGCAATACCCATGATTGCCTTCATGGACAGATTGGCATTGTGAGCCCAATGTCCTGCGAAGTCGTCGGTGCAGAGCTGGTTCTCCGGATCCTGTCCGTTCTCCACGAGATAGTCTGTCCAGAGCTTTATGGTGTCCCAATACTGGTCGGCGAAAGAGGTGTTGCCGTCGAGCATCGAGAGCATAGCGCAGAGCGTGACCATGTTGCCCGACTCCTCCAGAGGCATGTTTCCTTCAAATCCGCCGTCCGCATTAGGTCTGGTGATTGAGTAACGCTGTCCGTTGGCATGCGGATAGATGCCGAGGTCGTGAGCCGCGAAGGGGAAGCCCCAGCGGTCGGAACGGCAGTACTCGAAGATGCTGCGCATCATCGCCTTCTGCAGTTCGGGGTTGTAGAGCAGGAAGAGCGGCGACTCGGGATAGGTGAGGTCCACGGTGTTGACGAATCCTCCTGAGTTGTTCTCCTTAGAGAAGAAGTAGAGGTTTCCGTTCGGTCCCTCAAACAGCTTGTGTGCCGCGATGCAGTGGCGGTAGGAAGCCGAGAGTATCTCCGCATACTCCTTGTTGCCCGAAGCGAGCGCATCGTCGTATATGCGTTTGTCCAGTTCGCGGCACCGTTTCATGATGTCGGTGTAGTTGTCGCGCAGTTCCTCGAACGCCTGATAGATGGTCTTGCCGTCCCGCGCCCAGTATCCCTTGTAGCGTTCGTTAAGATATTCGATGTCCCAAATCTCATCATAGCCTATCATGGCGAAGTTTGTGCCGGTCTTGACGCTGCCGAAGTCGTACATGAAAGCAAGTGTGGGATACTTCGACTTCTTCGCTCCCGCCATTGAAACCTTTGTCCGCGGCAGCTTGCCTTCGCTTGCAAACGTGTTCTCAACCTCAAGAGTGGACGCCAGACTCACCTCTCCATTGATCTGAGGCAGATACACATAGCCCCAGTCTATGCATATGCCGTCGGAACCTCTGCCCAGAATGGGCTGCGAGGTTGTGCCTCCGCTGATGTATCTGATGCCGTTCTGAGTCTTCAGCGACGACATTGTGGGCTGGTTGGTCTCGTTCACCGCCAGCTCGGGCGTTGTTGCGAGATAGAACTGCACGTCGTGTTCCTTGTCGTCGTTGGAACGCACCTGATAGGAGATGTAGTTGATTGGAGTGGACAGAAGGTCGAGATCGTCCATGAGCATCGGTGCGGTGAACACCACGTCGAGCATCACCGGACCGCACTCAAACGTGTAGTAGGTGTTTGTGGCAAGCACGTCCACCGACTTCTGCACAGCCTTCTTGATGTCCGCGTTCTGCGTCTTTGTATTGACATAGAGTCCGTAGTCCACATAAGCTCCGCCCGTGGTGTTGTGGCAGTGGGCTGCGATGACGTTCTCGCCCTCCTTGAGATAGCCTTTGGCAATGTCGGAGAGCTTTGCTGTCTCGCCCTGAAGCCATGTCTCACCCGTGCTTACCACAAGGTTGCCATTGATGTAGAGCTTGAACACATCATCGTGTGAATAGACCACATAAAGGTCTTTCGCGATGTCCTCGGCGGTGAGATTGACCTTACGGCGTACGTAAATGTCGGAGTTGGCGTCAGTCCACGGTGTGTTGACATTGGGATACTCGCCCGGCGAACCGAACGCTCCCTTCTTGGTTTCCCATCCGCTGTCGTCGAAGTCAGGGTCAGTCCAGGCAGTCCCGTCCTGCTTTGTGGTGGTGGCTTTTGCCTCCCATATCTCCTCATCGGTCATTGGCATGAGTGTCTCATCGAGCACATACTCGCGCCCGACACCCATGAACCGGTAGGTCACTCCGTCCACACGGAGCAGTCCGTCAAGCGGTTTCTCGGCGTTGGTCCAGTGGCGCACGCTTCCCTCATTGAGCTCGTCATAAGGCGACCAGAACGACACGTAAGGGTCGTTGACGAATATCGGCACCGAAGGAAGGCGCAGATCGGTCGTCTTGTACGGCTGGAAGAAGTCGGCAGACTGTGCTCCAGCAGACAATACCACGGCGATAGAAGCCGCAAGTGTCATGATTTTCTTCATATAAAAACTGTTTTGTTATTGATTATAAATAGTTGTCCTGTAATCCGCATATAACGTAAAAACCACCCGGCAGACACTTTGCGTGCCACCGGGCGGTGTGTCTTTTGACGTCAGTATCACTTCACGATGAGCTTCTTCACCGTTCCGTCAGAGTATCTTACGATGTTCAGTCCCTTGCTGTTCTTTGACACCCGCTGTCCGCCTGCGTTGTAACGGCATGTCTCCACGGCTGTTCCCTCCTGAGAGGTTATGTCCTCTATGCCCGTCGAAGTGCCGAGTACGGAGGCGAGCTTGTCGTTTGCCGCCTTCACTCTGTCGGCATCCACCTTGAGAAGCTTGCGGTCGTAGGTCATCAGTCCGTTCATTTCGGTCTCCACATCGGTTATCTGCGTATAAACCGAAGCGGAGAAATCCTTAGCCGCGTCAGACTTGGCGAGAGCGGCGATGCGTCCTGCCAGAGTCACGTAGGCATCGGTGAGAGCGTCTGTTCCGGTGTAGTCGGTGGCGGTATAATCGGGATCCCAACGGTAGCCCTCGACGTTATACTTGAGTCCTCCGTACTCTCCGAGCACCGTCGGACGGGTGGAGTCGTAGAGATAGACAGACGGTTCGGCGTTGTAGTCGTGAAGGTCGAGCAGGTCGCCTACGCCTTCATGATGGTTTCCGCCGCTCGCCGCGTCGATGAGACGGGTAGCGTCCTGACCTCTCGTAGTGCTCACTACAGACGACGTGAGGAACTGTCCCCATGCCTCGTTGAACGGAGTCCATACCACGATACAGGGATTGGAATAGTGCTGGCTGATGATGTCGGTCCACTCCTTCGTGTAGTTCAGGCGCGCTGTTGTGGTGGGTCTGCCGTCCGTTCCGGTGTACCAGCTGCCGCCGTTCCACTCCTCATACGACTTGCCGAGTGCCGGCATGTCCTGCCATACGAGCATTCCGAGGCGGTCGCAATGGTAATACCAGCGTGCGGGCTCTACCTTCATGTGCTTGCGTATCATGTTATAGCCGAGGCTTTTGGCTGTCTCTATGTCGTAGCGGAGAGCCTCGTCGGTGGGTGCGGTGTACAGACCGTCGGGCCAGTAACCCTGATCGAGCACTCCGTTCTGGAAGAAGTCACGGTTGTTGAGCTGCATTCTCCATACTCCGTTCTTATCCTGTGCCACCGAGATCTTGCGCAGTGCGGCATAGCTGTCCACACGGTCGGTCTCCTCACCGTCGCATGTCAGGGTAAGCTCCATGTCGTAAAGGTGAGGCGACTGCGGGCTCCACAGCTTCGGAGCGGCAACATTCAGCACGATGTTAGTGCCCGGAGCGCCCTCGCCTGTAGCCACGACGTTGTCACCGTCCATAAGTCTCACGGTCACGACAGCGTTGCTTCCGTCCACGCCCTCCGCCGTAGCGTTCACTACACACCTGCTGTTGTCCACATCAGGTGTGGTGGAGACGTCGGATATGTATTCGCCGCTTACCGGCTC
>ENA-OPVK01001692-OPVK01001692.1-human-gut-metagenome-genome-assembly--contig:-NODE-1692-length-12674-cov-2.059751_pt1 | contig 12674 bp, 13 predicted proteins | sample MGYA00241495_ERZ501982 | MGnify/ENA primary metagenome ERZ501982 (study PRJEB25962, sample SAMEA2042002) | human gut metagenome | biome: human gut; feature: human-associated habitat; material: faeces...
GGGGCTTACAGGCTGGTGAACTACCTGAAACATGGAATATCATTCATCCAGAAAAGATTGTAGAATTAAATAAAGGTTATCTAGAAGCAGGATGTGATATTATTAACACCAATACATTTGGTGCTAATAGATTAAAATATCCTGATAATCTAGAAGAAATAGTTACAAAAGCAGTAGAACATGCAAAAAAGGCAAGAGAACTTACAGGACGTGCTGATGCCCTGATTGCGCTTGATTTAGGTCCTACGGGTAAACTCTTAGAACCACTAGGAGATTTATCATTTGATGATGCAGTTGATATCTATGCAGAAGTCATTGAGTATGGAACTAAAGCGGGGGCAGATGTGATCCTTATTGAAACAATGCAGGATAGCTATGAATTAAAAGCTGCAGTACTAGCCGCTAAGGAACATTCAGATCTTCCAGTATGTGCCACTGTCGTATTTGATGAAAAAGGTAAGATGTTGACAGGTGGTACACCTGAATCAGTTGTTGCCTTACTTGAAGGGTTACATATTGATGCATTAGGTATTAACTGTTCATTAGGTCCAACACAAATTAAACCTTTTGTAGAAAGAATGATTAAAGTTTCTTCTACACCTATTATTGTGACACCAAATGCGGGCTTACCTCAGACGGATGATGAAGGTCATACATATTATGATATGAGTGCAGATGACTTTGCGTTAGAGATGAAAGAGATTGCCTCTTTGAATGTACATGTACTTGGAGGATGTTGTGGAACAACACCAGAATATCTCTCTAAAACTATTGAATTAGTGAAAGATTTACCTATTGAACCACCTGTAAAGAAGAATATGAGTGTTGTGACTTCATTCTCTCAGAGTGTAGAAATAGGACCTAAGCCAGTGATTATTGGTGAACGTATTAATCCAACAGGTAAAAAGAAATTTAAACAGGCCTTACGTGATGGAGATATTAACTATATTTTATCTGAAGGTTTAAAACAGGAAGATGCAGGGGCACATATTCTAGATGTCAATGTAGGTTTACCAGAAATTGATGAACCTAAGATGATGGTAGAAGTAATGAAGAAGTTACAATCTGTCATTGCATTGCCATTACAGATTGATACATCAGATCCAATCGCCTTAGAAGCAGCTTTAAGACATTATAATGGGAAAGCCATGATTAACTCAGTCAATGGTAAACAGGAATCCATGGATGCTGTTTTCCCTCTTGTTCAGAAATATGGCGGTGTTGTCGTAGGACTTGCCTTAGACGAAGATGGTATTCCTGATAATGCGGCAGATCGTATTCGTATTGCGAAGAAAATTTATAAAGAAGCAGGTAAATATGGTATTGAACCTAAGGACATCGTAATCGATGGACTCGCTATGACTATTTCATCAGATCCTACTTCTGCCATTGCGACATTAGAAACACTACGTATTATTAGAGATGAACTTCATGGACATTCTATTCTAGGTGTCTCTAATATCTCTTTTGGTCTTCCACAAAGACCCATTGTGAATGCGAACTTCTTTACTATGGCGATGCAGTCAGGACTCAGCTGTGCAATCATCAATCCTTCATCAGAAGCGATGATGAAATCATATCGTGCCTATCTTGCTTTAAGTGGACTCGATACAAACTTTACAGAATATATTAGTGCCTATGGAAATAGTGCACCAGCCACTCCTATAAAGAGTGAAGCGGTTGATATGTCGTTATATGAAAGTATCAAGCGTGGTATGAGTGAAAATGCCGGTAAAGCGACAAAGAAACAGCTTGAGTCTAAAGAAGGATTAGAAATCATCAATGAAGAATTGATTCCTGCCCTTGATGAAGTAGGTAAAGGCTTTGAAAAAGGCACAATCTTCCTGCCACAGCTGTTAATGAGTGCAGAAGCAGCCAAAGCTGCTTTCGCAGTCATTAAGGATTCCATGGCAGGAAAGCCAAGAGAAATGAAAGGAAAAATCATCATTGCGACAGTTAAAGGTGATATTCATGATATCGGAAAGAATATTGTGAAAGTCATGTTAGAAAACTATGGTTATGATGTTATTGATCTTGGTAAAGATGTACCACCAGAACAAATTGTGGATACAGCGATTAAAGAAGATGTAAAACTTGTAGGACTCAGTGCTTTAATGACAACGACAGTTGTGAGTATGGAAGATACAATTAAGTTGTTGAAGGAAAAGAAGCCTGATACACTTACAGTTGTAGGTGGAGCCGTTATGACTCAGGAATATGCAGATCGTATCGGTGCAGATTGTTATGCGAAAGACGCAATGGAAACAGTGCGTTTTGCGGATAAAGTATTTGGAGGAGAATAAAAATGAGAAGAATATTGACAGTTATAACTTCAATCGCATTAACTTTTGCGTTATCATTTTCAGCCGCTTTTGCGAGTGATGATGCGTTAGTAAAATCACAGAACTATTTAAAGACAATTACTTTAGATAGTCCTGATGCTGTTATTGCGTATGAAGCAGCAGGATTTGAAGCAGATGGTAAAGCTGATTCTTTATTAGAAAACTTTAAGGATGTAGATTATACAACTGCATCTTATGGTGATTTAGCTAAATCTATTATTGCGATTTCTTTATTAGGGGATAACCCTGCAGATTTCAATAAGACTAACTTAGTAGAAATCTTAGAAAACAGAGTGCAGGCTGATGGTACTCTTACAGAGGATAAAAATGGTGGATGTGGAGCTACTATTTGGACATTAATGGCTTTAGAAACAGTGAATTCAGATAAAACAAAAACTGTTGCAGACAAGCTTTCAGCTATGGCCATGGACAATGGTGCATATTGGTATGAATACCAGGGTCCAAATGCAGATCTAGATACAACTGGATGGGCTATGGAAGCATTAAGTGTTGCAGGACGTTCTACTTATGATGCAGCTATCTCAAAAGCATATACTTTTGTACAGTCTAAGTTAAATAGTAAAGATGGCTCTTATGATATTGGATGGGGCGGTAATGCAGATACACAGTCTTGTGTATTAGAAGGATTACATGCGGCTGGTTATAAATTAGATGATCAGGCATATAACTATCTTCTTTCTTATCAGAATGAAGATGGTACATTCAATGCATTAAACTATAACACATACAAGCTTGAACCAAACGCTTATGCATCAGTAGAAGGAGCAAGAGCACTTGGTGTCATCAATAACGGAAGCTTTGTATTAAAGGCAAGAAAAGATTATACAAAGACTATCTCAAATGGTACTACACCAGAAACACCTGAGACTAAACCTGGTACTACTACAACTAAACCAGCTGTAAAGCCAGAAACAACACCTGGTACAACTAAACCAGAAACAACAGCTACAACAGAACCAAAGAAAGAAACAGTAAAGAAAGTCAACACGGGTGACAATACTAATGCGATGGCTTATGTAGTGGCTGCAATTGCGGCAATTGGTGTGATTGCATTAACTATAAAAAGTAAGAAGAAGTAATGAAGAAATTCACGACTAAAAAATTAGCGATTGCCTTTGTCGCAATCGCTTTTCTCTTTATATTTGGCTTTACAGCTTATCGTGGTGTAACTGGACAATTCCAGTCTCAACCTACTATTAGTAATGAAGTAAAGAGCACCACAAAGAAGAAAGATACTTCTAAAAAAGAAGAAACAAAACAAATAGAGTCACAAGAAGAATCAAAGAAGACTGATACGAAATCATCTGATTCTTCTAGTAAACAAGAGACTAAGAAACAAGATACAAAAAAGCCAGAAACAAAATCTTCTTCTATTAAACATAAGACAAAGAAGACAGAAACAAACACTTCTTCTAGTAAACATGAAACCTCTGCGCCTCAGCATGTAGAAACACCTAAGCAGGACACACCTGTAAAACAGACAGTTTCTATTAAAGTCATTGGAATTAATACGACAATGATGCAGGGGAATATAGAAGTGAATAGTTCTTCTACAGCTTATAGTGTCTTAAGAGAACTTGCGAAACAGAATGGTAAGAGTATCTCTACAAAAGGGTTTGGGTCTACTGTTTATGTATCAGGTATAGATGGATTAAAGGAATTTGATCATGGACCAAGTTCTGGATGGATGTATAAAGTGAATGGCACACCACCTAATATTGGGGCAGGTGCCTATAAAGTGAAAGCAGGAGATCAAGTCATCTGGTATTATGTCAACATTGAACAATAAGACAAGAGAAATATGTTTGATAGGTATTCTCTCTGCAGTTAATATTGCCTCTAGAGTCGCAATGCAGGCCTTACCTAACTTTAAACCTGTTACATCTATCATTATTATATCTGTACTCTTATTTGGCTTATCATTTGGAATTAAACTCACAGTAGTCACTACGATTGCCTCAAATATGATCTTAGGTATGGGAACATGGACAATCTTTCAGATTCTCTCATGGGTAGTCATCTGTTTATTCACTCAATGTATCAGTGACTTCTATAAGAAGATCAACAAAGAACCACCATTATTTCTTATGGCTATCTATGCCTTTTTCATGGGTTATGTCTTTGGATTTGTCGTTTCACTCGAACAATTGATCATTGGGGGTCCTGTATGGTTTGGTATCTATTATGCCCAGGGGCTCTTATTTGATACATTCCATGCAATAGGTAATTTTGTTTTTTACTTACTTTGTGCACCTATACTTATGCGTTTATTTAAAAAAGAAATGTCTCAATATACGAAAGACTATTACAAGTGATTCAATTACGGATCACTTTTTATTATGTAATAAACATATCATCAACATCTAAAAGATACATTTTACATATGATATAGAAAGTCTATAATCACAAGTGGATGGAGGTTAAAACTATGACACCATTATTTCCACGTGTTCAAGAAGTAGAGAACATATTTCACAAAATACTCGCAAGTAAAGAAGCTTGTGCAAGACTGAGAGAAACATTCAATTCAAGTCTAGAAGACTTTCAGGGATCAGAAGAATTAAACAATGAGACCTTTTCAAAAGTCGTTCTAGATAGTTATTCAAATCAGGATATCAGTGCATTACTATTAGCCATATGTGGTAAATCTATGTTTGATTTATTACGTGATGCTTATTTGGTTCCTCAAACATTTCATGGTAAAGCAGGAGAAAATCCAGTACTACTTACATCACCTTCTGGAGATCTGTTAGAGGGGAAGGATGTCTCACACCATACAATGAGACGTTTTAAAAATATCCTCTCACAACATCAGCCTGTTCCCCGTTCCCTTGTTTATCTGGCTGATGGCTATGATATAGAACGTTATTATAAGCATGATGGATCAGTAGACCAAAGAAAGACAGATGCAGTCAGAGGCATCTTACTTCTTTATGCACTTCCTGATACTAAGAAGCTTCATCTGACAGCTGCGCAGGTTTATGCAATCATCTGGGATACATTCTTCAGTATTCAAAAAGAAGCACCTCTTGCTCGTGTCTATTATGGACAGGAAACAGGAGAGAAGAATGATAAAGACTATGATGAAATTGCAATATTACTTCCTACTCATTTGTTTAGAAGACAGATGGTTGAAAATATGGAAATCATTGATGGATTAGTTCTATCTTGTAGAGAAAAAATGATGGCTGAAGCCGGTAATGATAGTTTGGAGTTGTAATTATGCCTAGAATCGGATTACGTATTATTAAAACAAGTATTGCCGTCTTCATCATCATGGTATTATTCACTCTCTTTGGGGTACAGAGATCACCTTTCTATGTCCTTATAACCACAATTATCTGTATTCAGCCAGATAAAGAGAATGAAAAAAACCAGGCACTTGTAAGAGCCCTCGGTACACTTATAGGGGCTATTACTGGAGCTATTGTCATGTTTTTACAGCCTTTCATCCATATTGATCTCGCATGGGATTTACTTAATGCATTATTTATTATGTTGACTATTTACTTAAAAGTCTTATTTAAAGTACAACATATGGCATTTATGGCCTGTGTGGCTTATCTAAGTGTTGCAGTTATTCCTCATGCTGGTATTTCACCTTATGCATTCTTATTCTATCGTGTCTTAGATACATGTATTGGTGTAGGGGTAGGTTATCTTGTCTGTACTTTACACTTACCAGTTAAAAGAAGAAATGATGTTCTCTTTGTAGCTGAACTTGATGATATGGAACAGACAGCACACCAGCAGTTAAATAACTTCAATAAGACACAATTGAATAAACTTGTAGATGATGGTGCCTTGTTTACTATCATCACTAAAAGAACACCTGCATCCATGCAGGCAGAAATTGAACATCTTAAACTACATCTACCAGTGATCGCATTAGATGGCGCAATATTGTATGACGTACCAAAAAACGAACTATTATGTACCTATTCCTTACCACAAACATTAGGTTCAAAGATCACTCGATTATTAGATGATAAACATCTTAATTACTTCTATCACGTTCTCAAAGACGATGTATTATTGACATATTATAATAGTTTCGACCAGTCCGAACAAATGGACTATTATGATATGATGCGTCAATCCCCTTATCGTAATTACATCTTTGGATTGCCTTCACACTCATATCAACCTCTTTATATCAGTGTTCTTAATACAAAAGAGATTATCTATGATATTATAGATGACTTGATAGATTTAGGATTACATAAACAATTGCGCTATTTTGTAGAAGAAGATTATTTTGAAGGTATGTGCTTACTTAAGATTCTTTCTTATGAAGCCACTCCAGAAAATATGCTGGAAAGATTAAAGGAAAAGTTAGATATTAAAGAAAGTCTTGTCTATGGTTCATCTGATTCAATATGTGATGTCATAGTACCGGACAATGATTTCAATAGTATAGTAAAAAGTATTCATAACGAATATGAAGGAATTCAAATGAAAAGAAGACAGCCACAATAGCTGTCTTCTTTTCATTCATGGGGGAGTCTCAATGTATATTCAATTCATGAGCAATATCATGGATTTTTTTGTTTGTATACTTATTTGCAACTCCCATGATTAAAGTACTTAATAATACTGCAATAATAGTTAGAATAATATAGATCATAAGAATCACCTCTTTCATGTTTATAATATACATGTCAGTTATGTAATTCGTATGTATTCTCTATGTATTTATTATGTTTTTCACAATCCTTCTAACATATCATCAAATGTGATACCTAAAGAAAAACCAAAATGGAAGTAATCATCTAAAGCATCCTGTAACTTAATAGGACTATAACCATTTCTTAAATCTAGAATATCCTTATTGACTTTAAAGAGTAAATCAACAGAACTACTCTTTTCAGGCATTTCTTCATGATTCTTGATTTCATCAATCTGTAAGTCATATGCAATACTCATTAATAAGCGCATACCTTCAATATAAGTGTCTAAAAGAGCGTTTTGATCAATCTGAGTATCTTTATCCCAGAATGTATAAACATGTCCTAATTCTCCTGTATTATATACACATTGCATAAATGCAAGAAGTTTATGGTCAATCTTCTTAATATCTAGAATCTGACCTTTAGGAATATCTAATTCTCTGTTTAATACTAACTGATATAATTTTGATAATTCATTCATTTAAATCACCTCTTATATACTATTATAGTCAATTAAAAAAGAGAATCACGTAGATTCCCTAAATAATTCCTAAACCTTCTATTAAAATTTTAATACCTATGAGAATAAGAATAATACCACCAGTGATCTGTGCTTTTTGTTCATATTTATTTCCAAACACATGACCAATATAAACACCAGCAGATGCAATAATAAATGTCGTTAAACCAATAATAGAAATAGCCATGAAGATATTGATTGATTCAAAAGAGAACGTAACACCTACTGCAAGTGCATCAATAGCAGTTGCGATAGCAAGCATCAACATTGTCTTCCAAGAGAAGTCATCATTCTGTTTTTCCTCTTCAAAAGATTCTTTAATCATATTGATTCCAATAAATGCGAGTAGGATAAACGCAATCCAGTGGTCAATAGAATCCACTAAACCACTCAATGTAGAACCAAGACAATAACCAATAAATGGCATCAATGCCTGGAATCCACCAAACCATACACCACATAATAATACATTCTTAATAGATAACTTCTTTACAGATAATCCTTTACATACAGATACCGCAAAAGCATCCATGGATAACCCAATGCCAATTAATAATATTTCTATACTAGACATCTTTACACCTCAACTGGAATATAATCTTCTTTTACAACCTCATAATGCATATTGGATGCAGTCAGTTCATTAAGTTCATCTAAGAAAGAAGTATCTCTTAAATAAACATCATAATGAACTTCTTCATCATACTCAGTATTCATTAATAATAGATTCTTAGATTGTATTAAATAAGATACCTTACGGCTGAAGTGATAGTCAACACTAATACGATAAAGCTTGACGAGTTCTTTCTCGACTATTTCTGCTTCTTTTAAAGCATCTGCAACACTATTTGTATAAGCACGAGTTAATCCTCCGGCTCCTAACTTAATCCCACCAAAATAACGTGTCACAATCGCAATCACATTATCGATCTTCTGTCTCTGTAATACATTCAACATAGGAAGTCCTGCAGTACCTGATGGTTCTCCATCATCATCCGCTTTTTCTAAAGGACCGACACGATAAGCGACACAGTTATGTGTTGCGTCATCTTTAGAATAGAGTTCTATTAAGTCTTTGATTTCTTTTTCATCATTACATGGAATCAGGGTTGTAATGAACTCTGATTTCTTAATAATGATTGTATTTGTCGTTGTTTCTTTAATTGATCTCATAGTTTCACCCGTTCGTATTATATCCCATTGGTTGTAAAATAAAAAGAAATAAACTATAATATACATAGTGAATTATCACTGATGGGGTATTAAAAATGAGTAAAATAGCGATTATTGCAGACAGTGGCTGTCAGATTGATATCAATGGAGAGCATGAAGGTATTTATATTGCACCATTATGTATTGGTCATGGTAGTCAGACATATTTAGATCAATTAGAAATCACAAGTCTTGATGTATTTAATCAGATGAAGGAAACAGATGATATGTATACAACATCTCAGCCTTCGACTGGTTCTTTAATGAAGGCTATGGAAGATGCGAAAAGAGACGGTTATGATGAGTTAATTGGGATTCCTATCGCAACTGGTTTATCATCTACATTAAATGGTATGCAGGTTGCAGCTGATACAGTAGAAATGCCTATTACTTTAATCGATTCTCAAGGAACAGCACATGTTCAAAAAAAGCTTATTGAAGCAGCACGTTATCTCGTAGAAAAGGGTCAGTCTGTTTCTGAAATTAAAGAAAAACTTGAAGATATGGTTAAGCATTCAGGTACAATTATTTTTACACCAAACTTGAATCATCTTAAAAAGGGTGGGCGTATTACGCCTGCAGTCGCAATGCTTGGCAATATGTTGAAGCTTGTCCCAGTTATGGAATTGAATAGTGAATTAGGTGGTAAGATTGATACTTTAGGCAAAGTAAGAACAACACGTAAGGCATGTAAGATGCTTGCTGATCGTGTTGTTGAAAGAGGTGCAAATGCGAAAGATTATACATTTGCGGTTGAAGATGTTCTTGCACCTGAAGAAGCTCAGCGTGTAAGAGACTATCTTGAAGAACAATTAGGTCCATGTCAAGTTACCATGAGAGAGTTACCAAGTGTTGTAGGTGCTCATATGGGAATTGGTGGTGTAGGAATCCAATTCATCAAAAATCTCGCAGAATAGGAAGCAGATGATGAATCTGCTTTTTTTGTATAGAAAGGAGGAATGCTCGTGCAAAGAGAATTTGAAATGGTTGTACAGACAAGTGCAGCTACACAGAGTTTACGTTATTTATTAAAAAGCGGTGATATGACGTGTATCACAAAGGGAGAAATTACTAAAAGACTAGAAGCGGCAGTCCTTTTACAGGATTTAAGTTTTCAGGCTGTTATGACAAGTGGTGAAGTCGTAGAGGATATGCTGGAGAATACCTATGAGGATTACGATGAAGCATTAAGAGATTCTATTCAGACTCATGGAATTGTGTTTAAGGATTATACATTTGCGGTGACTTATAAATATGACGAAGAAGCTGTCTTTAAACCTTTCTTCTCTAGACAATATGGGGCAGACTTAGGTTTTTCACTTCCATTAGTGGATGATATGAAATATGCGAATATGTGTGTATGTCTTGCATTAATTAAATTATCAAGAGAATATGTACGCACAAGCGTAGGAATAACTCATGATTATACAGATGTGAAGCCTAGTATTCATCTTACATTTAAACCAGGTATATTCATACCTAAGTTGCTTACAGAAAAGCCATATACAGAAATGACATTCAATGCAGTCTATGCTGCAATATATAAACTACGTGCCGCAATACGTTTCTTTTCATATGATCATACAGAAGAAGCTTATAAGAAGTGGATCACTTTGATAGAAGAAATGAGTACTCGTCCTTATGATGGCATATTAGATGATCTGGATGAATTAGATTATGTGCCATCACAAAAAGAAGAACTTTATGTATATGAAGATAAGGTCAATGGTGGAGGAACTGTTCAGTGCTTAAATAACTCATTTTATGCGTTAATACTCTGGGCCGCTATATTGACTAAAGTCATGAATGAACAGTTCTTATATGAAACAAACTACCCAGATATGAACTTATGGGATTACTAGCCAAAAAGAAAATATTCAAAACACCTATAAATAGGCTTTGTCAGTGTAAACTTTGACGCATTAATTCTTTCTCTTCGCTATAATAGTGTTAGAAAAAAGAGGAGGGAAAGAATATGTTAGAAAGTTATAAAGAAATTACATCAATCTCATTAAATAAGTTAAAGGACTATTTAGATATCATTGATGTATATCATGATTCATTTATTGATACTTGCAGAAGTCAGAAGAAAATAGAGGCTTATATTAAGGCACATCAAAAGAAATACTTAGGACTTGCTTTAAAGAAACTCTATGAAATTGATGATATGCAATGTCTAGAAAATCATCTTGTAATGATTGAGTATTTATTTGGAGATCATCCATGTATTCAATCATTGAATAAAAAGTTATGTAACTATATGCTGCACAATGGATCACCAATAGACGTGTATCGTATTGTGAGACATCTGATGCCTTTCTCATATGTTGCTCTTATTTCTATATTAGTAGAGAAAGAAGTCATTACTTATGCACAGGCTGCTTACTTCTCTTTGGTAGAAGAAGATATTGAAGGGGCTTATGACTACTTAGAAAATTGCGTTGTGGAACCAGATGAATCACTTTTAAATCTTTATGCATCTTATGATTTGATTGGTTATTTCCTACTTGTGGATCATTATAGTAAAAAGGTATCTTACCAGGTATCAGGAGGCATAAGATGGGAGAAAAAATGTGGGCTGTCTTCTCATTATTGATGAATTCAGAAGAATGTATCAGTGCAGAAGAAATACAGCGTCAATTAGAAGAAAAAGGTTATGATATTGGTTTAAAAGCTGTTTATGCAGTGATTAAACAGATTAATGCATTTACATCTTTAATGTTTGGAAAAGAAATAATCAAAGCAGTCAGACGTTTTGGTTATATTATTGAAACAGGCTATTTTGATGAAGCACAACTACAGTTATTGATTGATATGGTGAATTATCGTCAGGACTTAAGTCGTGCAGATAAAGTAGAATTGATTAATAAACTTTTAAAATTCTCTTCTGCAAAACAGAAGGATTATTTAATCATTCCTGAATTAGAAGAAGATGAAGAAGAAGTTTATTCACTTAGTAGAAACTTAAAGACCATTACTTCCGCAATACGTAATAAGAAAGATATACGCTTTAAGTATATCGATTATGCAATCATTGATGGACATCCTGTAGAAACACATTCTACAAAAGGGAATGCTGGTATTAGTCATGAATATTATAATGTAAGTCCTTATAATACAGTTATTGTGGATGGTCATTACTATTTACGTGCTTATTATAATAAGCATAAGGATTCTTTGACTACATTCCGTATGGATCGTATTAGAGATTTACAGTATAGTCGTACATATTATTTTGATTTTGATGATGAAAAGAAGATTAGTGAATCTTTAAGACAATCATTAGAGAAATCAATGAATAGTTTCTTTGATGGTGAAGAAATTACATTACATATTAAGTTTGATGCAGCACTTATTAGAGAAGTTGTTTCTCGTTTTGGAAATGAGATTACTATGACTAAGACTATTCCTCCAACTGGTTATAATAATAAGCAGTTATGGTATGAAACACGTATTGAAGGCATTATCTTTAATACAGGTTTGATGAACTGGATTAGACAGTTTGGTCCTATGATGGTTGTAGTAGGTCCAGAGAAATTAAAGGATTCTATTGTGTCTGCATTAGAAGAGAACTTAAGCTACTATAAAAAATAGGTGTACATTATGTATATACTAGAACTATGTCAGGGTGAGTTAAGTACCAATGTTGGTTTGTTTCATACAATAGAAGAAGGTAGAGAGTTCATATCACAATTACATGGTTATCACTATGAAGTGATAGAAGGATTTGAGTATGAATACTTTGATCCTACTACTGTACCTGATTATGTAGAACTAAAATATAATGGTCACATTGTACCTTTTACTACATATATGTTTACTGGTGATGGTAAAGTAGATATTTATTGGGATGAGATAGTGGACTTATCTATGCCAGGAGATGGAATGATTGAAGGAACTACTAGAGTA
>ENA-OPVK01001693-OPVK01001693.1-human-gut-metagenome-genome-assembly--contig:-NODE-1693-length-12673-cov-6.096291_pt1 | contig 12673 bp, 9 predicted proteins | sample MGYA00241495_ERZ501982 | MGnify/ENA primary metagenome ERZ501982 (study PRJEB25962, sample SAMEA2042002) | human gut metagenome | biome: human gut; feature: human-associated habitat; material: faeces...
TTATTGCCGGGAATGCCTATGATTTATTATGGAGATGAGTTTGCTATGCCGGGGGCAAACGATCCTGATTGCAGGCGGGGCATGTACTGGGATGAAGAATATCAGGACAAAGAGATGTATGAATGGTATAAACAGCTGCTTTGGATTCGAAAAAAACATGCGTGCATTTCAGAAGGCGAACTGATCGGGTCAATTACAAAGGATGAGGAAGAAACAATTGTCCTGATCAGGAAAAATGTCGAAGAGACAATTGCCTTGATTTTTAATTGCAGCAGTAATGCAAAGAACTTTAGTGAGTATGAGGGAAAATATAATTTACTTAGAGATGAGCCATTTGATGGAAAAGTTGAGGGGCTTGATGCTGCAGTGATCGTACTTTAAGAATGATTCCTGCCTGCGTATATTATTTGCAGACACGGTAATGCTTGGATACGGTTCACAAACCCGCAAAACAGATTGACTACCATGTGCAGCCTGTGAGAAGAATAAATGATACATAGCTGCAGAATCGTATGTAGAAAGAAAACGAATATAATATATTTAGACAAACTTTATTTTTTATTTATATATAAACCTGAAAAAGATGGTATTATTGAATATATAAGGAAACTGTCAAAATATACTATATACAGAGGTAGACGTATGGGTAGATTAGTAGAGTTTCAGAATGTGAAAAAAACCTATCATATGGGAGAAGTCGAAATTCATGCTGTAGATGGCGTGGATTTTGAAATAAACGAAGGCGAATTTGTGGTCATTGTCGGACCAAGTGGTGCCGGAAAAACAACTGTATTGAATATTCTTGGGGGAATGGACAAGGCTACAAGCGGACACGTTATCGTTGACGGTGTTGATATCAGCTCGTTTAATAGCAGGCAGCTGACATCATACAGAAGAGATGACATAGGGTTTGTATTTCAGTTTTATAATCTTGTTCAAAATCTGACTGCACTTGAGAATGTTGAGCTGGCATTGCAGATATGCAAAGATCCGCTGGATGCGAGAGAAGTTTTAACGGATGTCGGATTACAAGACAGAATGTTGAATTTCCCTGCACAGTTATCCGGAGGGGAACAGCAGCGTGTTGCTATTGCAAGGGCACTTGCAAAGAATCCGAAACTTCTTTTGTGTGATGAACCGACAGGAGCATTGGACTATCAGACAGGTAAAGCCATTTTAAAATTACTTCAGGATACATGCAGACAAAAAGGGATGACAGTTGTTGTAATTACTCATAATATGGCAATTGCACCGATGGCAGATCAGGTAATCCGCTTTAAAAATGGACAGGTAAGGAATATTACACGAAACAGTGAGCCAACACCGGTTGAACAGATTGAATGGTAGGTGACTGCTATGAAAAAGAAAGCACTGACCAAAGAATTTTTTATGTCCATAAAAAAGACATACAATCGATTTATATCTATATGCCTGATCGTTATGCTTGGGACAGCTTTTTTTGCAGGTGTGAAAGCAGCAGAACCGGATATGCAGGAATCAGCGGATATCTTTTTTGACGACAGTAAGTTAATGGATATCAGAGTGATGTCTACATTAGGATTAACGGAAGATGATGTTACCGCAATTTCAGCAATTGAAGGTGTAGAATCTGCGATACCTGTGTATACATATGATGTTTTGACGGAGAAAGATGAAAAGCAGCATGTGATCAAGCTAATGTCAGAAACAACAGATATAAATAAAATTACTGTGACAGAAGGCAGGATGCCGCAGGAATCCGGAGAATGTCTGGCAGACTGGCTTTTGGAACAAAATTATGGGTATAAAATCGGAGATAAGATCACAATCAGCTCCGGAGATGACAAGGCAATTGAAGACATTGTCAATACGCAGACATATACGATCACCGGATTCGGAAAATCGTCATATTATCTTGATCTGACAAGGGATTCCAGCACGATTGGTAATGGTTCCATGTCAGGATTTCTGATTATTCCGGAAGATAATTTTACGCTAGAAGCATTTACGGAAATCGATGTTCTTGTTGATGGTGCGATAGCATTGGATTGTTATAGTGATGCTTATGAAGATGCTGTTGATGAAGTTACACAGAAAATCAAAGATATTGCAGGGGATCGATGCGAAATACGATATGCCGAAGTTGTACGTGAGGCACAGGATGCGATAGCTGAAGCTGAGACAGAGGTTTCTGATGGTGAACAAGAACTTGCAGATGCAAAAGAGGAATTAGAGGATGGATGGGAACAGCTTGCAGATGCAAAGAAGGAAGTTGCAGAAGGCCAGATGGAGCTTGCAGATGCGAAAACGCAGGTCAGTGATGGGGAAAAGGAGCTTGATGCAGCTAAGGATAAAGTTGCTGACGGGGAAAAGGAACTGGCAGACGCAAAAACACAGCTTGCAGATGGTCAGAATCAGATCAATCAGGCGAAGCAGCAGATTTCAGATGGTGAGGCTTCTATCGCAGCGTATAATACAGAATTAGACAATGGAAGAAAGCAGCTTGAGAGTGCTGCAGGGCAGCTTGCAGATGCGAAAACCGGATTAGAAACATTAAAATCAGGGATTGAGCAGATGGAAAATGCTTTAAATGCCAGTCAGACGGAACTGGATGCTTCCGGTGAGGCTTTAAAACAGGCAAGAACAGAACTTGAAGCGAACCGTGGGCAGATCGATGGTTACAGAACACTTGTTGCAACGTTTGATTCACAAATCGCTGAACTTCAGGAAAAAATAAATGAGCTTCAGGCACAGATAGACGCTTCTCCGGGGGATAGTGATAAAATCAACGAACGAGATGCTCAAATCGCCAAACGAGATGCTCAAATCACAGAAAGAGATGCGATGAAAGCCGGTATTGCTGAATTTGATCAAAACGACGCATTGCTTTTACAAAATGAAGTGGCTTATGAAGAAGGAAAAAAGGCATTAGATGCAAAATGGGCAGAACTTGCTGCATTGAAAAAAACATATGACAGCGGCATGGCAGAATATACAGAAGGCAGGGCAGCATATGAAGAGAATCTGTCAGCATTAAATGCAAATCAGGCGAAGCTTGACGAACAAAAAAGACTCTTATCGGAATCAAAACAGACTGTTGCTGACAAAGAGCAGGAATTAGTTTCTGCACAAAATACCATTGCAGAAAATGAAGCTTCCTTAGATTCGGCGAAAACCGAAATTGCAGAAAATGAGAAAAAGTTAAATGATGCACAGTCAGAGATAAATAAAAATGAGAAGAAACTGGCAGATGCAAAAACTGAGATCAAAGAAAACGAGAAAAAGCTGACAGATGGTCAGGCTGAATATGATGCCGAATATGAAGAAAATCATCAAAAGCTTGAAGATGCGAAGGATGACATTATCCAGGCGAAAGCAGATCTTGCCGATATTGAAGTGCCGGAGTGGTATGTACTCGACCGTAATTATATCACTACCTGTGTTGCATATGCCCAGGATTCAGAACGTATAGGGAATATTGGAAATGTTTTTCCGGTCATATTTTTCCTTGTGGCAGCACTCGTCAGTCTGACAACAATGACGAGAATGGTGGAAGAAGAACGTGTTCAGATCGGTACTCTGAAAGCATTGGGATATAGTAAATCAAGCATTGCAGCGAAGTATGTCATGTATGCATTTATTGCTACGATGTTAGGCGGTACAGTCGGTACATTGATCGGGCAGATCATCTTTCCGGCAGTTATCATGAACGCTTATAAGATCTCTTATGTTACATTGGCAGACTTTGTGACACCGATCCATTTGAAATATGTAGTGATCTCAATGGTCGCTGCAGTTGTCAGTACGACAGCAGCAACGCTTGCAGCATGTTACAAAGAACTTCTTGCCGCACCGGCAGAATTGATGCGGCCGGCTGCACCTAAGATCGGGAAACGTGTTTTTCTGGAAAGGATTACAGTTATATGGAAGCATCTTAACTTTTCCAATAAAGCAGCGGTGAGAAATCTGTTCCGCTATAAGAAACGTCTGTTTATGACCATACTTGGCATTGGCGGCTGTATGGGATTACTGCTTGTTGGATTTGGTGTAAAAGATTCCATTATGACGATCGGAGACAGGCAATACAATTCGCTTCATATATATCAGGTTAAAATGACTCTGGCCGATGCTGATACGGATGATGAAAAACAGGAAGTTTTGGACAGTGTTCTTAAGGAGCCGACGACAAAGGCAGCTATGCTCAGTCATGAATCTACGATTGATGCATGTTGTGGAACCAATGGCGAAAAGAAACAAAGCACATATTTGTTTGTCCCATCCAACGCAGATGAGTTAGATGAATTTGTATCTTTGCAGAATCGTATATCAGGGAAAAAATACACATTAGATGATGAAGGTGTGGTCATTACAGAAAAGCTGGCATCTTTGCTGGATATATCCGAGGGTGACAATATCTATCTCGAGGTTTCAAGCTTAAATTATAAACCTGTTAAGGTAATGCATATTGCGGAAAATTATTATTTCCATTATGTTTATATGACACCGGAATGCTACCAGTCATTATTTGGAAAAGAAGTTGAGTATGATGAAATATTTGTCGTAAATAAAGATGCGGAAGATATTTCTTATGAAAATGATTTTTCGGCGAAATATCTGGATAGCAGTGTTGTCTCAGGAATTACATTTACGCGTACAATATCAGACCGGATAGAATCGATGATCACAAGTATGAATATTGTCACCTATGTACTTGTAGTGTCGGCAGGACTGCTTGCATTTATTGTTTTATACAATTTAAATAACATTAACATCAGTGAGCGTCAGAGGGAGTTAGCGACGCTGAAAGTGCTTGGCTTTTATGATGGGGAAATATCAATGTATGTATTCAGGGAAAATATTATGCTGACAGTGCTCGGTACAATTTTTGGTATTTTCTTTGGAATATGGCTGCACCGGTTTGTCATCATGACAGCAGAGCTTGATATTATGATGTTAGGCCGGCAGATTTATACGAGAAGTTATATTTATAGTGTTTTACTTACCATTGGTTTTTCGATCCTTGTCAATATTGTGATGCATTGGAAGATGAAAAAAATAGATATGATCGAATCATTAAAAAGCGTCGAATAACTCCTGCTTGCATATATTATTTGCAGACAGTATAATCGTATGGTCAGTCAATTGACATATATTAATACTAAGAACTAAGGAAGAACTACTGTATGTTAAATAAAAAAGATTTCTTAAAATATGCATCGACATTAGCATTTCCGATTATGCTCCAAAATCTGATCGGAACATTGGTAAACATTGCCGACACGGTAATGCTTGGATACGTGAGCCAGACTGCCATGTCGGCGTCATCGCTTGCGAACCAGTATACATTTATTCTTTTCTGTTTATATTATGGTATGGCAACAGGTACTTCGGTTTTATGTGCCCAATACTGGGGAAAAGGTGATAAAAAGACGGTAGAGAAGATTCTGGGTCTTGCAGAACGGATATCCCTGATTATCTCGCTTATATTTTTTGTTATCTCCTTTACTATGCCAACGTCAATTATGAAGATTTTTACAAACAGTCCTGAGACGATCGCTGCAGGAAGTGAGTATCTGAAGGTGATTTCATTTTCATTTGTATTCATGGGATTCTCACAGATTTTTATGAGTGCGCTCCGAAGCATCGGAAAAATCATGCTGCCGTCGGTTACATATATTGTTTCGCTTTGTGTGAATGTACTTTGCAATGCAACTTTTATTTTTGGATTGTTTGGTCTTCCAAAGCTCGGTGTTACCGGTGTTGCACTTGGTACTGTGATTGCCAGAATCTCAGAAGTGTTGATTTGTCTGATTTACTCATTACGCAGTTCAGAATAAAATATTTTTTTGCAAAATCAGATATTTTATTACAGGACTTTATAAAAATTGCAACTCCGGCGGTGATAAATGACGTTGTCTGGAGCTTTGCCAATTCAGCATTTGCAGCAATTCTTGGACATATTGGTGATGATATGGTTGCAGCAAATGCCGTTGCAGTTATGGTGGTAAATATCGGCGCTATCGCCTGCCGTGGTTTTGCCAACGCTACTACGATCATTGTCAGCCAGGAGCTTGGGAAAGACCGCATTGATACAGCAAGAGAGTACGGAAAACGAATGCTTACAATAACATTTATTGTCAGCCTGATCGGATGTGTCGTTATTCTGGCGATCCGTCCTATCATACTGGATTTCTACCGGGATAAATTAACAGAGACGGCTATTTATTATCTTGGCATTTTTATCATTATGACAACCTGGCGTTTTGTGGGCGAAGGTATTAATACCTGTCTTATATGCGGCTGCTTCAGGGGTGGCGGTGATGCCAGATTTGGAATGATCGTAGATACCATATTTATGTGGCTTGTTGCAGTCCCACTTACCTTCCTTGCAGCATATGTTTTCAAACTGCCGCCTGTCTGGGTATACTTTGTCATGACACTGGACGAGTTTGAAAAAATGCCTGTGGTATTTATTCACTATTTCAGAAATAAATGGCTTACGAATATTACCAGAGATTTTGAGTGATGGCCTCAGAAATAAATGATTGACAAATCAACATGAACGGTGTATATTTTCAAGATGAACAGCGTTCAGATATGAAAAATAAAAGAAATGCCGGAATGTCAAAGGGGGAAATTATGAATCGTCTTGCTACTTCAAAAGAAGATATATTGGCTGCCAGCAGGGAGCTGATCAAAGAAAACGGATGGGCGGCTGTAAGCATAAGATCAGTTGCAGCGAAATGTGCCGTTTCAGCCGGTACGATTTATAATTACTACGAATCCAAGGCAGAGCTGCTTGGTGCTACCATTGAGAGTGTCTGGCAGGAAATCTTTTTTCATCCGGAAGACGAGCAGGTATTTCATGATGTTACAACTTGCATTTCATGGATTTATGAACGGTTCAAATATGGCAATAAGCGGTTTCCGGGATTTTTCTCTTTACATTCCTTTGGTTTCATGAAGGAAGGAAAAGATGACGGAAAGAAAAGGATGATGCGTACATGGGGACATATTTTAAATGGACTATGTGAAGTTTTAAAAAATGATCATAAGATCCGTCCGGGCGTATTCGATGAGAATTTTACAGAAATGCAGTTTGCAGAAATCCTGTTTTCCCTCATGCTGGTATCAGTGATCCGCGAGGATTATGATCCGTCCTCTGTGTTGATGCTTATCAACAAAACATTATATTAAAAGCAGTTATTGTTCACATTGTGTGTGATCAGTAACGGAAATTCTCCCACTTTGAAAGTGGGAAAATTTTTGAACCAAAATGAACAGTGTTCATATATCGTAATTTTTAAATGTTTGCAATTAGGTTGAGACTGTTTTCGCAGTGCAACGTAATTCAATATAAAATTTTAAAATAAGAAAGGAAATTTATCATGCAGGCAATTGTAGAAACTTTATTTGACACCGTATATTTAATCTCGGTAATCACGATCGGAATTTTAATGATCAGAAAGAGCAAGGGAAACCGCCAGTTTACTATGTTTGGAATTATGGCAGTTCTTTTGGGAAGTGGAGATGCATTCCATCTGGTTCCACGTGCGCTGGCTCTTTGCACAACAGGTCTTGAGAACTTTACTGTACAGTTAGGACTGGGCAAATGGATCACATCTGTAACGATGACAATCTTTTACGTTGTACTTTATCACATCTGGCGTGAACGCTATCAGATCAAAGGTCATAATGCAGCGACAGCAGCTGTTTACGGTCTTGCAGGATTAAGAATTATTTTGTGTATGATGCCACAGAATAACTGGCTTAGTGCATCAGCTCCGCTTTCCTGGGGTATTTACCGTAATATTCCGTTTGCACTGATGGGAATCCTGATCATTGTTTTATTCTATAAAAGCGCAAAAGAGAACAATGACAAGTCTTTCCGCTTTATGTGGTTGACAATCGTTTTAAGCTTTGCATTCTATATCCCGGTTGTGCTGTGGGCGGATGTCATTCCGATGATCGGTATGCTGATGATCCCTAAGACATGTGCATATGTCTGGACAGTCGTGATCGGTTACAATGCGATGAAAAAAGAGATTGTTTAAGAAAAACTTTTTTATGTAACAATAAGAGGGCATATGTTCGTCGACGGTGAATAAAGTAATAAAAACGCTGAATTTAAAAAAAACAGTGATTTTCTTTTGGAAAAGTAGTATTATTTCACTGTAGATGAAAGGAGTGTGTGGATATGGAGCCATATAAAGCAAAAAAAATGCCTTTAGAATACAAAATTGATAAAGAAATGCTGATGTTGATATCAGAAGCAAATGTGAAGTATGGGGAATATAAGTCTCTTTTAAACACTTTGGAATTTGATGCAGGTTTCTTCCTGGATTCTGTTATTTTGAATGAAAGTTATAAATCAACACAGATCGAGGGTACCCAGATTTCACAAGATGAGATGTACTACCTGAAGTACATGGAAACAACGGATGATAGCAGAGAAATTCAAAATCTTAAAAAGACAATAGAATATGCATCTTCAAATTTACAGGTGGGAAATAAGATCAGCTATGAGCTTGTCAATGAAATGCATAGGATCATACTGGATAGTGTCCGTGGATCACAGCGAAATCCAGGTCAAATAAGAACTACACAAAATTGGATCGGACCAAGGGGATGTACCATTGATACCGCAACATTTGTTCCGCCAATTCCTGAAGAGGTATATGGATTGCTCAAAAATCTATATGAATACATGAATGATGAATTTGAGGATCCGTTGTTGGTAAATATTGCCTTATCACATATGCAGTTTGAAACTATTCATGCGTATAAGGATGGAAACGGACGTCTTGGCAGAGCCTTGATACCGGTACAAATGGCGATGTTGGATCAAAGCACACCTATTTTGTATATGTCAGAGATACTTGAGTTATATAAACCGTCATATCAGAGAAATCTGATGGAATGTAGACGAGGAAATGTATCCGGATATATTAAGTTCTTCTTACAATGCATTATTGACCAGTGTAATGCATATATTTACAAGTTGGATAGAATCAAAGAAATATATAAAGAAGACATGAAAACTATTGAAGCAATAAAAGGTAATTCTGTTTATAAGATAATGCCGGTTATCATGAAACAGATTGTTTTTACTAAAAAAGAGATTCAAGAGTTATCTGGTGTATCTCCAAATGTTGTTTCAAAAATTATTAATCAGTTAGTTGATTTAAATGTAATTATTCCTGACTCAACAAAAATGAAAAAGGGATATAGATACCAAAAAATATATGAAGTATTTGTTGGAACAAGAGAATTCTAACAAATAGAATGATTCCCCTAAATTAATTAGGTATTGCATCACAGTAGTATAGAACAAGTCCCCTTGCAACTTTCCTGAAACCATGCTATATTCCCATCTTTGACAGTTGGAAAACGAAAAACGGTTGTATAGCTAGTAAAATCAAGGCTGGCAGCCGTTTTTTGTTTTCTGATTTTATATGATGTATAATGAAGCATACAATCTCGCAATGGGATTTTTTTTAGAAGGAGCAGTAAAAGAATGTCAAAAGATGAATATTTGATAACAGATAAACCTCTTAAAGCGTTGACTATTTTCGCGATGCCAATGATTCTTGGCAGCTTTTTTCAGCAAGTCTATAATATGGCTGATTCGATTATCGTCGGTCAGTTTGTCGGTTCTTCTGCACTGGCAGCAGTCGGTGCCTGTGCGGCACTTACGAATGTTTTCATATGTGTGGCACTTGGTGCCGGTGTAGGTGCGGGAGTGCTTGTGAGCCGCTATTTTGGTGCCAGAAATTACAGTAAAATGAAAACGATTGTGTCAACATCACTGATCAGCTTTTGTATTTTAAGCATACTCCTGGGTGCATTTGGATTTGGGTTTTCCCGCCTGATGATGAGCTTGTTACAGACACCTGCTGATATACTGGACGAAGCAGTATTGTATCTGCAAGTCTATTTTGTGGGTTTTCCGTTTCTTTTTATGTATAACATTCTATCTACCATGTTTACATCAATCGGCGAATCAAAAATTCCGTTAGGACTTCTGATATTTTCATCTGTATTGAATATTTTTATGGATCTTTGGATGGTAGCGGATCTTGGACTGGGTGTGTTCGGTGCAGCTCTTGCAACGCTCATCGCACAGGGTGTTTCCGCAGTGTTTTCGTTTTTGATTTTTCTTTACCGGATGCGTCGGTATAAGTGCCGGTATAGATGGTTTGACAGACAGGAGTTACAATTAATGCTTCGAATTGCCATTCCATCAGTTCTTCAACAGTCTACAGTATCAATAGGCATGATGATCGTACAGGCAGTTGTAAATCCTTTTGGTACACAGGCACTTGCAGGTTACGCAGCAACGATGAGAGTAGAGAATGTTTTTTCATTGATGTTTGTATCGATTGGTAATGCAGTTTCACCATATGTTTCCCAGAATCTTGGCGCAAATAAAACCTCACGTATCAAAAAAGGCTATCGTGCGGCATTGTTATTAGATGCATGCTTTGCAGCTCTCGCTTTCATAGTTATTGAAACACTGCATACTCAGATCTCATCATTATTCCTGGGCAAAGACGGAACAGCCCTGGCATATCAGGTGTCTGGTGATTATATGAGATGGCTTGGTTATTTCTTTATCTTTATGGGTATCAAGATGGCAACAGATGGGGTGCTTCGTGGCCTTGGAATTATGCGTCCATTCCTTATTGCGAACATGGTAAATCTTGCGATTCGTTTATCGGTCGCACTGATTTTTGCACCACGTTTTGGTATTGCATTTGTCTGGCTTGCTGTACCTGCAGGCTGGCTTGCAAACTTTTTGATTTCTTATGCAGCCCTTAGAAAATCATGGCCGACTGATGAAACAGAACGTGCTGTATCATAGGGTTGCATAGATTGGAAGGAGTATTTCCACGTGGATACGATTTCAGAAAAAGACACACAAAGTGCAGATGATAAAAAGAAGGAGAAAATTTCTTACATAGAGGCGATACCTGAATGGCAAGCTTTACGTCGGGAATATAGAAGTCAATTACTTGCGCATTGTGTCGGATAGGTCGGGCGGTTATTCGGGCAAGTCCACCTTGCCAACAAAAGAATAATAAATCTCAATGTCCTGTCTGCGGGTCTTGTTCTCGTCATAGCTGCACTCATGCACAACGATTTTCTCTACAAACTCCCGCAGCAGAGTAGGGGTAAGTTCTTCAAAGCTGGTATGCCGCCGGACAACATTCATAAACTTTTCTGCGTTCACGGTGGCTTCCTGTGCTTTGGAAAGCTCCGCTTGGATAGCGGCGGCTCTTTCTTTCAGTTCCCGTTGCTCTGCTTCATAGTCTGCCGACAGCTCTGTGAAACGCTCGTCTGATATGCGCCCGGTCACGCTGTCCTCATACAGCCGCTTGAAGATAGCGGATAACTCGGCTATGCGTTTCTCGGCGGCTTCCAGTTCCTTTTTCTTGGCGGCGTTCCTGCGCTTGCCCCCGTCCTCGTTCTGCTCAATCAAGAGCTTCATAAACCGGGCTTCATGCTTTGCCGCATAGCTGGTCACTTTCCGCAGATTGGAGAGTACACCAGCGGTCAAGAGGTCGGTGCGGATAAAGTGCGCCGTACAGTCATGGGTGCGTTTCTTGTAGTTGCCGCAGATATAACAGTCCTGCTTGCGCTTGTCCGTCTGGTATCGCTGCTGATACATGACGCTGCCGCAGTCTGCACAGAACAGTATGCCGGAGAACAAGCCCACTTCATCATAGCGGTTGGGGCGTTTGCGCTGCTTGCGAAGCTCCTGCACCCGTTCCCATGTTTGGGTGTCTATGATAGGCTCGTGGTGGTTCTCGAAAATCACTTGCTTTTCCGGGGGATTTTCTACACTGTGCTTGACTTTGTAAGAAAGTTTTTCTGTCTTGAAGTTTACCAGACAGCCCGTGTATTCCCGGTTTTCAAGGATATGCACAACGGTATTGGTCGCCCACTTGCACTCATAGCCGGGGTGGTAGCGGCGGGTGCTGCCCGTCCTGCGGTATTCCAGCGTCCCCGGCGTGGGGATTTGCTGCTCTGTGAGCATACGGGCTATCTTGGTCGGACCATTCCCGGCAAGGCAGAGGTTGTATATCTGCTTGACTACGGGTGCAGCTTCCTCGTCAATAATGAAATTTTCGTCCTCGTCCATGAGGTAGCCATACACAGGCTTGCTTGTGATGGGCTTGCCACTCATGCCTTTTGAGCGTTTTACTGCTTTGATTTTCTTGCTCGTATCTCTCACCAGCCATTCGTTAAAGATATTCCGCAGCGGGGCAAAGTCATTGTCGCCCTGTGCGCTGTCCACTCCGTCATTGATAGCGATGAAGCGGACACCTTTCTGTGGGAAAATCATTTCCGTGTACATTCCCACTTGCAGGTAGTTTCGCCCTAACCTCGACATATCCTTTACGATAACTGTCCCGACTTTTCCGGCTTCAATGTCCGCAAGCATGGCTTGAAAACCGGGTCTTTGAAAGTTCGCACCAGAATAACCGTCGTCCGTGTACCAGCGCAGATTGGAAAAGCCGTTCTGCTTTGCATAGGTTTCAAGGATACGCTTCTGATTGGAAATGGAATTGCTCTCGCCTTGCAGCTCGTCCTCATGGGAAAGTCTTGGGTAAAGGGCGGTAATTGGTTGTTGGTTGGTCTGTCTTAACATAAAATCCTCCGTTTCCGACAGCCAGCCCCACTATTCCGT
>ENA-OPVK01001694-OPVK01001694.1-human-gut-metagenome-genome-assembly--contig:-NODE-1694-length-12671-cov-4.380073_pt1 | contig 12671 bp, 12 predicted proteins | sample MGYA00241495_ERZ501982 | MGnify/ENA primary metagenome ERZ501982 (study PRJEB25962, sample SAMEA2042002) | human gut metagenome | biome: human gut; feature: human-associated habitat; material: faeces...
TCGGATATTTCCATCGTACTGCTGGACATCGTGATGCCCGACATGGACGGCTTCGATGTCCTCTCCCGGATGTCCGCCCAGGGCTGGCTCGAGGACATCCCCGTCGTGATGATCTCCAGCGAGGATTCCTCCCAGACCGTCCGCCGCGCCTACGAGCTGGGTGCTTCGGACTACATCAGCCGCCCCTTCGATGCCCGCATCGTCCACCGCCGCGTCTCCAATGTCACCCGGCTCTACGCCCGTCAGCGCCGTCTCAGTGCGCTGGTGTCCCAGCAATTCTATGACCGGGAGAAGAACGACCAGATGATGATCGGCATCCTCGGCCAGGTCATGGAGATCCACAACAGCGAGAGCATCCACCACATCTCCCGGGTGCAGCGCATCACCAGCATCCTGCTGGAGCGTCTGTGCCAGAAGACCGACATCTACGGCCTGAGCGGAATGGACCGCTACCTCATCACGACGGCCTCTTCCCTCCATGACATCGGCAAAGTTGCTATCGACGACCGCATCCTCAACGCCCACGACCTGACGCCAGAACAAACTGCCATCCTCCACACCCACCCCATTCTGGGTGCGCAGATGCTGGAAAATCTGTCCCAGTATCAGGACGAGCCGCTGGTGAAGTTTGCGATCCAAATCTGCCGCTGGCACCATGAGCGCTGGGACGGCAGCGGCTATCCCGACGGGCTGAAGGGCAACGAGATACCGATGACCGTGCAGGCGGTGGGCCTGGCGGACGCCTATGACGCGCTGGTGAGCCAGCGGGTGTACAAGCCGGCGTATACCCATGCGGAGGCGTTGGCTATGATACGGCGCGGCGAGTGCGGCGCGTTCGATCCGCTGCTGGTAGACTGTCTGGAGGACATACAGAGTGCGTTGTGCCGTGAGGTATACGGCATGAGAGGTAAGGAATGAGCAGGACAAAAAGATTGCTGGCGGTGCTGCTGGCGCTGTGCGGTACGGTGCTGTGCGGCTGCGGACAGCGGGAGACGGAAACGGAAGAGCTGCCGGTGCTGGTCATTGGCAGCGACAACTATGAGCCGTATTTCTATCTGGATGAAGATGGCGCCTATGCGGGTATCGACGTGGAGATCGCAAAAGCAGCCTGTGAGCGATTGGGGTGGACGCCGGACTTCCGGCAGATATCCTGGCAGGAGAAGGACGCCCTACTGGAGCGAGGCGACGTGGACTGCCTCTGGGGCAGCTTCTCCATGAACGGCAGAGAGGACTGCTACCGCTGGGCAGGGCCGTATATGTACAGCCGTCAGGTGGTCATAGTGCAGGCGTCCAGCGATATTTACGGTCTTGGCGACCTGAACGGCAAGCGCATCGCCGTGCAGACCTCCTCCAAGCCGGAGGAGCTGTTTCTGAAGCATCAGGTGCCCGGCGTGGAGCAGGTGGACAGCGTGTACTGCTTCGCCGACACGGTGGACGTGTTCGCCGCGCTGGACAAAAGCTATGTGGACGCCTGCGCCGGACACGAGACGGCGTACCTCACCTTCATCGCCGGGCGCGCCGGGGAATACCGGGTGCTGGAGCCGGGGCTGCTGCGGGCAGGTCTGGGCGCGGCGTTCTATAAGGACGACGGCAGCGGCAGAGCGGAGGCTCTGAACGAAATGCTGCACGAGCTGGTGGCGGACGGCACCGTGGCCGCCATTCTGGAGAGCTACGGCGTGGACGCACAGGCGGCTTTAGCGGGGTTGATCCATGGGCAATAAGTTTTCCAACAAATATATCTGGGTGCTCATGCTGGTGCTGGGCGTCTTTGTGATGGCGGTCACGGCTCTCATCGGCGGCAACAGCAGCATCCGCAACGCCCAGCAGACCGCCCAGCGGACGCTGCAATATCTGCAAAACCAGTGCATCAGCTACCGCGACATCGTCGCCGCCGACCGGCTAAAGAGCCTCGTGCGGCTGACGGAGCAGGCGCAGGAGGTGGCGGAGCGCGAGGGTATGGTGGGGCAGAACCGCTCCAACGAGGAGCTGGCGCGGTACGCCCAGCGTCAGCGCGTAACCTGCGTGCTGGTGCTGGACAAGGATCTGGAGATCGAGTTCAGCTCCGGTGCGGACATGGACTGGAGCGATTACTACACCAATGAGGCGATCCGCTCCATCATGGACTACCCGGAGAAGATCTTCGCCCGCCGCCTGACCCGTGACGGCGCGGTATACGACATAGCAGCCGTGGCGCGCGTCGAAAATCCCGGCGTCGTCTTCTGCGTCCGCCTCCAGTCGAACACGATCATCGCCTCCTACCGTGCGTCCATCGAGAGCCTGCTGGCGGGCTACGAGACGCTGCTCAATGACAAGGTCTACACCTACATCACCGACGGCGAGCGCGTGGTGGGCAGCAGCGCGGCGGAGCAGTGGAACCTGCCGGTGGACGAGGTGCCCCTCATCCGTGCGCTGGAGTCCTCCCCCTCCCCGGGCAGCAAGCTGACCCAGCTCCGCACGGACGGCACGTTCTTCGGTGCACGGGAGCGATACCAGCAGTACAGCCTGTATGTGTTCCTCCCCAATGAATACGTGTTCATCCTGGGCAAGAACATGGTGATCTCCGCCTTCGGCGTCTACGCGCTGGCGGCGGTCTTGGCGACGCTGCTGGTGCTCCACACCACGCAGGAGCGCAAGCGTCGCGAGATGGACTACCAGCACCGTCTGGAGGAGGAGGTGCGCCGCGCCAGCGCGGCGGACCAGGCCAAGACGCACTTCCTTCGCAGCATGAGCCATGATATACGCACACCCATCAACATCATCATGGGTATGCTGGAGATCATCGGGCGGAACCCGGAGGATGTGACGCTGGTGCAGTCCTGCCGGGAGAAGGCGCAGACCGCGGCACGCTATCTGCTGGCGTTGGTAAACGACGTGCTGACGCTGAATCGCCCGAAGCAGGAGGCGCTGGGAAAGACCCCCTATTGTTTGACAAGCGAGCTGCACGAGATGCTGGGTATTTCGCACGCCCAGGCGGAGAGCGCAGGCGTTGCGCTGATTGTGATGGACCTGACGCTGGAGCATGAACGATTCACAGGCGACCCGCTGTATCTGCGGCAGATCTGCCAGAACATCATCGGCAACGCCATCAAATACAATCACCCCGGCGGATGGGTGCGCTGCAGCTTCCGCGAGTCCCGTTATGCGGACGGCGTGTGCCGGCTGGAATTTATATGCGAGGATAACGGCGCAGGTATGAGCGAGACATTCCAGCGCCATATGTTCGAGGCGTTTGCCCAGGAAAACAGCGATAGGGGCAGCCTTTCCGGCGGCGTGGGCCTGGGTCTGGCCGTGGTGAAAAAGCTGGTGGACGAAAGAGGCGGTACCATTCAGGTGGACAGTGCACTCGGACAGGGAACGCGCTTCCGCGTGGTGCTGCCCATGATGCCCAGTGAGGCCGAACCGGAAGCCGCGCTTCCCGACGCGGCGGCCTCCATTGCCGGCCGGCGCTTGCTGGTGGCGGAGGACAACGAGCTGAACCGGGAGATCGCGGTCTACCTGCTGCAGGAGGCCGGCGCCATGGTGGACCAGGCCGCCGACGGCAAGGAGGCGGTGGAGATGTTCGCCGCGTCGGCGCCCGGTACCTACGACGCGGTGCTGATGGACGTGATGATGCCGGAGCTGGACGGCCTTGCCGCCACCCGCGCCATCCGCGGCATGGACAGGCCGGACGCGCAGCTGCCGATCATCGCCATGACCGCCAACCTGTTTGACGAGGACGTGGCGGCCTGCCTGGCAGCGGGCATGGACGCGCATATCCCCAAGCCGTTGGAGGCTGGGCAGATGATAAGAACGATCGCCGAGTGGCTGGAGAGGAAGAAACAATGAATTTAGAGAAGCTTTATCAAGAGATGGGCGGTGACATGGCGGACGCCGTGCGCCGGTTGGGCAGTATAGCTGCGGTGGAGCGTTTCCTGCGGATGTTCGCCGGAGACGACACCTTCGCCATGCTGCAGGCGGCCATGAGTGCCGGAGACGTCCAACGGGCGTTCCGGGCGGCGCACACGCTGAAGGGCCTGGCGGCCAACCTGGGGCTGGTGCAGCTGGGGCAGGCAGCCTCAGCCCTGACGGAGGCCCTGCGCGGCAGCGATATGCAGCGCGCGTCGGCGCTGTATCCGGAGACGGCCGCGGTATACCGTGAGGCGTGCGCGGCGATCGGAGATTTAGAGACGGACGCGTAGAAAACACGGATTTTTGCGAAAAAGACTTGACGAAACGGAACGAAAGTGATACACTACAAATACAATAATGTTCTGTTGGCAAATCGGCTGAAAGGCCGAGACGCAAAGCTACGGTGTCTAAACGGCATTTGACCGCATGATCGACCGGCTGCAAGTGGGATGCACTTCCAAGGTGCATACATTGCAGCCGGTTTTTTATTTGCCCTGCCCGGCAGGGCCCATATTGCAGTACGGGTCGCGGAGGTCTAACCCCTACCTCGGCGGCATCGAAACCCCCATCTGCCACATGGCAGATGGGGGTTTCGGCGTTGCGGAAGCGGTGCTCACGGAAAAAAACACCCCCGGCACTGCCGGGGGTGTTCGCTTATGCCTTGCGGCCGTAGAGCGCGGTCATGCGGTCGATCCTGGCGGAGAGCGCATCGCTCAACTCGCCGGGCAGCAGCCGCCAGGTCCAGTTGCCGCCCTGGGTGCCGGGGATGTTCATGCGGTTTCCCTCGCCCAGGCCCAGATAGTCCTGCACCTGCGCCACGAACAGCTCCGCCACGCTGGACATACCGCCGCGGATAATACCCCAGTGGAAACCCTCCTGCTCAGTCAGCGCCAGGTATTCCACCGCGTGGGCCACATCCTCCGGCGCGGCCTCCTGCCGCCACAGTGCCAGGGGGCTGTTGTCGTGGGTGCCGGTATAGCAGATGCAGTGCGGCGTATAGGCGTGGGGCAGATACCCGCTGGAATCCCGGGAGTCAAAGGCGAATTCCAGCACCTTCATACCGGGCCAGCCGGACTCGCGGAGCAGCTGCGCCACCTCCGGGGTGGGGTAGCCCAGATCCTCGGCGATGAACTCCAGCTGCGGGAACCAGCCGTTGAGCCGTTCGATCAGGTCCATGCCGGGACCGGCGATCCAGCGGCCGTTTTTGGCGGTGGGCTGACCGTAGGGCACGGCCCAGTAGTTGGCAAAGCCGCGGAAGTGGTCGATGCGGATCACATCATACAGCTTGCCGGCGCCGTCGATCCGGCGGATCCACCAGCCGAAGCCGTCGTCACGCATGGCGTCCCAGTCGTAGAGGGGGTTGCCCCACAGCTGGCCGTCGGCGGTAAAGTAATCCGGCGGGACGCCGGCCACAGCCTTGGGCACCAGATCGTCGTCCAGCTGGAAGAACTGCGGCTCGGCCCAGACGTCGGCGGAGTCCATGGCCACATAGATGGGCAGATCGCCGATGATGCGGATGCCCTGCTGGTGGACGTAGTCGCGCAGAGCGGTCCACTGCCTGAAAAACAGAAATTGCAGATAGGTGAAGAACTGCACATCCTCCCGCAGAAGTGTGCGGTACTTGTCCAGCACGGCCTCGTTCTTACGCAGGCGAAGGTCGTCGTCGGGCCACTCCGTCCAGGACTTCATGCCGAAGTGGCGCTTGCAGGCCATGTACAGGGCATAGTCCGGCAGCCACCGCGCATTGTCCTGCGCAAAGGCCGCTACGGCCTCCGCGTCCCGCTCCCAGCCCCGTTTGTAGGCCTTGTGCAGCAGGGTAAAGCGGCTCTCGTAGATCTTTCCGTAGTCCACATGGCGCGGGTCGCTGCCCCAGTCGGGGGCGGCGCACTCGGCGGCCGTCAGCAGTCCGTCAGCCGCCAGCATATCCGGGTCGATAAAATAGGGGTTGCCGGCGTAGGCGGAAAAGCTCTGGTAGGGGGAGTCGCCATAGCTGGTGGGGCCCAGGGGGAGCATTTGCCAGTAGGACTGGCCGGCGTCTTTCAGGAAATCGGCGAAATCATAGGCCGCCTTGCCCAGGGTACCGATGCCATAGGGGGAGGGCAGGGAGGATACCGCCATTAAAATACCGCTGCTTCGTTTCATAACTCAACTTCTCTCTTGGATAGGATTTGACTTTCAGCCGGACGGTCCCGGCCAAAATATACGGGGGCGGGCGATCAGCCCGCCCCCGGCGTGTTGTAAGTTTAGCCCTTGACGGCGCCTGCCGCCACACCCTTGATGATGTGCTTCTGGCAGCAGAGATAGAAGATGATGACCGGGACGATGCTCAGCAGGATCAGCGCCATGGTGGCGCCCATATCCACCTGTCCGTAGCTGCCCTTCAGATACTGGATGACGATGGGGATGGTGCGATATTTGTTCAGATCCAGCACCAGGTACGGCAGCAGAAAGTCGTTCCACACCCACATGATCTCCAGCACGCCCACGGAGATAAACGTGGGCTTCAGCATGGGCAGCACCACCAGGAAGAAGGTACGCACGGGCCCACAGCCGTCAATGGCGGCGGCCTCCTCGATCTCCAGCGGAATCGTCTTGACGAACCCGGAGAACATGAATACCGCCAGTCCCGCGCCGAAGCCCAGGTACACGATAGGTATTGTCCACGGTGTGTTCAATCCGATCTTGGCAAAAGCCATAGAGGTGAAGCTAAAGTAGGGAAGCTTGACCTGCTCGGCGGTGCGGGACAGGGTGAACATCACCATCTGGAACGGCACCACCATGGAGAACACGCACAGGTAGTACACAATCTTGCTGAACAGGCTGCCCACACGGGCCACATACCACGCGGCCATAGAGGTGCAGATCAGGATCAGCGCCGAGGAGACCAGGGTGATGAACAGACTGTAGAACACCGCCTTGATAAACGGATAGTTGCCGAAGGTCATGCCCTTGATATAGTTCTGCCAGCCCACGAAGGTGTCCTCATTGGGCAGGGCGAACGTATCGGTATTGACAGCGGCATTGGTCTTGAAGGAGTTGATCAGAACGATGACGATGGGCAGCACATACACGATGCAGATCACCGTGAACGCTATGGTCAACACCATTTTGCTGCGGTCATGCTTTTTGGCAAGGCTCGTCTGCATTACTGCTGCACCTCCTTTTTACGGGTAGCCCGGAGTTGGATCAGTCCGATAGCCGCCACTAGTATGAAGAACAGCACGGCTTTGGCCTGGGCCACGCCGCGGTTGTTGCCGCTGCCGGAGTAGAAGGAGTTGTAGATATTCAGGGCCAGCATTTCCGTGGTCTTGACAACGCTGCCGTCCGCCTGCTGCAGGAAGGGGCGGCCGCCGGTCAGGGCCAGGTTCTGGTCAAACAGCTTGAAGCCGTTGGTCAGCGTCAGGAAAATGCAGATGGTGAAGGAGCTCATCATGTTGGGGATAGTGACCTTCCACAGGGTCTGCCAGTTGGTGGCGCCGTCGATGCGGGCCGCCTCCAGCATATCCTCCGGCACGGACTGCAATCCGGCGATGTAGATGATCATCATATAGCCCACCTGCTGCCAGCACAGCAGGATGATCAACCCCCAGAAACCGAAGTGGCTGTTCAGTACCACGGACTGGCCGTAAGCGACCAGAAAGCCGTCGAAGATCATGGACCAGATGTAGCCCAGCACGATGCCGCCGATCAGGTTCGGCATGAAGAACACCGTCCGGAACAGATTGGAGCCCTTGATGCCCCGCGTCAGCGCATAGGCCACCGCGAAGGCCAGCGCGTTGATGAACAGCACCGACACAAAGGCAAACAGCGCCGTGAACAAGAAGGCATGGCGGAAGCTGCTGTCGGCAAAGGCCTTCAGATAGTTGTCAAAGCCTACCCATGTCCACTTGCTGGTCAGCTTGAATTTGCAGAAGGACAGGAACGCGCCCTTCAGGAACGGGTAGATGAACCCGATGCAGAAGGCGGCAAAGGTGGGCAGCAGAAACAGCCACACCATGCGCTGAATTGGCCGTCGGACCAGTCGGCTGTTCAGCGCAGCCGCGTCCCGTTTCGCTTGAAATCGTTTCATTAGACCACTCCTGTTCTCCGTAGTTTTGTCACAGCGAAAGCTCTCCTCCGAAGTGCGTTCGAAGGACAGCGCACGCCGTCACAGAGTAAGAAAGAGGGGGCGGGCGAAAAGCCCGCCCCCTGTGCGTATGTGGTTGAAACCGTAGCTTAGCCGTTGGCGAGATCGTTGTTGTACTGGGTAGCCCAGCCTTCCACGAAGGCGGTCTTCACATCGTCCCAGCTGCCGCCGTCGGCGGTATACTTGCCCAGAGCGTCGACCACAGCGGCACGCCAGTCATTGACAGCGGGGGTGTAGTTGAAGGCCCAGGTGACAGGATAGCAGCCATTGGCAACATACTCGTTGGCCAGAGCGCTGAACGGATTGGAGGGAGCCTTGGAGGCCTGGAACGGGCAGGCGCCGAACTGCTCAGCCATCATGGCAGTGCCTTCCTCGGAGGTAACGACCCAGTTCAGGAAGTCCAGAGTGGCCTTGATGTCCTCCTCGGAGGCGTTCTTGTTGACGGACCAGTAGTTCTCGGTACCGGTGCACAGGCCGGCCTTCTCCTCGCCCTCAATACCGCAGTAGATGGGGATCATGGTCAGGTCATCAGCGTTCATGCCGAACTTCTCGCCAGTCAGGTTGCTGTACTCCCAAGTGCCGTTCTGATAGAACACAGCCTTGCCCTCGCCGAACTCGGCCTCAGCCTGGTCGCCGGTGGCGGACAGCAGGGCGGCGCCGGTGGTGGCGGAGTCAGTGGTGTACAGGTCCCAGATAGCCTTGTAGTTGTCCAGATAAGTACCCTTGATGGTGGCGGGCTTGCTGGTCACGCCTTCATCGCGGAACTCATAGAACAGAGGCATATTGGCCAGATGGCCGGAGAAACGCCAAGAGGAGGTGCCGTCCAGACCGGCGGAGGTGAAGGCGTCGAAGCCCAGCTCGGCAGCGCGGCTGTGGATGTCGTCAGCGATCTTCTTCAGGGACTCGAAGTTGGTGATGTCGGTGACCTCATAGCCGGCTTCCTTCAGCAGCGCCTTGTTCACGATGATACCGTAGGTCTCCAGGCAGTAGCCGATGGAGATGACCTCACCGTCGGCGTTCTTCAGGGCATAATCCTTGGAGGTCAGCTGGTTGTACACGTCGCTGCTGCTCAGGTCGTAGCAGAACTCACCCCAGGTAGCCACGCCGCCCTCGTTGCACTGGAACAGGGTGGGCGCGTCTTCCTTGTCCATCTCGGACACCAGGGTGGACTCATACTCGCCGGAGGCGGCGGTGAGGATCTTGACGGGCACGCCAGTCTTCTCGGTGTAGGTGGCGGCCAGAGCCTTCCACGCGTTGTCGGACTCAGGCTTAAAGTTCAGATAGTACACGCTGCCGGTGGCAGTGTCGCCGCCCTCGGTCTTGGTGTCGTCCTTCTTCTCGCCGCAGGCCACCAGAGACAGGGCCATCACGAGAGCAAGAAGCATTGCAAGAAACTTCTTCATGGTAATTACTCCTTTTTTGTTTTTATTTTCACATCACAAGGATGTAAAAAACAGATTATTAGGGTACAAAAAACAAATTATTGGGATGCAGGAAACGGATACTTAGGATACACAAAATAGATCACAAAGATATACAAAAGTATCACCTGGGCGCGGCCACGCTGCGGCCCTGGCGCAGGGTGGTGGGCAGCAGCTCACAGGCGTGGGAGCCCTTGTGCCGCACCATGTCCAGCAAAATTTCGGCGCTGCGCCGGCCCATTTCCTCCATAGGCTGGCACAGGGTGGTCAGCGGCGGCTCAATATAGGCAGACAATTCTAACCCATCTATCGCTATAACGGAACAGTCCTCGGGGATACGCCTGCCGGCGTCCATCAAAGCCCGCATGGCACCAATGGCCATAGAGTCGGCAATGGCAAATAGAGCAGTAAAATCCGCGCCCCGTTCCAGGGCAGCCTTTACGGCGGAATAGGCGTCGCGGACATCGAAGCCGCCGGTGGAGATCACCAGCTCCGGGTCCACGGGGATGCCGTGACTCTCCAGCGTCTGCACATAGCCCTCATAGCGCAGCTGGCTGATGGACTGATCGTTGGGACGAGAGATCAGCGCGGCGATGCGCCGGTGCCCGTGGCGGTACAACTCCTCCACCGCCTGCTGTGCGGTGTCACCGTCGGCGATGGACACAGAGGAATACTCGCCCTCGATCAGCGTACCATAGCGGTTGGAGTAGGAACAGCACACAAAGGGAACGTTCAGCATCGCCAGATCAGCGGGGGTGTAATCAAACCGACCGCCCAGGAACACGATGCCCTGCAGGCGCTTTTCGCGCTCCATGACCGCACCGCATTTGACCTCGTCGTCGCAAGTACCGATCTGCTGCATGACCATTGTAAAACCGGCATCGGTGATGGTGCGTTCAATGGCGCGGATAATATCGGTGTAGAACGGATTGGACACACCGCGGACTACCAGACCCACAGCGTCGGACTTGGTGCGAACCAGATCGCGGGCACTGTTGTTGGGAATGTAGTTGCTATTCTTGATAGCGGAAAGCACCTTACGCCGGACATCCTCACTGACATCCGGCCGGTCATTCAGCACACGGGAGACGGTACTGACGCTGACGCTGCACTGTTTGGCTATATCCTTGATCGTCATACCTGGGTGTGCCTCCTACTATACCAGATCGAAAGGAACGAAAATCGTCAGAGGAAAGCGAAAACATTTCCGGTAACGTTTCCGTTCAGCATAGTTATCCTATCAGTGTTTGCCGCAATTGTCAATTGCTCCGCTGCATTTTTGCCGAAACGCACAGAAAAGACGGTGGTTTTCTTGTGAAAATCACAAGAAAACCGCCGCCCGATTGAACGGGCGGCGGCGAAGTATCGAATGTACAGCGCAAAATGGCGGAATTACCGGCGAAGGAGGGCGCGGCGCGCCCTCCAGTCGGGCAGATAGGCTTCCACCTCGCGGTAGAAGGCGGGGGAGTGGTCGTGATGGCGAATGTGTGCCAGCTCATGGACCACCACGTATTCAATGGCGGCTTCGGGATAGGCCATCAGGTAGAGGGAGAAGCTGAGACAGTTTTTGCCGGAGCAGCTGCCGAAGCGGGTGCGGGCGGCGGTGATGGTGATACCGGCGGGCTGCACGCCCATGCGCTGGGCCCAGTGGGCCACCAGAGGCGGCAGTGTCTCTTTTGCCTGCTGCCGCCATGCGTCCGCTTGTGCCGCAGACGGCTCCGGGTGGGCGGATAGATAGGCCTGCCGTGCTGCCAGATGTTTTTCCAGCCAGCCGCGGTGACTGTCCACAAAGCGGGCGATGTCCGCATCGGTGGCCCGCAGAGGTGCCCGGACCAGGGCGGTGCCCTGTCGCGTGACCTCCAGCGCCAGGGTGCGCCGGTGGGAGCGTATCACAGTATAGTCGATCATTGGCCGTCCTCCGGGATGAAACGCGGGCCGCGGTAGCCGTCCCGGTCCACGATCTCGGACCACATGGCGGCGGGGCGCACCCACAGACCGCCATTATCATACAGGGCACGGTAGACCACCAGTTCCTCCAGTGTTTCAGAGTGGCGGGCGGTGCCGATGACCTCATATTCATTACCCTTAAAGTGGCGGTAGCGGCCTGGTTTTATCGTTGTCATACTATATACTCTCCTGACAGGTAACAGTTGTGTTGACGATACGAATAGTATATACTATTGGCAGTGATTTGTAAATCGGAGGTGCAAAGATGAAAAACACCACGCTGTGCTATATCGAAAACGAACGGGGCGAATACCTGATGCTGCATCGGGTGAAGAAGCAGAACGACCTGAACCACGACAAGTGGATCGGCGTGGGCGGCAAGTGCGAGGAGGGCGAGAGCCCGGAGGAGTGCGTTTGCCGCGAGACGCTGGAGGAGACGGGCCTGACCCTGACCGACTATCGGTATCGGGGGGTCATCACCTTTGTGTCGGATATCTGGGAGGGGGAATATATGCACCTGTTTACCGCCACCGGCTGGACGGGAACGCTGCGGGAGTGCAGCGAGGGCGTGCTGGAATGGCTGCACAAGGACGCGCTGGCGGCGCTGCCCCAATGGGAGGGGGACAAGCTGTTTCTGGCGCTGATCCACGAGCCGGACACGCCGTTTTTCTCCATGAAGCTGCAATACGCGGGCGATACGCTGGTGTATGCCGCTCTGAACGGAAAGGAGCTAGCGGTATGATCCTGGTGAGCGCGTGCCTGCTGGGCTGTGCCTGTCGCTACGACGGGCAGAGCAAACCCCATCCACTGGCGCAGGAGCTGGCGAAGCGCGGCTTGGCGGTGCCGGTGTGTCCGGAGCAGCTGGGCGGGCTGCCCACGCCCCGAAAACCCTCCGAGCGGCGGGGCGATCGGGTGGTGATGAACGATGGCCGTGACGTGACGGCGGAGTACCGCCGGGGTGCGGAGGAGACGCTGCGCCTGGCGCGCCTGTACGGCTGCACCGCCGCTGTTTTGAAGGAGCGAAGCCCCTCCTGCGGCTGCGGGCGCATCTATGACGGAACGTTCACCGGAACGCTGACGGACGGCGACGGCGTCACGGCGGCGCTGCTGAAGGAAAACGGCATAAAAGTGTACGGCGAGAGCGAATTGGAGAAGCTGCTGTGAGCCGTCTCTCCCATTTTATTTTCCGCCAAAGGCGCACAAGTTTTGGATTTACATTTGGCAGAAAAGCAGGTATAATACAACCAGTAGCATTGATATGTGCGGCGACGGGAGCTCCCGTCATTCCG
>ENA-OPVK01001707-OPVK01001707.1-human-gut-metagenome-genome-assembly--contig:-NODE-1707-length-12612-cov-1.675400_pt1 | contig 12612 bp, 11 predicted proteins | sample MGYA00241495_ERZ501982 | MGnify/ENA primary metagenome ERZ501982 (study PRJEB25962, sample SAMEA2042002) | human gut metagenome | biome: human gut; feature: human-associated habitat; material: faeces...
AGCTGTGGTGCTAAGTGATTCAATTTAGTTTCCATCACATCATAGTTTTCTTTAGATAAAACTAAAGGTAAAAAGATATTATCACGTAAAGAGAATGTATCTAATAAGTTGAAATCCTGAAATACAAAACCAAGATTCTTTCTTCTAAACTGTGAAATATGCTTTTCACTTATTTTAGTAATATCTTCTCCATTAAGTAACACTTCTCCACTTGTTGGTGTATCTAGAGATGCTAGGATATTTAAAAGCGTTGTCTTACCACTTCCTGATTCACCCATAATCGCTACATATTCCCCTTCTTCTACTGAAAAAGAGACATTAGACAGAGCAGTGACCTGCTGAGATGAAAAACGCGTTGTATAAACTTTTTTTAAGTTTTTAACTTCTAATAATGACATATATGTTTTCCTCCTTCGTTACAACTATAGTTTAATTATTTTGAAACATATCTGCCATTGATTCACCTTACAGAATAAGTCTCTAATCTTACAATTTTGTAAGTTACTCTACGTTTAGAGGTTTTTTCTCAAAACATATAGAAACAGTTGTTCCTTGATTGATTATAGATTCTATATGAATAGGATAACCCAAAGTATCACATATATTCTTAACAAGATATAAGCCTAATCCACTCGCCTTCTTATCAATACGTCCATTTGTACCGGTAAAGCCTTTTTCAAAGACACGAGGCAAGTCCTCTTTCTTGATACCAATTCCTGTATCTTCTATATATAATGTATAACCCTTCATATAAATATGAATAGAACCTTCTTTAGTATACTTCAAGGCATTGGATAAAATCTGTTCAACAATAAAAGAAGTCCACTTCTCATCCGTAACTATTTCTTCATCTAGTTCTTCTAGATTCAAAGATATTTTCTTATGAATAAAGAATAAGGATTGTTTCTTGACAACTCCATTAACTATATCCCCTATTTTATAATGACCAATTTTCAAATCCTGATTCATATGTCCCATCTTGACATAGTACATCATCATATCCACATACTGTTCAATACGTAATATCTGCATAGAAAGTAGTCTCGGAGATAAATCACCTGATTGGATAAGTAATCTTAGTCCTGCGATAGGTGTTTTAATTTGATGAACCCAGAGTGTCATATAATCAGATAGTTCATGATAGCTTGTATCCTTCTGATTATTAAGGACAATATTAGCCTGGATAATCTTCTCTATAAGAGAATAATAAGAATCTTCTAAAGCATTCTCTGGTACAGGAATATTTTCTAAGTAGATATGATCAAGATGTAAAGCATAATGAAGTGCTTTTAGCTTCTCATTATATTTATAATAGTCATAGCTAAAATAAACAATCACAAAGAATAGACATAGACAGGTAGGATAATAAAGTAATGAAATAGAAACATCGCATAATAAGAGGATCAAATCAAATAAGAGGATCATGACTAAATAGACAAGATAGAAACGATAATGATCTTTAATGTATGTCTTCATAATATAACTGATACCCTATCCCTTTCTTTGTATGAATAAGCTGTGGTAAAGAAAAAGCATCTAATTTCTTTCTTAAACGATTGATATTGACACTTAATGTATTATCATCTACAAACGCTTCACTTTGCCAGAGAGCTTCCATGATTGTATCTCTAGAGACAATCTGTCCGGCATGTTCAAATAATATCTGCATGATCTTAAGTTCTGTTTTAGTAAGTTCTATAGAGTCTTCATGATAGCTAATGACACCTTTTAATAAATCTAAAGTGAGTGATTGATAGTTTAAGACATTCTGTGTTTTATTAAATGAATAGGTACGTCTAAGTATTGCCTGTAACTTAGCCGTGAGTACTGTTAAGTCAAAAGGCTTATTAATAAAATCATCTGCACCCATATTCATTGCCATAACGATATTCATATTCTCACTTGTAGAAGAAATAAAGATAATAGGTACTTCTGATTCTTTTCTTATTTCCTGACACCAGTAATAGCCATTATAGTAAGGCAGTGAGATATCTAATAAGATAAGTAATGGTTCATAGTTTCTAAAGTCTTCTAAGACATTTTCAAAATCATTGACTACAAACACATCATAATTCCACTTTTCTAGATGTTTTTTTATAGAAGAAGCAATAATTTCATCATCTTCTACAATCATTATTTTCTGCATGTATAACCACCTCTAGTTCATTATACACAAAAAAGAGACAAAAATGTCTCTTTATTCAATTACACTAAATTGTGTCCATTTATCTGATTTATAACGAAGATGAAATATGATAGCACGCATTGACCAGTCAGCGCACATTGCTAAGGCAATACCAATCACACCTAGATTGAATGTAATACCAAATATAATAGAAAGTATTCCTCTTACGACGACTGTACTCAAAATTGATACTATCATTGTATATTTAACATCTCCAGTGGCGCGTAATCCATTAGAAAGTGGTCCAGAGAATGGGAACGCAATTGTATTAAAAATATTATGAATAATAACCAAAACAAAGACTAGATGCTTAGTTTCTGATGATAATTGATAATATTGTAGGAATAGTGGAGTAATGAGAAGAATGAATACATTCCATATAATAGAGAAGATTACTGTGATCTTCATCAGCTTCTTAAAGTAATAATGTGCATTATCTATATCCTTTGCTCCCATGCACTGTCCTATGACTGTAATAAAGACAGGTCCCATTGTAACTCCCACTAGGGCTGCAAGTGACCAAATACTTTGGGCCACACCATTGGCTGCAATCTGATACGTACCAAATAAAGCAACAACTGAACTCAAGGCTACTTTAACTAACTGAAAGATTCCTTGTTCAATCCCATTAGGAACCGCAATATTCAATACTCTTTTCAACATCTTAGCATCAAATACAAATATATGCTTCTTTTCATAATAAGTAGTCAGTGTCTTATTGAAGCATAAGAATGTGATCACTACTGCAGAAAAAACTCTAGCAATCAGTGAAGGATAGGCAACACCTGCCACACCAGCATGTAAAACAAAGACACCTATGCAGTTTCCAATACAGTTAATAATATTAGATGCAATAGAAATATACATAGTTGTAGATGTTTTAGCCATAGAGCGATATAAAGCAGCACCTGCATTATAAATAGCGAGTGCTGGATAAGAATAGGCTGATATCCTTAAATAGGTGATACAAGCCTGCATTACAGAATTCTCTACACGACCAAATAAGAGTCTTAAAAGTGATTCATTGAAAATCAAGACAAGTATCATCAATATAAATGAGAAGACAATAGAAAACATCAATAACTGTCCTGAAGCACGGTTAGTGGCTTCTTGTTCTTTACGTCCAATATATTGACTGATGACAACTGCCCCACCCGATGCAAGAGCTGTAAACAAATAAATAAAAATTGTATTAAATGAGTTTACAAGTGAAACCCCTGATACCGCACTTTCTCCCACAAAGCTCACAATAAAAGTATCAACAATACCTACTAACATAACTAATAATTGTTCAAAGAACAATGGGATGATCATGTTTTTTAAATCCTTGTTTGTGAATGTCATAATTTACCTCCATGACATCATTCTAAATAACAAAGATATAAAAGTAAAATACCAATACTGGAGGGCATTATAACTAAATTGCATACTAAAAGGCAGTATCTCTACTGCCCCATAGTTATTCTTCGTTATGTAATCCTAATTCTTCCATTCTCTTAGGTGCATAGTTTTCATACTTAGGATGTGGATGCTTATGATCCTTCCAGTATTCTTCTGCAATAGGCGCCCATTCTTTTGCATAGTCTTCACACTTATCGCATAAGTGATCTGCTGTTTCAGGAGATTCCATATTTGTATCATGCGCACCTGTACGTTTCACCATTTCTCTTAATAATGATGGGTTTTCCAACATTGGACAAGGTCTTAAATGATTTTCATTAAATGGCTGTCCTTCATGATAAGCCATGAATAAAGGTGACTGCAACATTTCAAGAATTGAGTTTTCATGAATATTTGTATTTGAATAATGAATAAATACACATGGTTCAGCATCACCATTAGAGTTGATATGGAAGTAGTTTCTACCACCGGCAATACATCCACCAACATATTCACCATCATTCTGGAAATCCATTGGATAGAAGTTAATATCACATTTATCTGAGCGGATATATCTAATACGATCAATCATATATTTTCTCTGTTGGATTGTAGGAAGTAAGTCAGTGACTGCATTGTTTCCTACTGGCATATAGTGGAAGTAGAAACCAAAACGAGCCCCTTTATCAGTAATCATCTTAAAGAATTCATCACTTGTGACTGCTTCTACATTATATTTTGTATAACAGATAGATGTACCAAAGACGATACCATATTTCTTTAATAGATCCATAGCCTTCATAACGGCTGCAAAATGACCATCACCACGTCTTGCATCATTTGTTTCTGGAGTTCCTTCAATAGATAATAAGAAAGTAATATTACCAAGTCTAACTAACTCTTTACAGAATGCGTCATCAATCAAAGTAGAATTTGAGAAGATTGCGAATTCTACATCATTATGCTTCTCAGCCAGCTTAATTATTTCTTTCTTCTTTACAAGTGGTTCACCACCAGTTAATAAGTAAAGATAGACACCTAATTCCTTACCCTGTGTGACAATCTTATCCATATCTTCAAAAGATAAGTTACTCTTATGTCCATAAGTACCACTCCAGCATCCTTTACAATGCATATTGCAGGCACTTGTTGGATCAAAAAGAATCAACCAAGGAATATTACAGTTATATTTCTTACGGTTTTCACGAATTGTTTTTGTACCTCTAAAGAATGCTTCATAGCCAAGATTCAAAGCTGTCTTCTTGATAAATTCTGGATTGGCATCATCAATCACACTATTGATATAATTCACCCATTTGTTGTTGGGATCCTGTACAGCCTTTCTCGCAGCATCATAGTTTTCCTTAGTAAATCCTTTACCATAGAACTTTTCAGCCAAGTCAATGAGCTTCAAATATTCTCCTGTACGGTCTTTATCCAAACCTTTCACAATATGGTCAATTGCAACTTCCATCGCTTTTCTTTCAGCTGCATGTGATACTTTATCTAATGTATTCATAATAACATCCTCTCTTTCACTAAATCTCATTTTAGAATGTTACGGATAAAAGTCAATGAAACTGACCACCGTTCATTTAGGCATTTTTCTAAATTTGTACAAAAAATAAACTATATATCTTACAAAAAATATGAAATGAACAAATTTTACACTATCTTTACGTAAACTTTATTCAAACTAAATCCCACTATTATTAGTATAATGCTAGAATTAACGCTATAATGAGTATATAGATGGAGGATTAATTATGAATATATATAAAGATAACCGAGAATTATCTTGGTTAAAGTTTAATGACCGTGTTCTTATGCAGGCCAAAGATGAAAACGTGCCGTTAGGTGAGCGTCTGACTTTTATTTCAATTTTCCAGACGAACCTAGATGAATTCTTTAGAGTACGTATGGGATTCTTATTTGATCAGGCTTTGTTTTTGAGCATATCCTGGAACTCCTGCTCTGAGCAGTAGACCCAGTGACTGCTTTAAAAGAAAATAAGACAAATATGACATCATCTGAACAGATTAAAGCATGTGAAAGAAAGGTGAAATATTTATATAAGAAGAGAGATAAGATCTATGCATCAAATCTTGAAAAGATGAAAGAATATGGTGTAGAGATTGTAGGTTATGATGATATTAAAGATAAAGAAGATAAAAAATTTCTCGAACATTATTTCACTCAAGAAATGCTTCCACTTGTATCACCACAAGTTGTTTCTAAAAGACAGCCATTCCCTTTCCTTAATAACGGTGAACTCTATATAGTTACCCAGTTAGAAAGTAAAAAGGGGAAGAGAAAGATGGGGATTGTTTCATGTTCTGCTGCTTTTGATGAAAGATTAATCGCCCTACCTAGCACCCCTGGTAAATTCATTTTAGCGGAAGAAATTGTGAAAAAGCATCTTCCTGTGATTTTTCATGGACAAACAGTAAAGAATGCTTCTATAATTCGTATTATAAGAAGTGCTGATATTGAAGAGGATGATTATTCTTTACAGGAACATGAAGATTATCGTGAAATGATGGAAACTCTTATCAAACAGAGAAGAAAACTCGCTCCTTTAAGAATGGAAATGTCTCCCGGCCTAGAAGAGATAGAAGTGGATATGTTGAAACATTTCTTGGATCTTTCTAGTAGTCAAGTGTTTGAAGTAGAGAGCCCATTAGAGTTCTCATTTGTATTTACTTTACAGGATTATTTAAAGTCAAGACATCCAGAATTATTCTATAAGCGATTAGAAGCGCGTAATTCTCCACTTGTAGAAAATACTGTACCAATGATTAAACAGGTATTAAAGCATGATATACTGCTTTCTTATCCATTTGAATCTATGGCACCATTCTTAAGATTCTTAGATGAAGCAAGTCGTGATCCACAGGTGATCAGTATTAAGATGACTCTTTATCGTGTGGCAAAGAATTCTAAGGTCGTTAAGAGTCTGATTCGTGCTGCAGAGAATGGCAAGGATGTCACAGTTCTTGTAGAACTTCGTGCACGTTTTGATGAGGAAAACAATATTGCCTGGTCTAAACAATTAGAGAGTGCTGGATGTCATGTTATTTATGGTTTAAGTGAATTAAAGGTACACTCTAAATTATGTCTTGTCACTTATCGTACTGATGAAGGTATCAAGTATCTCACTCAGATTGGTACAGGTAACTATAATGAAAAGACTTCTAAGCTTTATACAGATTTCTGTTTGATGACTTCAGAACATGCTTTTGGTGAAGAAGCCAATGAACTTTTTACTCATTTATGCTTAGGTGAAACAGATCATAATGCGAATGTATTATTCGTTGCACCACATTGTATGATTTCAAGAATCTTTGAAAAGATTGATGAACAGATTGCCCTTGCGAAAGCTGGCAAACCTGCTTATGTAGGATTTAAGTGTAATGCAGTTACAAGTAAGAAGATGATTGAAAAGCTTGTAGAAGCCAGTCAGGCTGGTGTAAAAATTCAATTAATTGTGAGAGGTATATGCTGTATCATTCCTGGTATTAAGGGTTATACAGAAAATATACAGGTTATATCTATTGTCGGACGTTATTTGGAACATTCTCGTATTTATATCTTCGGCGATAAGAATCCAGATGTATATATTTCTTCTGCCGACTTAATGACACGTAACCTAGAAAGACGTGTGGAAGTGGGTGCACCAATTCATGATCCTCGTATTAAGAAGACTATTCTTAATATGTTTGATATTATGCTTCATGACAATGTGAAGGCATCACGTTTATTAAATGATGGTACATATAAACGTGTAAAGAATAAACAGGAGAAGATCAATAGTCAGGAATACTTCTTTAAGAAAAAAAGTATAAGGGAGGCATAATATGCGCGTTGGTATTTTAACAAGCGGAGGAGACTGTCAGGCCCTTAACGCAACTATGCGTGGGTTGGCTTTAACTCTTTATAGAAATGTAAAAGATGCTGAAATCATCGGCTTCATCGATGGTTATAAAGGATTAATGTATGAAAAATACAGAAAGATGAAGCCTAAAGATTTTTATGATATTTTAAACGTAGGTGGCTCAATTCTTGGAAATTCAAGATGTCCTTTCAAACGTATGCGTATTATTGAAAATGGTTTTGATAAAGTCAAAGCGATGAAGAATACTTATAAGAAACTTGAATTGGACTGCTTAGTTGTACTTGGTGGTAATGGTTCTATTAAAAGTGCTAATATGTTATCACAGGAAGGACTCAATGTAATTGCATTACCTAAGACAATTGATAATGATGCCTGGGGCACAGATTATACATTTGGTTATTCTTCTGCCACTGCGATTGCGACACGTTACTTAGATGAAATCAAGACAACAGCCGCAAGTCATAGCCGTGTCTTTGTGATTGAGGTTATGGGTCATAAGGTAGGACATATTTGCTTATCTGCAGGTATTGCAGCAGGTGCTGATGTCATCCTCTTACCGGAGATTCCATATGATATTAAAGTTGTTGCGAAAAAGGTTAAAGAAACATTAAAGGATGAAAAGAACTATGCGATTATTGCCTGTGCAGAAGGCGCTATTTCTGAAGCCGATGCCTTAATGAAGCGAAAAGACTATAAAGCAAAGGTACTTGCAAGAAATGGTCGTTCTGTAGCTTATGAAGTAGCTGATGAATTAAGTCAGGAAATTGATGCTGAGATTCGTGTATCATGTATTGGTCATGCACAGCGTGGTGGTCATCCTGATAGTTATGATCGTGAAATCTCTACACGTTTTGGTGTAGAAGGTGCAAGACTCATCATTAAGAAACATTATGGTGAATATGTTGTATTACAAGGAAATCATGTCACACATATTCCATTAGAAGCTACTGCAGGTAAATTAAAATATGTAGATACTGAAGGAGAAATCGTACAAAGCGCAAAGCTTGTTGGCATCTCATTTGGTGAGTAAACTGTTCGCAAGAACAGTTTTTTTGTGTATAATGTGAGTTAGGTGATACTATGCATAAACTAACATTTTGGAAAAAGATAGGACTTTCTTTTATTGTCCTTGTAGCTATACTTATACTGATTAATCATCAACTCAATAAAGATACCAATACACCAAATAGACTCACTCTGTCCAACCTATTTACTGTAGATGTGAAGAAATCCCATGTTCCATGGATTACAACTGCAGATAATAATAAACAAAAAGCACTTGATGTAGTGAATCAAAAGATGGCATCTACTATTAAGAATTTTATTTCAAAAGAAGAAAAAAGCGGAAGTTATTATTCTATTAATCATGAGATTGTTTATAATACAGACCAGTTATTTACTCTTAAATTAGAGCTAAATAAAGCACGTGCAGATAGTTACACAAAGAACGTTTATTATACAATCAACAAATCCACAGGAAAGAGTATCCCTCTTTCTGCTTATTTTAAGAATAGTGACTATAAAGAAGTGATTTCTAAAGAGATACTTAAACAAATGAAAGCAGAAATGAAAAAAGACACCAATAAAGTATATTGGTGTCAAAAGAATGATAATCCTCGTTTTAAAGGTATTTCGAAAAATCAAAGCTACTATATTAATAAACAAGGTGAACTTGTTATCTGCTTTGATCAATTTGAAGTGGCTCCCGGTTATATGGGAAACCCTACATTCACAATTAAAAATGACTTACTCGACGACTACTTCAAATAGTCGTCTTTTATCTTGTGAAAACAAGATTGCGTTCTCTCTTATAGAGATATCTTCTAAGTAATTCCTGAGCTAGAGAATCAGGCTTAATGATATTCATTGCATCTTTTAGATCATACCATTTTGCATAATCTATTTCTTCATTGCAGTGGAATAATTCATCTTCTACAACAACGATATAGTTATTAATATATGTATTAGTACGTGCATAATATTCATTATCATTGAATTCATAAGAAAAAATAGTAAGATCTGTTTCTTCTTTAACTTCTCTAAAAAGAGCCTGCTTCGCATTTTCTCCTTTTGTGACATATCCAGCTATTAAGATATTATCCTTATGTCCATATTGTTGGATGAGAAGGATTTTATCTTTTTTGGGATTGAGTACAAGCGCACTGACTGCACTGTTAAACATTGGGAATCTGAATTCTTGACAGTTTGGACAATAAGGTACCATACCATCTATTCCATTTTCTTTTTCTATTAATTCATGACCACATTTCACACAATAACTCATTGATTTTCTTTTCTCCACTTCTTGATTTCATCTAATCTATTCTTATATTGTTTCTCTGCACCTTGAGTACCTGGAAGATAGTATTCCCTGTCTTTTAATGAATCGGGTAGACATTGCATATTCGTAATTTTCTCTTTTGTATCATGAGCATATTGATAGCCTTCCCCATAATGTAGTTCCTTCATAAGTTTTGTAGGTGCATTACGAATAACTAATGGCACAGGTTCAGATAATTCTTTTAAGGCATCTTTTTTAGCTGTTTCATAAGCAACATATAAAGAGTTGGATTTAGGTGCCATGGACATATAAACAACAGCCTGCGTTAATATCACTGAACATTCAGGCATACCAATATAATGACAGCTTGTATAAGCATCATTCGCAATAGATAAAGCACGAGGATCCGCTAAACCAATATCTTCACTCGCAAAACGAATCACTCTTCTTGCGACATAAAGAGGATCTTCTCCCGCCTCCAACATTCTAGCAAGCCAATATATAGCGGCATCTGGATCTGAATTACGCATTGATTTATGTAAGGCACTAATGAGATTATAATGTTCCTCACCCTTCTTATCATATAAAAGAGATTTCTTTTGTGTACATTGTTCAATAATGGTCTTAGTAACATGTATGATTCCGTCTTTCTCATCACTATTATTAATAACCATTTCTAAAGTAGATAACGCATTTCTTGCATCACCATTACTAAAAGATGCAATAAGGTGTAAACAATCATCGGATATATCAATCTTCATGTTTCCAAATCCCTTAGGACTAGAAATGGCATGTTTGAGTAATGAAACAATATCCTCTTCTTCAAGTGCGTTGAGGACAAATACCTTACAACGCGATAAAAGAGCTCCATTGATTTCAAATGATGGGTTTTCAGTTGTGGCCCCTATAAGTATAATGCTTCCTTTTTCTACAAAAGGCAAAAAAGCATCCTGCTGGGATTTATTGAAACGATGTATTTCATCCACAAATAAAATTGTCTTTTCACCAAAGACACGATTGTTTTCTGCCTGCTTCATCACTTCTCTTATTTCTTTAATACCACTTGTCACAGCAGAGAAATCAATAAAAGAAGAATGTGTATGAGAAGCAATAATTCTTGCAAGTGTCGTTTTACCTACTCCTGGTGGTCCCCAGAAGATCATTGAAGAAATAGAATCAGTTTCTATGAGTCTTCTAAGTATTTTTCCTTTTCCTACTAGATGAGTCTGTCCAACAAATTCATCTAAATTATCAGGTCTCAGTCTTGAAGGAAGAGGTTCATTAAATGTTTCTTCAAAAAGTGACGCCATAAGAACACCTCCTATGACAAAAATAGTATTACAGGATTAAGAAACTGTCAAATAAAGATATAGTTAACCATCCAAGTGCTATAAAAGGACCAAAAGGAATCATCTTCTTTTGTTTTATAAAAGAGAAGATGATTCCTAAGAAACAGGCAATGGATAAGATACTTAATGTTTGATAAATACCTAAAGAAAGACTGCAGACACCTAACATCTTAATATCTCCCCCACCGAGTCCTTCTTTTCCACTTATTTTATAAAATAGATAAACAAATAGTATAAGAAATAATAGGAGAATGAGAGATTCTTTGAGATATATAGTCTTAAAGCTACATAACAAGCTAATAAGAAGGTATATATCAGGTATTTCATAGATATGTAAGTCAATAATAGAAATAATATAAAAGCATGTAAGAGACGCGATATGAGATAAATAAAGAATACTTAATCCATCATGAATATAAAACAAGATAAATAAAAAGCCTGCAGTCAATTCATGAACAAGCAGACTCTTATTGAGTTTATGATGACAATAACGACATTGCCCTTTAAGTAATATATAAGATAATCCTGGAATTAAATCGAATACATGTAATGTATGGCCACAATAATTTCTTCCGAGTATTGATTCATGAGTCATATAACGATGTGACATACAAGATATAAAACTGCCAAAACAAGTACCTATCATAAATATAAGTAGTGGCATAATGTCCTCCTTAACGATGTGTAAGTGATTCAATCAGTTTACTAGAAGCGATGCTTTGTGATTTATTAGGATCCTTCACTAAGCAGACCTTACGATGTGGTAATGATTGAAACAACGGGATTTCATAGACTTCTCCCTTATCTAAGTATTGTTGGGCTAGCTTTCTAGGATAGAATGCAATACCTAAATTATGAACAATAAGAGGGATAATCTGATCAGTTGTAGAGACTTCTATATCAGGATGGAAAGAAACGCCATTATCTAAGAAATATTGATTATAAAAGTTTCTTGTTCCCGTCTGACTTGTAAGAGATATAAAAGGTGTGTCTTTGAATTCATCTAAAGAATGATGTTTTAATGAGAATTCCTTATACTTCTTCCCACAAATGAGAATATCTTCAAAATGATCAAGTACTGAGACCTGTAATAAATGTGGTAAGTCTATTGGTGTTGTAACAACAGAGAAGTCACATAAATCATTTCTTAATGATTCTAATGCTTCTGGTGTAGTATGGTTAGTGATACGCAGGCGTACATGTGGATATTGTTCATGGAAACGTTCCAGATGATCTAAAAGGAATATACGTAATGCATTCTCACTGACACCTAAAGTAATTAAACCACTATTTAATTCTTTTTCTTTTTGTAGTTCACTTTCTCCTAGTCTTAAATGTTCCTGAGCAATGGCAACATGTTCAAATAAGTTTTCTCCCTCAGGTGTTAATTTAACACCTCTATTTGAACGAATAAAAAGCTTACAGCCTAATTCGCTTTCTAAGTTATTGATATAACGGGTGATATTAGGCTGGTTGTTCCTTAACATTTCTGCTGCCTTTGTGAAGCTCTGGTATTGTGCTA
>ENA-OPVK01001716-OPVK01001716.1-human-gut-metagenome-genome-assembly--contig:-NODE-1716-length-12515-cov-4.110273_pt1 | contig 12515 bp, 8 predicted proteins | sample MGYA00241495_ERZ501982 | MGnify/ENA primary metagenome ERZ501982 (study PRJEB25962, sample SAMEA2042002) | human gut metagenome | biome: human gut; feature: human-associated habitat; material: faeces...
TACGGCGGCAGCCTGGATGCCGCCGCCACCGACATCACCCACTATCTGACCGCCGGCTTCGGCGTACTGGTGCTCTGCGGCGGCGCGGTCCGCTGCCGTAATATGCAGGAGTTCCTCCAGCGGCGCCATATCCCCGCCGCCCTGGCGCTGGAGGGCGATGCCGTCCCCGCCCCGGGCCAGACGCTCGTCTCCGTGGGGGCGCTGTCCGCCGGCAGTGAGTGGCCTGCCCTGAAGCTGGCTGTCCTGACGGAGGGGCAGCTGACCCGTGCCCTGTCCGGCAAGGCCAAAAAGCCCCGCCAACCCAAGTCCGACAGCCGCCAGCGGCTGCTGAGCTACGCCGACCTGGAGGTGGGCGACCTGGTGGTCCACATCCACCACGGAATCGGCCGCTTTGCCGGGATGATCCGCCTGCCGGTGGACGGCGTGGAGAAGGACTACATCAAGATACAGTACGCCGGCAGCGACTGCCTGTATGTCCCCGCCACCTCACTGGACCTGGTCAGCAAGTATATCGGCGGCGGGGATGACACCGAAAAGGTGAAGCTCAACAAGCTCTCCGGTGACCAGTGGACCAAGACCACCCGCCGTGCCAAGGCCGCGGCCAAGGACCTGGCCGACGGGCTCATCAAGCTGTACGCCCAGCGCCAACGCTTGGGCGGCCACGCCTTTTCACCGGATACCCCCTGGCAGCAGGAGTTTGAGGAGGCCTTCGACTATACGGAGACCGACGATCAGCTGACTGCCATCCGGGAGATCAAGGCCGATATGGAGAAACCCGTGCCCATGGATCGGCTGCTCTGCGGCGACGTGGGCTACGGTAAGACGGAGGTGGCCCTCCGCGCCGCCATGAAGTGCATCCTGGACGGCAAGCAGGTGGCGCTGCTGGTGCCCACCACTGTGCTAGCGCAGCAGCACTATGCCACCGCCGCCGCCCGGTTCCGGGCCTTCCCAGTCACGGTGGAGGTGCTGTCCCGCTTCCGCACCCCCAGGCAGGTCAAGGATGTGCTGGAACGGGTGAAGGACGGTCGTGTGGACCTGCTTATCGGCACCCATAAGCTGCTGGGCAAGGGCGTGCAGTTCAAAGACCTGGGTCTGCTCATCATCGACGAGGAGCAGCGCTTCGGCGTCACGCACAAGGAGCGTCTGCGTCAGGTGGCCCGGCAGGTGGACACCCTGACCCTCTCTGCCACGCCTATTCCCCGGACGCTGAACATGGCCATGTCCGGCATCCGCGACATGAGCACCATCGAGCAGCCGCCCCAGGACCGCCAGAGCGTCCAGACCTACGTGCTGGAGCATGACTGGGGCCTTCTGGCGGATGCCATCCGCCGGGAGTTGGGCCGGGGCGGACAGGTGTATTACCTGCATAACCGGGTAGACAGCATCGATGCCACTGCCGCCCGTCTCCGTGACCTGCTGGGCGAGGACGTTGCCATCGAGACGGCCCACGGCAAGATGGCCGAGGGCCAGCTCAGCGACGTGATGGCCCGTATGTCCGAGGGTGAGATCGACGTGCTGGTCTGTACCACCATTATCGAGACCGGAATCGATATCCCCAATGTAAACACGCTGATCATCGAGGACGCGGACAACATGGGGCTGAGCCAGCTGCACCAGCTGCGGGGCCGCATCGGCCGCAGTCCCCGCCGGGCCTACGCCTATCTGACCTACCGGGCCGGCAAGGTGCTCACCGAGGTGGCCGCCAAGCGTCTGACCGCCATCCGCGAGTATGTAGAGTTTGGCTCCGGCTTCAAGATCGCCATGCGCGACCTGGAGATCCGCGGCGCGGGCAATCTGCTGGGCCCGGAGCAGTCCGGCTACATGATGTCCGTGGGCTATGATATGTACCTGAAGCTGCTGAACGACGCGGTGCTGGAGCAGCAGGGCAAGACCGCCCCCGCCCGGGTGGAGTGCTCCGCTGACATCACCGTGGCGGCCTATATCCCGGAGTCTTACGTTCCCGCCGCCCGGCAGCGCATGGACCTCTACCGCCGCATCGCGGCCCTCCGCACGCCGGAGGACGAGTCCGAGCTCACCGACGAGCTGCTGGACCGCTACGGCGACGTGCCGCCGCCGGTGACGGCGCTGCTGCGGGTGGCGCTGCTCCGCGCCGCCGCTATGGACTGCGGCGTCACCGATATCACCCAGAAGGGCCGCCAGCTGGTGTTCAGCTTCGACGACCGGGTGGACCCCGCCGCGCTGCTGGCGGTGTGCACCATGGCGGCCTACCGCAGCCGCGCGCAGCTGTCCGCCGGGGCAGCGCCCCGCCTGACACTGTATATGCAGCCCGGGGAGGAACCGCTGGCCGCCGCCGGCGCGCTGGTGGAGGCCCTGCGGCTCCATCAGGCAGATACACAACAAATGAACGGGGCGCAGACCCCTGAGGAGGCAAAACATGAAGAATAACTGGATCCGTTTTCTGGCGGGCGCGCTGGTGTCCGTCATGCTGGTGGGCGCGTTTGCCCTCACCGGCGGCATGAAGGGCGGTAAGAGCACCGAGGGCCTGCTGTATCAGGCCAGCGGCCTTCACCCGGACGGCGAGATGCTGGTCGTCGACGGTCAGATCGTCACCTGTGAGGAGTACCTCTATTGGGTGGACTACGTCTGTACCTATCTGGCGAGCCAGCTGCCGGACGTGGACTGGAACGCCGCCGTGTCCGAGGGCGGCATCACCTACGGCGACTATGTAAAGCTGGAGGCGGTGAACGCCGCCAAGCGCTTTGCCGTCACCCGTGCCTGGGCAGAGCAGGCGGGCATCGCCCTCACCGACGGCGACATGGCCGCCCTGGCCCTCCAGCGGCAGAAGCTGGTGTCCCTTTACGGCGAGGAGGGCTATCAGCAGCAGCTGGCCCTGATGGGCATCAGCGAGGAGACCTTCGACGGTATGCTGGCCGCCCAGTACCTGAACAGCAGCCTGCAGACGGCCTATGGCCCCGGCGGCAGCCTGTATGACGAGGATGCCGTCCGCGCCTACGCCCAGGAGCAGGGCTATGCCAGCGTCTATGTGCTGACCCTCACCGGCGAAAATGCCGAGACCATGGCCGCCGATCTGCTGGAGCGCTGGCAGAAGGCGGAGGACAAGGCGGCGGAGTACGCCGCCATGTGCGAGGAGCTGCAGCAGGAGGCTGTGGGCGCCGTTACCCTGACAGCCGCTGAGGGCGATCCCCTCAGCGACGCCATCATGGCGCTGGAGCTGGAGGAACTGACCGCCGTCATTGATCCCTACGGCGATGGCTCCTGCTATGTGATCCTGCGTACCGATCTGGACCTGTCCGTGGCCGCAGATGCCTATTTCCAGCAGGTCCAGAGTGACCGGCTGGCCAACGCCTCCGTGGTGTCCAACGCCAAGCTGTACAGCAGCCTGGACGTGGGAGCCTTCTATGACCGGATGACGGAGCTCCGCGCGGAGATGCAGGCCGCCATGGCGGAGGCTGGTGGTCATACCGCCGATGATGGCCATGACCACAGCGCCGACGCCGGTACCGACACGGCGGGGGAGGACACTGCCGATACCGGAGCTGACGCCGAACCGGCGGCATGAGGATGCGTCATTTCGTCAAAATGACGGGAAACCGCCATTTGATATGCTCGATTTGACGATTTTTTAACGAAGTTGCAATTTGGGATTGACTATTGTTAAATTTGTGACTATCATTAGGGATAGACAGGCGTGAGCCTTTGTTGTATACTATCTTCAACATATTTTATAGGAGGTAACTTTCATGAAAGACCTGTATGTTGTCAACTGCTGCCGTACCGCCATCGGTTCCTTTGGCGGCTCCCTGAAGAACACCCCTGCCGCCGAAATGGGCGCCGTGGTGGTCAAGGAGGCTCTGAAGCGCGCAAACGTGGCTCCCGAGAATGTGGATGAGCTGATGTTCGGCTGCATCCTGACCTCTGCCCAGGGCCAGAATGTGGCCCGTCAGGTCTCCATCAAGGCTGGTATCCCCTATTCCGTCCCCGCCTATACCGTGGGCATGGTCTGCGGTTCCGGTATGAAGTCCGTCATCGAGGGTGCCCGTTCCATCCTGGCCGGTGACTCCGACATCGTGGTCTGCGGCGGTACCGAGAACATGAGCGCCGCTCCCTTTGCCTCCATGGACGCCCGCTGGGGCGCTCGTATGGGCGACAAGAAGCTGGTGGACACCATGATCAAGGACGGCCTGTGGGACGCCTATAACAACTATCACATGGGCACCACTGCCGAGAATATCAACGACATCTGGGGCATCACCCGCCGCGAGCAGGACGAGTTCGCCGCCGCCTCCCAGCAGAAGACTGAGGCCGCCCAGGCCGCCGGCAGGTTCGATGACGAGATCGTCCCCGTGATGATCAAGGTCAAGAAGGAAATGGTTCCCTTCGCCAAGGATGAGTATCCCAAGGCCGGTGTCACCGCGGACAGCATCGCCAAGCTGAAGGGTGCGTTCCCCGTGGGCCCCGAGTCCCCCAACCCCGTGGTGGTCAACACCTTCGAGCCCACCGGCTGCCAGGATGCTCCCGATAAGGGCACCCAGCGCGTCACCGCCGGTAACGCCTCCGGCATCAACGACGGCGCTGCCGCCATCGTGCTGGCCTCCGGCGAGGCTGTGGCCAAGTACGGTCTGAAGCCCATGGCCAAGCTGATCGGCTGGGGCCAGGGCGGTGTGGATCCCAAGATCATGGGCGTCGGCCCCGTGGTCGCTTCCCGCAACGCCATGAAGAAGGCCGGCGTCACCATCGACGACATCGACCTGATCGAGGCCAACGAGGCCTTTGCCGCCCAGTCCATCGCCGTGGCCCGCGAGCTGCACTTTGACATGAGCAAGGTCAACGTCAACGGCGGCGCCATCGCTCTGGGCCATCCCGTGGGCGCCTCCGGCGCGCGTATCATCGTCACCCTGCTGCACGAGATGCAGAAGCGTCCCGAGGCCAAGAAGGGCCTGGCGACCCTGTGCATCGGCGGCGGCATGGGCACCGCAGTCGTGTTCGAGAAGTGCTGAACTGAATGAAAAAGAAGCGGCTCTTATGAGCCGCTTCTTTTTGTACACCGAAAAAACAGGGAGGCCGCGCAGCGGCCTCCCAAAATCTTTATTTCTTGATCTCACCGTTAGCGGCGGCGGTCAGGTACGCGTTGATGAAACCATCGATATCGCCGTCCATCACCGCCTGGATGTTGCCCATCTCATAGCCGGTGCGGGTATCCTTGGCCAGAGTGTAGGGCATGAATACATAGGAACGGATCTGGCTGCCCCACTCGATCTTCATCTGCACGCCCTTCAGATCGCTGATCTTCTCCGCGTGCTGCTGCAGCTTCAGCTCCGCCAGCTTGGCCCGCAGCATCTTCATGGCGTTGTCCCGGTTCTGGAACTGGCTGCGCTCTGTCTGGCAGAACACCACGATGCCCGTGGGAAGGTGGGTCAGACGCACGGCGGAGGACGTCTTGTTGATGTGCTGGCCGCCTGCGCCGGAGCTGCGGCAGGCCTGCATTTCGATGTCCTCCGGCCGGATCTCGATCTCGCTGTCGTCGTCCAGCTCCGGCATGACCTCCAGCGCGGCAAAGCTGGTCTGCCGCCGGGCGTTGGCGTCAAAGGGGCTCACGCGCACCAGCCGGTGCACGCCGTTCTCGCTCTTCAGATAGCCATAGGCGTTCTCACCCTCGATGAGGATAGTGGCGGACTTGATGCCCGCCTCGTCGCCGGCCTCATAGTCCATCAGCTGGTAGGTGTACCCGTGGCGCTCGGCCCAGCGGGTGTACATCCGGTACAGCATCTCCGTCCAGTCCTGGGCCTCGGTGCCGCCGGCGCCGGCGTGGAAGGTGAGGATGGCGTTGTTGGCGTCGTATTCACCGCTGAGCAGCGCCGCCAGCCGGCGCTCGCTGATCTCCTTCTCCAGCGTCTCGTATCCGCTGACGACCTCCTCCAGCTGGCTGGGGTCATCCTCCTCCTGGGCCATTTCGCACAGGGTCAGGGTGTCCTCCCACTCGGAAACCAGCTTGTCGTGCTTTTTGATCTTGTTCTCCAGGCGCTTTACCTGACGGCTCACCTGTTGGCTGCGCTCCAGATCGTTCCAGAAGCCTTCCTGCTCCGTCTCCTTCTGCAGCTCGGCCAGCTCCTCACGGGCCTTGGGGATACCCAGCGCCTTCTCCAGCTCGCCCAGGGTGGGCTCCAGCGCCTGCAGTTTCTGTTTATACTCGTCGTACTCGATAACGGCCATATATCGTCTCTCCTTGTGCCTGTAAATTTCCTTAGCCTTACTATTATACCAAAAAACAGCCGTTTGTAAAGGGGACAAAACAGGCGTGCGCTCCGCGCACGCCTGTTTTCACTTACTCAGCTTGAAATAGTCTCCCGATCCCGCCAGGTTCGTGACCTCCGTCAGCACCAGAATATCGTCGGCCTCCGCCGCCAGCTCTGCCATGCTGCCCCGGTAGTACCGCAGGTCGATCATGGTGATGGTCTCATAGTCGCCGGTGAGGAACGGTACGAAGGAATTGGCGAAGGAGTCCTTCACCAGCAGCAAGTGCTTCCCGTTCTCCGTGCCGGTGGTGATGACGCACTGGCCGTAGTTGCCGCCCAGAAACAGCTCATACTTATCCTTCTGCTCCAGGGCGGACAGGTCGTACAGCGCGCCGTCCTCCCCGTCGCACACCACGCTCTCCACCGTGATCTCCGGCGCGTAGTACACGCTGTCGTATACGCTGTCCGGCAGCAGCACCTTGGAGTACAGCGTGCCGCGGAAGCTGTCCGTGGCCAGCGTCAGGTCATAGCTGCGGGCGGTGTGCCCCGTGGCCTGTGCCCACAGTGTATAGGCCGCCTGCGCGCCCATGGTGGTCCAGTGGTGGTCCGTGTGGTAGTAGGGATCGTCCACCGCCGATAGCGTTTCCCGGCTGTCCAGCAGCGTGCTGCCCAGAATATCGCCCAGCTGGCCGAAGGCCTTGTCCTCGTTGAAATACGGCGCGTTCTCCGGCAGCATATCCCTCAGAATTCCGGCCGGGCTGGGCACGATCAGCGCCGTGCAGGGCTTACCGCTGGCGGCAAAGAAATCCCGGATATACCCGGCGTTCTTCTCCAGCCTTACCCAGTCAAAGCTGTCGTCGGTCACCTTGGCAAAGTACCTCCCGTCCGCGCCCAGATAGGTGCCGCTGATGTCCTCCTTGCCCTCGGCCCGCTGCAGCACCGACCGGGCGGCGGTCCAGAAGTCCCGGAAGACGATCTGGTCGCTGGTATAGTCCTCCACGTCCTCCATGAAGTCGCCGGACATGACACGATCCCAGGTGAGTCTGGGCGTCAGCTGCAAATAGCGGTTCTCGTTCTCCGAGAATGCCCGGTCCGGCGTCAGGAAAAAGCTGCCGACAGACAGCGCCAGCAGTATGCCGCCGATGGCGATCAGCGGCGCGATGCCGCTTCGTTTCTTCATAGCGCCGCCTCCTTAAAATCTAAAGTACAAAAACGGGTTGTAACTGTCGCCCACCAGAAACGCCATGCTCACCAGCAGTACGACGACTACCCACACCGTTCGCAGTCCGTCCGACAGGGCGGGGGAGAGGGCCTGTTCCCGCTTTTCCCACAGCCGCTTGGGAAGGCTCGTGCAGCCGATGACGCCCAGGACCAGCAGCAGCCAGTCGCACCGCAGCAGGTACGCCGTGGTGCTGTCGGCAAAGGTTCCGGAGAACATATGCCCCACATACGCGCCCAGAGCGCTGAGATCTGTGATGGCGAACAGCACCCAGCCCATGACGAAGCAGAAGCAGGTGTACACGTGCCCTACGAACCGGGGCGCCTTGTCCAGCCACTTCAGCAGGAACGTCTTTTCCAGCAGCAGCAGTATGGCGTAGTACACGCCCCACAGCACGAAATTCCAGTTGGCCCCGTGCCACAGGCCGGTCAGCAGCCAGACGATGGCGATGTTCAGGAGCTGCCGACCCTTGCCCTTGCGGTTGCCGCCCAGGGGGATGTAGACATACTCCCGGAACCAGGTGGACAGGCTGATGTGCCACCGCCGCCAGAACTCAGTGACGGAACGTGACTCATAGGGATAGTTGAAGTTCTCCAGGAAATGGAACCCAAAGAAATGCCCCAGGCCGATGGCCATGTCCGAGTAGCCGGAGAAGTCAAAATAGATCTGGAACGTGTACGCGATGGCGCCGATCCACGCCGTGACCGCTGTGGGGTCCGACATGGCGGCGATGTCCTCCCAGATGGCCCCCATCTGGTTGGCGATGAGCACCTTCTTGCCCAGACCGATCACCAGCCGCTGCAGACCCTCGCTGGCCTCGCTCACCGACTCCCGCCGGTGCTCCAGGTCGTAGGCCACCGTCTTGTACTGCACGATAGGCCCCGCGATCAGCTGGGGGAACAGCGTCACGTACGCGCCGAAGTCCACGATGTTCCGCTGGGGCGGTACCAGCCCCCGGTACACGTCGATGGTATAGCTCATGGTCTGGAAGGTGTAGAAGGAGATGCCGATGGGCAGCAGCAGCCCCAGCGCCGGGATGGCTGTGCCCAGCAGACCGTTCAGGTTGCTGATGGCAAAATCCGTGTACTTGAAAAAGCCCAGGATCGCCAGGTTTCCCACCACAGAGATGACCAGCACCGCCTTGGCGCCGCCCGCCCTTCCCTTGCTCCGAAAGTGGCCGATGGCCAGACCGTTGCAGTAGTCGAACACCGTGGAGAACAGCATGATCAGAATGTACTTCGGCTCACCCCAGCCGTAAAACAGCAGGCTGAAGACAAGCAGTAGCCCGTTCCGCAGCTTCCGTGGGCAGATATAGTATAAAATAGCCACCAGCGGCAAAAACGCCAGTAAAAATGTGGTGCTGCTGAATACCATGTGATGTGCTCTCCTTTGCGGATAGTCAGAAAAAGGAACAGGGCGGGCTTGCCCGCCCTGTTCAAAACAGATGTCACTTCACGCCGGCCAGCTTACCCATCTGATAGCTGCCGCGTATGGCGGACAGGTTGTTGACGAACAACACGTCCGTCACGCCCTTGGCCTTGGCCAGTGCGCTGACGCTGCCGCCGTAATACCGGTAGTCCACCACATACACCGTCTGGTAGTGGTCCACCAGAAACGGTACAAAGGCGTTGCCGAAGGATTCCTTCACCACGATGCAGCTCTGCCCATTGCTGACTTCGGGGTTCTCGATCACGGTGAAGGGGTTGTCGCCCATGATGAACGCGCCGTATTTCAGGCTGGCCGCTGCGGTGGACTCGTCAAAGATCACCTTGCCGCCGGTGAGCTCGCTGTCCTCGCTGCTGCCGTACTTCATGGCGGCGGTGCTGCTGACGGGATGATAGGCGTTCACCGTATCCGGGTCATCCGCCATGGCCTGAGGCTTGCCGCCGTCGTTGTAGAAGGAGCCCAAAAAGCCCGTGTACTGGCTCACCTCATAGTCGCTGAGGTCGTGGGGCGTAATGCCCTTGACATTGCAGAACTGTACATAGGCGTAATAGGCGCCCAGTGCCGTCCAATGGTGGTCGGTGCGGAAATAGATGTACTCCGTCCGATGGGCGTTCAGCGCGTCATGCAGGGGCACCGTTTTTACATTCTGCCCCATTCCCGCCAGAATATCCTTTTCGGCCTGTGCCTGATCGCTGCCGGGTATGTCGCTGAGCAGGCTGTCCGGCAGGGTAATGCTGCTGGACAGGGGGATCGCCATGGCGTAGACATTGCTGACGCCGCTGAGGCTGTCCGCCACGGCGTTGACCGTGGACTGGTACTTCTCCGCCAGGGAGCCCACATAGTTGTACATCTCATATCCGGCATTGCCCACAATGTATACGCCGCCGGACTGATAGGGCTTGGCGTCGGTGGTGATGACATTGGAGGCTGCCGGCTTCGTGGTGGTCACGGTAGACTTATCAGTGTTCCCATCGCCGTTCCCGCTTTGACCACCCTTTTGATCGCCCTCCGGGTCCTTCGCGGTGTTGTCCGCATCGCCGGTCCCGTCAGGCTCACCGTCCGCGGGCTGGGTGACGGCAGGGCTGTCTGTATCCTTGTCCGGCGCCTTTTTGCCGCTGAATACATCGGTGAAGATGGCCAGCACCGCCACCACCAGCGCCGCGGCGGCGATCAGAAGCAGCAGCGCGCCGCCTCCGCCCCGCTGCCGCCGTTCATAGCGCGGACTCATCCTACATACTCCTTGATGACCGCATTGGCGGTATCCGTGTCAGAGGTGACGCACAGCACCACGCAGGTGCCGTAGGTGGCGAAAACGGCGTTGTTCAGGCGCTCGGCCTCCTCGGGCTGGTAGCGCCCGGCCTCCTGCGTCTGGCTGTCCAGCAGCTCCTGCATGGCGATCTTCACCGCCGATGCGTCCGTCTTATCCTTGCAGGACACCACAAAGATCTCCTCCATGGTGCTGCCGTCAGACATATAGGCGGCAGCGCTGCTGCCCTCGGGCAGTTCCAGATAGTCTCCGGCGTCGATAGCGCTCATGGTGCTGTCAAACTGTACGCGCTCGGTCAGCGCCTTGCCCAGCCCCTCGGCATCCACCGTGGCGGAGGACTTGTCGCCGCAGGCGGCCAGGGACAGGACCATCAGCATGGCCAGCAGCAGGGTCATAAAACGTTTCATAGAATTGCTCCTTATCTTTCACTCAAGACTGTTTTGCCCGCCGGTATATGAGATACCGGCTCAATACATCATTATAATACAAACCGCGCGGAAGTAAAAGGGGGTAAATACAAACAAGCCATTTATTTTCCGCCAAGGCTTTCACTACCTATGACGGAGCGACCCCGCCGCGGGTTCCGAAAAAAAGAGACCGCAAAGCGGTCTCTTTTTCAAAAGTCGATGGTCCCGTTCAGCACCTTCAGGTCGTAGGGCTCGAACACCACCCTGCGGTAGGCGTCCACGTCCATCTTCACGCCCGTCCAGTCGCTGTGTATCTCGCCGTTCTGCTTGATGAGGATGTCGTACAGAATGTCGTAGGTCACGCCGTCCGGTCCCTTTTCCTCGATGGTGGAGTAGGGCAGTGTCTTGTGGTACGTCATGTGCAGGCCCTTGTATTCGAAGTGGAAGCCGTTGCGCATCCGGCAGCCGTCCAGCCCCTTGTAGGTGAACAGGCGCTTCAGGTCCTGCAATATCTTGTCGTGTTCCTCTTCGTACAGGTTCTCCGGTGTCGTCTCGGTATAATCATACCGGAACTGGATGGGGATACGATAGGGCAGGAAGCGCTCCACATAGTCCACCAGCTTCGCCGCCGGATAGTTCTTGTACAGCACGCAGTTGATGCGCGTGGGGCAGGCGATCTTTCCCAGCACCTCGTCGGGGCTTTCCTCCACATAGTGCTGCAGGTGGCGGGAGATGTTCATGCAGGTGATCTTGTCTTTGTTCCTCTCCGTAAAGGCCAGCATTTCCTCGAAGGAGGTGTGGGCCTGGGCGGGGAAGGTGGTGTTGATATAGATCTTGTGGGTGGTGGGGATGGCGTCCAGCATCTGCTGCAGTGCGTTCAGGTCGGCCAGCGGCTCCCCGCCGGTGAACACAAAATCACACCGGGGCGTGATGCCGTCCATCACCTGGATGCTTGCCAGTATCTTCTCCAGACTGAAGCCGGAGCAGTCCGCGTATTCTTTTTTGTTGATGCAGAAGGGGCAGTTGTTTTGGCAGTCGTAGGGTACGAACACCGTCACGGTGGCGCCGCCTTCCCGCGTTTTATAGGGATGGGTCATGTTGTTGACAACCTCACATCAAAATGTACCAAGACATTGTAAAACAAATAGTGATGGAAAGCAAGGGAAATGTTCAAAAATCTATTGTTTTCTTCTTAACAAAGCGCCTGCGCTCCGCCGTCAGTAGGCGCTGTCCGCCAATTCGGCGCGAATAGCGGCAAAGGCCGCCTCCTCCCCCCGCTCCTTCAGCAGCAGCAGCCACCGGTCCAGCAGCGCCGCCGTCTCCGGATGCATGAAGCGGCTGGCATCCGTCCGCCGCAGGTCCTTGCTCCGCTGGTAGTAGTCGTAGGGGGAGGCGTCCGTATATGCGTCGCCCTGATAGACCCGGCAGGCGGCGATCCGGTCGCAGAACATCTCCGCCACATACTTTTTCGGCATTTTGCATCCGCCGATATAGATGGTCCCATCCTCCCGGCGGCAGTAGTCGATCCAGTACTCAAAGTGGTGGCGGTTGCGCCCCTTGTGGTGCAGCCACGCCAGACTCACGCCGTTTTCCAGGCGCTCCTGGTCGTTGGGGCTGCGCCAGCCCTGGTAGTATTTTACGCCCCGCCAAAACTCCGTGGGGCTGTATTTGCTCAGGTCGTGGGTCAGACCCTGCCACACCAGACCCAGCTTGAAGCAATAGTGCCGCACTAGGCGCCGGTGACGGTTGACGGTATGTAAATGCGCGCGGAATGGCATGGCGGCACCTCCTGAAACAAGCTACCTGACAGTATAGCACATCCGGCGCGAAAAGGACAGGGGAAATTTCCACCGGGGCATAAGACGGCGCAAAGCGCGGCAGACTACGCGGGAGGTGAGACGTACATGGTCGATATGGCATTTTTTCGCGGCGGACTGGGGCGCTGGCTGCCGCCGTCCGTA
>ENA-OPVK01001726-OPVK01001726.1-human-gut-metagenome-genome-assembly--contig:-NODE-1726-length-12446-cov-1.657816_pt1 | contig 12446 bp, 8 predicted proteins | sample MGYA00241495_ERZ501982 | MGnify/ENA primary metagenome ERZ501982 (study PRJEB25962, sample SAMEA2042002) | human gut metagenome | biome: human gut; feature: human-associated habitat; material: faeces...
GTGTTCTGGGGGCGGTTGGCTCCCTCAGGCAGGTACTTGCGGCTTCCGTAATTGGCATGTGTACTGTTGTTGCGGAGTGTAGGGCGTGTAATCAGGTACGGACTGCTGTAGGCCGGATCGTTCTCATTTCGTACATCGTTGCTTTGGGGATATACAGGATCAGGATAAGGCTTGCCCAGTTCCGTACACTGGCGGTTGTCTTCCGGTCTGCTGCTCCATGTTACGCGGTCGGGCAGAAATGCACAACCGACAAACCGATAGTCGCGGTTGCGGAACTCGCTTGCGAATTCTCCGTATCCGAAGAACTGCGGATTGTTCTGGGCATCTGCCATGTTCCCTGTATAACTGATACGGATGGGCAATCCGTTACGGCAAAGGAATGATTCGCCGAAGCTGGCACTGATATTGGTTGCCTGCCACGTGATGACTGTATGTGTCAGATTGACTCCTCCACGGTTCAGGTCATAATCGTATTTCTTGAAGAATATGAATTCTTTGTTTGTATTCTTGCCGGCTCCTTTGAAATTACAGATGTTGCCGCCCTTGTCGTCGATGTTGAACAGATAGTAGTAGCTCAGTGAGTCGCACTCCTGCCACAGGGCATAGGTGCCGTTCGCCTCTGCATCGTCAATCACTTCTTTAGACAGTTCCTTTGCGCGCGAAAGCATGTCATTAACAGTCTTGTAGCCTTCCGGTTTGGCTGTGCCTGCACCTGAACCTGAGCCGTCACCGTCCAGGTCATAGTTGATGGTGGGCACATACTTCTCCCATGTTGCTTCGTAAAGGAGTACGCGGGCCAGGAATGCTTTGGCTGCCTGTTGGCTTACTTTCCCCTTTTCTGCATCGGGAATATCCTGCTCCAATGGCAGCAATGGAATGGCCTTCTCCAGGTCAGAGGATATAAATTCCGCCACCTCATAGCGGCTGTTCCGGGGTGCATATAGAACCTCGTCGCTCATGTCGGGTGCATGGTCAATGAGAGGAACGCCGCCGAAAGTCTTGAGCAGCGTGAAATATTGCCATGCCCGGAAAAAATATGCAGTGCCTATTGATGCGGCGATTGCGTCTTTATCCCCATAATCTTCCGCTTTTTCCAGCAAAACATTTGAAGTGCGGATATGTCCGTAGATTTTGTCCCACCGCCAGTCGCCTTCCGGAGCGGAGCCTCCTCCGTTCGAGCCTAGGCCCGAAATGTCCAGATTTTTATCCATATTTGTGTAGGCTGTGCCGTTAAGGTCTTTCCAGCCGTCGGTGTTATATAGTGCATTGGCTGCCTGTTCGAACTGTTCGGGAGTGTGGAAGGTTATGGCTTCCGTTCCTTGTGCCAAGGGTTCCTTGTCGAGAAAATCGCTGCATGCACTCAGTAGCAAGGAAGCAGTAACGACAGAAGCCATGCATATGCTATTGATAGTCTTTTTCATGTTTCGTTTCTTTTTATTGTTTTTTTAGAATGTAACGTCTACACCGAATGTGAGCAGTCGGCTGAACGGGAAGCCGTTGTTTGAGGCCTCGCCGCGTTCGGGGTCATAACCGTCGTTTACACTGGTCCATTCCCACAGGTCGTCACCAGAGAAGTAAACTCTCAGCTTGTTGATGCCTGCTTTCGCTGTCCATTTCTGTGGCAATGTATAGCCGATAACCAGTGATTTCAGACGGATGTATCTGTTCTTCTGTACGCTGGCATCTACGTTGTTGTAGTTGAATTTGTTGAAATTCTGGTCGCGTGAAAGAATCGGATATTCCGCTCCGGTGTTGTCCGGTGCCCAAGTATTGCCCAGATAGTTTCTGTTCTGACGCACATAGTTGGTGACGAACGGTGCATAAACATTTCCGGTTCGCAGCAACATCTGTTTTCCTACACCTTGGAAAAATGCAGATATGTCAATGCCTTTCCATTCCAATGTTCCTTTCAACCCGAATGTCAGGCGTGGGGCTGCGTCACCGATGTAATACAGGTCGTATTGTGTGATTGCTCCGTCACCGTCGCGGTCTACATAACGGCGCGCACCCGGGCGGAGTGTGTTTGTTGATGCTTCCTGGGGAGCCGGCAGGATATTGTCGGGCTTCGGTCCCGTGTGGTCTGCGTTCCAGTAATACATTTCATAATATGCATCAACTTCTTCCTGAGTTTGGAACAGTCCGTCTGTCTGATAAACATAGATGGAGTTCAGCCGGTTGTTATTGTTGTTATAACCTGCTACTGGAATGTTTGTATTGCCGCTCATTTCCAACAGTTCAGTGGATGCATCGGAAAGCGAACCGCTGATGCTGTATCTGATTCCGTTGATCTGGTCAGACCATCCGGCGGTGATTTCCCATCCTTTGGTGCGCAGTTTGCCGTTGTTGCTTAACGGGGCACTTGCACCTAATACGGCCGGATAGGTGATAGGAATGAACATATTGTCGTTTGTTTTTATGAAATAGTCGAACGAACCTCTCAGTCGGTTGTTCAGGAATGCCCAGTCTACGCCGATATTGTGACTGAGGATAGTTTCCCATGTACGGTCGTCAGACCTGATTCCATCCAGCCACATTGAGGTGTATTGTGTTGCGTCACCTCTTCCGAAGAATGCGTTGCCTGTCTTGATCAGTGCATAGCGTTCGTATTCGCCTATGCCTGTCACACTACCGGTTCTACCATAATTGTAACGTACCTTCAAGTCGCTTAACCAATTCAGGTTCTTGAGGAAATTCTCTCTTGAAATTCTCCAGAAGCCAGATACCGAAAAGAAGTTTTTCCAGCGTTGTTTCTCTGATAGACGGGATGATCCGTCCCTGCGTCCCAAGAATTCGATTGAGTATTTGTCGTTATAGATATAGTTCAGTCTTGTCAGGTAAGATACGAATCCCCATGAGGTTTGGCCTCCCCCGGCAGTATTGTTGTCACCGTTTGTCCATACTTCAAGGTCTGTCAAGTTTGCACCAGGATAAATTTCTCCCTTGTTGCGCGCAGCTGTTACTTTTTTCCAAGTTTCTTGTTCCGCTGTCATACCAATCATAGCCGAAACCTGATGTACATCAGCAAACAGACGATTGTAGTCGAACTGAGCGCCTACATTGATGTTTTCCCATCGTTGTATTTCTTCTTTCAGCGACCCTGGCGACTGGAACCTTCCCATTACCTGTTCGCCTGACCAGTCGTAGAACTCGACTGGGAGCTTTACCTCCTGATATTCTCTTCTTGCCATTTTGTAGTTGCCGTTTACAGAGAATTTCAGTCCGGATGTCACCCATTTCGAAAGGTCGAGAATTGCCCGTGCATTTCCACGGAAGTTGCTGAATGTATTTGTGTTCTGTCCACCTTTGGTGATTTTTCCGATGGGGTTACGGTTGCCGCTGAATACGTCTAGCGGATCACCGTTCGCATTGTAGACAGGCCAGAACCAGGCATCCATGTAGCCTTCCCCTACGCCTGATGACGGAGTAGATACATCTTGTTTCTCGTATGACATGCCTACTTCAAACTTCAAGAAATCGTATGCCTGATAATCCATGTTCAGGCGGCCGCCGTATTTCTTTTGTCCGTCATCGGCAACTTTCAGTTGGGACTGTTCGTTCGAATAGCTCAGTGAGGCATAATAGCCGAACTTGTCGTCTGCCCCGGAAATGGTGATAGCATGTTTGTTGGAGGTTGCATGTCCATACATGGCATCTTCCAGATATACATTGGGATCCCAGCGCTCTATGAATGTTCCGTTGTCAAGGGTCAGAACTTCTCCATTGCGCATGGCGTTGAAAAGGTTTGCTCCACGGTAGAATGTCGGTACTCCTCCTGGCGACATATGGCCATCAATGGCAGTTCCTCCGTTGTCCGCATTATTGAAAATCCACCAGTTGATGTTCTGGTAAATCTGGCGAGGATCCTTGAAGCTTGGATTACTGCTTGCGGTGTCCCAATATTGGGCCTCGAAAAACATGTCAAGCCACTCGTAATTGTTGGTATAAGGTGTCTCGATACCTGTTATCGTACGGCTTATGGAACCGTTGTAGGTAATCTGTGCCTTTCCTTTTTTACCGCGTTTGGTTGTTACCAGTACGACGCCGTTTGCGGAGCGGGCACCGTAGATGGCGGCAGAGGCATCTTTCAAGACTGAAATGTTCTCTATGTCATTCGGGTTCATTGCATTCAAGTCGTCCAAAGATCCTGACATACCGTCAATGATTACCAAAGGAGCTCCGTCACCATTGATAGAAATGTCACCGCGGATTTTCATGGCGGCTCCTTCACTGCCGGGGCGTGATGAAGAACGGGTGATTGTCAGACCCGGCACTTCACCTTGCAAGGCTGTGGTGGCGTTGGTGATGCCGCGGTTGGCGAAAACTTCTTCTCCTCGCACCTGGCTGATTGCACTGGTCAATGATGCTTTCTTCTGTACGCCATATCCTACGACTACCACTTCGTCCAGCAATTTGTCATCTTCTTTTAGAGTGACAGTAAACGAGCGTTTGTTACCTATCGCAACTTCAACGGGACTGTAACCGATGAATGAAACGACCAACGTTCCCGAAGCGTTGTTCAGCGTGAAATTTCCGTCCATATTGGTGATAACACCGTTAGAAGTTCCTTTAATTGTGACACTGGCACCTATCACCGGTTCTCCGTTGCTGTCAACCACTTTTCCGGTAATGGTTCTTCTGGTCTGTTGTGTGCTCTGCGTTTCTGCCGAGCCTGTCCCATCGGCAGCGTTGGCTGGGGGTAAAGATACCGCCAGACACAATGCTGTTGCAAATAATACTTTCTTCTTCATATTATGTATTTTTTAGCATTAGATTCTCATTCTGCTGTGTACACATTGATTTCTGCAAGCATGGCCTGATCGCCGGTGCCTTTATATTTTTCTCCAAAATAGACTTTGATGTAGCGGACATTGGGGCTGCCCGTCATGCGATAGGCTTGCGGCGTTTGCATTGAACGAGTATTCGCCTCTGTCATCCCAGCTCCATGTATCTGGGGCTGTCGGGTTGGCTGCATTTTCTTCAGAACACAAATAGAACTGTTGCCCGGTCTGGCATTTCGCTCCGTCTTTACCTTGGCGGCGGATCAGTTCGATGCTGCTGACTTTTACGTTTTTCCCCATGTCAAGGATAAACCAGTGCGGATATTTGGTTCCTTGGCTTTTCCATGTAGCGTGCCAGAATGTATTCAGGTTTCCGTCAATCATGGCTATTACACGTCCTGCTGGAGATACTCCCCCGCCTTCGCCTTTTGTTTCTTGAGAGCTGTATCCTATTGTTTCTGCATCGGAATTGTCGTCATATCCGGGAAATGTCCAGGATGCTCTATCGACTTTTGCTACCATTTGCGGCGTCACTCTTACTTCTCTCGGTTCAGAAGTATTCCCTGCCGAATCTTTTCCTTTTATGTTGATGATACATTCTTCTCCCGCAATAAACTGGTTTCCGTAAGAAAGGCGGACCCATTGACTGCCTGCAGAATTTGCGGCTGCCTCAAAACTTGCAGTCCCGGATTTTGAGGTATCATTTGCAGACTGATAGTCTATTTCGATGAAAGCAGACACACTATATTCATTGTTGTAGTTTACAAGCACTCCTCCTTCGTCTGGATCTATGGTTACGCTTTGTGCTACACCTGTAAAAGCCGGTGCTCCCGGAGCGGCTTCCGTTTCAATGGGGCCTAGATTTCCACCTTTTACTGCACATGCGTAAAGAGAGAACTTGACGGGGGCGGTGGATGTGAAGCCTTTTATAATGGCATTGCATTCGCCTTGTTCGTTTGCCCGCTCTTTTGAAATAATCTCATACTGCTGTTCTCCTTTGGCATCCAGATATTCGATTTTTGTATACATAAAACTTGGACTGGGAGGAATGTTCCATGTCAGATGCACTTCGCCTGGTCCGGCAGAGGTCTGTACATTCGTTACTTGGGCAGGAGCAGAATTGTCTATTTCCACCCGTTTGTCTGCTTCGTCCAGGCAGGAAGACATCCCTGTCAGGAAGGTGCCTAAAATTGTTATGGCAAGAAATCTCTTTGCCATAACTAATTTCAATGAACTTCTTTTCATAAAACATACATTTTTCATGTGATTAAATTTAGTTATGTTGGTTTTGCTGATTCAGATGTGACGGCTGATGTACTGACGTACCTGTTTGCGTCCCAGCAGAATATGTCCTTCTACGGTGCGTCGTGATATATTCATTTCTTGGGCGATCTCAATTGCGCTCATTTCTTCGAAACGTGACTTATAAAGATGATTTTGCATCTCGGAGGCAATATGTTTACCCGAAACAATTCCAGACGCTGTATATCCTTTGCGACAATGTCGTTTCCCGCATCGGATTCTGTGGTTGGAATCTCTTTTGTCAGAGTAGCACATATTTCCTGTCTTTTATAGTTTCTGCGCAAATAGTCGGTTACAAGATTTTTAGTTACAGTGAAAAGGAGGTGATGCACAGTTTTTTCCTGAATCTTTTGCTCATGAGTGATCAGGCGCAGGAATGCGTCTTGTGTCAAGTCTTCTGCGTCAATCTTGCATTTTAATCTTCTTGAGATATAATGATAGATGGGCATACGATATTTTTGGTATGCTTCTATTATGATAAGTTTGGTGGATTCAGGGTGCTTGCCTTTCATAATATTATAAATTATGCGGCAAAATTAGGATTTAACCCTCAGCTTAGTTGTAATATATGTAACAGATGATATAACATCTGTAACAAATGTTCTACAATAGTTGAATCCTACAGGTTTGAACGTACTGTCGGACTGTTTCGGAAAGAGTTTTTTGTCTGCGGAAAAGTCTGGATATCTGACAGGGAGGCTATTTTAAAATAGAAAATAACTATTAAAGAATGAAGTCATAGTTAGTATGGCGAAGAATCTCGTGTACATCTGATTATGTTTTTTGAGATTCTTCGCTGTGCTATTAATGACAAAATAAAGGCTGGTTTTCGTTTATGAAAGTTTGCGAGATTTGAGTTAAGGCATGATGTCTTTTTATGTTTCAGATTTCTCCCTTTTTGATGGCTTCCATCACATTTGCGGGAGCGCGCTGTGCCAGATATTCTTTTTTCATGTAGTCCATGTAGGGGGCGGCATGTTTAAAAAACTGATGATACCCTTTGCAAAGGTAGTTCAGTCCCGGTTCTCCGGAAGCAGCCCGCATGAAACGGTTCTTCGGGCATTCCCCGTTGCAGGCGAAAAGGTATTCGCATTCCCGGCACTGCGAAGGAAGTCCCTCTTGTTTCATCCGTCCGAATCTCTGCTGTTTTTCCCCGTACATCATTTCTACCAGCGTCTTTTCGTGAATGTTGCCTAGCTTGAACTCAGGGAAAACAAAATGGTCGCACGAATAGACATCTCCGTTAAACTCCATTACTCCGGCGTGACCGCACCATTTTCCCAGCGTACATACTCCCGGCTGTTCTCCGACCCAATTGGCCAGCGTTGAATCGAAGAGTTGGATGAAATAGTTGCCCACATCGTTGCGTACCCATTCGTCAAAGATGGTGCAGAGAAAGTTTCCCCATTGTTCGGGTGAGATGGAGAAATCGGCCAGCTTCTCGTTTTCCTCAAACGGAGAGGCCAGATGTCTGCCGTCGGCATGGGGACTGATTCTTTCTACGATGGGCGTGAACTGGATATAGCGGCAGTTTATTTCTTTGAAGAAATGGTAGAAGTCAAGCGGATAATCGCCGTTGAAGTCGTTCACAACCGCCAGTGCGTTCCATTCCACTCCGTGCTTGTTCAACAGGCGGATGCCTTGCATTACTTTGACAAACGAAGGACGTCCCTGCCGGTTCTTCCTGTATTCGTCGTGGAACTCCTGCGGACCGTCGATTGAAACTCCTACCAGCCAGTTGTTCGTCCGGAAAAATTCGCACCATTCATCGTTCAGCAATGTGCCGTTTGTCTGGATGCAGTTGTCGATGGTCCGTCCTTCCGCATATCTTTTCTGCAATTCCATAACGCGCTTGTAGAAGCTCAGCGGACGCATCAGCGTTTCTCCGCCGTGCCATGTGAAGAGCACTTGCGGCATTGTCTGCGACTGAATGTATTCGCGGATGAATTTCTCCAGCAGCGCATCGCTCATTATGTGTTTTGAGATGTCTTTATACAGGTTGGATTTTTCGAGGTAATAGCAATAGTCGCAAGCCAGGTTGCAGACGGCACCTATCGGTTTCGTCATGATATACATCGGTCTGGCAAATGGAGCAGTAATCATTTGGGGTAGTTGGAATTTAAGCGTTAGTAATTAATGGTTAAGCATACTCGGAGAGGTATCGTCAGTCCGGCATTTCTTTTATCTTGTCGAGCAGCCCCCGGCAAGCGTCTTCGAGGATGTCAAGCACATTTTCGAAGCCCTGTGCCCCGCCGTAATAAGGATCAGGAACATGGTCAGCGATCTTGACCTTGCAGAAATCTGTCATGCGGCCTATTTTCTTCTCCGTTTCAAAGTCGGGAGCTTTTTCGCGCAGGGCATCGATGTTGCTGTCGTCCATTCCCAGAATCAGGTCGAAATAGTAGAAGTCGTCGGTCCGTACAGGGCGTGAACGATGAGTCAGGCGATAGCCTCTTCTTGCAGCGTGCGCACGCATTCTTGCATCGGGCAGGTCACCTTCATGGTAGCCGCTGATACCTGCGGAGTCTACTCCGATTTCATTCTCCAGTCCTTCCTTCTTGAGGAACGTTCTCATGATCTCTTCTGCAGATGCCGAGCGGCATATGTTTCCGAGGCAGACAAAAAGTATTTTATATTTCATGTAAGCAGCAAATAATTGGCAATTGATAATGAATAATGGAATGTCATACCTGATTGTTCATGTTCAGATAATCCTTGAATTTCTTTATGCTCGTGTTTATTATCAGTTCTTCAGGAAACTCCGCCTCGTTGACCAGTTCCATCGCGAAATTGTATGTGGCGATATCGAACGAAATGTGTGCGTCGCTTCCTAAGATAACCGGAACTTCGTATTGTTTGCACAGGCGGAGTATTTCCAGGTTGTTGGGCCTGGCCTCCACCTTATGCCGGCTTGGGCGCAGTGAGCTGTTGTTGATTTCAAGCAGGGTATGGTGTTCTTTTGCAGCCTGTACGATCGGTTCAAACAGCAGTTTGGCCGTACCATCTCCCGGATGGCTGATAATGTGAATATAAGGATTCGCTATAGTGTTTATCATCCCCTGTGTGTTTTCTTCGGGAGTGCCCGGCGTATAGCAGAGCGAATGGATTCCGGCTATACGGATATCGAGCATGTTCAGGTAATGTTCGTCAAAGTCGAGATTTCCTTCCGTGTCGAGTATGTTGATTTCGGCTCCCAGCATCAGTTCGATGCCGTACATGTTTCGCGGAACAATGTAAAGGTTGCGGAAATAAATCGGGGCACAGCTTCCCGGTATGCCGGGCGAATGCTCTGTAATGCCCAGCAGTTTCAGTCCTTTGTCTGCGGCTGCCTGCGCCATTTCCTGAATCGTGCTGAAGGCATGTCCGCTAGCGATGGTGTGTGTATGTACGTCTAACTCGATTTTCATATCTGTCTTTTTTAGCGTTCATAATTTGAGCAGATGAGTCTGCACCGGTAGTTACATAGGGTCTGCATCGTAATAAAAGTTTACAGTACGGAAGCGTTCGTCTGCCGTAATGGCTTGCTGTACTTCCGTCAGGTATTTCTTCACTTTGCTCATTGATGCCTGTTGTTCTATCTTGATTACTATTTTCCGGATAAACAGGGTCTGTATTCTTGCTACAGGCGGTTTGTCCGGGCCTAGCACCCTTTCTTTCAGCCCGTTGCGCAAGTAGACTGCTGTCTGCGAAGCCGCCTGTTCCAATACGTCTTCTTTCCGATGTTTCAGGTATACATAGATGAGCCGGTAGAAGGGCGGGTATCTGAACAGGTGCCGTTCGGCCAGTTGGTCTTCATACATTTGCCGATAGTTATTGTCCAACACCTGCCGGATAAGCGGCAAATCGGGTGATTTTGTCTGCAAGACCACCAGCCCCTGCTTGTCCCTTCTTCCTGCCCTTCCTGCCACTTGGGCCATAAGCTGGAAAGCGCGCTCATACGAACGGAAGTCGGGGTAGTTGAGCATGGAGTCGGCATTCAGAATGCCCACCACGCTTACTTTGTCGAAGTCAAGTCCTTTTGACACCATTTGCGTGCCTATCAGGATATCTGTCTTTCCGTCTTCAAAATCCGCGATGATTTTCTCATAAGCTGTCCGGGTGCGTGTGGTATCCAGATCCATTCTGGCCACGCGCGCATCCGGAAACAGCAGCCGGATATCATCTTCTATTTTCTCGGTACCGAATCCGCGGTTGGTCAGTTCGGTTCCTCCGCAGGCCGGACACGCCGCGGGCACCTGATAAGTATAGCCGCAATAGTGGCAGGTCAGTTGGTTCAGCCTTTTGTGGTAAGTCAGGCTCACGTCACAGTTCTTGCATTTGGGCACCCATCCGCAAGTGCGGCATTCAATCATCGGGGCAAAGCCGCGGCGGTTCTGAAAGAGAATCACCTGCTCTTTGTTGTCCAGGGCTTCTTTTATCTTTTGCAGGAGGAAGGGAGAGAATTGCGCCGTCATCCGTTTCTTGCGGGCAAGCTCCTTGATGTCTACCAGTTCGATGTGCGGAAGCCTGATCTGCCGGTGGCGTTCTGTCAGTTCTGCAAGTCCGTATTTTCCTTGTTCGGCATTGTAATAGGTTTCGATGCTTGGTGTGGCGGTTCCCAGCAATGTCTTGGCGGCGAACATGGACGCCAGCATGATTCCGGCATTGCGGGCATGATAGCGGGGAGCCGGATCCTGCTGCTTGTAGGACGTTTCGTGCTCTTCGTCAATGATTACCAGTCCCAGCCGCTTGAAGGGCAGGAATATGGACGAGCGCACTCCCAGAATCACCTCGTAAGGAGTGTCGGACAATTGCTTCTGCCATATTTCCACTCGTTCCGCGTCAGGGAACTTGGAATGATAAACTCCCAGGCGGCTGCCGAACACTCTTCTCAACCGTTCGGTGATTTGGGCGGTCAGTGCGATTTCCGGGAGCAGATAGAGCACTTGTTTCCCTGCTTGAAGAGCCTTTTGTATCAGGTGGATATAGATTTCTGTCTTTCCGCTGGATGTTACTCCATGGAGCAGGCACACATCCTTTTGCCCGAACGAGCGGAGAATGGAGTCAAACGCTGCCTGCTGGATCGGGCTGAGAGCATTTACCGGACTTGTTTCTTTCGCCTCCAGATCAAGTCTTCCGGTTTCATGTTCGTATGTTTCAAGGATTCCTTTGGCTGTCAGTTCGTTCAGAATGCCGGATGAAGCTCCTGCTGCTTCGGCCAGCTTTTCCCGCGAAACTTCTTTGGGTTCGCATCCCTCTTCCCATTCCGACAACTCCAGATACTTCAGCAGCACCTCTCGTTGCCTGGTTGCGCGTTTCAGCATGTCCAGTTGCAGATGAATGTTTCTTTCGTTCCGCATCTTTTCGGTCAGGCGGACCCGGGTTTCTGTGCGCGGCTTGTAGTTCAGCTTCAGCTCTTCTTTGATCCGTATCGCGTCTTTTTCGAGAAGCGACCTGATGACAGGCATCAGGTTTCTTGTCTGTGCCGCCTTTTCGAGCTGCGAGATATTCAGGCTTTTGTTCGCGAGCAGGTCGAGCACTTTCTGCTCTTTTTCGGGCAACGGTCCGGACGCCTCGAATTCAGGATTCCCCTCCACACGCGTTTCGCTCTCCAGCTTCAAGCCGGAAGGAATGGCTGCATTGTAGACATCCCCTGTTGTGCAGAGGTAATAACCGGCCATCCATTTCCAGAACTCATATTGGTGTTTCAGCAGAATAGGATGGTTGTCGAGCACTTCGGTCACTTCCTTGATTTCGTAATTGGCCGATGGCGTGGAGTCTGTCTGGATTACAATCCCGGTGTAATATCTTTTGGCTCCGAAGGGAACGATGACACGGCTTCCCCATTGCACTTTTTCCGCCAGACTCTCAGGGACAGAATAAGTGAATTGACCCGCTACGGGCAGAGGCACTATGACATCGACATATTTCTTCATAGGGCAAAGATACAAAGAAACTCCGTTTCCTGCTTCCTGTTTCGGCAGATAAACGGAGTTGCATGCAATTTCTTTTTCAGTGGAATCAGAACATGTAGGCAAGTGATATCTGCCACGTGTTGTGCTTGAATCCGTCCTGGGTTACGCTTCCGGATTCGTCCTTTACCATAATTCCGTTGTCTTTCAGGCCGAAGTTGTAGTTAGCGCCGATGCGGAAGTGGCTGAACAGGTTCAGTCCTGCGCCAACGTTGAAGCTGGTGGTCTTTTTCTTGAACTCGCAGATGTCTTTAAACCAGCTGTGCCCTACGTTGAATCCGAACTGAGGACCTACGGCAACGTATGCTCCGACAACGCTGCTGAACCCGAAGTTCCATTTCACGTTGACAGGGATTTCGATGCTCTTCTTCATTGTAGAGCCTTCTTCCGTATCAATGCCGAACTGGTTGTACAA
>ENA-OPVK01001727-OPVK01001727.1-human-gut-metagenome-genome-assembly--contig:-NODE-1727-length-12441-cov-1.638705_pt1 | contig 12441 bp, 10 predicted proteins | sample MGYA00241495_ERZ501982 | MGnify/ENA primary metagenome ERZ501982 (study PRJEB25962, sample SAMEA2042002) | human gut metagenome | biome: human gut; feature: human-associated habitat; material: faeces...
CACATTTAAAACATGTAGTAATAGCTCAGGAATAAATGCTAACACTTCCTTGAATGATATATTAAATAATGAAGCTATTATGAAAACCATTATGGCTTACTGCCCAGACAACATTGAACAGTTAATAAACACTTACCGGAACTTTTCCAAAATGTCTGATATGTTAGGCATGATGGATATGTTTAATAATGCCTCAGGGGATAACAGCTTTAATAATGTTAATTCAAGCGGTTTTAACAATGCCAGTTCTAATGAATTTAACAATAATAATTCTAATGATAATTCTGAATTTAGTAATTTTAATAATAACACTGGCTCTGGTGGATTTAACAATATAAACATTAATAATATACTTAATTCTTCGCAGAAGGATATGTACAATGAATATATTAAACAGCTTGATAAGCTGGACTTTAATGATAGCAATAATTATGGAAGTTCCAATAATAATTAACTGTTATAAATGACTTTTGTCTTACATATTTATATTTGTAATTATTATTCTCAATCAGAAATGGAGATTTATATGTCAGAAAATGATTTTCGCAAACAACTGCTTTTAAATGAATTCAAAACTCTTTCCAAAGGTAAGAATAAAGAAGAAATCGTTCCGCTTATATTTGCATTAAGCCAGAAGGCTAAGCAGGCAGGAATACAGTTTATTGCGAGCTTATATATAAGCAGATTGTGCCTGGTGGTAATCCGCCGGAAGGGTAAAACGGCATAATTCAACAACAAAAAGGCATATGAGAAATTTTGATATGCCCTCTCCTTACTGGTTGTCCAATAAAAAGGGGACATATCATTTCCCATATGCTTCAAATATAATTCAGTAATAAATCAACTATATTTAATATAATTTATTTTGCCACAATATTAACAATCTTACCAGGTACATAGATTTCCTTAATTATATTACCTGTAATCTTGCCTTCTACTGCTTTCTTAGCCTTTTCAAGAACTGACTCCTTAGCTTCATCAACTGCAATAGAAATAGTTCCCTTAACCTTACCATTTACCTGAACACCAATCTCTACAGTGTCTTCCTTGCAGGCTTCCTCATCGTATGTTGGCCAGCTTTCATAAGCTATTGTATCGTTATGGCCAAAGCGGCTCCACATTTCCTCACCTGCGTGTGGGCAGATACAAGAGAACATCTTTATAAAGCCTTCTGCGTATTCTCTTGAACACTTGCCAAGCTTAGTTGCAGCATTCATAAATATCATCATCTGGCTGATAGCTGTGTTAAAGCCAAGCTTTTCAAAGTCATCTGTAACCTTCTTAACTGTCTGGTTATATACCTTTTCAAGCTCCTTAACTTCCTCATCGACAACATTGCCTTCAGTTGTGAAGAAATTCCATACCTTACCGATAAATCTTCTTGCACCTTCAACACCCTGCTGGCTCCAAGGCTTAGAAGCTTCAAGAGGTCCCATGAACATTTCGTAAAGTCTTAAAGTATCAGCACCATATTCTCTTACGATATCACTTGGGTTGATAACGAACTCTGGAAATCTCTTACCCATCTTGATACCGTTAGAACCAAGAATCATACCCTGATGGTATAGCTTCTTGAATGGTTCTTTAACTGGTACGATACCCTTGTCATATAAATAGTTATTCCACATACGTGAATATAATAAGTGTCCTACTGCATGTTCTGGTCCACCAACATATAAATCAACTGGCATCCAGTGCTTTAATAATTTTGGATCTGCAATAGCCTTATCGTTATGTGGATCAATATATCTTAAGAAGTACCAAGAAGATCCTGCAGAACCAGGCATTGTACTTGTTTCTCTCTTACCCTTCTTACCATCTACTTCTACATTAACCCAGTCAACCGCCTTATCTAATGGGGAAGAACCTGTCTTTGATGGACTATAATCTTCAAGTTCAGGTAGGATAAGTGGTAACTGATCATCACTTAATGCAACAGATGTTCCATCATCAAAGTTAATGATTGGAATTGGTTCACCCCAATATCTCTGTCTTGCGAAGATCCATTCTCTTAAACGATAGTTAACATGCTTAGAACCACAATGATGTTCTTCTAACCAGTCTAACATCTTATCGATTGCTTCCTGTTTATCTAAACCATTTAAGAAATCAGAGTTAATATGTACACCATCCTGTGTCCATGCTTCCTTAGTAACATCTCCACCTTCTAATACTGGAATAATATCGATACCAAACTTCTTTGCGAAAGCATAGTCACGATCATCATGTGCAGGAACAGCCATGATAGCTCCTGTTCCATAACCAGCTAATACATAGTCAGAAATCCAGATTGGAATCTTCTTACCATTTACTGGGTTGATTGCATAAGCACCAATGAAGACACCAGTCTTTTCTTTATTTAATTCAGTTCTTTCAAGTTCTGACTTAGTTGCACATACATCTAAGTAAGCTTTTACTTCATCCTTCTTATCAGGAGTCGTAATCTTTTCTACTAATTCATGTTCTGGTGCTAATACACAATATGTAGCACCGAATAATGTATCACAACGTGTTGTGAATACTGTGAATTTATCATCATAACCATCTACCTTAAAATCAACATGAGCACCGATTGATTTACCAATCCAGTTTCTCTGAATTTCTTTAGTAGATTCTGGCCAATCAACTTCTTCTAATCCTGCAAGTAATCTTTCAGCATATTTAGGAATATCAATAACCCACTGTTTCATATTCTTACGAATAACAGGGAATCCACCACGTTCACTCTTACCATCGATGATTTCATCGTTCGCAAGTACTGTGCCTAATTCCTCACACCAGTTAACAGGAATGTCTACATATCTAGCTAAACCATCTTCATAAAGCTGTTTGAAAATCCACTGAGTCCATTTATAGAAGCTAGGATCACAAGTAGATACCTGCTTATCCCAGTCAAATGAGAAACCTAACATCTTTAACTGTTTAGTGAAAGTCTGAATATTCTTTAATGTAAATCCTTCAGGGTGGTTACCTGTCTTGATTGCATACTGTTCAGCAGGTAAACCAAATGAGTCAAATCCCATTGGATGTAATACGTTATATCCCTGCATTCTCTTCATTCTTGACATAATGTCAGTTGCTGTATATCCTTCTGGATGTCCAACATGAAGACCTTGTCCTGATGGATAAGGGAACATGTCTAAGGCATAGTATTTAGGCTTTGAGAAATCATAAACATCTGTTTCGAATGTCTTATTCTCTTCCCAGTATTTCTGCCATTTCTTTTCTGCTATCTTATGATCATAAGTCATAATTCTGTCTCCTCCACTTTTAAAATAAAAAAAGTCCTCATGTCTAAGGACGAGAACTCGCGGTACCACCTTAGTTCATGAAGACTGATTCATGCGCTTAATGCTTTAACGCAGCAATACGTGATCTGCTTACCACAGACCCATCTCCCTAGCGAGTTCAATGGATGACTTTACTTATTCACACCAGCCATAAGTTCTCTTAAAAAGCATGACCATCTACTACTCTAGTTCCTTGACTTTTATATACTCACTCACCTTATCATAATTTCCCATTATTTGCAAGAAGTATCATCTCATTTTAAGGATGCGGGATGGATTGAGTTTGATAATATAAATAACACTAAACAATGTTGAGATACAGACTAACAAGAATGAACCAGCCCACAATAGAAGCATAATAAGAGGCTGGAATGTAAGATGCATAGGAAAGTCCGTGATCTGAGGAATAATCTGATTCATCACCTTCATAATACCTAATAATATAAGAGAAGCAGTTAAATAGCTATAAGAATGGAGAATCAGACATTGATAGAAAGACATCTTAAAAATATGTTTATTCTTTTCACCATAGGCTTTCATGATGGCATGATCCTTCTTTAAATGCATAGCATGAAGAATCATGATTTCCATAATCATAAAGATGGAAGAAATAATAGTCAAAATAGAAAAAATGACAAGAATCATCTGAATTCTATTCATGTTATCATTCAATGTTTTCTTTGTTGATTCCCCCATTGTCTTGAATTCATATTCAGGATAATTCTTTTTTAAAGAATTTATAATTGATTTGTCTGCCTTATACTTCAACATACCATATCTTGCAGTTGGTGTCTGATTAAAGAGTGATTCAATCCAATGATAGTTAGCAAATTCATACATATAAAAGGCATCATAATTGTAAGTTTGTGGAGATATACCTACTATTTTTACTTCAATTCCTTTGATTTTTAATTGATATTTATAATAGATCGTCCATGATGTATTGAGTAACGAATTTACCTTCTTATTTTGGGCAAGTTTTCTTGCCGTTGAGAGAGATACCGCAATTTCATCATTATTTTGTGGTGCTCTTCCATATATATACTGGCTGACATAAGATGTATCATCAGATATAAACAGAACTTCATTCTTCTGATATCTTTGACTATTATGAGAGATTCCCATGAGATTATAATCATCTAAATTCAAATAATGATAGGTTGCTTCGTTGAAATGAGTTAAAGATAAAGGATCATCATTACGTAATTTATAAGTAATTGACTTCTGCGGAATCAATGAAGAGAGATATTGATAAATGGTATTACGAAAAGAAAATGTAAAGGTAAATGTCATCATCAGACATAATAATGCGATAGATAATGCGAAAGACATTTGAAAGAACCTTTTACGACTACTTAAAAAGGACTGTATTGTTAGTTTTAGGATAGGAAAATGATATCTTTTATTATTACAATGATTCTCTTTAGGATATACCTCTGTCTTGTGGATTACTGTATCCTTTATGATATAGCCATCCTTCATCTCTATAATACGATCACTGTATTGTTTCACTGATGTTTCATCATGAGATACAAATAATACAAGAGAAGAATGAGAACGTTCCTTCAATATCTGCAATACTCTCTTTGCATTATCTGGATCAAGTGATGCTGTTGGTTCATCACATAAAATAATATCTGGATCATAATAAAGAGCACGTTCTATCGCAGTGCGTTGTCTTTGCCCTAAAGAAAGTGCACTCACCGGGGTCTTCTTAAACTGTTTAGTGAGTGTTTCATCCAATATGTAAGAGGATTTATGAAAATAATCATAGAGACGAATATTATTTGTGATAGAAAGCCAAGGAATAAGATGAAAATCCTGAAAGATAATAGAAATCTTCTTATCTTTATAAATGACTTCTCCAGAATAATCATCATCGAGTCCTGCAATAATATGAAGTAAAGTACTTTTTCCACATCCACTTGGTCCTATTAGTGACACAAAGCCTATATCAGGAAGAGTACAAGAAATATTGTCTAGTACATGTTCATGCAGATAACGTTTATTGATTGATTTAAGTTGAATCATATTATTCCTCCCTAAGTAATGAGACAATACTCTCCTTCTTAATACGAATAAACGGTGCTAAAGCAGATATTATTAATATAAGAAGATAGAGAAAATAGAAAATAATATAGAAATAATAAGGAGAGGCCAGACAGGTAAAATGAAAATATTCCTTAAATGATGTCAATGGAAGAATAGAAAGAATGATTATAAACATCACTATGCTGACAGAGTAAATAAATGAGCCAATAATAAATATTTCTATCTTTGATTCACGCTGTAACTGTTTATATGTTGCACCCATAGAGATTTTTAAAGCTAATGAGCGGCTTCTTTCTAAGTAAAGAGAAGAGAAGACTGTTTTTGTGAGTTCTATCGCCACAAATAAACTGATCATCATATAAGCCAAGGCAATAATGCGACCAATAGAAATAAGCGTGCCATAACTCATCTTCTTCATATATACATCATTATCTGCTTCATAATTGTTTTCATAACGTTTAATGACTGTTTTAGGATTATTGGTGATAATATCCATCTTGTCATCTCTTATAAGATCTGGATATTTCTTATCTATATCATGATGAAAACAGATAAATTGATCCTGATAGAAATTATCTTCTATTACTCCTACTACTTTATATGTATCATCTTCTAATAGATGACATGTGAATTGTGATTTGAGTTTATGAGATAAATTATGTGTAATAATGACTTCATTTGTATGATGAGGAAAACGACCTGAAAGCAGCTTGATATGATTTTTCTTAGCAGGTAAACGAATCAAAGATGCATTCACACCTTTTATATACCCACTTTCTATATCAAAATGTGGCGTTGCTTTTTCCTTTAAAGAGAAGGGTTCCCCATCATGACTTGCTATAGTCACAATATCTTTAAGTGGTGCTTCCATGTAAGATTTTTCTATGGAGGTAGAAAGACCATTTAAACCACTTATAATTACTAGCGAAGTCACAATAACAAGTATCTGAAAGAGTGAAAGAAGTGCGAGTCTCCTTCTTTCTCCTAACACTTCTTTAAAGCTATATCTTAAAGAGAAGTGCTTCTTATGTTGAGGAATCAAAACATCTTTATTTGTATTCCCTTCTTTAACAGTATGTAATGTCTGATTCCTCATCTCTATGAGTATATCTACATATTCATCTAATAGTTCTGTATCATGAGACACAACAATGACCAAACGATCTTCTGAGACTTCTTTTAAGAGTGTCATAACCTCTTTTGCCTGTTTATAATGAAGTGCACCTGTTGGTTCATCGCACAGTAATACAGGTGCATCCTTTAACAAGGCACGGGCAATAGAAACACGTTTCATCTGTCCAATAGAAAGTTCATCTGGATATCTTTTCATAAGTTTATCTATCTTCAATCGTCTAGTGATTTTATCCATCTTCTTCTTGTTCAAATCAATCTGACCAAAATAACATCCAGCCATGATGTTTTCTTCTACTGTATAAGAAGGTATCAGATCATTATTCTGTTTAATAAAACCGATCATCTTACAAAACGAGGCATCTATCTCTTTATAATTGAAAGTAATCTGTCCTTCATATTTCAGTAAGCCACATAAACAATAAAGAAGAGTTGATTTCCCACATCCTGAAGGACCTTTAATACCTACTAGCCCCGTATCTGGAAATATATAATTCACATGATCTAATAGACATATATCATAACTCATAGTTAAGTCTTTAAGTTCTAGCATATTTTTCCCTCCATTTTATGTTATAATGAGCCAGGTGATAAAAAATGAATCCTTTTCCATATTCTTTAGATAACAAACGTTATCATACATACAATTATTTTTTGAAAACGAGATATCATAAAAAAGTCGCAAAGGTGTCTTTAGATGCCCATTTTACTTGTCCTAATAGAGATGGGACAAAAGGCTTTGGAGGCTGTATATTCTGTTCTGAGAAAGGGTCTGGAGACTTTATTCTAGATAGTGATTCTCTTTTAGAACAGTTTAAAGCAGGCGCTGAAGTGATGAAAAGAAAGTGGCCTGATGCTGTCTTTATTCCTTACTTCCAGGCATATACAAATACCTATGCTTCTTTAGATCAGTTAAAGAAGATCTATGAACCATTTATTGGTATGAAGGATGTTGTTGGTATTGCGATTGCGACACGTGCAGACTGCCTCACTGAAGAAATATGTGCTTATTTAGAAGAATTATCTAAGAAAACGGATGTCTATATAGAATTAGGCTTACAGACTATTCATGATACTACCGCAAAAGAAATCAATCGTTGTCATACTTATCAGGAATTCTTAGATGGACTCTCTATGTTAAGAAGACATCATTTAGAAGTCTGTGTGCATATTATTAATGGTTTACCTAACGAAACAATAGAGATGATGTTGGAGACTGCAAAAGCGGTAGGAAAACTAGATATTCAAGGTATTAAGATTCACAATCTCTATGTCACACAAAATAGTCGTCTATATAAGCTCTATTATCCTTTTAAGATGTTAGAAAGAGATGAATATATTTCTTTAGTTGCAAGACAATTAGAATATATTCCAAGTCATGTAGTCGTAGAAAGACTGACTGGAGATGCACCATTAGAAGAATTAGTAGCTCCTTTATGGTCTATCAAAAAGACAACAATTCTTAATGATATCGATAAATATATGAAAGCACACGATATTATGCAGGGCGATCTTGTATCTCTCAAATAATATATACGAAAGAAAAGAAAGAATTACTTAAGAGCATAAAAAAAAATCTGGCCAAAAGCCAGATTTCTTTTTATTATTCTTCTGTTTCAAGAAGACCATATCCACCATCTCTACGTTTATAGACAACACATGCAGTATTAGTTTCGATGTCCTTATAAACGAAGAATGAATGACCAATGAGTTCCATCTGCATGATAGCTTCTTCCATGTCCATTGGTTTTGGATTAATTGTTTTTGTCTTAACGACAACGTCTTCTTCTTCAGGTTCTTCAAGAGCTTCTAAAGTGTTAATATTGAAAGCGAGTTTATTATTCTTTGACTTTCTACTTAACTTTGTCTTGTACTTTCTGATCTGTCTTTCTAGCTTATCGATAACTAAATCGATTGCTTCATAAAGATCATCACTTGTTTCTTCTGCACGAAGAAGAACATACTCTGTAGGAATTGTAACTTCAATTTTCTGACCAAATGGGTAAGTTCTAATTAAAACCTTAGCCTCCACATCTTGTCCCATGATGAAGTACTTGTCGAGCAATGCTAGTTTTTTAGTAATCTTGTCCTCAATAGCATCTGTAATTGTAACGTTTTTACCTCTGACAATAACTTTCATAATTAATTCCTCCTTTACAATTCTTTCTATATCTATATTATACATAAAAAAAACTAAAAAAACACTCTTGACATAAAATATAAAAAAAGAAGACGTTAATGTCTTCTTAAGCTAAGTATTTCTTTAAGTCTTCTACTTTATTTAATTTTTCCCATGGGAATTCAACATCAGTACGGCCAAAGTGTCCATAAGCAGCTGTTGCGCCATAGATTGGATTTAATAAATCTAATGTATTGATGATACCCTGAGGAGTTAAATCAAATTCTTTCTTGATTGCATCTAAGATGACTTCATCAGCTACCTTACCAGTTCCATAAGTATCAACATGCACACTTGTAGGATCCTTTACGCCAATTGCATAAGATAACTGGATTTCAATACGATCACATAATCCTGCTGCAACAATGTTCTTAGCGATATAACGACTGATATAAGCTGCACTTCTATCTACCTTTGATGGGTCTTTACCAGAGAATGCGCCTCCACCATGTCTTGCCATTCCTCCATAAGTATCAACGATGATCTTACGTCCAGTTAAACCAGTATCACCATGAGGACCACCAATAACGAATCTTCCTGTTGGATTAATGAATACCTTATAGTCTTCATTCATATGATGTTTTCTAACAACTTCTTTCATGATCTTTTCTTTAATGAATGTCTTGAATTCTTCTTCATTGAAATCTGGATCATGCTGGATTGACATAAGAATTGTATCAACCTTAGGATTGTTTTCATCTGTATAATCAATAGTGACCTGTGATTTCATATCAGGTCTTGCATGTTTGAATGTACCATTATGTCTTAATTCACTTGCATAACGTACTAATTCATGAGCCATAGAGATTGGTAAAGGCATATATGTTTCAGTTTCATTTGTTGCATAACCAAACATCATACCCTGGTCACCTGCACCACCTACTTCTACATTTGTACCTAATGCGATATCACTAGACTGTGTATCCATGACTACCTTGATTTCACAAGTATCTGCATCAATACCTAAATCTTCAGCCGTATAGCCGATTCTTCTCATTACATCACGAGCCACTGCTTCATAATCTACTTTCGCATTCGTTGTAATTTCTCCACCAATAACTAATAAATTAGTTGTTACAAAACATTCACAAGCTACACGTGAATATTTGTCCTGTCTTAAGCATTCATCTAAGATTGCATCACTGATCTGATCACAAAGCTTATCTGGATGTCCTTCTGATACAGATTCTGATGTAAATAAGTTCTTTTCCATTTTCTTCTTTTCCTCCTGTAATAAAAAAGCTCTCCTCAAAGAGGAAAGCGTAGTAATCTGCTTCCTCTTATTGTTCAAGTAATACTTGCTTGGTCAAGGCACCTTCTATATAAGGGTTGCCACCACTTTAAAACGATCCTCATCTGTGTGGTTCTTAATAAGAGTATAAAAATATTTAATTAAATTGCCTGTACTTCAATAACGCCTGGGACTTCTTCTATTAAAATCTGTTCAACACCATCTTTAATAGTAGAATCTAGCATCATGCATCCTGCACATGCACCAAGCATATGTACATAAACGATGCCGTCTTTGAAATCAACGAATTCTAAGTCTCCACCATCTCTTTGTAGATAGGGTCTCAACTTATGAATGACTTCCTTAATGGCTTCAATCTTTTCTTCCATGATTTCACCTCGCTTCTGCTTGACCATTATAACACACAAAATAAAAAAGAAAAGTGATATACCCTATAGAATCACTAAAAAACATACTTATTTATTAGACAATTTTGATAGATTGCACATTTTTAAGCATAATTCACTGCTTTTTATAGTAAATAGGCTTTCTTACAAGACATAACAAAAGAACCCCTAAGGGTTCTTCAATGTTATTCATCGCCCATATTCTTAATATAAACCAATACAAAATGAATGACATAAAGTATGACAATCATCCATCCTACAGACATAAGAACATATCTACACAATTCAATATCCCATATTCCAGCTTCAAACTTATAGTTACTTACTATAGTTGGAACTTGTGTGAGTATATAGAGTAATGCAGCAACCAATATATATAATATTTTTTTCTTCATATGGTTCTCCTCTACTATGTTAGCATATACTAACTATACCATACTTGCTTTTTTTGTAAAGTATATCATATTAAATACAAATTATTTATCTTTTTCACATTAAAGAATTATTATTATCTATTCTTTTATCACTATTATAATTATGCTATAATGCAGTTGATTGGAGGCGTGCAATGGAACATCAAGTTCATGTAGGTGACATTGTTGATGTGACCATTACTGGTATTCAACCATATGGTGCATTTGCTTTATTGCCTGATGGAAGCAGCGGATTAATCCATATATCAGAAATATCTGATGGATTTGTTCGTGACGTAAATCAATTTGTCTTTTATGGAGAACAGGTTAAGGTAAAAGTCATTGATATAGATAACGTCCATCATCAGGCAAGGCTTTCTTTAAAAGCAGTCGCGAAAAAGAGACGTTTTCGCAAAAGAAAGTCAATCGTGGAGACACCTAAGGGTTTTAATCCACTAAGAGAAATGATGCCTCGATGGATCAGTCGAGGAATCGCAAAGGAGGAAGATGTATGATCAACGTTGATTTAAGTAAAGCTAAATTAACAGAAAGCATGGAATCATATAAGGACAGAGTCGCAGAAGTTCATGATATGATCCACAACAAAACAGGAGCAGGTAACGACTTTTTAGGATGGGTTGACTTACCTACTAACTACAACAAGACTGAAGTAGAAAACATTAAGAAAAAAGCTGCAGAATTATCTGAAGAAATTGATGTTTTATTAGTTTGTGGTATCGGTGGTTCTTACTTAGGCGCAAGAGCTGCTATTGAAGCAATCAATGGTCTTTACCCAACAAACAAGGTTCAGATCATCTATATTGGTAATACATTCTCTGCTACTTATTTAGCACAGGTTAAGAACTATGTAAAAGATAAAGAATTCGGTATTAATGTAATTTCTAAGTCTGGTACAACTACTGAAACTTCAGTTGCTTTCAGAATCTTCAAAGAATTACTTGAAGAAACTAAGGGTAAAGAAGTAGCTCAGAGAAGAATTGTTGCTACTACAGATGCTCATAAAGGTGCATTAAAGACTCTATCTGACCAGGAAGGTTATACAGAATTCGTAGTTCCTGATGATATCGGTGGACGTTATTCTGTATTAACTGCAGTAGGATTATTCCCTATCGCAATGGCTGGTATCGATGTTGATGCAATGTTAAAGGGTGCTAAAGATGCACAGGATAAATACAACAATCCAGATCTTCTTACAAACGATGCTTATCAGTATGGTGTTGCAAGACAGATGTTATTAAAGGCTGGTTACCCAGCTGAAATGTTTGTAACTTATAACTTACAGTTACAGCAGACTTCTGAATGGTGGAAACAGTTATTTGGTGAATCTGAAGGTAAAGAAGGAAAAGGTATCTTACCTACAAGTGGTACTTTCTCAACTGACCTTCATTCATTAGGACAGTTCATCCAGGAAGGTTCTAAGGTTTTATTCGAAACTGTATTAAAAATCAAAGAACCTCAGATGAACTTAGAAATCCCTAGTGATGCAGATAACTTAGATGGTTTAAACTATTTAGCTGGTAAGACAGTTGATTATGTTAACCAGAAAGCATGTGAAGGTACTATTGATGCCCATGTAAATGTTGGTAACGTACCTAACATCCAGATCACTCTTGATCATGTTGATGCATATAGCTTCGGTTATATGGTATACTTCTTCGAAAAGGCTTGTGCAATGAGCGTTTACCTATTAGGTGTTAACCCATTCAACCAGCCAGGT
>ENA-OPVK01001732-OPVK01001732.1-human-gut-metagenome-genome-assembly--contig:-NODE-1732-length-12397-cov-3.138470_pt1 | contig 12397 bp, 13 predicted proteins | sample MGYA00241495_ERZ501982 | MGnify/ENA primary metagenome ERZ501982 (study PRJEB25962, sample SAMEA2042002) | human gut metagenome | biome: human gut; feature: human-associated habitat; material: faeces...
CCTTTTCGCGATTGAGTTGGTCGCGCTTTCATGCTCCTTCCGCGTGCAGCTTTTTAGGGCTTCGCCTAAGCCCCTGTTTGCTCCCACAACTTTCCGTGAAAAACCTCTTATTTTGCGATTTTACAGGTTCAGCAGCCTTCTTTGGAAGCCGCCGCAAAGTTCTTCCGCCGCCTCCACGCCATAGGACGCTTTTAGCTTCTCGAAGCACTCCCGCATCCGGCAGGGGCGCGACGTCGTGTTGTGCGCGTCGGTCGCAATGCAGTCAATGTAGCCCTCATCAAGCATCTTGCGCGTCCATCGGTCGGCAAAAAAGCCCTTCTTCATCAGCACCGTGTTCGCGTTCATCTGCATATACACACCGTATTCCTCGCGCAGCTCACGGACGTGCTTGAAGTTGCGCATCGGGTCAAAGCGCTCCACATGCGCGAAGATGACCGTGAATCCCGCATTGCCAAAGAGCCGCGCTGCCTCGCACATGCGGCTGTACGGCACGTCGCCGGAGAACTCCACCAGCACTGTCCACGTTTCCGCCAGTGACGGATAGTGACCCTCTTTGAGCAGATGCGGGCTGGCATCCGTGTAGAGGATTTCGCAGCCGGTATGCAGCGTCACGGGCAGCTGATTTTCGCTGCACCACTGCTGGGCTTGGGCGAAATGCGCAAGGTACTTTTCCGTCGGGAAAGGGGTAATGCCCGGTGTCGCGTGGGAGGTGCATACGATGTCGGTGATGCCCTCGTCCACGGCGCGCAGAATCATCTTCTGCGTATCCTCCCACGTTTGCGCGCCGTCGTCTACGCCGTAGATGAGATGGTGATGAATGTCAACGAACATGATATTGCTTTTCCTGATTTTAATGAATTTATACGATTTCCAGATGAAAATGCGCAAGCAGATGGCGCAGGTGAATCTGGAAATCGTATTATGCCATTACGCCTTGGCTTGGCTGTCCTTGTCGTCGTGCTTGTAGTAGCCTTTCGTGTAGTGGCTGTAATAGTTTTTGTTGTAATATCGCTTTGCACTCAGCGCGTTGAAGTTGACTTTGTTGATGATGCAGCCCAGCACCGGCGTACCGGACTTTTCCATCTGCCGTTTGCATTCCGCCACTTCGCGCAGGCGGGTGTGGTTATACTCCAGCACCAGCACGCTGCCGTCGCAGAAGGCCGCGATTTCCGCCGCGTCAATCACCATGCCAACCGGCGGTGCGTCCACAATCACCATGTCGAAGGACTGTGCCAGCGCCTCCAGCATCTGCTCAAAGTACGACGAGTCAATCAGGTTGATGGGATTCACCACGTCGCGCCCCGCCGGAATCAGGCACATGCCGTACACATCCGACTCGTAGACAACATCGTTCAGGTCGCACTGCCCGGCGAGGAAATGCGCCAAGCCCAGCCCTTCGCCTTCCAGCTCCAGCTTATAGCGCTGCACCATGAAGGAGCGGCGCATATCCGCGTCCACCAGCACAACGTGGCGGCCGCGGCGCGCCATGTTTTCAGCGATGTGCATGGTCATCCAGCTCTTGCCCTCGCTCTGAGAGTTGCTGGTGATCACAATTTTGCGCTTATCCGTGCCGATGAAGGCAAGGTTCGTGCAGATGGAGTTCAGCGCCTCTTCTCCCGCATAATCAAGGGGATAGTGCTGATGAATGATTGCCTTTTTCATGGTTTACTTCCCCTCCTTGCCGTTCTTATGCTCGCGGGACAAATCGTAGCTCTGCACAGGCATCATGCCGATGGTTGCCAGACCCAGCTGCTTCTCCAGCTTGTCGGCGTTGCGGACGCGGTCGTCCGCAAGGAACTGCACGACCACGATGCCGCACATCAGCAGCAGACCCAGCAGAAAGCCAAGCACCGTGTTCTTCATCGTGCTGGGCGAATAGGGGCGCGTGGGCAGCTGCGGCTCTTCAAAGATGGTAGGCATATCCATGTCCATCTTTGCGGCGATAAACTCGCGCGCCACCTGCACATACGTCAGCGCCATGTCCGCAGCTTCCTGCGGATCGTCGCTCTGTACCGTCACCTTCAAAATTCGCGTGTTGGTCGGGTTTTCCACGGAAATCATTTTTCCCATCTGCGCATAGGTGTAATCGAGGTTCAGGCGGCGCTTGACCATTTCATGCACATGCCAGTTGTCAAACACCTGCACATAGTCCGACGCCAGCGAACTGCTCAGCTGAATCTGCGACAGATTGAGGGAGGTGCCGCTGCTGTTGAGCACATACAGCTTTGCCGACGCCTGATACATGGGCGTCATGAAGAATTTCGTCACGCAGAAGGCAATAATCGCGCCCAGCAGTGCCGCAACGATGATGAACTTCGCCTTATCCAGCAGGCGGTAGAACAGTTCTGCCAAGTCAATGGTTGTTTCTTCCTGTTCCACCTGATGCTGCGAAATCACCTGATGTTCAGAAGCCATGGTGTCCTCCTATTGTTCCTTCAAAAAAGTACTTGCACTACGTTAGTTTCCGGCTGCCTCCGTGTAGAAGGTCTTCAGTGTCCAGGTGAGTGCCTCGTTCTCGTAGAGGTCAAAGTGGATGTGCTCGTCGCTGCCCAGCGAGTGCACGCCGTTCAGCGTCTCCACGTCCAGCACTTCGTAGTCCATCACGCGATTTGCCAGCAGCGCCAGATTGTCGATGCTCACGTTCGCCATCAGGTAGTGGTCGGTTGTGTCGGTAATCGCCGTACCGGTCGCATCGTCAGTGGTAAAGCCGAAGCCGGAATCCAGCGTTGTCGTCCGGTCGAAAATCATGCCCATTTCGTTCAGCAGCGTGTTGACGTAATTCACGTTCGCGCGAATCTTCTCCTCCAGCAGCGTTTCGAGGCTGTTCAAATAGATGCGCTGGCGTGCCATGCGGGCTTCATTCGTCGGTTCGGCGGTATCATAGCGGGTGCGGGTGAAGTATTCTGCCTGCATCCCGGTCAGCTTGATGGTCTCGCCGCCCTTGAGCGTAGGGTCGAGGGCAAGCAGGTCATCGTTGGGAATTGTGACGGTCACCCCGCCGACCAGCTCATTAAGCTTGTTGATGCCGGAGATATCCATGCTGATGTAATAGTCAATCTCCGCGCCGTCATCCGCCTTCTCGATGCCCAGCAGCTTTTCCACTGCCCAGATGGTGTTTCGATTGTTCTCCTCGCGCGTCCTGCCGTAGGCGTGCGCCAAGCACAGCTGCAAGCGGCGCGTCCCCGCGTCCTTGCCGTTGGTCGCAACAAGCTTGATGGGGGTCATCGTGTCGCGGTCAAACTGCAATTGGTGAATCTGCTGATTCTTATGGTCAATCACCAGCAGCAAAAGAAAGTCCGACTGCCCGCCGAGGTGATACTGGCTCGGCTCTTCCTCAATTTGACCATTTGCGTAGTGGTCATAGCCGATGAGCAGAATTGTCGTCAATTCCGACGAAGGGTGCGCAAGGTACTCCTTGCCGTTCTCCGTCCGCGACGGAAGGAAACTGAAATTATCCGCCATTGCCGTGCCGCCGAGCATCAGCAGTGCCAGCGCCATAGCCAGCAGGCAAACCACCTTTTTCCGCAACGCCATTGTCCGTTTCATTCCTTTCCAGATAGGACAGCAGGGGCGGCTGATGTTTCTCCTTCCCCTGTGTGCGAGCTTCTGTTTCTTTTGGCCATCGTCAGGATGACACACAATATAGTATACGACAAGTGTGATGATTTGTCAAACGCAAAATACCACAAAATGACTTTTTCGCACAGAAATTGCCCATCGAAAGGATTTTCATGAAGAAACGACCTCATCCGCCGCGATAAAGTTCCTTGGACAAAATCAAAACGCTTTACGTTTCTGTGCCGGGAAAAAATATGCTAATTTTTAATTGTTTATTTCCAATTAGAATCAGTCTTTTTCCGCCAGCCTATCAAAGCCCTCCCCCAGCGCCTCATGCGCTTCGGTGATGAACATAAACGCCCGGTCATCCTCTTTCCGCACAATCTCCTTAAACCGCGCAACCTCCTGAGGCGGCAGGACGCACAGCAGCACGGGGCGTTCCTTGCCCGAATACGCCCCGCGCGCCGACAGCTGCGTAGCCCCTCTGTCCATGTCGTTCAGCACCTGATGCGAAATTTCCGCCCACTTGTCACTCATCACAAAGCACGCTTTGTTCTTCGACAAGCCCAGCATCACCATGTCAATCACTTTGCCGTTGATGAAAATACATACCAGCGCAAACAGCGCTTCGGTCGTGCCGATGCAGACGGCGGCAAAAATCACCACAACGCAGTCGATAATCATCAGAAACATACCGGTCGAAATAAAAGGCAGCTTTTGATGCACCATTTTCGCCAGCATATCCGTGCCGCCGGTCGTCGCGCCGCCACGGAGAATCAGTCCCAAGCCGACGCCCATCAGCGCACCGCCGAAAATCGCGCCAAGCATGGGGTCGCTCGTCAGCGGCTGCAGCTGCAGAATATCAATCGCCAGGGAAAACAGCACCGTCGCCACCAGCGAGCGGATAACGAACACATGCCCCATGCTGCGATAGCCCATGATAAACAGCGGGATATTCAGCACCAGCGCAGTTGTGCCGATGGGGAACTGGAAGAGGTAGTTCAAAATCATGCCGACGCCGGTCAAGCCGCCGGGCGCGATGTTGCAGGGCGTGAGAAACAGCGGATACGCCGCGCCGCCGATGATGCAGCCCAGCACAATCTGCGTCCACACGATGGCTTGCTCGTGCTGAAGAACCGTTTTCCAATTCCATTGCTTGTTCATGGTGATTTCTGCTCCTTTGTTGTTTGCGTACTCATACTAATTCGATTCTAAATCATGGCATTGAGCATAGCAGATTTTTCGTTCCGGCAAAGCTGAGTGAAGCAAGGCGTACTGGAGGTACGCACGAGCGGAACGAAGCAAAGCCGGGGCGGAAAAGATGCTGTGCGAATGACATGGTTTAGATGAGAATTCGTATCATATGCTGCCGATGCTCATGCCCAGTGCGCGGTCGATGCGTTTCATAGCCTGCGCCGTCACTGTGCCCAGATAGCGAGTCAGGCGTGTTTTCTCCAGCGTCCGAACCTGCTCGGTCAGGACGATGGAATCCTCCTTCAAGCCGCTTTCTTCCCGCGTCAGCAGCACATGCACGGGAAGCTGCGGCTTTTTTCTGCGCGTCGTGACCGCCACGACGATGACGGTCGGGGAATATCGGTTGCCGCGGTCATTCTGGATGATGACGACCGGGCGGATGCCCCCCTGCTCCGACCCAATCACCGGGTCAAGGTTCGCCTGGTATACGTCGCCACGTTTCATGATGTCACACTCCGTCCGGGATGTCAAGGCAAAAGCGGCATTTTTCTGCCGCCGCCTTTTGATTTTTTTCATAGAAGCCGGTATTCCGGCTGCTTTCAGCATATGATTTCCCGGATTTCGGTGTGTAATACGGTGATTAGGGGACTTTCGGAGTCATGTCCATGCGGTTCAGCGCGATTTGCCGCTGCTTGTAGTCCGGCAGACAGCTGGCCACCAGTGCCCAGAAGTGTGCCGAATGGTCAGCATAAATCAGGTGACACAGTTCGTGCACCACGACGTATTCAATCATGCTTTCGTCGGCACAGCAAAGGCGCGTGTTGAACGTCAGGCGCTGCGTCTGCTTGCGGCAGCTGCCCCAGCGGCTCGTCATGTCCCGCAGGGTAACGTGCGTGATGCTCACATGCAGGATACTCGCCCACTTTGCAATATCCCGCTCAATTTCGCGAATCAGCCGCTCATTGCGCAGTTGCGCAAACGCCGCGCCCGACGGCACATCTGCTCCCAGCGTCACCCACGCGCCCATCAGCCGATGCACCTCGCCCGACGCGAACGTCGGCGGATTTTTCACCGCACCGACATGCGCTTGCAGCCATTCCTGCTGATTTTCCAGAAAGCGGCGGATGTCCGCTTCCCGCGACCGCTTCGGCACAGACAGCATCGCATACGGGCAGTCCGGGCGGCTGCGCAGGATGAAGCGCCGGCAATTCTCCCGCTCGGTGATTTGCACCGCAATGCCGCGGATGGTCAGCGTCCTTGTTTTCATGCTTCTCTCATTTCCTTCATTTTTCCGTCTCGGACATTTTCTGCGCGCCCGTTCGACGATTCTGCTCGTCCCCAATCGCTATACTCAAAGGCGAAAGGAGACGATGCCGGTTGCGCGCAAGCGGGTTTTTGTTCCTCTTGGAGCAGGGATTGTGCGGCATTTGCCTGATGTCGGTGCTGTCCGCCGCGCTCGGTCTGCCGCGCGCAAGCCGTGGGCGAAGGCTGCTTTTCGCCATTCTCTACGCCGGATTCACCCTGCTGTCGCTCTTCGTTCCGCCGCTGCTGCAGGTGGTGATGGTTCTGCCGCTGACGGGGCTGCTCGCGCTCATCGGGCGATTTCCCGCGCGGCGGACGCTGCCCTTCTGCCTGACAATGCTGATGATGCAATGGGGCTGCGCTGGACTATCGGCGCTGCTGCCGCTGCCGGGTGCTGTCCAAACGGCGCTGACGTGCACGCTGCTGCTCCTGCTGCGCCGCCTGACGCGCTTAGAGCACGGCAAACGCCGCTTCGTGCGCGTCCGTATCCGCTGCGGCAACTGCGAATCCGCCGTGACTGCGCTCGTTGATTCCGGCAACCTGCTCTGCGACCCGCTCTCCGGCGACCCGGTGCTCATCCTGCCGCGAAATACCTTCCGCCGCCTGACGCACTTGCCGGAGGGCAGCACGCTGCTGCCCGGAATGCGCCTGCTCCGTGCTCGAACCGCATCGGGCATCACACTGATGATAGTTCTCCGTCCAGATGGCATTTTCCTGCTTTCAGGGCGGAAAGTGACGGCGCTTCGCGGGCTGATTGGCTGCGCGCTGTCCGGCGGCGGGGTGCATCAGCCGGTGATGCCGGAAAGCATGGTGTCCGCAATTCTATGCAAATAGGAGGAATTCAATATGTCCACCTTGTGTTCTGTCGTTTCCGCCGCGTCCGCGCAGCTTTCCGCCCTGCTGAGCAGCCTTGCGCCGCGCGAGATTTACTACATCGGCGGCCCTGAACCCCTGCCTGCCCCGCTGACACCGGCAGAGGAACAGGCGCTCCTTGCCCGGCTCGACACCGACGGCGCTGCCGTCCGCACGACGCTGATTGAACACAATCTCCGCCTCGTTGTCTTTATCGCCCGGAAGTTCGACAACACCGGCATCATGCTGGAGGATCTCATTTCCATCGGCACGATCGGCCTGATTAAAGCCGTCAACACCTTCGACCCGTCGAAGAAAATCAAGCTCGCCACCTACGCCAGCCGCTGCATCGAGAACGAAGTGCTGATGTTCCTGCGCCGCCACAGCCGCACGCGCATGGAAGTTTCGCTGGATGAGCCATTGAAAACCGACTGGGACGGCAACGAGCTGCTGCTTTCTGACGTTCTCGGCACTGACCCGGACATGGTTTCGCGCGGCATCGAGGAAAGCGCCGAGCGGCAGATGCTTTTCGCTGCCCTTTCGCACCTTTCCCCGCGTGAACAGCAAATTATGGATTTGCGCTTCGGTCTGCACGGTCATCCCGAAATGACGCAGAAGGAAGTGGCGGACATCCTCGGCATTTCGCAGAGCTACATCAGCCGCCTCGAAAAGCGGATTCTGCATCGGCTGCATGGGGAGCTGGTGAGAGAAGAAGGATATGCCTGATTTTAGCGTGCATCGCCGAAAAAACACTACTTTCGCCTAAGTGATTAGCCACCGCCGCAAATTGCCATACTGTGGATACTTCACATGCAAGGAGGACGCAGAACATGGCATGGGGCAAGGTCGATTTATGCGGGCTGGACACCAGCAAGCTGCCCGTTCTCACGCCGCAGCGGATGCAGGAGCTCTACCCGCTGGTACATAGCGGCGACAAGGCGGCGCGCGACGAGTTCATACAGGGGAATCTGCGGCTGGTGCTGTCCGTCATCCAGCGCTTTTCCGGGCGCGGCGAAAACGTTGATGACCTCTTTCAAGTCGGGTGCATCGGGCTGATGAAGGCGCTGGACAACTTCGATGTGTCGCAGAACGTCCGTTTTTCGACCTACGCCGTGCCGATGGTCATTGGCGAAATCCGCCGCTACCTGCGCGACAACAACGCCATCCGCGTCAGCCGCTCCATGCGCGACACGGCGTACAAAGCCCTTCGTGCGCGCGACCGCCTGCAAACGGAGCTTTCCCGCGAGCCCACCGTCGAGGAAATTGCCGCCGACATGCACATCGACCGCATGGACGTCGTGCTGGCGCTGGAAGCGATTCAAGACCCGGTAAGCCTGTTCGAGCCGGTTTGCAGCGACGGCAGCGACGCGCTGTGCATCGTTGATCAGGTGAAGGACGAACGCGTGCGGGACGAGGACTGGGTGCAGGACATTGCGATTTCGGACGCAATGGGACATCTGAACGAGCGGGAGAAGAAGATCCTGCGGATGCGCTTTTTCGAGGGGCGGACGCAGATGGAAGTCGCCGGGGAGATTGGGATTAGTCAGGCGCAGGTGTCGCGGTTGGAGAAGCACGCGCTGATGAATATGAGGAAGCATCTGGGGGAATGAGTGCAGTGGGAAAATTTACCGCGTGTTTGCACATTGCCGCGTCAAAGGGGCGCGACCAGACTGCCTGTCTTTTTCCCCCACAACAAAACCGGGGCGGAACATTCATCGTGTTCCGTCCCGGTTTTCGATTGTCCCGTTGTTATTGCTTCACATTATCAATAACTTCCAGCGTCACTTCGAGATCGATGTACTCGCCGTCGGGTATGTCGTCGCTGCCGGTCAGATCAGTGATGCCCGGCACGCGGTAGACCTTAATCTTCAGCACGTCGCCCGCCTTGCAGTCCGCAACCTGCGCCGCCAGCTCGGTGGTCGAGGTAATCACGTTGTCGTTCACATCCACAATGATGTCGCCAACCTGCATTCCTGCCTTTTCCGCCGGGCTGTTCTCTTCCACGTTCACAACGTAAACGCCCTTCGGAATCTGACCGTTCTGCAGTGCGCGGCTGTTGGCGAGGTTGCTCATGGTGATGCCCATGCGGGGCTTGCCGACAAGCGTGCTGTCGGTGTTGCTATCCGCCTTGTTGTCATCGCTGTTGTCCAGCGCTTCGGGCGCGGTGAAGGTGATTTCGCCGGAAAGCACCTTGTTAATCAGGGGCTTGGCGGAGTTAATCGGGATGCACATGCCAATGCCCTCAACGGTGCTGCCGGAGTAGTACGAGCCGGTGTACTTCAGCGTCGGGATGCCCATCAGTTCGCCATTCACATTGAACATGCCGCCGCCGGAGTTGCCGGAGTTAATCGCGGCGTCCACCTGAATCATGGCGTTGGTGATGGTAGACTTGCGGCCATACTTGTCATAGGATTCGGACTCAATCGCGCGGTTCAGGGCGCTGACGACGCCGACCGTCGTGGTCTTGGTGAAGCCCAGCGGGTTGCCGATGTTGATCGCCCAGTCGCCGACCTGCAGGGTGTCGCTGTCGCCCAGCGTGACCGCCGGCAGGTCAAGGCCCGTCGCGTACACAATGGCGATATCCAGCGATTCGTCATACGCAACGAGCGTCGCGGCGTACTCGTCGGTGTTGCCGCTGTCATCCGTCACGGTCACGCGCAGGCTGCTCGCGTCCTCCACAACGTGGTAATTCGTCAGCACGAAGCCCTGACCGATAACCACGCCAGAGCCGGTAGCCGCCAGCTCCTCGCGCTCCTCAATCTGCTGATCATTGTTGCGGCCGTTGCCATAGCCGAAGCCATAGCCAAAATAGAAGTTGTTGCCATAGCTGCCATAGCGCACGGTTTGATAGTTGCTCACGCCGACCACGCTGTTACGCACCTGCTGCACCGCCGCGGTGAACGGGCTGGTAACAACCGTCGTTGTCGAGTTCGCCGCCGTGACGGCTTCTGCCGCCGCCGACGTGTTCTGCGCCGCCATCGTCGCGCCCGCGCCAATCATCGCGCAGGTCAAGCCCAGTGCAATACAGCCCATCATTTTCCGGAATTTCATAACTGCTGTACCTCCTTCAGGTTCAAAAATCGAATTTCATGCCGCCGTTCGCATTTCCGGCGTCCAGTCAGTCTTTCCAACTGGCTATGCTTTTATTATATCCGCCTTTTTTGTCTTTGTCATGAACGATTTTTGAACATTCAGTGGAATTTCGTGAACTTTGCGTGATTGCAGGAGGCAGATGAAACGGGATGAAGTCTCCCCTGCTCCTTCCGCGCGTTTATCCACAGGTTACTCACACAATACATAATCCATCAAAAACTCCCCCGCCCACATCACATCGCCATCCAGCGTATTCTTCGCTTCTCCATCAAAGAAGAACCGCACCCGCCGTACCGGATACCGCTGCACCAGTGCGCCCGTCAGCTGATACGCCATCATGCGCTGATTCAGCCTGCTTGTGCGAATCGCATCCGCCATATGCGCCGAGAAATTCACCAGTACCGTATCGTCCGCAATCGCGACGCCTAACACATCATCTTCCGTCAGCCCCGCCGGGAAGCCCTCCGTCGCCAGCACAGCCGTCAGCAGTGTGCGCGGCGAGCAGGCCTCTGATGCCGGGAGATTCAGCCTTCCTTGGCGCAGCTTTGTGCCGTTCGAGAGATAGCAGACTGCTTCGTCAGCAAGCCGCCGAAATTCGCGCGCGTCATCATGCCGCCGGGCAGGACAATCGTACCGTGGATGGTGGAATACAGGCTGGTCAGTGCGGAATCACCGACGCGGTAGACAACCTGCTCCAGCGAGGGAATGTAGGACGTGAGCGTCATCGTCAGGGCAGCGAAGAAGCACACCGGGTCGATACCCGCGCTGGAAATTCTCTGAAGCGCATCGGGGACAAGGTTAATGGCGGCGGACTGGCGGAGAGCGTCGTGACTTCCGGCGCCATCAGGAGCATCGTGCGCAGGTCGGGCATATCCGGGACGTTCGCGGCATCATTCGCCCCGGCGGAGAGCGCATCCAGCAGACCATAAACCAGCTGCTGGGCGTTCTGACCATCGAAGGAAAGCTGCCTGACTTCACAGGTGATGCCGCTGCCGCTTTTCAGGGGAAAATACAGCACGGCTGCGCTGCTCAGCGGGGTCTGCGCCGCAATGCCGCCCGCGCCCGTGCGCTGCGCGACGAGCTGCTCCCAGCGGGTGACGAGGTTCTCCCCTTCCGCGGAGGAAAGCGCCCCCAGGGGCAGCAGATTCTGTACATCCATCGCGACCGGATTGCCCGCGACGAGGATATTGACGAACCGCACATCCGGCAGCGCGCAGAGCGTGGTGGCAATGGACAAACACACCATGTACAGCTCGTGGATGCCCATTTGCAGCGCAGCGGAGGACAGATCGACCGTGCAGACGTGTCCGGCAGTTGTGACGGCGCTCCCTTGCGCAAGCGACACATTGCCATATTCCTTCAGCGGCACGGCGCTCCCGTCGCCCTCCTCCTGCAAGAGCAGCTGCAGCACCGCTTCAGCGGGCATCTGGTCGTAGCGCAGCGCCGCCGTGCGCCAGAAGCAGAGCATCGTCTGCCCGTTTTTCGCGGGGAGGTAGAGGGCGACGTCCTGCTCATAATCCAAGCCGGTATCATCCGTCGGCGCGGCGTAGGGGGCAGATGGCGGCGGCAGCGTCTCGGCGGGCGCCAAGCTGCTTTCGCGGCTGCAAGAAGTAAGTGTCAGCAGCAGCGCCATCATCAGCGCCATCAAGCGAAACTTGCTTTTTTTCATGGCGTTCCCTCCACAATTGCGGTCAGCTGGCTCATGCTGATGCACCACAGTCCGCCCGTTTTCATCAGGTGGACGCTTCGCCCCGTAAACTTCTGCGATACGCCGTCCGCTAATCTCGTTCCGCTGACGGTGAAAACCGCCCGCGTGCCGGAGGCGCTGCCGCCGGAGAAGTCGAACGCGGTCAGCGCGGGATATTCCGTCCATTTGGATGCGAACGCTTCATATTCCATGCGCGCTTCGCCGGTGTCCGGGTCGCTTAGCGCAAGATAGCGGTAGAGGCGGCGGATATCGCGCTGCTGGATGCAGGTCAGGATCGTCCGCATCGTGCCGGAAGCGGTCAGCAGCAGCGATTCATCCCGCCGAAGCGGATTAGCGAGCGCGTCGTCCGCCGCGTTCAGCGTATAGTATTTTTGCCGCAGCCGCATGGAATCCGTCGTTTCGCCGCGCTGCTCCAAGAGAATGACGACCTGCTGGGCAGTCGTGTTTTCCGTCACCGTCGCGGCAATCGCCTGCATCGCCAGCCTCCGGCGGAGCGGTACTTCCTGCGCCCACGCCGTGTCCGACCGCCAGTTGCTCGGCTCGTCCGAATAGCCGTTCATCAGCTGATACGACAGGGTGACGAAGAGCATTTCGCCCTGCCGGGAGGTCGAAATCACGCGTGTACCCGCCGGGAACAATTCGCGCAGCGCGGGCGCATTCAGACTCGGCCCGTCCAGCAGCAGCCGCAGC
>ENA-OPVK01001739-OPVK01001739.1-human-gut-metagenome-genome-assembly--contig:-NODE-1739-length-12369-cov-2.406610_pt1 | contig 12369 bp, 9 predicted proteins | sample MGYA00241495_ERZ501982 | MGnify/ENA primary metagenome ERZ501982 (study PRJEB25962, sample SAMEA2042002) | human gut metagenome | biome: human gut; feature: human-associated habitat; material: faeces...
CTGGTATTGTCTGTGCAGCAGCTGCTTTGCGGATGCAGTGCCACAGAACTCGAAGACCGCTGTTTTCCAATGATGGCGGTTGTGGACGAAAAGGATGGACAGATTTCTTTTGGTTATGGATTTCCCAAGCTGAGCCAGAAGGATAATACAGATCTGGAAGAGGCGCGTGTGAATATCGCGCCTGTCACGGGAAAGACGATGGAAAGCTGTGTGCAGACCTATGATAGCGGGCTGGAAAAACTGGCAGACTGCAATCATATGAAAGTGCTTGTCTTCGGGGAAAATCTGATGGAGGATACCGGACGGTATGCGGATGTTCTTTCTTATCTGAAACAAACCGGACTTTTCCCAAGAAACATCTATGTATGTGTGGCGGAAGATCCATTGGCATTGTTTGAGACAGAAGAAGATCTGCCACAGGATCTGGGAAGTTATCTGGAACAGTATCTGCAGAATCAGGAATCAGCGGGATCAGGAAAACTGTTTAAGCTTGGCAGGCTGCTGGATGAGAAGGAAAACCATATCCTGCAGATTATGCTGCCATATCTGGAAACAGAAGACCATATCATCTTCTGGAAAACCATGTACCGCGTACCGGATGACAGGTTTTTGTATAAACAGGAAAAATAATGGAAATGCTCTTACTATCAGAGGAAAGAGAGTGTGGGAAAATGAAAAAGAAAAAAATCATGTTTATCATTTTATGTATGTTAACAGTTCTTGCTGCGGGAACTGCGCACGCAACAGAAAAGGAAAGGGTGGACCCACTGCAGCCGGCAATTGCAGAAAAAATACTGCGGTTTCATGTACTGGCAAACAGTGATGCCAAGGACGACCAGAATGTGAAACTAAAGGTCCGGGATGCGGTGGGGCATATGCTTGGGCAAAAACTAAAAAAGGTAACAGACCGGGCGCAAACCGAAAAAATTGTGCAGGACCATATGGACGAAATTATAGAAACAGCGGAAAAAACACTGCACAAAAACGGCTATACATATGGTGTCAGGGCAAGGCTTGCCAATGTGGATTTCCCTGTGAAAACGTATGGGGATTATACGTTTCCTGCAGGCAAATACCGTGCATTGCAGATAACGCTGGGAAAAGGAGAAGGACATAACTGGTGGTGTGTGCTGTATCCGAATATGTGTTTTCAGGGATCGGTATATGAAGTTGTGGATGAATCCTCCGAGGAGGCATTGCGTGAAGTTTTGACACAGGAAGAATATGCAGACGTGTTTGATTCTGGGAAAATGCAGATCCGGTGGAAATTCCTTGATTATTTCCGTTAAACTCGTTATGATAATGGGGCACGCCAATGTGCGTTAAGATATCAAGGAAAAGAAGGAAATGACTATGACAAAAGACGTATTATTGTCCATTAAGGGATTGCAGATCGGGGAAAATGAACAGAATGACACGATAGAAGTGATTTCTCCGGGAGATTATTATTTTCGGAATGGCAAGCATTTTTTTATGTATGAGGAAGTCATGGAAGGTCAGAAAGAATCTACCCGAAACATGATTAAGGTCAGGGACAATTATATGGAACTGACGAAAAAGGGTGCCGTCAACGTTCATATGATTTTTGAAAAAAATAAAAAGAATATTACATACTACAATACACCGTACGGCAGTCTGCTGGTGGGAATTGATGCCTACCGTGTGGATGTGCAGGAGAAAGAGGAAGAGATTACGGTTGAGGTGGAATATGCGCTGGAGATAAACAATGAGCATCTGGCGGACTGCCATATCCGGATTCTGGCAAATCCGAAACAGGACCCGGCATTCAAACTTGTCAGATAAACAGACGTAAGTAATGAATATGCACGAAAACAAACGAAAATGAACGAAAAAATTGTTAAATATTGTGAAAAAATGCTGAGTTGTGGTATAATGTAAAAAATGATAACAGAGGGGGAAATCATTATGAATACGGAACACAGGCAGCAGAAAATTTCTTTCTGGCATTCCATGAAAACGCAGTTTATTGCGGTAGTGATTCTTGTGGCGGCAGTGATTGTAATATTGTATACACTCATGATTATGCCTGGGGTAAAGAGCAATATCCGCAATATCTATTCCGACTATCTGCTGGATCTTTCCATTTCGTATGGACGGGAGATGGAAAGTGCCATGCAGGTAAATATTGATCTTTTAGATAATCCGGAAGCTGCACAGGACATTTTACAGCAGCTAGATATCGCAGGAGCCAAGACAGCTTATGCCTATCTGGTCGGATTTGACGGAACGATGCTGTATCATCCTACCGCTGAGAAAATCGGGCAGCCGGTAGAAAACGATGCTGTCAAAAAGATGCTCAAAGAGATACAGGGGGGAAGTATCCCAAAACCGGAGACTGTGCAGTATGTATTTCAGGGGGAGAAAAAATTTGCCGCATGTTATACCAGCAAAAAACAGTTTATCCTTGTAGTCACGGCGGATGATGCAGATCTTCTTGCACCGGCATTAATGCTGGAGCAAAGGGGAATCCTGATTTCCGGTGTGCTGCTGTTGCTAGGGGCTTTGGCAGCGTTTGTTTTTGCAACACGGATTACACGTCCTTTATCAAAGATTACAGATTCCGTGAACCGGATTGCACAGCTGGATCTGCGAAACGATCAGGTACTGGAACAATGTGCCGCACATCGTGGGGAAGTTGGAAGCATTGCAAATGCCGTGCTTCGGATGAAAGAGGCTCTGACGGAAATTGTACAGAAGATACGGCAGCAGGGGGAACAGTTGTTTGATGCGTCGGAAACGTTAAACAATAACGCGGCAAAGACAGCAGGAAACGTAAATAATGTGGAGACCGCAGTAAATGAGATCGCAACCAGTGCAACCAGTCAGGCACAGGAGACACAGGGGGCAACCGAGTCCATTATTTCCATGGGTACGATGATTGAGGATTCTACAAGCTAGGTAAAATCCATGAACGAGACGGCAGATGTGATGAATGAGTCCGGACAGATAGCCAAAAAGGCACTGGAAGAACTGGGAGAAATCAATGAGAGGGCAACCGAGTCCATTAATGTGATTTATGAACAGACCAATACAACGAATGATTCTGCCTTGAAGATCAAGGATGCAACATCGCTGATTGCTTCCATTGCAGATGAAACCAATCTGCTGTCACTCAATGCTTCCATTGAGGCTGCCAGGGCAGGAGAGGCAGGAAAAGGTTTTGCGGTGGTGGCAGCACAGATCCAGAAGCTGGCAGAACAGTCCAACGAATCTGCCAAGCGGATTGAGGATATTATCCGTGAACTGCTGAAAGATTCCGAAACTGCAGTACATACGATGGAAGATGTGAAGGAAATCATGCAGGAGCAGAACGAAAAAGTGAAAAAGACGGCAGAAGTTTTTGAACAAATGCATGAAGGTGTCAATTTGTCCATCCATGGAATGGTATCCATAGAAGAACAGACACAAAAGATTGAGGATGCAAGAAATAAGATCGTAGATACGGTACAGAGTCTGTCGGCAATCGCAGAGGAAAATGCGGCAAGCACACAGGAGACTTCGGCTTCCATGATGGAAATTGGTTCGGTTATCAATGATATCAGCCAGAATGCAGAGAACCTTAAAAATATTGCAGAGGTTCTGGAAAGGAATATGCAGCTGTTTCAGATGGAAGAATCATGATTTGTGGAACAACGGTATAGAATCTGCATGAAAAGAAAAGGCTTATCTTCCCGGTGGGGAAGATAAGCCTTTTCCTGTTTTTTCCTGTAAACACATTATTTCTTTTTGCTGCTGGAACCGGATTTGGATTCTTTCAGCCGGGCATTGGCTTCATTGTACTTTTCCTGAAGCTTTGCACGGAATCCTTTTTTCTTTTTGACCGGTTTTTCCAGCGGTCCACGGAGTCCGCGTACGCCTGTGATATAAAGACCACTGACGGTTGCCTTGACTTCTTTCTTGACCGGAATGTCATCGTAGATCTGCTCGTCTGCGATCAGTGTCATGACTCTTGGTCCGACTTTGGCTTTTACGATTGGAAGTTTGGCGCGCTGCATGAGTTTGTTTGCCTGTTCCATTACCTGGGAAGGAAGGCCGGCATCTTTCATTTTCATTCGTTTTTTGTCGATGATCAGCATCGTCACTGTCTGCGCAGCGGCTTTCATCTGCTCATCCTGTTCTTCTTTTTTCTTCTGTGCTTTCTTTCCGAGAAAGTACAGGACAATCATAGCGGCTACCAGAATAATGGCAATCACTAATAATACGATTCCTATTGGTTTCATCGTGGATTTCCTCCTCTATATACTAAAATTTATTGTAGCAAAGATTTCTGTAAAAATCAACGTTTACTGTTTGTATTTTCTATGGATTTATGGTATGTTTAATTAGTTGTAAAAGGAAAGAAAGAAGGATTTGGGACATTATGAAGAAAAGAGTGGTTATACTTTTTTTGTGCATGACGATGGTATTATCCATGGGGGCATGTGGTACAGGCAGTGATAAAAAGGCAAGTACCCAGCAGGGAACACAGGAGACGGCAAGTGAAGTGTTTGATGGACCGCACAGCGCACAGATGAAGCTGGATCTGTCAAAACTTGTGACGAAACTTGCAGATTATAAAGGGATTGATGTTACAATCTCCGGAAATTATGATGTGACAGATGATCAGGTGGAGCAGAATTTAATGTCGCTGCTTCCGTATTACGGAATTACCGGAGTTGAGGTAAAGGACCGTGATACCGTTCAAAAGGATGATTATGTCAAGGTGGATTATACCGGATATCTTGACGGGGATGCGTTTGATGGCGGTTCTGCGACAGACACAATGATTGATGTGGCGAACAACTGTGATGCCACACAGAAGACAAATTACATTGATGGATTCAGTGATGGACTTGTCGGCGCAAAAGTCGGGGATGAAGTAAGTTCGGATGTGACATTCCCGGAGAATTACCAGTCTTCGGATCTGGCGGGAAAGAAAACAACGTTTAAATTCAAAATCAAGGGAATTTATAAGCCGGTTACCATGGACACGCTGACCGATGACATGGTAGCAGATGCATTTACCGAGCAGAAGATCACCACGAAAAAGGATCTGGTTGCATATGTACGGCAGGTACTCGAAAAGCAGGCCGCAAATTCCAAGTCTCAGGCAAGTATCAGCGCAGTTGAAGATGATCTGCTGGATAAATGTAAAGTGACAATTCCGGATGAGTATCTGGATGCGCGTCTGCAGGAATATCAGCATGAATTTGAAGCAGACAACTGCAATGATACACAGACTCTGGAACAGTATGCCAAGAATAACAATACTACCGTGGATGATATGAAAAAACAGTGGAAAGAACTGATGATCAAGCAGATCAAAATTGAATTTATCTTTGGACGGATTGCGGAAAAAGAAAATATTACAATCAGTGATGATGATTTTAAGTCATTTGTAGATTATCTGGTAAGTTCAGGCAACAGCCAGATGGCAGATGAAAATGCGGTATATAAATATTATGGTGGTGGAAATAAAGAGGATGGAAAGAAAACACTTCGTCAGCTGTATGTGGTCAATCAGGCGATTTCGTATGTTGTGGAGAAAGCCAATATTACCGTAGAACCGGATACACAGACGACAGAGTCATCGGAAAACGAAAGGGTTCAATAAAAACAACTAAGGGATAGATTAGATTTTTAACGGAGGGACAGTATGGAATTAGTAAATGTCAGAGAGATTTTCAAAAATACGATCAGATATGAAAATCAGCAGGTAACGATCGGCGGATGGGTAAGAAGTAACCGTAATTCCAAAAATTTTGGATTCATTGTAGTGAATGACGGTACCTTTTTTGAGCCGATTCAGGTTGTATATGGAGATGGTCTGGAGAATTATGAGGAAGTCTGCAAGATTAATGTCGGAGCAGCAGTCATTGTAAAAGGACAGCTGGTGCCTACGCCGGAAGCAAAACAGCCGTTTGAGATCCAGGCAGCAGAGGTAACCGTGGAAGGTGCTTCCACACCGGATTATCCGCTGCAGAAGAAGCGTCACACGTTTGAATATCTGCGTACCATTTCACATCTGCGTCCGAGAACCAATACGTTTGAGGCGGTGTTCCGTGTACGTTCCCTGTGTGCATATGCGATTCACAAATTTTTCCAGGAGCGCGATTTCGTTTATGTGCATACTCCTCTCATCACAGGAAGTGACTGCGAGGGTGCCGGGGAAATGTTCCAGGTAACAACGCTTGATTTAAAAGATGTGCCGAAAAAACAGGATAAAACCGTGGATTATACTAAGGATTTCTTTGGAAAACCTACCAATCTTACCGTATCCGGTCAGTTAAACGGAGAAACCTATGCGATGGCATTTAAAAATATTTATACGTTTGGACCGACTTTCCGTGCGGAAAATTCAAACACAACCAGACATGCGGCTGAGTTCTGGATGATTGAGCCGGAGATCGCATTTGCAGATCTCGAAGATGATATGATGCTTGCGGAAAGCATGTTAAAGTATGTGATCAATTATGTGATTGAACATGCACCGGAAGAAATGGCATTTTTCAATAATTTTGTGGACAAAGGTCTGCTGGATCGTTTGGAGAACGTAGTAAACAATGATTTTGCACGGGTGACCTACACAGAAGCAATTAAGATATTGTCAAAACACAATGACAAGTTTGATTATAAGGTATCCTGGGGCTGTGATCTGCAGACCGAGCATGAGCGTTACCTGACCGAACAGATTTATAAGAGACCGGTATTTGTAACCGATTATCCGAAGGAAATCAAGGCATTTTACATGAAACTCAATGAAGACGGAAAGACAGTTGCAGCAGTAGACTGCCTTGTTCCGGGAATCGGAGAGATCATCGGCGGAAGCCAGAGAGAGGACGATTATGATAAACTTCTGGCACGTATTCAGGACATGGGGCTGAAAGAGGAAGATTACAAGTTTTATCTGGATCTGCGCAAATACGGATCAGCCAGACATGCCGGATTCGGTCTTGGATTTGAGCGCTGCGTGATGTATCTGACGGGTATGGCAAATATCCGCGATGTCATTCCGTTCCCTAGAACCGTAAATAACTGCGAACTGTAAAATGGAATAAAAGAGCCGTATTTCCCATAAACTCTAAGGAGGACAATTTCCGGAGAAGTATGTGTGGAGAATGGGCAGGAACAAATAAATAATAAAACAGGAAGAAACGTCGCAAAGTTTGCAGGCTGCTTTATAGGCACATGTCTGCTCTCCGCGGCGCTTTTTCTGTTATGGTGCGGGATTTCCTATTCCATGAGATTGTCGGTGGAACTGATCCGGGCGGGAATTACGGCATGGTATGCGCTTTCCGGTCTCATCGGTGGAAAAATCCTGCGCGCATGTAAATGTGGTGCCATACCTTTTTGCGCAGTTATGCTGGGAGGCTTTTTTTTCGGGATTCTGTATGTCTGTTCCTGCATACGGGAACAGCACTGGATTGCGCTGGAGGGAGAAAACCTGACGATTCTGATTTTGTGTACGGCAGCGGCACTGCTGGGAAGCGTGCGGTGGAAAAAGAAGTAAGGGCTGTGTGACTGTAAAAAAAGACTTTCCTTATGGTGACCACTGTGCTATAATAATACAGATAGACGGGAAATCCAAAAAAACAGACAAAGGAGAGATTCTCATGAAGCATGTAAAGACATTAAATACAAGAAAGTTACAGAACACAATCAAGACAGGTGGATGTGGCGAGTGCCAGACATCATGCCAGTCTGCATGTAAGACATCCTGTACAGTAGGAAACCAGACCTGCGAGAAGTGTAAGTAATCACGGAGTGATTACTTACACAGCCCGAACGCTAAGGTAAGAAAAATAAGGCATAATAAAGCCGCGTGCGTAGCGCGCGGTTTTATTATGTTTAGGAAAGAGAGGAAATATTATAGTGGTTCATCAGTTTAAGAACAATGGCTATGATATTGTATTAGACGTAAACTCCGGTGCCATTCATGTGGTGGATGATGTGACTTATGATGTGATCGCATTATTTGAAGATCACTCCAGGGAAGAGATCATTGCCCAGTTACAATCCCGGTATCCGGAACAGGAGATTGCAGAAGCAATCGAAGAAACAGAGCAGTTAAAGGAGCAGGGAGACCTGTTTACGGAAGATGCTTACGAACAGAAGATTTTTGATTTTAAGAAGCGCCCGACGGTAGTAAAGGCATTGTGTTTACATATTGCACATGACTGCAATCTGGCATGCCGCTATTGCTTTGCGGAAGAGGGCGAATATCATGGAAGAAGAGCCCTGATGTCTTATGAGACAGGAAAACAGGCACTTGATTTCCTGATTGCAAACTCCGGAAACCGGAAAAATCTTGAAGTGGATTTCTTCGGAGGAGAGCCACTCATGAATTTTGATGTGGTAAAACAGTTGGTTGCCTATGGACGGGAACAGGAAAAGCTGCATGACAAGCATTTCCGTTTTACGCTGACAACGAACGGGGTGTTGTTAAACGACGATATCATGGAATTTGCAAATAAGGAAATGGACAATGTCGTTTTAAGTATTGATGGAAGAAAAGAAGTGAATGACCGTATGCGTCCGTTCCGGAAGGGGGCGGGAAGCTATGACCTGATCGTTCCGAAGTTCCAGAAACTTGCAGAGAGCCGGAATCAGGAGCGTTATTATGTCCGCGGTACCTATACCCATTTCAACACCGATTTTTCCAAGGATGTACTGCATCTGGCCGATCTGGGATTCAAGCAGATTTCTGTTGAGCCGGTTGTCGCACAGCCGACCGATGAATATGCACTGCAGGAAGAGGATCTTCCGGTTCTCTTTGAAGAATATGATAAACTGGCAGCGGAGATGGTCCGCCGTAACAGAGAAGGAAATTCTTTCAACTTCTTCCATTTCATGATTGATCTGGAAGGTGGACCTTGTGTGTACAAGCGTCTGTCCGGATGTGGTTCCGGAACGGAATACCTTGCGGTCACACCGTGGGGAGATCTGTATCCGTGCCACCAGTTCGTCGGAAATGAAGATTTTCTGATGGGAAATGTCTGGGATGGCGTGAAAAACACGAATCTGCAGGACGAGTTTAAATGCTGCAATGTCTATGCAAAAGAAAAGTGCCGTAAATGCTTTGCCAGATTTTACTGTAGTGGGGGATGTGCTGCAAATTCGTACAATTTCCACGGAACCATCACAGATGCTTATGATCTGGGATGTGAACTCCAGAAGAAACGTATTGAATGCGCAATCATGATAAAAGCTGCGGAAGCGGAAAATTAAAGGAATAGGAAGGAAGCAAACATGAAAAAAAGCAAGGGCGTCGCTATAATCGCGATTATCCTGGCCTGTCTGATCGGACTGGGATATTACACGAGCACGATTATGTCTGCGACAAGCACAAGTCAGAAAAAAACTGACAACAAGACGGAAGCCGAAGGTATTAAACTTGGTCTTGATCTTTCCGGTGGTGTGTCCATTACTTACCGGATCAAGGATAAGAATCCATCCAAGAAAGATATCAATGATACGGTAGCAAAGCTTGAAGAGCGTGCCGAGAGTTACAGTACCGAGTATGCGGTATATCCGGTCGGCGATGACCGTATTACGGTAGAAATTCCTGGTGTCTATGATGCAAATGCCGTACTTGAGGATCTGGGAAGCCCGGGATCGCTGTATTTTATCGTACAGAAAGATTCGGACGGTAATGAAAACTACAGTTATGACAGTTCCACAGGGGAATACAAACTGAATTATGACATTCAGAATCTGGTTGACAATGGTTCTGTAATCATGGACGGTAATGATGTAAAGTCTGCCAATGCAGCGTATAACCAGTCTTCCTCTACCAGTACCAAGGAGCCGGTTGTTCAGCTGACATTAAAGAAAAAAGCAGCAGATGTGTTTGGAGAGGCAACCACAAAGGCAGCTTCTTCAGGAGAATCTATCGGTATTTACTATGATGATCATTTCATCAGTGTACCGAAAGTAGAGAGCGCAATCAAAGACGGAAGCTGTGTCATCAACGGTATGTCTGATTATGATGAAGCGGAACAGCTTGCAACATTTATCCGTGTAGGTGCGATCAACTTAAAGCTCGAAGAGATGGAATCTTCCGTAGCAGGGGCACAGCTGGGTGGAAAAGCACTTTCTTCCAGTGTCAAGGCAGCCATCATCGGTCTGATCCTTGTGATGCTTTTCATGATCTTAAATTACAGCTTATCTGGTGTGGTTGCATCCATTGGTCTTGCCATTTATACAACCGTAACGGTAGCTCTGATTTATCTGTTTGAAATTACGCTGACACTTCCGGGTATCGCGGGTGTTATCCTCGGTATCGGTATGGCGGTGGATGCGAACGTTATTATTATCTCACGTATCCGTGAAGAGATTGCAGCAGGAAAGTCCGTACTGACATCCATCAAAACAGGTTACAAAAAGGCCATGTCTGCCATCATTGACGGTAACGTGACCACCTTTATTGCGGCACTGGTGCTGATGTGGCTTGGTTCCGGAACCGTTAAGGGATTTGCATATACACTGATTATCTCCCTGATTGTTTCCATGTTCACTGCACTTGTCATTTCAAGACTGTTAAATCTGGCATTTTATGCGGTTGGATGCAGAAACGAGAAATTATACGGACGTGCAAAAGAACATAAGACCATCGATTTTATGAAGCATCGCTGGGTATGTTTTATCCTTTCCCTCGTTGTGATCGTAGCCGGATTTGTTGGAATGATCGGTTACGGAGCAGCTGGAAAGGGATCTTTGAATTTCAGTCTGGAATTTAAGGGTGGTACATCCATCTCCGCAGATTTTGGTAAGGATTATACCGTTGAACAGGTAGAGGACAAGATTGTACCGGAAGTCGCAAAGGTTATTAATGATAATGCGATCCAGGCAAGTACCGTATCCGGCAGCAATGTTGTGACAATCAAGACAAAGACACTGAGCTTGAGCGAACGTGAAGAAGTAAATCAGATGCTTGTGGACAAGTTTGGTGTGGATGAATCCACAATCGAGAGCCAGAGTATTGGTTCTACCATCAGTAATGAGATGCGTTCCAATGCGGTCAAGGCACTGATCGTTGCATGTATTTTCATGCTGTTTTATATCTGGTTCCGTTTCAAGGACATCCGTTTCGCCGGAAGTGCGATTATTGCACTGGTACACGATGTACTTGTTATGTTAACCGGTTATGCATTGATCCGTATTTCTGTAGGTAATACATTTATTGCCTGCGTACTTACGATTGTCGGATATTCCATCAATGATACCATCGTTATCTTTGACCGTATCCGTGAGAACATGCAGGGTATGAAGAAACAGACACCGGAAACACTGGCAGAGGTGGCAAACCGGTCTCTGACACAGACACTTTCCCGTTCACTGAATACCTCCATTACAACCATCATCATGGTATTGCTGCTGTTTATCCTCGGAGTATCTTCCATCCGTGAGTTTGCATTACCGCTTATGATTGGACTGATCAGTGGTACGTATTCTTCCATCTTTATTGCAGCTGCATTATGGTATGTCATGAAACTGCATCTTGGCAAAGACAAATTGTTAAAACCAGCAGTAGCAAAGACAAAAAAGAAATAAAAGCAGAGCTGGGTTTTACAGAAAGTGAAAAGATTATTCTATTTGTAGGACGTGTAAATCAGTTAAAAGGTATTCATTGGCTGATTGAAGCTTTCAAAAAAACACTGAGCAAATACCCGGAAGCCAGATTAATCATTATAGGAGACGGCAATATTTCTGATTATTTGGGGTTGTGTAATGGTATCTGGGGAAAAGTTATTTTTACAGGAAAATTGAGAAAAGATCAATTATACAGATTTTATCAAATAGCTGATATCGGTGTTTTGCCTTCCTGTCAGGAGCAATGCAGTTATGTAGGCATTGAAATGTTGATGCATGGTATTCCTTTAGTAGGAACTGATGCAATGGGGATAAGTGAAATGATAGAAGAAGGATATAAAATACCCTTAAAGATAGGCGGAGAAGAAATATCGCTTTGTACGGATAAATTAAGTGATTCAATATTGAGTGCCTTAGCCAATAAAGGCTTTTTTGGAAAGCGAGCCAGACACCGTTTTGAAAAATATTATTCATTGAATACAATGCGTTTAAAAGTAACGCAGCTATATAATAGCGAATGAGTTAATACTCAGTATATTGTTAAATTATTAATCATTAATTTTAAGTGCGATGAAAAAACTTCGTAAATTATCCCTTCAGCAACTTGATAAAGTTGAGTTGGGAAAAAGACAGGAAGGGCTGCTGTTGGGTGGTGGCACTCCGGGTTCATGTAGATGTGGTTCCTGCTCTAGTACAGGAACACCATCTTCAACTGCAAATCAAAATGCTAATGACTACAATGGTTATACCATTACTGGTCCCAATGAAGTCATGTGT
>ENA-OPVK01001752-OPVK01001752.1-human-gut-metagenome-genome-assembly--contig:-NODE-1752-length-12311-cov-2.829961_pt1 | contig 12311 bp, 9 predicted proteins | sample MGYA00241495_ERZ501982 | MGnify/ENA primary metagenome ERZ501982 (study PRJEB25962, sample SAMEA2042002) | human gut metagenome | biome: human gut; feature: human-associated habitat; material: faeces...
AGCAACAAACTCAATTTCCATCAGCATATTCCCACCAATAAAAATTGGACTGACCTAATCGGGAGACGCAAAATTTTGCGTCTCTACTTTTTGCCAACAGCGATATAAAACATATATACAAGCGGTATAAAACACATATCCGCATCATATAACCAGCACGCCATCCCATAACCCCTACACCTGTTGCATATTTATACAAAACCATTACGACGACCGCATAATTATACATCCACACATCCGAAATACCGGTGTCAAAACGTGCGGACAGCCATCCGGACGCAAATACGCTGTTTTTACGCATTTTATGCAACACCCTATCGCACAGTCATTTACACAAAATCAAGGTACAACAGTGCCTTTCCCTGTTTGCGGAAGAGCCTCTTTGACCATGCGTAAGAGCCCGTTCGGCATGACGGAAAAGGCTCTTTCATGGCACGAAACAGCCTTTTCAGCAGCGTGGAGCAATCTCTTCCGTCGTTCTTCCCCACCCTTACGCATAGGCGAAAAAAGCTGTACGGTGACACCGTAACACGCATTTCATGTGCGAACACACATATATCTCATATCAATATACACCTTTCGCACAATATCACAATGTTTCGTATGATATATGGCATGCTTTCTGCTGCAAAGCGGCAACAAGGCTGACAACACATACAGACATACAAACCACCCTGTCGTTTGTCTCATTCAAATTTTCAGAGGATATTTTTCAGAGACTTCATTTTTGCATAATTATGCAAAAACTGGCTCACTTTCAAACCCGAATCGTTCGTCAGACTTCCATTCTTATTTAGTACTTCTGTCAGCCGGATTGTATTCGGCTTTATCGAAGATGTGACGGGCTACACCGGGAAAAAGCGGAATACAAGATGACGGCAACAGTGCGGAAAAAGGATGAAGAGCTGACAATATACATCAAATGTACAATAAGCGTTCTAATGACCGAATCGTGTTAAAGCAGCCCCGGCAGTTGGCTGATGCTTGTTATACGCTCAAGGCGGTCGTGGGAAAACTCGTCCGCGTGCTCATATTTCCACGTCACGTGGAACGGCACGTACACCGCAGAGGCACCGATAGAAAGCATCGGCATGATGTCGCTCTTAAAAGAGTTGCCCACCATGAGCAGTCTGTGCGGCTCCACACGCAGCGTGCGGCACAACGACAGGCACGCCGCCTTGCTCTTGTCCGCCACAATCTCCACATGAGAGAAGTATTGCGAAAGTCCCGAACGCATCAGCTTGCCACGCTGGTCGTGCAGCTCGCCCTTTGTGAAGAGCAAGCCTGTAGCCGCGAAGGGCTTCGAGAGCGTCGCGCACTCCGGGAAGAGGGGTTGCGGGGAGGCGAAGCAGCGACTTGCCGAGGTCTATTATGCGAGCCACGTCGGCTGCGGATATGCGGTAGCCGCTGAGCTTCAGGGCGTTCTCCACGAGCGAGATGGTGAACGCCTTGCCCCCGTATCCGAGCAGAGGCATATTGGCTGACTCCACTGCAAAGAGTTCGTCAGACACCGTTGTGGCGTCGGCGTAAGGCTCAAGTATGCCGCAGTAGCGTCTCTCTGCGTCGGCGAAGTGTGACTGGCAGTCCCAGAGCGTGTCGTCGGCATCGAATGCTATGACGCTTATGTTGTCGAATTTTCCCATTGTAGAATGTCTTTCAGTGAAACGGTGCCTGCGCTTCCATACAACGGCAGGAAGCATGCCGTATCATCGGGCGCGCCTTTCAGTTGAATCCTCTCTCCGCCCAGTCGCCCCGGTCGAGGTTGCGGTATGAGATCGCTTCGGCGAGATGTTCCGGCATGACACGCTCGCTCGCGGCAAGGTCGGCAATGGTGCGCGCCACCTTCAGTATGCGGTTGTATGCCCGTGCCGACAGACTCAGACGCTCCATGGCGGTGCGCAGGAGTGCCACACCCTCGGTGTCGGGCTCGGCAAAGCTGTGTATCATGCGCTCGGACATCTGCGCGTTGCAGTGCACTCCCTTGTAGGGGCGGAACCGTTCCTCCTGTATGCGTCGCGCGGCGATGACCCGCTCGCGTATGGCAGAGCTCGGCTCGCCCTGCGCTGTCTTCGATATGTCCTTGAAAGGAACAGGCGTTATCTCCGTCTGTATGTCTATGCGATCGAGCAGCGGACCCGATATTTTGCTCATATACCGCTGTATCTGTCCTGGCGTACACACACAATGGTGCGTCGGGTCGCCGTAATATCCGCACGGACAGGGGTTCATCGAGGCGACGAACATGAACGAGCAAGGGAACTCCGTGGTGTATTTGGCGCGCGAGATGGTTATCTTATGGTCTTCCAAAGGCTGCCTGAGCACCTCGAGCGTGGACTTGTTGAACTCGGGAAGTTCGTCGGCGAAGAGCACGCCATTGTGCGCAAGGGATATCTCTCCGGGCTGTGGATTGACTCCGCCTCCCACAAGCGCCACCTCGGAGATGGTGTGGTGGGGAGCGCGGAACGGACGCTGCGAGATGAGCGAAGTGCCCCTGCCGAGCTTTCCCGCGACGCTGTGTATCTGCGTGGTCTCAAGACTCTCGCTGAGCGAAAGGGGCGGGAGGATGGACGGCAGACGCTTTGCCATCATGGACTTGCCGCTGCCCGGCGGACCTATCATTATCATGTTGTGTCCTCCTGCGGCTGCCACCTCGAGCGCGCGCTTCACGTTCTCCTGTCCACGGACGTCGGCGAAGTCGAGCTCAAACTTGTATTGCTGCTCGTAGAACTCGCGGCGCGTGTCGATGACAGTGGGCTCGGGACGTTCCTTTCCGGTGAGGAAGGCTATGACGTCGCGTATGTTCTCCATGCCGTATACCTCGAGATTGTTCACCACGGCTGCCTCGCGCACGTTCTGCTTGGGAACGATCAGTCCCTTGAACTTCTCGGCGCGGGCGCGTATGGCGATGGGAAGCACTCCCTTGGCAGGCTGGAGACTGCCGTCGAGACTCAGCTCGCCTACCATCATATAGCTGTCGAGCCCGTCGGAAACGATGCTTCCCGCCGCTGCCAGGATGGCTATGGCGAGAGGCAGGTCGAAACTGCTGCCTTCCTTGCGAAGGTCGGCAGGAGCCATGTTGACGGTGACGTCGGCACGCGGAAACTTGTATCCGTTATACTGAAGGGCGGACGCTATGCGGTCCCGTCCTTCGCGTACGGCAGCGTCACCGAGACCGGTGAAGTGATACATCACCCCACGGTTGAGATTCACCTCGATGGTAACAGTCGTGACATCAAGTCCGTTCACGGCTGCACAATATGTTTTTACGAGCATCAGTATATGGTTTATTGTGTCTTTCCGGGCGTCAGCTGCTTCTTCAGCTCTTCCATGTTGAGGTTGCGTGCCACCACACGTCCGTTCTTCACAACGATGTTGTCGGGTATGTAACTGAACGCGAGCGTTCTGAAAAGGCGGCTGTTCAGCATTTCTCCGTCGCACACCACGTCGCAGTCGAACATGTTGTTCGTCACGGTGCGGCGGCAGTCGTCTATGGACGCATCGGCACATATGCTAACCAGGGTGAAGTCCGCCTCTCCGTTCTTCTTCATGAGCGACAGTTGCCTAAGCACGTTTATACTCTCATAACTCCACGAAGCCCATGCGCAGACAACGGCTGTCGGAGTGGCGGAAAGGCTTGCGGCGGTGATTGTCTTGCCGTCGGTAGTCTTTGCGGAGAACGACGGAACCGCCATGCCTGTCTTCGAGCTGCCGCGCCCTTTTATCTGCCGCTGCAACTGACGGAGGTATCCGTATTTTGTCTGATGCTTCAGCATGAGGGTTATAAGACTGTCGGCAACGGCAAGGTCGGGACTCTGCGACTGGATGAAATAGCGTCTTACAAGATATGAGCCGACCATCGAAGCGGGGTGGTCGAGGATGAACTGCCGCGCGTATTTCCTTGCCTCGGGCGGGGATGCGGACGCCACCTGCTCCCGGAAAGAGTTCATCAGTTTGTTGTCGTCCGTCCCTTTCACTTCCATTTCCTTCAGATTGGACGCGCTTCCCCTTATTTCCACGGTCTTTCCAGGCTCCGCGAACACCGGCTGTTCGGTGAAGTTGGGGAATATTATCATAAGAGTCATCGGACGGCGGCACGGCACCTCGTAGCTGAAACGGCCCGCCTCGACTTTTATAGTGTCGAGTTTGCCGTTGTCGCCATCGGGCGTGTATACATAAAACTCACCCTGGTTGAGGTGGAGCAGACGACCGTCGATCTTGAAATGACTATCGTCGGTCGAGCACGACACCGTAACCAGGGTGAGCAGAAATAAATATATGAGTTTTCTCATTTACTTCAGTATGGACAGTTCCAGGTCGTTGTCAGCATACGCCTTCAACGAAGGATCTTTCTGAAGAGCCTCTTTCAGATAAGAGGATGTGGCGAACTTGTTTGCCTGACGTGCTGCGACGATGGCGTGCAGATAGGCAGTCATGCCGTTCTGTGCGGGCACCTTGTCGAGCGTTGCGGCTGCTGCGGCGTAGTTCTTGTTAAGAATCTGTGCGAGCGCGGCACTGTTTGTGTTCACGTCACCGAAGTCTTTCTCAGCCTGGGCATAGTTGCCTTTTGCTATGTTGAGCACACCGAGAGCATACGATACGTTCTCAGAACCGGCAGCCTTAGCTATGTATGTCTCCGCCTCAGCCACGTTTCCGTTGATGAGGTAGATAAGTCCGCGGTTGGCATAAGCCTCAGCCGCGTTGCTGTCTATGCGCAGAGCTTTCTCTATATAAGACGCTGCTGCATCCTTCTCACCCTTTGCCAGGCTCAGGGAAGCGAGGTTGTTGTAAGCCCGGTAGTCGCGGTCGTAAAGCTCGGCTGTCTTCTTGTATATCTCCTCTTTCTTTGCGTTGTCGTCCACAAGAGTAGCCGCGTAGAGCAGTTCGTCCGCACTCAGCTTCGTGGGATCTTCCGCATACTGCTGCTGTATCTGCTCGTCGCTGCGGCCTATTGTCTCATAATTGATGATCAGACGTGCGCGGCGGAGCTCCGGCAGGATACCGTCGGCGAGCTCGCGGAACACAGCCGACATGTTGCGAATCTGCTGTTCGCGCTCCTCCGGGTCTTTATACATTGACAGAACACGCAGAACGACTTCCTTGTCCTGAAGGTCTGAAGCCTGAACAAGCTTCTGGAAGCCTTCCCAGTCCTGTGCTGTGTAGTGCGCGTCGATACCTGTGCTCACGTTTGTTTTCTTGAGTTGCTCCTTCACGTAGCCCTCAGACACGTTCTGACGCTTGTAAGCCAGCTTGTCGTTGAACTTCACACCGCCCTCCGGTGAAGCGTATGCCTGCACCTCGACATTCTGTATGTTCAGTCCCTCACGGTCGTCGTTGATCTTCTTCAGCATTCTGACGAACTCAGTGACAGAGTTGTTCTTCAGCTCGCTCTTGCGCAGGTTAGCCTGATTGATAAGGAACTTGATGTTGGCTTCCTGCTTCTTTTCCCTTACGCGCTGGAACGAGTCGGGAGCTATGCAGCCACCGTCGGTGAGGATGGTTTTCCTGTACAGTTCCGAAGTAGAGATCACTCCGGTAGCCACTTTCACTGCCGGCACATCATACTTTTTATTTCCCTTGCGCGCGTCGAAAGTGAGATACAGCTCGCTCTGCTGCATTTCAGGCACATAGTCGAAGCTGGTCTTCATCGTATAACGGCCACCAAGACGGTATGAAATGGTCTGGTTGTTGCCCATGACCTTCTCTCCCTGGAACGTTGCACTCTCCCCTTTAGCAACCTGTCCGTTAGCGTAGCGCAGCTCGGGAGTAACAGTTACGGTTGCCTTTTTCTTCATATACTTTTCAGGAAACATTCCGCTTATGGTTGCCGGAACCTCTCCTGCCTGTGATTCAAGCGGATTCGGTGTCACTGTAAAGTTGTCGGCTGACAGTGGACCCATCTTTGAGCATGACGCGAAAACAAGAACGGAGCATGCCGAAAGGGTATAAACAAGTTTCTTCTGCATAGTTGTAGTTTTTAGAATAAGTGCCGCGAGCGGGACTCGAACCCGCACAGCCATTTCTGGCCAAGGGATTTTAAGTCCCTCGTGTCTACCAATTCCACCATTGCGGCATCGTCTTTGCAATATCAGCCGGTCCTCTTACGGACTGTCACGGCATACATACCTTATTGTCGTACGTACACCGTCACATGTGGCTTCAATACATATTGCGGATGCAAAGTTAAGGCATTAAATCATAACATCCAAAACAATTTACACTATTTAATACTTTGTTTCCATGCGAAAACTGTGATTGCACACCGCCGCAGAATAAGACGCCGCAGACAGCATGCCGACTATTATGCTTCCGGACTGCCGTCTGCGGTTCTCATCTTACCGTTACTCAAACAGAGACAACCGCATTACGCGTCTGTTTTTTCACCTTATTATATATATACACATGCTTTATCTATTATATACAAAGCCACATTATATTATATATAACACCGCATGCCGTCACGCCATGTCACCTCGCTCCCAGTTCGCTGAGCCGCTGGTCACACGTGCGTATCACCTCTTCGGTGCTCTGTATCACACTTTTCAGATAAGCCGAGTCAGGGTCTTTCACCTGCTGCGCCTTGTATTTTGCAAGCTGGTTTACGGCATTGTTGCGTCGCGTCTTCCACTCGGCAATCCTTGACGAGTCCTTTGACGACGATCCGGACGATGACGACACGCTCACTCCGGTGCCTATATTGTAGGTCGAGGCAGACCGTGTGGTCTTCGTCGTACTCTTCGTTCCCGTGACGGCATTCACCGCACCCTGCACAAATGCGGACAGTATTCCGCCCCAGAATGCCGCGTTCTGCTGACGCTTCAGTTCCTGCTGGCGTTTCAGCTCGGCAGCCTGCGCCGCCTGACGCTGTTGGTATACCTTCATAGCAGCCTCATAACGTGCGACATATTTTGGAATACTGTCGAGATTACTTGCCGTATATCGGAGATAATCTTCCGCGCTTTCAAGATATGTAGAATCTCCTCCATGTATGTAAGAATCCAATAAACTCGTTGTTGTATTAAATTGTTTTGTTGCAAGTTCTATGTCAAAGGAGTATTCTTTAATAAGAAAACTATAATCAGGTTTTTTCTCTATGATATATGAAATAGTGTTCATATTATCAATATTATCATTTGCTTTATTGTACAAAGACAATGCAGTGAAGAACTTCGCCCATGGTTTTTCCACACCTTCATGAGCATAGAAGTCAATCACTTTGTCATACTCACGCTTCTCATAATACTCTTCACCTTTATCGCGGAATCTTGGTTCAGAGTTCATTTCCGGAGTATAAGCCACATATTCACTCATTTCCGTTTTCTTAACTTCCCAATTATTTTCGAACTTATCAAAACGCACACTGTTGAAAACAGGAGGAACAGAATACTCGTCATGCCCGATCATGACACCGCCTTCTTTACGCAGACCAGCATCATAAGTAGAATATACACACCAGTTACATTCCTCACCATACTTCTTGACAAACGATTCCACATTGAAATAAGGAGCAAACATCCTCACAGTTAATGCCCCATACGGTATAATCTCTTTTCCAGACTGAGAAAGCAAGCCCTTTTTGCCATCGTCATCTGCTGATATATAATTTTCCGCAAACACATCATCAATTTCCACTCTTTCCGCCCCGATAAAGAAATATCCCGGAACATACACCCGTTTATCGGTCATGATGCTGTCGCGCAGCACCGTTCCGTCCAGGTCGTATATGCGGCTCGGCGTTCCCTTGGCATATATGACGGCAGGCTCGGCGTCATGATATACAGCCACAGAGTCGCCGGTACGCTCCATCTGATTGTCGTACACATAGTCCACCCCCTTGTCTATGGCGTCACAGAAGAGGAAACTTGAGTATTGCGTCGGCACTATGAACTTGCCCGACATGTCAGCAATGCCGTTCTTGTCATGTCCGTTGTTCACGATGAAAACATCCTTTCCGTCGCTCAGCCTGTCCTTTACGATGCTGTAGTATACGGCGGGCAGGATGACCTTTCCCTCCATGTCGGCGCGCCCCACAAGCTTGCTCTTCGACATGAGTAGCATATAGTACGTGCCGTCAGGGTCCTGTCTTATCTCCACACGTTTGAGTTTTAGCGACTTCTTCAGCTCTTTCATCTTGTCCTTGTGAGCCTTCTCAAGGTCCTTCAGAGTCTGAGCCGGTGCGGCGGCACACACCGCCAGCAGCAGTAAATGAACAAAAAATCTGGTCATATCTTATATGTCTGAAAAATTATCTGTTCCGAAACGACCGTCCGCCATCGCCTCACAGCCTGACCGTCACGCGCCAGACGATTGCGTGAACAGCCTGACTGCCGCGTTTGCAGATGCAGTGTCATGACGGCTGACAAGGATGCGGAGTGAAGAAAAGATAATAACATAATTGCCCGTCCGCACACATATACCGTATGCAAAGATAGGAAAACGCAGCCGTAACCGCAACAGGCACAGCTGCGGCAAGTGTCCGGAACGAGGCTTACCGTGTCCGGACGGTAAGAAATGATGCCTTAACGGCATGTTTTCATGGTAAGTTATAAGAAATAAAAACCGCCGTCAGTTGGTCACCGCTACCACTCCTGACGGACTGTACGTGGCGTGATAGCGCGTCAGCGGACTGCCTTTGTCGCCCTTGACGATGTTTCCGCCGGTGTTCATGTTGTACTCGCGGTGGCACGTGCCGCACGTAGCGATGCCCGTGGAAGCGACACTCAGCGGATGGCTTCTCACCGGAACCATATTCGGATTGAAGCAGTTGGGGCACTCGGCGTCGTAGGCATAGAACACCGGAGGGATGTCCAGATTGCCGTAACCGAACCATATGGCGTTGTTCATGCCAAGGAGCACCGACACGCGCTCATCCTCGGCGGTGAATATCACGTCGTCTGTCATGTTCTGGTTTGTGGTGAACCTGTAATGCCGCGCGCCTCCCTTTATCACCGTCGTCACCTTGCAGAAGATGCCCGTTCCGCCCACCGCGCTGCCCAGCGCAGCCGAATGGGCGTGTGTGGCGGTGTTGAATACGAATCGGCACGGATATGTGCTGTACTCCGACATGGTGTCACCGCACGACGCCGGCAAAAGCGCCATCATCACGGCACACACTGTTGACGTCACTCCCTTTCTCATTTCAGCAACTCCTTTTCGGCTTCCTCGGCACGGCTGAAGCCGAAACCGTCGTACACACTCTTCATAAGCTCCGCTATACGGTCATTGCACAGGTTGCCCATGCTGCCCTCGTGCGTATGGCATATGTTGCGGTCGGCACGGTAGGTGCCGTTCTCTATCTCCATGCCCACCTTGCGGTAAGCGTCGCGGAAAGGCATTCCTGCGGCGGCGAGGCGGTTCACCTCCTCAACGGAGAACATCGGGTCGTACATCGGATTGTCCAGAATGTTGCGGTTCACCTCCATCTTGCTGATGATGTACGCCGCCATCCGCAGACAGTCCTTCAACTCTCCGAAAGCCGGGAGGAACACCTCCTTTATTATCTGAAGGTCGCGGAAGTATCCCACTGGCAGGTTGTTCATGATGAGCGTTATCTGCTCCGGCAGAGCCTGAAGCTTGTTGCACTTCGCGCGTATCAGCTCAAACACGTCGGGGTTCTTCTTGTGCGGCATGATGCTGCTGCCCGTAGTGCATTCCTTTGGCAGCCTTATGAAGCCGAAGTTCTGGCAGTTGAAAAGGCATGCGTCGAACGCCATCTTGGCGAGGGTGCCTGCCACCGACGCCATGGCGAACGCCACGTTGCGCTCCGTCTTGCCGCGTCCCATCTGCGCGTATACCACGTTGTAGTCCATCGATGAGAATCCCAGCAGGCGCGTCGTCATCTCCCTGTCGAGCGGAAACGACGAGCCGTAGCCTGCGGCAGAGCCGAGAGGGTTGCGGTTTGCCATGCGGTAGGCAGCCTGAAGAAAGAGCATGTCGTCGGCGAGAGACTCCGCATAGGCACCGAACCACAGCCCGAACGAGCTGGGCATGGCTATCTGCAGATGGGTGTAACCCGGCATAAGGACGTCCTTAAACTGCCCGCTCTTCTCCTGAAGCTCGCCGAAGAGCGTCATCACCCCGTCGGCTATCTCGCGCAGCTCGTGGCGTATGAAGAGCTTCAAGTCTACGAGCACCTGGTCGTTGCGCGACCTTCCGCTGTGTATCTTCTTGCCCATGTCGCCCAGACGCCGCGTGAGCAGCAGCTCCACTTGTGAGTGCACGTCCTCCACCCCGTCCTCTATCACGAATCTGCCTTCCGTGCAGTCGCGGTAGATATTCCTTAGTTCGGCGAGCAGGGCGTCCAGTTCGTCCTTCTCCATGAGTCCTATCGACTGTAGCATCTTTATGTGCGCCATCGACCCGAGCACGTCGTAGCGTGCCAGATAAATGTCGAGTTCGCGGTCGCGTCCCACGGTGAAGCGTTCTATCTCGGCGTTCACCTCAAAGTTCTTTTCCCAAAGTTTTGTAGCCATCTGTCCTCTTTCTTTCTCCGGCATGCCCGCCGGTGGTGTTGTTATTCGTAGTTTATAGCCTGCAACACGTCGGCTATCTTCTCTATGCCCTGTTGCAGCGGTTTCTGCACCATGCCCTTTATGAAGGGGTTAAGCTCCGCCTTTATGGTTATCTTCATCTTGCACGACGTCTCCGTTACGGGCAGAATCTGTATCCAAAGGTTGAAAGGCACGGGGCTCGACTCCGTTCCGAACTTGATGCATTTGGGCTCCTCACGGTCCACTATGCGCAGCCTCACGTTTCCGGCTGGCGGCACGCTTACCGATATCGAGTCGTTGTCGAAGGTCAGATCCTTTATCTTGTCCTCCGGTATGCGGTTCTTCACTCTCTCTATGTTCTCGAGGTTGCTCAGCATGTCATACACCTTCTTCTGCGGGAAGAGTATCTGGCGTATGCTGCTTTCGAATGTTGTCATCGACATGATATGTGTGTTTTTATGTTCATTTGTTGCCTTGCAGGCGCGGAGCCGGTCACTTGCGCCACTCCGACGGGTTCTTGCGCCACTCCGCCAGCACCTCCACGTCGCTCTCGGCGATGTAGCCCGTAGCCACAGCCTCAGCCACCACGTGGTCGTAGTCGGTCAGAGTCTCCAGTCTCACCCCTGCTTCCGCGAACGCCTCTGCGGTGTATGAAGCCACCATGCCCACAACCTCATATCCTGCCTCGCGCAGCGCAGCCACAGCCTTCAGACTGCTTCCTCCGGTGGAGATGAGGTCCTCCACCACAACCACCTTCGAGCCTTTCTCCAGCTCGCCCTCTATGAGGTTGCCCATGCCGTGGTCCTTTGCCTTGCTGCGCACATAGACGAAGGGGAGGTTCAGCTCGTCAGCCACGAGCGCGCCCTGTGCTATCGCTCCCGTAGCCACACCTGCCACAGCCTCAGCCTCGGGGAAGTGTTCGAGGACGGCGTGCACCAGCTCGAGCTTCACGAAGTTGCGCAGTCCGGGATAAGACAGCGTCTTGCGGTTGTCGCAATAGAACGGTGATTTCCAGCCCGAAGCCCATGTGAAGGGGTCGTTCGGCTGCAACTTTATAGCCTTGACGTTAAGCAGTTTCGACGCGAAGTCTTTCTTCAAAGTGTCCATGATGTATGTTTTTTAATTATTGTCTTTATTGGATGCAAAGTTAAACTAATTAGACCGAAAGTCAAAATAAAACACCGCGACATTAAAAAATATTTACAAAACGGTTGCCGCCCCGCCTCTCCTTCTGTGAGCAGGAGACCGCCGCGCGACGCCGCCTACCCCGTTCCCTTCCCCCATAAAGCCGCCTCCGGAGCGCGTCCTCATGCCTCCCATGCTGCCAAAAAGCCCCTTCCGTCATGTAGGAGAGCCTTTGTCATGAGGCGGAAAAGCCTTTTCCGTGGTGCCGGAAAGCCTCTTTGGCAGAGCGGAAGAGCACGTTCCACACCTCCGCCGCTACCATATCGCATCACAACATATTGTATATCAATAAATTATACCATTTTCTCAAAACTGCGTTATTCGCGTTCCGACATGCATTCGGGCGCAAAACGGTGAGTATAAAAGACGTATGACGGTAAATTATTTTGACAAAACGGCATTATCATACTGTACCTCACGCATGACGGATATAAAACTTCATTATCATCGCAATATATTCGCACCAATGCCGTTTTTATTAAAAACTATGGTGGCGTCAGCCCTGTAGAGACGCAAAATCTTGCGTCTCCCGAGTAAAAAGCACGGCAACGACAGATGGATTTTTGCCTTTGTCTATAGCGCATACTTGCTTGTAGAGACGCAAAATCTTGCGTCTCCCGAGCAAAAGGCACGGCAACG
>ENA-OPVK01001754-OPVK01001754.1-human-gut-metagenome-genome-assembly--contig:-NODE-1754-length-12299-cov-2.709572_pt1 | contig 12299 bp, 6 predicted proteins | sample MGYA00241495_ERZ501982 | MGnify/ENA primary metagenome ERZ501982 (study PRJEB25962, sample SAMEA2042002) | human gut metagenome | biome: human gut; feature: human-associated habitat; material: faeces...
TGCCCGGCGAACAGAAACATAATATTTCGTTTATACCATTTTTCTTTTTCATTACATATAAATTTGCCTTGTGAGAGGGCGCTTATATCTGCCCCTCACAACCCATAAAAGCACTGCAGAATCTGCGACACTACGTTCGTTAAACTCCGGTATATTTCGATTTATTTTGCCAGCAGCATCATGATTTTATTGCTGCGCTCCACGAATTTTGTCATCTCATCTACAGATAACGGATGGTTGGAGAGCACAGCCAGATCGTATAACTGCTCGCAGAACATCGGAACGTTCTCGGAATCTTTGTGCTCGAAAATGTATTTTACAAGTTCGTTGTTAGCATTTAAAGTAAGTGTCTGGTCAGCAGCAAACATATTCATGTCCATGCCGCCCATACCGTTCATGGCATACATCTTCATCATATCCTGCATACGTCTTCCTTCTTCGGAAAGTGTGATGATAGAAGAGATGTTCTCATTTTTCAGCTTCTCCACTTTCACAGTGAGTTTATCGTTGTTCAGAGCTTTTTTGAATACTTCTGTCAAAGCATCTGTCTCAGCTTTCAGATCTTCTGCAGAAGTCTCATCCTTTAAGGATTCTGTCACATCCGCATCAATACGCATGAATTTGTATTTTTCATTGCGCTGCTCTAACTGTGTGATGAAAGAGGTATCAATGTTGTGATCTAAGATCACTGCCTGCATGTTCTGTTCTTTGAAGAGCTTAATGTACTGACCCTGCTGGACTTTATCGGTAACATAGTAGATAACTTTACGTTCATCCTTTTCGCTGTCAGCAGAAGTGTCGCTGCCATCAGCAGTATTATCAGATGCAGCAGCATCGCCAGTGTTTGTAATTGGATTACCATCTTTGTCTAATACCTCCGCATCGTCTTTCTTTTCTTCTTCCTTCACTAATAATTCAGGAAGAGTCAGATACTTGTCATCTAAGTTTTTGAACAGGATGTAGTCGTTCATCTTGTCACAGAACTTTGTATCCTTTAAGCAGCCAAATTTGATAAATGGGCTGATGTCATCCCAGTATTTCTCATAGCTTTCCTTTTCGGTCTTGCACATGCCGATGAGTTTGTCCGCAACTTTCTTGGTGATATATTCGGAGATCTTCTTTACAAATCCATCGTTCTGTAAAGCGGAACGGGATACGTTCAGTGGAAGATCCGGGCAGTCGATCACACCTTTTAATAACATTAAAAATTCAGGAATGACTTCTTTGATGTTATCTGCGATGAACACCTGATTGTTATATAACTTAATGGTTCCCTCAATAGAATCGTATTCTGTATTGATCTTCGGGAAGTATAAAATTCCTTTTAAGTTGAACGGATAGTCCATGTTCAGGTGGATCCAGAACAGAGGCTCTTTGTAGTCTAAGAATACTTTGCGGTAAAATTCCTTGTATTCTTCGTCTGTGCAGTCTTTTGGATTCTTTGCCCACAATGGGTTGGTATCGTTCAATGGAACCGGACGTTTTACAATTTTTAATTTTTCTTTTGCAGGGGAAACTTCAACGACTTCTTTTTCACCGTTTTCATTTTCTTTTTCCTCTGTTTTTGCTTCCTCGTGGATTTCTTCCACAACGGTATCAGTATCTAACTTATCTGCTGCATCGATGGTTTCATATTCTGTCTCAGCATTTGCCTTAGATAAGAAAATTGGGGTTGGCATGAAAGAGCAGTACTTCTCGATGACTTCTCTTGCACGGTATTCGTTTGCAAATTCGAGACAGTCTTCATTCAGGTATAAAGTGATCTCAGTACCGACACCTTCTTTTGTGCCGTCTGTCATATCGAATTCTGTGCCTCCGTCACATGCCCAGTGGACAGGTGTGGCATTTTTTTTATAAGATAAAGTATCGATCGTCACCTGATCCGCTACCATGAATGCAGAGTAGAAACCAAGTCCGAAATGACCGATGATCTGATCGTCGTTTGCCTTGTCTTTGTATTTTTCGATGAAATCAGTAGCACCGGAAAATGCAATCTGGTTGATATATTCCTCTACTTCATCAGCTGTCATACCAAGACCGTTATCAATGAATTTTAACGTTTTTTCGTCCGGGTTTACAATAACCTGAATCTGTGGTTTGTAATCAGCAGGTAATTCGTACTCGCCCATCATATCCAGTTTTTTTAATTTTGTGATGGCATCGCAGCCATTACTGATCAATTCACGATAGAAGATATCGTGATCGGAATATAACCATTTCTTGATGATCGGGAAAAGGTTATCACTGTTGATTGAAAGATTTCCATGTTTCTCAGCCATAATATAACACTCCTTTTTCTATCCATAAGTAAAACTAATTATTTTATACTCTGTTATAAAATGCACTTATCAAATATATGAATCATTGCATTTCAACTTATATCTAGGATTTTATAACCCTTGTCTGCAAAAGTCAATAGAAAATTAGCACTCTTTTTAAATGAGTGCTAACAATGAACGGGCGAAAGCAGAAAAATAAGGTGTTTACAGAATATATAAAAACTTTATAAACTTAATTGAAGTTCATGGTATAATAACCACAAGAGAACGGAGGATAACATGATAGTTTTAAAAGCGGATAAAGAATTGAATTTAACCTTTCAGAAACTGATCAAAATGATGGATGTGCCTGTGGAGTGGAACGGCATGTTTTTTGTGATTGGGGATTATCTGATTCTGCAGGGGAGCGTGCGGTCACTTTTTTTCAACTTTGATACGAAGCTTGTGGTGACGAATATTATTGAACTGAAAGCAGAGGAGCAGATGATCGCTGCCGTGGAGCAGCACCCAAATGTGCGGGATATTTTGAATATGGTGCTTTATGCGTTTGGAAAGTGGGGAAATATCAAGGGACTCCGTGTGGACAAAGATTATGTGCAGCTGAACCGGTTGTTTGCGCAGATCCTTGGGGAATTTCAGGTGGAATCGCAGTATGGACCGGAACATTTCCGCTTCTATAAAAATAAAATCCGTCTGACCTATGAGGACGTAATCGAGGCAGTGCTGTCAGATGAACCCGAGGAGGTTTTACTGCCGGAGGAAGAGGAGCTGCAGGGATTGTGGCATAAGCTGGTCTGGAAAAAGGCGGCGAGCAGTTTTTTGATGCGGGATACCACGCTTGCAGAGCGGAGACGGAACCGGATCGGAAATAACTTTTATCTGGCCGGATATCTGTGCCCGAAGTGTGGAAGCCAGCTTTACATGGCAGTTTACCCGGAAGGCAGGGAATTTCAGATTGAGACAGAAGAGGGGGCAGTCCGCATTGCCCGCGTTTACAGTTGTAAAAAGTGCTGTTGCATGTATACGCCAAGACCAAAGCGTCTGTTGGTGGATGGGGATGTATACAAAATGGACTTTGAGCGGGATGAGGCTGCCTATGAGGATTATCAGGAACTTTTGGGACGTACTGCCGGACGGAATGTGAATACAAAATACAATGAGTATGTGGACAAAAAAATGGCAATGGAGATGGAACGTGCAGACGCATCTTCGTTACAGGATGAGGAACAGGAAATTACAGAACTGATCGAGCATCTGCCGGAAGTGTCAGAGCAGGAAATGTTTCACACTCTGCGGAAAATGGAAGAAGGATTTTATTCGGACGAGGGTGTAAGACGTTTGGAGCAAGCAATCCGCGGCGAGGATGAGATGGAAACAGATGCGGATTGCGACGCAGATGATGAGAAGGAAGCAGATACGGAAAGAGCCGCGGAAGATGAGCCGGATACAGAATTGGAACGTAATGCAGAAGAATCAGGCAAAACGAAAAAAAATGTAGACAAATCGGATGGAAACTCTGAGAGAACATTTGGAAAGCCGGGAAGAGATTCGGAGAAACCGAGGGAAAACGCACCTGTAACTGCGGGAAAATCAAGTGGAATATCTCATGCAAATCTGGAAGAAGCAAAAGAAAATGCCACAACAACTGTGGAAAAACTAAGAGAAGATTCCTCTGCAATTACAGGAAAAGCAAGAAAAAAAACGCAGGAAAATAAGGGCGCAGTGTGGGAAAACAACCAAAACAGTAAGGAAAATCCACGGCAGAGCACAGAAAAGGTTATAGACAAAACACAGAAAAAAACGGTAGAGAAAACCAACGGTACGTCAGTAGAGGAAACGCAATCTGCAAAAGAAAAAACAGGGCGTGCAAGAAATGCAGAGCAGACATTTGAGAGGAGCCCGCAAAAGAAGACAGAATCGGTTGAAAATACAAAATCATCAGAAAATGCGTCAACAACAGGAAGGAAGAATCCATCCGGAAATATAACACCGGCAGACAGCAGAATTCCATCAAAATACGGCTCATCAGTAGACAGTGGAAACGCATCAAAGTATGCCGCATCAACAGGCAGTGCAGACACATCCACAAATGCTGAGAGAGACAGACAGGCCCGCCAGGAGGAATTGAAGCGTCTGACGCAGGTGCAGCGGCTTGTCAACCAGCCGGGAAGAAAAACAAGAGAGGAACTGGTTTCTCTGCTGGATGACATAAAAAAAGAAAACATCAGTCAGGATATTGTCAGACCGTACACGGAACAAGTGGAGAACAGGATTCGTGCTATGGATGAGAAAAAAATAAAGGAAATCTGCGGAGACGTCGGCAGGATGGATTTTGAGGATGCCAGTGAAGCTGCAAAGCAGTTAGAGAATGGCAATTTTCTTCCACAGTTGAAATTCGATGCATTAAAAGAACTGGAGCAGCGCATGTCCAAGATCAAAACGGATGAGTGCGGGCTTTTAGTCAGCAAATTGCTGAATGCATTTGACGAAGCCGGTGTGACAGAGTCGAAACGGTGTCATTTTTATCCGGCAAAAAGAGTGTGGCAGAAGCAGGCGGAACCGGAGGAGACAGCTGTCTTTGAGGGAGCAGTGGATAATTTTGCAAACGGAATCGGAAAGTTTGAGTATCCGGTGCTTCTGGTAGACAAATCAAAGGATGAGTCAGGAAAAGAAGGGGTTCTTCTGACACCAGAGAACCTTTACTACAGCGCATGGATGACTTCCTATTACATCCCGGTGATGGATATTGAGTCTATCCAGGCTGTTACAGGACTATTAAACCGGGGCATTTATGTGTATCAGAAGAATGGAAGTAAGACAAAACTTCCGCTGGCAGTGGAGCATGGAGAGATGGAAAAATTTGCAAAGGTGCTAGAAGATTTTGTGCGCTATCTGCAGGAAAAACCATTTTCCAGAAAAGAATCTTATCTTGCAAAGGAAAAACACGATACGATTTGCTGTTACCGTTGCGGTTACATCTATAAGGGCGTTGGTGTGTGTCCTCGCTGTGGTTATAAACAAAATGAATAGGACAACGTCTGGCTTCGTATACATAAAAAGAGAAGATATGCGGAGCAGAAAATGAAAGCATTCTTATTAAAATACCGTTCCAGCCTGCTGCTTTTTGCAGTGATGTTTTTATTCGGCTGGGGAAGCGCAGCCGTCGTGGCAAAGTGGCAGTCTGACAGGGAAACAGAGGAGACGATGCACATCGAGGCGGCAGTCGATAACTGGGGACTTGGCTTTGGCGAGTCTGGAAAGGAACTGCAGCCGACCGGAAATGCCACGGCGGATGAGCTAAAGCAGTATGATACCTATTATATAGGAAGTAAAGAGGAAAAGGTGATCTATCTCACATTTGACTGCGGCTATGAGAATGGCAATACAGAAGCAATTCTGGATGCACTCAAAAAACACAATGCACCGGGAACTTTTTTTGTCGTGGGACATTTTTTGGAGAGTGCGCCGGAATTGGTCAAACGGATGGTTACAGAGGGACACACGGTGGGAAATCACACCTATCATCATCCGGATATGTCGGCAATCTCGGACAAAGAGTCGTTTCAGAAAGAGCTCGATGCGGTCAGCAGTTTGTTTCAGGAAGTGACCGGACAGGAGATGACAAAGTATTACAGACCACCGCAGGGCAAATACAGTACAGAGAATCTTGCGATGGCAAAAGAATTGGGGTATAAGACCTTTTTCTGGAGCCTCGCCTATGTGGACTGGAATGCGGATGCACAGCCGACAGAGGAGGAGGCTTATGGAAAACTGATCGGACGCATCCATCCGGGCGCAATTGTATTGTTACATAATACATCATCCACCAATGGTAAAATTTTAGATGAGCTGCTCACAAGATGGGAGGACATGGGATATACCTTCCAGCCGCTGTCGCATTTATGGAGTGATGAGAAAACAAACTGACGAAAAATATCTGAAAATGCCTGGATTCGTTTGCTTTTGACAGAAAAAGTATTATAATAAAAATAGATTGTTACATTTCGAGAAGATGTCAGAAAAACCAGAGAGGAGATTTGATATGAAAACAAAGAAAAAACGGATTACGCAGGAAATCCAGAGCCGTATTCTTACCATTGTGATTGCGATTTTTATGGTGGTTGCGGTTGTGGTCGCAGTTATGGTTGGAAATGTCAGCTTAAGTGCACAGAAGAATGATCTGGAGATGCAGTCGAAGGCAGCATCTTACCAGCTTGAAATCTTTTTTCAGGAGTATATGACCATTGTGGAGCAGATGGCGCTTGACAAAGATGTGCGGACACTGCTTACTGAGACAAAAGCAGGAGATAAGATCACAGAGTCGGCAGACTATCAGACGGTATTTCACGAGATGGAGAAAATTGCAGCAGCAGACAGTGATAACATTCAGGCAGTCTGGCTTGGAGATATTGATGCTAATGTGGTGACACAGTCAGACGGGTTTACCAGTGACAGCAGTTTTGAAATTACAGAGCGTACCTGGTATCGTGCAGTGGAGACGAACAGTACGATCCTGACAAGTGCTTATGTGGATGCGAGTACCGGAAATCTGATCTTAAGTGCAGCAACTCCGGTTTATGATGAAAATGGCAAGAATATCATTGGTGTTGCAGGAGCGGATATCGCACTTGAGCATATTGATGAACTGCTTTCGGCTTATAAGATTGGAAACAATGGATTTGTTATTTTAGTAACATCGGATGGAACCATTATTTATCATCCTAATTCAGATAACCAGTTGAAAAATCTTTCCGAGCTGAATGTTTCGGATTCCGTGATGAAAGCAATTCAGAGTCAGAACGGAACATCTGTGAAGTATAAAGCAGATGGAAGCAGCAAGTATGGATATGTCGGAAGAATCGGAACGACCGATTATTATACGTTAAGCTGTATGCCTTCCAGCGAATATTTAGCAAGCCTGATCCAGTGTATCATTATTGTACTGCTGCTTGTAATTGTTGGAGTTGTCATTATCATTATGGCAATCAGACGTCTGGCAGGCAATATCACAAAACCGATCGTTGCATTAAATGAGGTGGCACAGGAACTGGCAGAGGGTAATCTGGATGTATCGCTCGACGTTTCTTCAGAGAACGAGATTGGAGAACTTGCAGATTCCATCCAGAAGACCGTAAACCGGTTAAAAGAATACATTAATTATATTGATGAGATTGCGTATGTCCTGAACCGTTTATCCGATGGAAAACTGAAATTTACATTAAAATACGATTATGCAGGTGATTTTGCAAAAGTAAAAGATGGAATGATGCATATCTCAGAATCATTACAGGGAATGATCGAGAATATCATCAACAGTTCCGCACAGGTTTCGGCTGGTGCAGATGATCTTTCGAGAGCAGCCCAGAATATTGCTGAGGGTGCAAGCACACAGGCAGCTTCTGTGGAAGAACTTGTCGCAACTTCAGTTTCTGTATCTGAGCAGGTAAAAGAGAATACAGACGATGCATTAAAATCAGCAGATGAAACGGCACGTGTCACAAAGATGATGCAGGACAGCAGAATGCAGATGGATCAGATGACAGATGCGATGAACAAGATCACAGAGACTTCCAATGAAGTTGTCAGCATCATTAAGACAATCGAAGACATAGCAGATCAGACGAATCTTTTGGCACTGAATGCTTCGATTGAGGCGGCAAGAGCCGGTGAAGCCGGTAAGGGATTTGCAGTGGTTGCTTCTGAGATTGGATCGCTTGCAGAAGGAAGTTCCAAGGCTGCAAATAATACGAAAGACCTCATTGGAGTATCCATTCAGGAGATTGAGCGTGGAACAGAACTTGCAACGAATGTGGTTGTCTCCATGCAGGAAGTATTGGATGCGATTGAAAATGGAAAGAGTGCAGAGAATAACCAGACGCAGAATCAAAACATTGAGCAGATCAAACTTGGTATCGAAGAAATCTCCAAGGCAGTGGAAGACAATTCTGCATCTGCAGAGGAGACTTCCGCAACATCAGAGGAGCTGGCTGCACAGGCTGCAACACTCGAAGCTCTTGTCAAGCATTTTGACCTCGAGGATGACGGCAGCAACGATGCAACAAGATAGAAAAATCCCACCGGCAGATATGATTTCCTTCGTGAGCGAAGCGAACAGGAACATCCTATCTGCCGGTGGGATTTTGCTGTCGCCCAATACCTTTTGGCGGGCTCATCAATCTTTTTGCATACGAAACCTAGACACTGCAAATGTGAATTGTTATAATAAGAGATACGGAAAAAAGAAGGTAGTGAAGAACACTGCCAAAATGCAGGATTCATAAAGATGGAGCAGGGCAGACATGAACAGGATAGCAATTGTGGAAGACGATCAGGGTTATCGTGACACACTTTTTACTTATATAAAACAATATGAACAGGAACGTGATACAGCATTTGAGGCGACACCTTTTGAGAAAGCGGATGATTTTCTGGCAGTTTATAACGGAGATTATGACATTATCCTGATGGACATTGAGATGCCGGGAACAAACGGCATGGATGCGGCAGAGCAGATCCGTAAAAGGGATGCCCAGGTAGTCATCATGTTCATTACGAACATGGCGCACTATGCAATCAAAGGATATGAAGTGGGCGCACTGGACTTTGTCTTAAAGCCGATCCAGTACCTGAATTTTGCCAATAAGATGGATCGTGCCATGCAGCTGGTGGAGAACCGCGGAAGCAAACCGGTGATGATCCAGACGGGAACCGGCGTCAAAAAGATTGATTCCAGAGACATTTTTTATGTGGAGATCCAGAATCATGTGTTGCGCTATCACACAAAACAGGGCAATTTTGAGGTGCGCGGAAGCTTGAAAAATGTGGAAGAGGAGCTTCCAAAGGGGCTGTTTGCAAAATGTAGCAACTGGTGTCTGGTAGGTCTGACACATGTTGCAGAGATTAAGGATGACACGGTGATCGTAGAAGGAGAGGAACTGCAGATCAGCCGCCGCAGTAAGAAAAACTTTATGACGGCACTCATCCGCAGTGTAGGGAGAAGTTAAGAATGGTTCGTGATTTTGGTATCATGATTTTTCAGGATTTTTTATTGCTGGTATGTGTGTATCTGTTTCTCATGCCATTGCATGTCATGGAAAAGAAAAAAATAAAAAACGGTCTGATACTTTGTGGGGCTTGGTGTGTCATGCTTGCAGCAAGACTGCTCATTCCGGCAATCGGGGAACATCTGATCGCAGAGTTTTTCATACGTTTTGTGATCACGATGATTGCTGTTGGACTGATCAGCAAAAAAATAAGTTGGGAAATGATTTATTGTACGGTCTGGCCGCTCATTGTATATCATTGTATCAATATTATCTGGAACAGTTTACATCGCGTTTCTGCCATTGAGCAGCAGCCGCGGGTGCTGCAATATCTCTTTTCTCTCCTGTTTTTTGCGGCAATGTATCTGCTTTTGTCCATCACACTGTTTCGCTGGCTTCCAAGAAATGGATTTTACCAGGCAGGACCAAGAAGAACACTCTCAGCAGCAGCAGTGCTTTTCTTATCCTTGTTCTCTTACTACAATTTTTATCAGAACCGTGGAGAATCCAATCTTGCAGTTCTGGTTCAGCTATACTGTGTGACCTTTTTGTATCTGCAGGCGGAACTTTTCAAAAAAAGTGAAGTAAAGCAGGAGTATGCGCTGATGGAGCGCATGTGGTACCAGCAGAAGAAGCAGTACGAGATCGCAAAAGACCAGATGCAGGTGATCGACCGCAAATGTCACGACCTGAAATATCAGGTGGCAGCAATGCGGCATATTGAAAACCCGGCAGAGCGGGAGAAAAATTTAAAAGAACTGGAGCAGTCTATCCGTATTTACGACTCTATCGTAAAAACAGGAAATGAGATTCTGGATACATTGCTCTCAGAGAAAAGTCTGATCTGTGAGGCAAGAGATATCACCATACACTGTGTGATCGATGGAAAGAAGCTGTTCTTCATGGATTCCATTGATATTTATGCGCTGTTTGGGAATGCCATAGATAATGCCATCGAATGTGTGGAAAAGTTTTCAGAGAAAGAGATGAGGTTTATCGATATCTGTGTTGCAGAAAAGCAGCATTTTTTATATATCCGTTTTTCGAATCCAATCGAGCGGGCACCGGAGTATGAGGATGATCTGCCAAAGACCACGAAGAAAAACAAGCAGTATCACGGGATCGGGTTAAAGAGTATCCGGCACATTGCAGAGAAATACGGGGGGGATATCTCAGTATCCACAGAGATGAACTGTTTCAATCTGGAAGTGCTGCTCCCGGTGAAGTAAAAGAACAACCGTCTGTCTGAATTATACATATAGTTTGGATAGACGGTTTCGTATTTACAAAGGAACACCACTTACGTCAGAAAAAGCACCGACTAAGTCAGGTTCGTTGAAAAATTAACGAATTTTATTTATTATTTATGTATTGAAATTGGAACAATATATAAAAATAGCCTGAAACGATACAAAGTGACAGGCACCATAAATAATAAAAAGGATGTGTTATATGCGACGAATTCAAAATCTGATGGAGCAGTGGCTTTTCATTGGACCTGACAACAGACAAGAGCAGGTGAACTTGCCACATACATGGAATGCAAAAGACGGACAGGACGGAGGAAATGATTACTACAGAGGAACCTGCCACTATGAGAAAACATTTGAAAAACCGGAATTTGATCCGGAGACAGAGGAAGTATATCTGGAGTTTCTCGGTGTAAATGCAAGCAGTGATGTGACAGTGAATGGAAAAGAACTTGCACATCATGATGGCGGATATTCCACATTCCGCATCAATATCACAGAGGTTTTAGAAGACCGGAATAAACTGGAAGTGACCGTGGACAACTCCGTCAATGGAAAAGTATATCCGCAGAAAGCCGATTTTACGTTCTATGGCGGAATTTACCGCGATGTCCGTTTCCTGATCGTGTCAAAAGAGCATTTTGACTTAGATTACCTCGGAAGTAACGGAATTAAGATCACACCGGAAGTAAAAGAGAACGAAGCGAATGTTCATATCGAAACATTTACCAATACAGAGGAAGCACAGGTAAATGTTCAGATCAAAGATCAGGACGGAAAAGTAGTTGCAGAAGGGAACGGATGTGACGTAAATCTTAATATCCAGAATCCAATCCGCTGGCATGGAAGAAAAAATCCATACCTTTATACGGCAGTTGCAACGCTGACCGTAAATGGGGAAGTGAAGGATGAGATCACGAACCGTTTTGGTATCCGTACTTTTTCGGTAGATCCAAAGAAGGGATTTTTCTTAAACGGAGAGCATTATCCACTTCACGGAGTTTCCAGACATCAGGATTTTAAAGCATTAGGAAATGCGATTTCAACAAAAAACCATGATGAAGATATGGATATGATCTGCGAACTTGGGGCAAATACGATTCGTCTCGCACACTATCAGCATGACCAGTATTTTTATGATCTCTGTGATGAGAGAGGTATGGTCGTATGGGCAGAGATTCCATACATTTCGGAACATATGCCGGGCGGAAGAGAGAACACCATCAGCCAGATGAGAGAGCTGATCGTTCAGAATTACAATCATCCGTCAATTGTAGTATGGGGTGTATCCAATGAGATTACCATCAGTACAAAGGACAAAAAAGATATGTTGGACAATCATCATGTGTTAAATGATCTTTGCCACAAGATGGACCCAACAAGACTGACAACGTTAGCATGTTATGCAATGTGCGGACCATTTAACCGTTCTGCACACATCACAGATCTGGTTGGATGGAATTTATATCTGGGATGGTATGTACCGGGATTTTTCTTAAATGATCTGTTCTTAAGATTTTTCCACCTTGTATTCCCGAACCGCCCGATCGGTTATTCCGAGTACGGCGCAGAAGGTATGCCGAACCTTCACAGCAGAAGACCGAGACGTGGAGATCATACCGAGGAATATCAGGCAAGATATCATGAGTATATGCTCAAATGTTTCGAGCGTCATCCATTTATGTGGAGCACTTATGTGTGGAATATGTTCGATTTCGCAGCGGACG
>ENA-OPVK01001762-OPVK01001762.1-human-gut-metagenome-genome-assembly--contig:-NODE-1762-length-12255-cov-5.189590_pt1 | contig 12255 bp, 9 predicted proteins | sample MGYA00241495_ERZ501982 | MGnify/ENA primary metagenome ERZ501982 (study PRJEB25962, sample SAMEA2042002) | human gut metagenome | biome: human gut; feature: human-associated habitat; material: faeces...
GGGAGACGGTTCTTCATGTAAATGCGCGGGACTACACCCGCGAAGAGGTGGAGGACTGGGCTTCGTGTGGGGATAGCGTGGAGCATATGAAAGACCTATTGGCTCGCAATGACTACGTAGCTGCACTGAACGAACGGGACGAGATCATCGGCTTCTCGTCGATGAATGCCGAAGGCTATCTGCACTCGCTGTTTGTGCACAAGGATTATCAGCAGGTCGGCGTCGGAAGTTTGCTGCTCTCGGCCGTAGAAAAGAGAGCCTGGGAATACGGAGTCTCGGAAATCACTTCGGAAGTGAGCCTGACGGCCCGTCCTTTCTTCGAGAAGAGAGGGTACGAGGTGTTAAAGGTCCAGAAATGCCGGGCGAATCGGTTGGAATTGACCAATTTTGTGATGCGAAAGTGTTTCAAAGACTGACACAATCTTCCCTTTCCACCCGTCCGCAAATATCCGACTTGCCGGCGTCGGTCGCAAGGCTGTACGGAGCGTCCCACGGGGACGGCCTTGCATCCGACACCGCCAAGTTTAGGGCTGGTCGCTATCGGGTGGAAAGGGATGGTGGAGCGGAGAGAATTACACAAAAATAGTAATTTACCTTAAAGAATCTACGGTAATTTCATTTTTATATCGCGGATTTTTTCATATCTTTATGGAAAATTTCATGCGATCAGTATGACACAACACATGAATCGGATAAAAGAAGTCCTTGAAGAGAAGGGAATTAAACAAACTTGGCTGGCCGAGAAACTCGGTAAAAGTTTCAGCATCGTAAACGCCTACGTTTGCAATCGCCGTCAGCCAAGTCTCGAACAACTTTTCGAGATAGCCCGTATCCTTCAAGTAGATCCTAAAGAACTTATTGATAGCAACAAGTAATCCATGTTCTATAAACTCATAAAAAAGAAATGCGATGAATGGTTGCGCTCGTCCGAGTGTACCATTCGTGAGTTGATTCAATATATTCACGCGCAAAACAAAATGCGCGATGCTCAGATTGAAGCAATTCAGATATATCTCTACCTTAAGATCGTATGCGGGAACAAACCTTTGTGGCAATTGTTCAGTGAAGGTATATTTAACAGCCTGGATTTGAATGCCATGGCACTGACCCTTGAAGAGCGTGGACTTTTCATTTCGAATAAGGGGGCTGCAGCCCTGCTGGAATATTCTTTATTGAAAGATAAGAACGGGGATCAGATCGCGCCAGAGCTGGAGAAGTTTCTGAAGAAACGGGGCGCGCAAATCGATTATGGAGCTGTTTTTCAAAAGATATTCTATGGTGTAACTTATACGGACTATCTTTTCAGTCTGCCGATGGGGGCCGGTAAAACGTATTTGATGGCGGCTTTCATTTATCTGGATTTGTATTTTGCACAAAATGAGCCCGAGAACCCGGCATTTGCCCATAATTTCATGGTATTGGCTCCTTCCGGATTGAAATCCTCCATTGTCCCGAGTTTGAAAAATATTCAGTCGTTCGATCCTACATGGGTAATTCCCGAACCGACGGCCTCGCAGCTGAAGCGGATGATCAAGTTTGAGATTCTGGATGAGCAGAAGTCCGCCCGCAAGAGCAATCTGGTGAGAAATCCCAATGCGCAGAAGATTAACAATCATCAACCGTTGGAGGATCTTATGGGATTGGTGGCCATCACCAATGCGGAGAAGGTCATATTGGACAGAGCCGGGAAGAGTGAAGATCTTGAATTATTCGACAAGGAAGAACAAGCAAGAATCCGAATGGCCAATGAATTGCGCAATATTATTGGCAAGATTCCTCATTTGGCCGTGTTTATTGACGAGGTACACCATGCGGCCGATGGTGAAATTAAATTACGCCAGGTCGTCGAGGAGTGGACCAAAGGACACTCTTTCTGCGGAGTGCTGGGCTTCTCCGGAACTCCGTATCTTGATAAGGCGGAGAGCGTGGCTCTTTCAGAAAACTTTGCCATAAAGAACACCGAACTGTCGAATGTCGTCTATTATTATCCGCTGATCGAAGGTTTAGGAAATTTCCTGAAGATTCCAGAAGTGAAATATGCGGACAACGATACCGAAACAATTGTCCGGAATGGGGTGCGGGAGTTTCTTGACAAGTATCGGGATACGGTCTATGAGAACGGGACTTGTGCCAAATTAGCAATTTACTGCGGACAGATCGAAACCCTGGAGGAGATGATCTACCCCCAGGTCGCCCGTATTTTATCCGAATATGGTCTGGATCCGGCCGAGGCCCTGTTAAAATATCATGGAGGCAATAAGACCTATCCACAGCCGGAAGGTGCAGAGACAGAATTCGCCTCTCTTGACATGGATTTTTCCCGGATTCGCATTGTCCTGCTTGTGCAGATTGGCAAGGAAGGTTGGGATTGCAAGAGTCTGACCGGGGTTATTTTGCCGCAAAAGGGTGTATGCCCGACCAATATGGTCCTGCAAACCAGTTGCAGGTGTTTGCGACAGGTTACGCGAAATGCCCGGGAGACCGCCCTGATTTGGCTTAACAAGTTCAATGCGGACACGCTTAACAAGCAGCTGAAACAACAGCAGAATATCTCGTTGCAGGAGTTTAACAACAGCAGCCACCCTAAAAACGTAGAGGTGGAGCGTTTCTCCAGAATGGAGCGTCTGCGGGTTCCGTCTGTCGATTTTTACCAATTGAAGGTTTCCTATCAGACTTTGATTACGGAGGAGCATCCCCATACGGCTGAAAAGCTTGCCAGCGAGTTACTTCTCCAGAAAGCCGATGTGACACTTATTCACCGTCAGGATCTCTCCGGAAAGGCGCTTGGCCATTATCTGGAGACTCAAAAGAACGGGGAGACGGTCTCGTTCCATCCGTGGTTGTATCTTATTGTAAAGGAGAGTTTCCATACGTTGACCCTGGAGGATCTGCGGCCCCATCTATCCGCGCTTGAACGTATCTTCCATCGCATAACAACCATCAACGAACGGGGCGAGACCTGCTACGATAATCAATATGATCATGAGGCGATTCGTTCATCCATTCGGAAAGCCTTTGTCTGCAAGCGCGGTTTTTCGGTGAAGGAGGAGATTGTTCCCCGTCAGGTGAGTCTGCTTCAAATCGAACGGTTGATCTCTCCGTTGGTTGTTGAGGATGACCACTCCTTCTTCCCGTCGCGGGAGGAGGTTCGCACGATTCTCGACTGGGACGAGAATGCGCGGGACAAATCTCTGACACCCGAGGAGCTGGCTGTCCTGGAAAGCATGAAGCAAAAGGGATACTCCATTCCCGAGCCCGCCGATCCTCATCCCGAACGGGCGCGGACCTACCACTATCTTCCGTATCGTTTTGACAGCGGACTGGAATACGAGTATTTCAGGAATTCGATCGTTCCGATTCTGCAGGAGAACCAATGGCCGCTGGAGATCTATTTCAACGGAGACGATACGCTGACGGACTTCAAGATCGACTGTTACAAACAAGTGGGTGGCAAGTGGCGATATATCGGCAAATATGTCCCCGACTTCTTGTTGCTTAGCCGCAAGGAGGACGGTACCATTGATCGCATCATCATCATTGAAACGAAAGGCGAGGGTTTTGCGGCCAAGTTCGCCGATCGCCGACACTTCATGGAGACGGAATTTATTCACAGGAACAACGAGTGTTTTGGTTATGAGCGCTTTCGGTTCCTCTACCTTGAAGAGGGACTCGGCAAGGAGGAGCGTGAAAAACGGACCATCCAGGCAATACAGGAATTTTTCAACAATTGATAAATAGAATACGGTTATGGCAATCAAATACATCCCTTATTTCCCGAACACGCTGGAAGGTCAGGCTGTTCTCGACAATTTTGTACGTACCAAACGGCTGCTTCGCTATCGCGACAACAATCAGGTCATCGAGCGCATCGAACGCGGTCTGCCGCTTTACGAGGCCCAGCTTCGAGAGCGCCGGAAAAACAATGCGGACGGCAATCTCATTATTCGCGGAGAGTGTCTGTCGGCCTGCGCCTATCTGAAGGACAAAGGAATCACCGTGGATCTGGTCTATATTGATCCGCCCTTTGCCAGCGGTGCCGATTATGCCAAGAAGGTCTATCTGCGACGCAACCCCAAGGTTGCCGAGGCCATTCGTCAGGCTGAAAGCGAACTGGATATCGAGGAACTGCGGTCGTTCGAGGAGAAGATGTACGGCGATATCTGGAACAAGGAGAACTATCTCAACTGGATGTACGAGAATCTGATGGCAATCAAATCCGTGATGAGCGATACGGCAAGCATTTATGTCCATCTGGATTGGCATATTGGCCATTATGTCAAGATTCTGCTGGATGAGATTTTTGGTGAGGATAATTTTAGGAATGAAATTATATGGAAACGGACTGGTGCTCACAATGATGCGGGTAGATACGGGGTCGTTCATGATAATATCTTCTGGTATACTTTAAGTAATGAATATTATTTTAGAGAATGTTATATTGAACTAACAGAAGAGCATAAAAACTCGCGATTTAGAAATATTGAAGCAGAGACAGGAAGAGCATTTTATCCGGGTCCTATTACAGCTCCAGGTCCTGGACCGGGTAGAATATTTCGAGGAAAATTACTCACTCCTCCATCAGGTAGGCATTGGAGTTATTCGCAAGCTAAGATAAATGAGTTAGAACAACAGAATCGGATATATTATTCATCTACAGGTGTCCCATATCTTAAGGAATATGAAGATGAATATATCGCTCAAGGGAGAAGAGTTCAAAGTATTTGGGACGATATATTACCATCAAAAACAGGGAAAGAGTTGGTCGATTATACCACCCAAAAGCCCGAAGCCCTTCTGGAACGTATTATCAAGGCCAGCAGCAACGAAGGAATGGTGGTGGCCGATTTCTTCGGGGGTAGCGGCGTGACGGCGGCGGTGACCAACCGCCTGGGACGCAAATTTATCCATGCTGACATAAACATCAACAGCATTCAGACTACGCGCGACCGGCTGGTTGCGGCCGATGCGGAATTCGATGTGCTGGAGATAAAGGATGGCGTGTCGTTGTATCGCAACCCCGTGCAGACCATGGAGCGGCTGAAAAAACTGATTCCCGGTTTGAGGAATGAGGATGCGCTGGATAAATTCTGGGAAGGCAGTATTGTCGATACCAAATACGGAATGACCCCGGTTTATCTCCCCAATCTGATGGATGGTGGTACCCGGGTATTGGACAAGCCGTTGATGAACCGGATCATCCGGGAAGCCATGCCCGATCTTCCGGACGGCACCAAACGGGTGATTGTCTATTATATCGACATCGACAATCGCGAGGAGATTGAACAGTTTATCAAGGAAGAGGGAAATCCGCTGATTGAGATTGAACTGCGGGATCTGAAACAGATTCTCGACGATATGGTTGTTGAGGATGCGGCCGAATGGACTCTGTCGGAGGTTTCTGACAACCTGTTCAATGGTTGGAAGGTGGAGATTACGCATTTCCAGAGTGACCGGGTTCTTCGCAAGATTGACGAGCTCAATCAAAAGAACCAGTTGCAGGTTCTGCAGCAGAATGCGAAGGGCAAGAATAAGACGTACGTCCCGATTCATGTCAGTGATGAAGGGCTGGAAACCATCGAATGGATAAGTCTGGATTGTTCGACGGCCGAAAAGACCGCTCCCTGGCACAGCGACAGTGAGATTAAGATCGACAAGCAGGGCTATGTGATCAGAAACGGAGTGAAGACTGCTGAATACTGGGATGGATGCATTCGATGTGACAACAAACCGTTGCGCATGATGATCCGCAATATTTGCGGAGATGAGACAATTTTCGTTATCTAAATGCATATGATATATGGAAGGAATTACAGATCATCCTAAGGTATTCATTTCGTATTCTTGGGATACAGAAGATGGGAATCAGGAACATAAAAAATGGGTTTATGATTTAGCTGTAAAGTTGAGATCCCATGGCGTTGATGCTATCTTAGATCAATTTGATTTAAGATTAGGGGATGATTTGCCTTTTTTTATGGAACAGGGGCTAACGACTTCTCATTTGGTAATCTGTATATGTAGTGAGAAATATACAGAAAAAGCCAATGCCGGCACAAAAGGAGTTGGATATGAAAAAAGAATTCTTGCAAATGAGTTGTTGTGTGATTCTGATAAAGAATTTATTATTCCTATAGTCCGAAATAACCAGTTAAAAAAGAAGCTCCCTACATTTTTAAGTGGAGCTTTGTATGTTGATTTTGATAATGAGGACTTCTATAATGCTTATGAAAAATTACTTGAACGAATCTATAATATTGACACTAATAAAAAACCTCCGTTAGGGACATGCCCTTTTGTTGGAGATCCTATTTCTGACGAGATAGCTGCAAGATTGAATATTGAAAAAATAAACTTCTGTAATTCCAAGGAAGATGGTAAGGCTTCTTTCGATTATAAAAAGAATAATGGACTTTTTATAATAGGATCTGCCGACTATAGTTTTACAACAGAGTGGAGCGAATGTGGCCCGGATTCGATTTATTGCTATAGTGATAAGCTAAAAAGAATTGGTTATAATCCTGAATATACTCAATTCCCGGCAAAGAATGAGTTAGGTAATTTTGATTATAGCTCAAGAGTAAGGAAACTTAGAGTCGGAGAAATTATTATATTAGAGAATGCCAATAACAGGTTTGCGGCAATAAAAATATTGAATGTTAGAAAGAACGACGCAGATATAAATCATTTACTTGAATTTGAGTATGAGATTTATGATGTGTTGTAAGAAAGAATAACCATGGGCAAGACAGTCACCACGTATCTAATTGACGGCGATCCAAAGGGTACGCAATATTCTTTCATCAGTAACAGGATTTGCCAGATGTTTGTGATCTCGCGCTCGAATCTGGCCTATCTGAATGAGCAGGAGAAGTTGCACAAGCCGGCGTTCTATATTCTGATCGGAGAAGATGAGGCGACGAAGCCGCAGGCCTATATCGGAGAGACCGAGAACTTTAAGGAACGGGTGAAAGATCACGACAGTAAAAAGGCATTCTGGCAGAAAGCGCTTGTCTTTGTCTCAAAGGACGAGGACATGACTAAGGCAGACGTGCAATATCTGGAATACCGTGCCATTGCCGAAGCCAGGCAGTCGAACTCGTTTGTATTGAATGAGAACAAACAGATTCCCAAAGCCCCCAACCTTCCCGAACATCAACGGGACGCAATGAATGAGTTTTTTGAGGATATCAAGTTCCTGGCATCATTTATTGGTTGCAGTATCTTTGAAATATCACGACCCAAGGAAGAGCATCTGTTTTTCACTAAAGGCCGTGGATGCAATGCAAAAGGATTCTATAATTCGTCCGGTTTTACGGTGCTTGCTGGAAGTGTGGTTGCCAATGATTGTGTGCCGTCGTTTAAGTGGCAGGAGAAACGAAGGGAGATGCTTAAAGAAAATGCGAGCTTGGAGAATGGCATCTGGGTATTGTCTTCAGATATGCGATTTTCGAGTCCCAGTACGGCCGCAGATTTTTGCATCGGGAGTGTCAACAACGGTTGGCTGGTTTGGAAAGACAAGGATGGAAATACCCTGGATTCCGTATACAGAAAACAGTTGGAATAGCGTTCTTGAATTGTGTGAAAATAATTTGTATCTTTGTCGAAAGCATTGGGATGCAAACGAGTGCATGATGACCGCATCGCGGGAGTGACCTTTGAGGAAAATGCTTCACGTAATGCGCTGATTGTAAACAAGGAATATGCTTGGGTCGGAAATCCGTTTTCCGCTCCAAAGCAGAAGGGAGAATCTTCAAAGATTCTCCCTTTTGTTTTGCATGCCGGGCATGCCGGGGCGATGGACTCGGCACCTGCGACCTCAAAGCGCCCCTTCCAGGGGCCGGGGGTGTCTGCAAAGTTTCGCGGAACCACTCGCGCGCAGCGCGAGTGCGCGTCCCGTTTTCCGCTCCAGAAGAGGGAAGAAGCCGAAAGGTTCTTCCCTCTTTTCGTATGCCGGCGCATGGGGGACTCGGCACCTGCGACCTTAAAACGCCCCTTCCATGGGCCGGGGGGGATGTATCCAAAAAGTGGAGGGGGGCTCTGGTACTCCGACTGCGCATCCTCCTGAGCGGAAGGGCGGATGGACAAAGCATTGAATCTTCGTCATCCGCCCCCCCTCATTTCGTTTTCCCTTTCTTGCCCTTTTCCTTGCCCCGTATTTCGGTTCCGTCGTCTCGTTGTGCGAGGCGCAGGGCCGGGGTCGGACCCTGCTTCGATTCTGCAGAGAACAGCTTTTTGTCTGGGGGTGCTTCGGAGTCTCTGCGGTCCTGGGTCCCGGGATTACTCCTCGTCCGAAAATTCGTGAACGAAGATGCCCGTTCCGTCGTAGGAATAGAAGTATTTGCCGATTTCGTCGCAGTAGGTGTTGAAGTCGCTGCCGTTGAGCCGTTCGACGTCGTACTCCTCCGAGAGTTTGATTTCAACCTGTTTGTTCTCCAGCTTTTTGAGCTTGTTGCCGTTGCAGAAGAACTGCTCCAATGCGATGCACGGCGTCAAATCGACCCGTCTCAGGGCGTTTTGGGTGAGATTCATGTACCAGCATTGCGATAGATTCGTGAGCGTGATGTCCTCAAGTTCGTTGTCCTGGAAGCTGAGCTCCTGGATTTTCCCGTTGTGACTCAGGTCCATGGACGTCAGGCGGTTGAAGTCGCAGCGCAGCATCTCGAGATTGGTCAGTGTCGAGACGTCGAGCTTGTCGAAATTGTTCGAGTCGATGCGCAGACTCTTGAGGCTGGTGCAGTTCGCCAGTCCGGTCAGTGCGGAGGAGTTCATGCCGCAGTTTTCGATGCTCAGGCCCTCGAGTCGGGTCAATCCGGTCAGGTCAAGCTCCTTGAATCCCGTATTCCCGATGTTGAGGAAGGAGAGTGTCGATGCGTATTTCGACAGCTCCATTCGGGGCAGGTTTCCGTTCGTATGCACGGCAAGAATCGAGAGGGGTGCTCCGTCGGGCAGAATCAGTTTGTCGTCCGAGAGCGAATTGTAGGAGCAGACCAGCTCTTCGAGAGCCGTGCATCCCGTCAGGTCGAGCGATTCGAGATTGTTGTTGTTGCAGCTCAGGCTGCGCAGTTTGTTCAACCCTGCGACCTTCAGTCCGTCGGGCTTGCAGGCCGAGTTGGCCATGATGTGGGCCTCCTCGAGATTCTTGAGCGGGGTAAGGTCGAACTCGGTGCAGCTGCTGAACATTATCCACAGATACTCGAGTTTGGTGAGCTGGAGAATCTCCTCCATGGAGGAGAGCGAGGTAATTTCGCTGCACTTGAGCCGCTTCAGAGAGGTGAAATACCGGATGCCATCGATGTTCGAGATACCCGTTTCGGAGTTGATGTCAAACTCGCCATCATAGGCGGCCGCATCGGTGATGGAGTAGAAACCGCTTCCGCCGGCGAGCTTCTCGTTGAGCCACTCTCTGAAGGCTGCGTCGGGAATGAACTCTTCGGTGAGCAGGTTGTCCGGCCCGAACTCCGAGAGGTCGACCTGCGCCTCGTCGCCGAAAGCGCCTCGTCCCGCCTCGTTCTCTCCGGCAACCTTGTAGATGCCGTTTTCACTGACCGTGCATTGCGGTTGTTCGGTCGTTTCGAACAGAGCACCGTCCTTGAACCATACGTAGCGCAGCGCATCGTCGAGCGGAGCGATGGAGAGCAGGGCCGTCTGCCGGTCATCCTGCACGGTTACGGTTATCTGCCCGGGCCTGGACGGCTTCATGGCAGGGTCGGAATCCGATTCGGAGCAGTTGACGCACAAAAGCATGGAGGTCAACGCAATTGTCGAGAGAAGTCTGTGTACCATAACTATGATGATTGTAGGGATTTGTTTTTCCAATGCTAATTAAGTCAAAACCCTCCGAAACCCAATCGCCCGGAGGAGTGAACTCCCGTTTTGGAAGGATGAACTCCGATATTTGCGGAGTGAATCCGAATATGAAGACGAAGATTTTGTCCGATTGGGAAATGATTTTTATCTTTACGTTGCAAACGCAGGAATGTTTATGCGGAGACTTGACGGGAAATCCCTCCTTGTCGGAACAGGAGTCGGCATACTCTTCGACATCATCCTTCAGCTGTTCTACAACCTGGTGCGTCACAACGAACTGCTGCCCTACGATTCGCCGGGAGCCTGCCTGTCGGACCTGCTGTACAACATGGTCCCGTGCCTGTTGATTCTGTTGTCGAACTACCTCGTGATTTTCACGTTGTGGAGCCGGTTCCGGAGGAAGCCGGCACTATGGCTGAAGATGACGGTCGACGCCGTGCTGTCGTTCCTGCTGCTCTTCATCATCAACAGGCTGTTTCTTGTCGTGGCGCGGATTTTCCAACCCGAGACGACGGTCGATGTGCCCGGGACGATACTCTACAACATCGTTATTTTCATGTGTGTCGAGGTTGCCTATCATGTGGCTGCGGCCTATGAGTTGCGCCACAGGCAGGATGTCGCCCGCCAGGAGCTGCTGGCCTACAAGTACAATCTGCTCAACGCCCAGGTCAATCCCCACTTCCTGTTCAATTCGCTCAACAACCTGCTCTACCTCATCCGCAGCAATCCCGACGGGGCGTGTGAATTCACCCGCAATTTGTCCCGTCTGTACCGCCATGTCCTCGAGGTGCGCGACAAATCGACGGTTCCGCTCTCCGAGGAGCTCGATTTCATGTGGCATTACGTGTCGATTCTTTCGATTCGCTACAACAACGCGCTGAATGTCGATTTCCAGGGGCGGGAGCATGTCGGCGGGCATCGGATTCTGCCGCTCGTGCTGCAGATGCTCATCGAGAACATCGCCAAGCACAACGAAATATCGCTCCGGAAGCCGATGACCGTTTCCGTCAGGGTCGAAGCGGAGCGAATCGTCGTCTCGAATCCGATACACCCCCGAAGCAACGTCGCTTCGAGTTCGTTCGGACTCGGCTACATCCGCGAATGCTACAGGCTCCAGGGCGGTACGATGACCTACGGAGGCGACGGAGCGTGTTTCCGGGTCGAACTCTCATACCTTGACCGATGAATATGATGAATTACATAATCATAGAAGATGAACTGTTCGGAGCCCGGATGCTTGCCGAGGCGATAGGCCGGCTCCGCCCCTCTTACAGGTTGCTGTGCATACTCGGCACGGTGCGTGAGAGCGTGGATTATTTTCGCCGGCATCCCGATGACGACTCTCTGGTTTTTATGGACGTGGAGCTCTCCGACGGCCAGTGTTTCGAAATCTTCAACCAGTGCCGCGTGGGCAATCCCATCATCTTCACCACCTCGCACGACGAATGGGCCATCCGGGCATTCCGCGTAAACAGCATCGATTATCTGCTCAAGCCCATTGAGGACGGGGATTTGCTGCGCGCCGTCGAAAAGCACGAATATCAGGTCGGCGTTGCGGAGGCGAATGTCCGGAGGTATGTCAGTCTGCTCGCGGCGGTCGGGGGCAGGCGGACCAGTCAGAACCGGCTGCTGGTCAGCTGCGGAAACCGTTATGTGGCGGTCGAGGTGGAGGAGATGGCGCTCTTTGATGCGGACGACAAGTATGTTACGCTCCACACATTCTCCGGGCAGGAGTATCTGGTGGATTACAAACTCAAGGAGTTGGTCGAGCTGTTGCCGCCGGAGCTTTTCCACCGGGTTTCCCGGAGCTGCATCGTCAATCGGAACGTCATCCGGGTGGTCCGCAAGTTCGACCAGGGGAGGCTGAAGATAAGGTTCAGGAGCCCCTGTCAGGAGCGTGAGGAGCTTGTCAGCGCCTCGCAGCGCGACTCCTTCCTGGAGTGGTTCGGACGATAGTTCCCGCTCCGCTTCAAAAGCGACAAACCCCTGCCGACCTGTGCGGCAGGGGTTTGTCGTGATGTCGAGCCGGGGGCTTCCGGCCTTGTGCCTGTCGGGACGGGGCCGGACCCCTTCCGCTACTTCCGCTTGCCGGCGGGACGGGCGCTCCGTTTGTCGGCGAGCAGGCGCCATACCCCGGCGCTGAGCGCCGCACCGACCAGCGGCGCCACGATGAAGAGCCACAGCTGCGAGAGCGCCGTGCCCCCCTCGAAGAGGGCCGGGCCAATCGAGCGGGCCGGATTGACCGACGTCCCCGTAATCGGGATGCAGACGATGTGTACCAGCACCAGCGTCAGACCGATGGCCAGACCCGCCAGGTTGCCGGCGCCCTGCTTGGCGTCGGTGGCCCCCAGCACCACCAGCACGAAGATGAAGGTGAAGACCGTCTCGGCGATGAAGGCCTGGAGCATCATGCCGTCGGCAAAGCTGTTGGCGCCCGTTGCGGTGGGG
>ENA-OPVK01001763-OPVK01001763.1-human-gut-metagenome-genome-assembly--contig:-NODE-1763-length-12254-cov-1.532339_pt1 | contig 12254 bp, 7 predicted proteins | sample MGYA00241495_ERZ501982 | MGnify/ENA primary metagenome ERZ501982 (study PRJEB25962, sample SAMEA2042002) | human gut metagenome | biome: human gut; feature: human-associated habitat; material: faeces...
CTATCTGCTTCCCGGGAAGAACCTGCTGGTCATCGATGCCGGCACAGCAATCACCTACGAGTTTATTGATGCCGAAGGAAGATATTGGGGAGGAAACATATCTCCGGGCATATATGTCCGGTTCAAAACATTAAACGCCTGTTGCGACAAACTGCCCCTCATCGACCGCAGGGGAGATTTGCCGGAATTCGGATACAACACAGAAACGGCAATCCGGGCAGGAGTCATCAAAGGCATGGAATTTGAGATAGCCGGATATATCCGCCTGATGCAAGAGAAATATCCCGACCTTTTGGTTTTTTTAACTGGCGGAGATAAATTTTCTTTTGATACAAACTTAAAAAGTATCATCTTTGCAGACAGATTTTTAGTATTGAAAGGTTTAAACAGAATTTTGAATTATAATGTCAAGTAAGAAAGCACTCATTGGCGCACTGTTCATTGCCGTTTCAGCAGCTGTTTCGGCACAGTCGAGCGTCAATTCCCCTTATACCCGCTACGGGCTCGGAGAAACATTCGACCAAGTTTTTGCCAACAATGCTGCAATGGGAGGTGTAGGCTATGCCTTGCGTTCCGACCTGCACATCAATCCAATGAATCCGGCTTCCTATACGGCCGTGGATTCTCTTTCATTCATGTTCGACACAGGCATGACTTTAAAAAGTTCAAACTTTCAAGAAGGAAACTACAAATCGAACGCAAAGAACGCAAGTTTTGACTATATTGCCATGCAGTTCCGCCTGCACCCGCGTCTGGGCATGGCCATCGGCTACACTCCCTTTTCTACTGTCGGATACAACTTCGACAGAAGCAAAAACATAGAAAACAGCGAGGTGACCATCAGCAACAACTTCTATGGCGACGGAGGAATGCAGCAAATCTTCGCAGGATTGGGATTCAAGATTCTGGACAATCTTTCAGTAGGAGCAAACATTGCCTACCTCTACGGAAAACTGAACTACCAGACAACGGCCACCTTAAGCAATGGAGGCGACCAGACAATTATCTATAACCAAATGTCGGTGAGCAGCTACAACGCCAGCTTCGGACTGCAATACACACAGCCGCTCAACAAAAACAATTCGCTTACACTGGGACTTGCGTATACATTGGGACACGTGTTGAATATGCACGACACGCACGGCGAACAAGCAACCGACGGTTCAAGCTATTCAGCTCTGCAAACCCAGAGCACCGAAGATTCTTACGGCATACCGCATTCCTTCGGAGTGGGCCTTGCATGGAAGTACCGGAAGAACCTGACCGTGGAAGCAGACTATACGCTGCAGAAATGGGAAGACGTGAAATACAACAACCGCACGGACATGTATCAGAACCGTTCGAAAATCGCTGTAGGAGCCGAACTGCTGCCCAAAGAATACGGAAGGAACTACTTCTCAAGAATCAGATACCGGATCGGGGCATACTACTCAACTCCTTATCTGAAAACCCCGTCATACAATCCGAACGCCGCATGGGTGAACGGACCGAAGGAATACGGGATCAGCGCTGGATTTGGTTTCCCTCTAAACCTGAACATGGCCAACAACGTATTGAGCATCACCGGACAATATGTCCGCGTAGCTCCTTCAGTCAGCGGATTGCTTTCGGAGAACCGGTTCGAACTGAAAATCGGACTGACTTTCAACGAACGGTGGTTCATGAAATGGAAGGTTAATTGACATGAGAATGAATTATTGGCACATTTTTATCTGTTCCATCCTGCTTTTCACCGTATCTCCGGCTAAAGGGAAAATTGCGGAGCTACAAGAACAAGACGGTCCGGAAATCAAACACAACATCGAACTTTACTCCAGGCTGATTAAGGCCGGTGAGTTTGAAAACGCATACGAACCATGGCTTTATGTATTCACTCACAGTCCATTGGCCACACCGGACGTATGCACAGACGGCACAAAAATCCTGCATGCCCTGATAGCTGCGGAACAAGACTCGGCCGAACACCAAAAGCTGTTCGAACAACTGACAGCCATCTACGACCGGCAGGCAGAACTGCTCGATTCATTGAACGTTATCAGCAAAAAGCCAGTGACCTTACAGGAAATCAGAGGAAGAAAAGCACATGAATATGTTGTGTTTGCCGGCGACCAGATGGACACTGACACTGTATATCAAATGCTGCAAGATGCCGTTCCCGTAACAGATGAAGCATCGGAATGCTACATGCTGCAAGATCTGATAAACATATCTCTAAAGAAACTGCAAGCGGACAATACGCATAAAAAACAATTCGTACTGGACTTTCTGACGGTTTCCGGACGGCTGGCACAAATAAAGGACAAGACTCAGGACGAGAAAGGCAGACAATTTTTAAAAATCGTAGAGAATGACGTGAATTCATGCTTCATCAACAGCGGCATGGCCGGATGCGAAAATATGCAGAAAGCATTCAAGCCGGAAATTGAAGCAAACAGACACAATCTGGTATACCTCAAACAAATCATTTCGATAATGGAAAGGCTCAAATGTACGGATGACGAAGCTTACTTCGCTGCTTCGGAAGCTGCATACTCAATTGAGCCTACCGCCGAAACGGCACTGGGATGCGCCTACATGTTCTACAAACAGGACAGTATCGGAAAAAGCCAGCATTTCTTCGACCAGGCTATCGAACTCGAAAAAGACACGCTGACAAAGGCAAAAAACAGTTATGAAGCCGCAGTCATGCTCTACAGCAAGAAACACTTCAGCAAAGCAAGGGAATATGCACAAAAAGCACTTTCATTCGACCCCAAATGCGGAAAAGCATATATGCTGATAGCGCAGATGTATGCTTCAAGCCCAAACTGGAGCGATGAAGCCACACTGAACAAATGCACCTACTACGCGGCCATCGACAAGCTGCAGCAGGCAAAGGCCGCCGACCCCAGGCTGACGGACGAAGTGCAGAGGCTGATTGTCACTTATGCCACAAAGGTTCCGAAAGAAGAAGATCTGTTCTTTCTGGGACTGAAAAAAGGAAACGCTGTCACCATAGGCGGATGGATCAAAGAAAAAACAACCATTAAATAGATCGTGTATGGCCGATACCAAACAGACCGACAAAAAATACATATCCAGGATATTCATAACAGTTGCCGTGTGGACAACTGTTATGTTTGTTTTTCTCCCGTCGTGCGGAAAAAAGGAACAGGCAACTGCTGCCGCCGTAAAAGAAAGCGATTCGCTTCCCGACATGCGCACGCTCGGGGTAACGACGCTGGTATCAGACTCCGGAATGATACGCTATAAAATCATCACCGACGAATGGCTGGTATACAGCCACAGGAATCCGCCTTTCTGGGCCTTTGAAAAAGGAGTGTATCTGGAAAAATTCGACACGCTCTTCCATGTCGACGCAAGCATCAAAGCCGACACCGCCTATTATTATGAACAGAAAAAACTGTGGGAACTCAGAAGCAATGTACACATACAGAGCCAGCGGGGGGACAAATTCGACACGGAACTGATGTTCTGGGATCAGAACAAGGAAAAAATCTATTCCGACAGATTCATCCGCATCGAGCAAGTGGACAAGGTGCTTACCGGATACGGATTTGAATCGAACCAGCAGATGACAGAATATCAGATATATAACAATACAGGTATCTTTACAGTGGAAGATACGGCTTCGGCAGACTCAACGGCCCGCTCTGGAGGAAAACAACAATAAAAAAACGACATGGCAACAATCGCTCAACTGATCATTTCCGTGATGCTCGCGGCATTCTTTTCCAGCATGGAAATAGCTTTCGCCTCGACCGACAAGCTGCGCTTTGAAATGGGTAAAAAAGACAACCTCACCACACGCATACTGACCGTCTTTTACAACCATCCCAAAGATTTCATATCAACGATGATGACCGGATACATCGCTTCGCTGGCAGTCTTCAGCATACTGACCGCAAACTTCATGCACGGTCTGCTGGACGCAAAAGTCAACGTATCTCCGGCCTTTACACTGATACTGGAAATTATCGCAGCATCCGCAGTGCTTCTGGCACTTGGAGAATTTATGCCCAAGACACTGGCCAAAGCCAATTCACGCTTCATGCTCAAAGCTTTCTGTATCCCGGCGTACATCTGCTATATCATACTCTATCCTTTCAGCAAAACGGTCACTTTTCTTTCCGTAAGCCTGCTAAGACTCTCAGGAACCAAAATCAACAGGAAAGATCAGGAACGCGCATTCACGAAAGGCGACCTGAACTACTTCATACAAACCAGCATCGAAGAGGCAGGAGGAAATGAAGAAAACATTGACGACGAAATAAAAATTTTCCGCAACGCGCTCGATTTTTCAAACATCAAAATCCGCGACTGCATGATTCCGCGAACCGAAATCATCGCGGCTGAGTTCAATACCCAACTTGAAGAACTGAAAAATACATTTATCGAAAACGGAATAAGCAAAATCATCGTTTACAAAGACAATATCGACAACATCGTAGGATACATCCACTCTTCTGAAATGTTCCGCAACACGGAAGACTGGCAGAAGAACATCCGCTCCATTCCCATCGTACCGGAAACAATGGGAGCCAACAAGCTGATGATCCTTTTCAAGCAGCAGAAACGTTCGCTGGCTATAGTAGTCGACGAGTTCGGAGGAACTTCGGGCATCGTGGCAATGGAAGATCTGGTGGAAGAGATACTGGGCGACATAGAAGACGAACATGACACAAATTCAACGGTAGCAAAAAACATAGGAGAAAACGAATACATATTTTCCGGAAGACTGGACATTGAAAAAGCCAACAAAGAGTTCGGACTGGACTTGCCTGAAAACGACGAATACCAGACAATCGGAGGACTGATTCTGCACGAATACCAGAGCATTCCCAAAGTCAACGAAATTATCCGGATTGACAAATTTCAGTTCAAAATCATAAAAGTTACTTCCACAAAAATCGAACTGGTGAAGCTGAAAGTGGAGAAATAAGCATTTTTTTTTAAAGAAAATAGCTACTGAACAGCATTTTTTGTATCTTCGTGCGCAAATTGCTGAAATAACAATAAACAAAAAAATAACAAACTTAAATGGCAACTTTACAAACTATCAGAAGCAAGGGACCTTTGGTGGTCATTGTAATCGGACTTGCCCTGTTTGCGTTCATCGCTGGTGACGCATGGAAAGTCCTGCAGCCGCATCAAGGCAAACAAGATGTAGGTGAAGTAAACGGAGAAAAACTGAGCACTCTGGACTACCAGAAAATGGTGGACGAACTCAGTGAAGTCATCAAACTGACCAATGGACTGAATTCACTGTCCGAAGAGCAGCTGAACAACGTAAAAGACCAGGTATGGCAGAATTACGTCAACAATCAGCTGATTGCAGAACAGGCAGAAAAGTTGGGACTGACAGTCACCGACGCTGAAATCCAGGCCATCATCGACCAAGGCACTCACCCTCTGCTGATGCAGACTCCGTTCCGCAATCCGCAGACAGGAATGTTCGACAAGGACATGCTTCAGAAATTTCTGGTAGACTATGCGAATTTGGGAACCAGTCAAATGCCTGCTCAATATACTGAATACTATCAGAAAATGGGTGCTTTCTGGATGTTCATAGAAAAAACACTCAGACAGAGCACGCTGGCAGAAAAATACCAGAACCTGATCACCAAATCGCTGATTTCAAATCCTGTAGCAGCCGAAGATGCGTTTAAAGCACGCACCGAACAAAGCGACCTGCTGCTTGCCGGCATACCTTATTCTTCAATCAACGATTCAACGGTTGAAGTCAGCGACGATGAAATCAAAAAGCTGTACAATGAAAAGAAGGAACAGTTCAAACAACTGGCTGAAACACGCGACATACATTATATAGACGTGAAAGTTGTGCCTTCTGACGCTGACCGTGCGGCTGTTAAACAAGAAGTGACAGAATACAGCAACCAGCTCGACAAGACCAACTCGGATTATGCTACATTCATCCGCTCTACAGGTTCTTCTGTAGCTTATTCAGATGTGCCTGTCAACAAGTCTGTACTTCCTTCTGACATTGCCGCACGCCTGGATTCGACAGGATTGAATGAGGTATACGGCCCCTACTACTATCAGTCGGACGACTCATACAACGCATTCAAGGTTCTGGCAAAAGTATCAGCACCCGACTCAATCCAATTCCGTCAGATTCAAGTGTACGCCGACACCGAAGACAAGACAAAAACGCTTGCCGACAGTATCTACAATGCACTCAAAGGCGGAGCTGACTTCGAAAAAGTAGCCAAAATCTACGGACAGACCGGCGAAGCAACCTGGGTAAATGCAAGAAGCTGGGAAGGCGCGGAAATGGACGCTGACAATACCAAATTTATCAACACGCTGATCAACCAACCGAAAAACGAACTGGCTAATCTGACCGTCGGACAAACTCATCTGATACTTCAGGTTATGGACAAGAAGAGCATGCAGACCAAATATAAAGTGGCTGTCATCAAATGCCCGGTTGAGTTCAGCAAAGAAACCTACAATTCTGCATACAACAAATTCAGCCAGTTTGTAGCTCAAAACACAACGCTTGAAGACTTGCAGAAAAATGCAGAAGAAAACGGATACACGCTTCTTCCGCGCAAAGATCTGTCGAGCGCAGAGCATTACGTGGGCGGCGTAAAATCGACAGGCGATGTAATGAGATGGATTTTCTCGGCAAAACCGAATGAAGTTTCTCCGCTGTATGAATGTGGCGAAAACGACCACATGATGGTGGTAGCTCTCGACAAAGTACATAAGACAGGATACCGCGACATCAATTCAGTTGCCGCTACGCTGAAGAATGAGATCATTCGTGACAAGAAAGCTGAAAAGATTCTCGCAAACATGCAGGGAGTCAATTCACTGGATAAGGTGAAAGCCATGGAAGGTGCTGTCAGCGACTCTATAAAACATGTCACATTCTCCGCATCGGCCTACATCTCTGTAGCACACGCCAGTGAACCGGTTATCGGCGCAGCCGCTTCAAAAACAGAAGTAGGAAAGGTAAGCACACCGATAAAGGGAAATGCCGGAGTTTACATGATTCAAGTTTATGCGAAAGACAAGGGCACAGAAAAATTCGATGCCAAGCAAGAAGAATCTTCTTTGGCCAGCATGTTATCTCGCCCTGTTGCAAATCAGATATTCGGCGATTTGTATCAGAAAGCTAATGTAACAGACCAACGGTATCTGTTCTTCTAAACTGACAGCCGATATAAAAAACGGGAACCTCTCAAATGAAGTTCCCGTTTTTTATTTTCATATATCAGGTCAATGCCCTGCAAGAATGTAAGCCTGGTAATGCGTCGCTTCATCCACTCCGGTCAACGACAAATAACCGCTTAGTATTTTTCCGTCCGCCACCACAAGCGGATACCTGTCCTTATGGTCCCGATGCGCGTTTACGGCTTCTCCGTCTGCCGAAAAGTATTCGATTCTGAACCATCCTTCCGACCGGGGATGCAAAAGCCTTGCACGCACCTGATGAGAAACAATGCCCATATTCATGCGCAAATTAATTTCAACGCAAGGATGCACATGAAAGGCATCGTTCATCCGACAAATCATCATATCTACACCCAAACACCCGCTATAGTCATTCTGCAGCAAAGCGGAGAGCCGAACAGCCAAAGACGACTTTATCTGCCGCAGTGTGTCCACCGGAATAAACGAAGACAAAAAGACTTCAATCTGCTCGTCCGTACACAGTCTGTTTTCCTTATAATTCCCGTGCAAGTCTGTTTCAAAAAGAGAATATCCGATGAAATAAATGCCGCCGCTCCCGTCTGCATAAAACTCCATCGCAAAATCTGCTACTTTCTCATACAAAGGTTCAGCCATAACACTTCCCTGCGTACGAAGCACACGCTCCACCCATCCCCGGACAGAAGAGCTCCAAGTTTCGGAAGATACTTTTACCAGTCCTCGCCCGCTTCCGGACCAGGGAGCTTTCAGCACAATCTCCCCCACTTCAGACATATAGAAGTTTACATCATCCACGGAATGACATACGACAGATTCACCGCAGGTACCTTCAATTTTACGCATTCCGACAAGCATCTCTGAACTGCGCTGCCGGCTGGACAAAAAACGGATACGCTGCACTTGAGAATCCGTCAGCAGAAACTCTTCCCCGATACCGGCAGACCGGAGCTGATGCAGGAACGCCGGATCCCACCCCCATGGAACATAACTTCCCTGTTCCCACTCCAGAATCCACTGAACGCGCGGAAAAAGAAAATCACTCTCCAATTGCGAATGCAGTAGTTCTGCCTGCTTCATGTCATCAATCCTCACCGACTCCCCGCCTTCAGCATACCATGCAGGCAGTACAGCCAAATCATACGCCATTTTCTGAATCTCCGCAGGAGCCTTATAGAAAGGCGTATTGTTAGCCAATGCCATATCATGCGCAGGATTAAAACAGTAAATCTTTTTCTCCATAATGTCCGTCATTCACTCAATGCCGTAAATATAAAGAAAATATGCAGATCTACATATCCGACAAACCAAAAACGTTGAACCGCTGCAACAAATCGGCTGTTTTTTTTAAAAAGCCAATGCAGCATCCTCTCCGGCAAGGAAGCCAAACAAATAAAAAAATCAAAAAACCGGCGAGCATAAACTTACAATATAAACAAAATACAAGAATATAAGTGTAAAACAGAAACCAAACAAGATAAAAATAAATCAAAATAAAACAAGAGCAGAAAAACACGAAATAAAAAGCACTCCTTGAAAAAGAAATAAAATCAAAAAGACGTAACTTTGTACTGTTATAAAACAATAAGACACTATTAAAAGTTTAATAACAACAAAAAGACAACAAATAAAGAGAAACAAAAGAATAAATAACAAATACACAATACAACCAACTAAAACCATAAGTTTATGTCAACATTAAGATTCAGAGTCGTAGAAAAAGCTTTTCAGACAAAACCTGTAGAAGTAAACGTCCCCAAAGAACGTCCGAGCGAATACTTCGGAAAGTACGTATTCAACCGGGAAAAGATGTTCAAGTATTTACCGTCAAATGTTTACGCCAAGCTTGTGGACGCAATGGACAACGGAGCCACACTCGACCGCAGCATAGCAGATGAGGTGGCCGCAGGGATGAAACGCTGGGCAAGCGAACTGGGCGCGACACACTACACCCACTGGTTCCAGCCGCTGACAGAAGGAACAGCCGAAAAACATGACGCGTTTGTGGAACACGACGGAAAAGGCGGCATGATGGAGGAATTTTCAGGCAAACTGCTTGTCCAGCAGGAACCTGACGCTTCTTCATTCCCCAATGGAGGAATACGCAATACATTCGAAGCCAGAGGGTACAGCGCATGGGATCCTTCATCTCCCGTATTCGTTGTTGACGATACACTTTGCATTCCAACGGTTTTCATCGCCTATACAGGAGAGTCGCTGGACTACAAGGCTCCCCTCCTGAAAGCACTGAGAGCCGTAAACAAGGCAGCCGTGGATATATGTCACTATTTCGACCCGAAAGTAAAGAAAGTGGTGTCCTATCTCGGCTGGGAACAAGAATACTTTCTGGTTGACGAAGGCTTGTATGCAGCCCGCCCCGACCTGCTGCTCACGGGACGCACCCTGATGGGACACGAAGCATCGAAAAACCAGCAGTTGGAAGACCATTATTTCGGAGCAATTCCTACACGTGTGGCCTCCTTCATGAAAGATCTGGAAATCCAGGCACTCGAACTGGGCATTCCGGTAAAGACAAGACACAACGAAGTGGCACCGAACCAGTTCGAGCTTGCACCGATTTTCGAGGAATGCAACCTGGCCGTCGACCACAACATGCTTATCATGTCGCTCATGCGGAAAGTAGCACGCAACCACGGATTCCGCGTGCTGCTCCACGAAAAGCCGTTCAAGGGAGTCAACGGCTCGGGAAAGCATAACAACTGGTCGCTCGGAACAGACAACGGTGTCCTGCTGATGGCTCCGGGAAAGACTTCGGAAGAGAATCTCCGTTTCATCACGTTTGTCGTGAACACACTCATGGCTGTCTACCGGCACAACGGATTGCTGAAAGCGTCGATCATGAGCGCAACCAATGCTCACCGCCTGGGCGGACACGAAGCTCCCCCCGCAATCATTTCTTCTTTCCTCGGAACCCAACTGAGCAAAGTGCTCGACCATCTGGAAGCAAGCACAAACGACGACCTGCTTTCGCTGGGAGGAAAACAAGGCATGAAACTGGACATTCCGCAAATACCGGAACTTCTGATTGACAACACCGACCGCAACCGCACATCGCCGTTCGCCTTTACCGGAAACCGTTTTGAATTCCGCGCGCCTGGATCGGAAGCCAATTGCGCAAGCGCCATGATCGCGCTGAACTCAGCGGTAGCCGAACAACTGATCGAATTCAAAAAGGAAGTCGATGCACGCATTGAAGAAGGAGAGCCCAAAATTTCAGCTATCCTGCAGATTGTGCGCCGCTATATCAAAGAATGCAAACCGATCCGCTTCGACGGCAACGGATACAGCGAAGAATGGCAGGAAGAAGCTAAACGCCGCGGTTTGGACTGCGAAACAAGCTGCCCGATCATATTCGACAACTATCTGAAGCCGGAAAGCATCCGCATGTTCGAATCGACGGGAGTCATGAACCGCAAAGAGCTGGAGGCACGCAACGAAGTGAAATGGGAAATGTATACAAAGAAGATTCAGATCGAAGCGCGCGTGCTGGGCGACCTGGTCATGAACCATGTAGTGCCTGTAGCTATCGAGTACCAGACCAAACTGATAGACAACGCATACAAGATGCAGTCAATCTTCTCCAGCGAAGAAGCCAGCCAGCTGTCGGCCGAAAACCTGGCTATCATCCGGGAGATCTCTACACATACCTCTTATATAAAGAAGCATGTGGACGAAATGATAGAGGCACGCAAGGTGGCCAACCGCATTGCCTGCGAGCGTGAAAAGGCTATCGCCTACCATGATACGGTAGCTCCGATGCTTGAGCAGATCCGCTACCACATCGACAAGCTCGAACTGATTGTCGACGATCAGATGTGGACGCTCCCGAAATACCGCGAACTGCTCTTTGTGCGCTAACCGGAGGAAACAAGAGTCTGCCGCAAGAAGCTGTATCCGGAAAGCCAGAAGAATACTTTCCCCATACAGCTTCCCGGAGGCGGCTCTCCCATAATATCAAACAACAAAAAACTACAACAGAAACAATTAAAGTCGCCTTCATCGCGTCATGGAATGGTTATATAATCTGTTTTTCGACCATACTGCCTTGCAGGCGGTCATCATCCTGTCACTCATCATCGCCATCGGGCTCGGGCTGGGAAAGCTGCGCGCTTTTGGCGTTTCGCTGGGAGTGACTTTTGTTTTTTTCACCGGCATTCTGGCCGGCCATCTGGGATTCTCCATCGACCCGCAAATGCTAAGCTATGCTGAAACCTTCGGGCTTGTGCTTTTTGTCTATTCATTAGGCTTGCAGGTAGGTCCCGGATTCTTCAGTTCTTTCAAATACGGAGGATTCCAGCTCAACATGCTTGGTCTGGGAGTAATCCTGCTCGGAACATTGGCAGCCATCGGACTGACATTCGTCACCCCGATCAGCCTGCCCGACATGGTAGGCATCCTGTGCGGAGCAACCACCAACACGCCCGCGCTCGGAGCTGCCCAGCAAACACTGAAACAATTGGGAGAACCCACCAGCGGAGCTGCCTTGAGCTGTGCTGTAACTTACCCGCTGGGTGTAGTAGGCGTCATTCTTGCCATCATCCTGGTAAAGAAGCTGTTTGTCCGGCCCGCCGACATGGAAGTACACGAACACGACGACCCGAACCATACGTACATCGCCACATTTCAGGTACATAACCCTGCCATATTCAACAAAAGCATCCATGACATCGCCCATACAGGCTATCCAAAGTTTGTCATATCCCGGCTGTGGAGAGATGGGAACGTATCTATCCCCACATCAGAAAAAATACTGAAAGAGAACGACCGGCTGCTGGTCATAACAACAGAAAAAGACGCTCCCTCACTGACCATTCTTTTCGGCGAACAGGAAAACCGGGACTGGAATAAAGAAGACATCGACTGGAATGCCATCGACAGCAAGCTGGTGTCCAAGCACATTGTGATATCCCGCCCTGAAATAAACGGGAAGAAATTAGGCTCGCTCAGGCTGCGCAACACGTACGGAATCAATATCAGCCGGGTTCTCCGCAGCGGCGTACAGCTGCTTGCCACACCGGGACTCGTGCTCCAGTTGGGCGACCGGCTTACGGTAG
>ENA-OPVK01001767-OPVK01001767.1-human-gut-metagenome-genome-assembly--contig:-NODE-1767-length-12226-cov-1.616219_pt1 | contig 12226 bp, 8 predicted proteins | sample MGYA00241495_ERZ501982 | MGnify/ENA primary metagenome ERZ501982 (study PRJEB25962, sample SAMEA2042002) | human gut metagenome | biome: human gut; feature: human-associated habitat; material: faeces...
ACCGGTGCGGCCCAGGCCGTGGCCAAGGTCATCCCCGAATTGGCCGGCAAATTCACCGGCTACTCCCTGCGCGTGCCCACCCCCACGGTCTCCGTGGTGGACTTCAACGGCATCCTGGAAAAGGAGACCGATACCGAGACCCTGCTGGCCGCCCTCAAGGACGCCAGCGAGACCTACCTCAAGGGCATCCTGGGCTATAACACCCTGCCCCTGGTCTCCATGGACTTCAAGGGCGACCCGCATTCCTCCATCCTGGAAGCGCCCTACACCACCGTGCAGAACGGCAATCTGGTGAAGGTCGTGGCCTGGTACGACAACGAATGGGGTTACTCCATCCGCGCCGCCCAGGCCATGAAGAAGCTGGGAGACAGCCTGGGCTGCGGATGCTCCTGCGGCAAGTAAGTTCTTTCGGACAACGCTTGCTCTTCAGTTGCACGACAAGTCTTGCCGTCCGCCTGTTTCAATTTTCCGGCTTTCCTGGCCGGTTTTGCCGGGCGGGCGGGGATTTATCCGGGAGGGCAGAAATGCCCTCCCTTTTTTATTCATTGAACCAAACAATATAAACCGATATGGCTAAACTTACTGTTCGCGACCTTGACGCCAAGGGAAAGGAAGTCCTCATGCGCGTGGATTTCAACGTCCCTCTCAAGGATGGGGAAATTACCAATGACGCCCGCATTGTGGCTGCTCTCCCCACCATCAAGTTCCTGCTGGATCAGGGCGCACGCCTTGTCCTTACCTCTCATTTGGGCCGTCCCAAAAACGAACCCGATCCCGCTTTTTCCCTGAAGCCCGTTGCCGCTCGCCTTTCCGAATTGCTCGGCAAGGACGTGAACTTCAAGGCCCTCGGCCTTCTCGTCGTGGACGAGGAACAGCGGTTCGGCGTCAAGCACAAGAAGGACGGTGATGTGGTTCTGCTGGAAAATGTCCGTTTTTATCCTGGTGAAAAGAAGAACGATCCGGAGTTCGCCAAGTCCCTGCTGGGCAATGCCACGCTGTTCGTGAACGACGCATTCGGCACGGCCCACCGTGCTCACGCTTCCACGGAAGGCGTGACGCATTTTGCGGAAAAGAGCGCCATGGGCTTCCTGATTGAACGTGAACTGGAATACCTGGAAGGCAAGCTGGAAAACCCGGAAAAACCCTTTGTGGTGATTATGGGCGGCGCCAAGGTGTCCGACAAGATTGAAGTGCTTTCCAAACTGATGGAGAAAGCTGATACGTTCCTGATTGGCGGCGCCATGGCCAATACGTTTCTGGCGGCTGAAGGGTATGACCTGGGCGCTTCCAAGATTGAAGGGGACAAGCTGGATCTGGCCCGGGAAATTCTGGCGGCGGCCAAGGCCAAGGGCGTGAAATTCCTGCTTCCTGCAGATGTGCGCGTAGCCATGAAATTTGAAGACGGTGCCGAAACCTTCTGCACGGCTCCTTTCGCTGAAGGCGGCAAGGTGCCGGAAGGCGGCATGGCCATCGACATCGGCGACAAAGCCATTGAAGAGTTCTCCGCCATCATCAAGGATGCCAAGACCGTTCTGTGGAACGGCCCGATGGGCGTATTTGAAATGGACTGCTTCGCCAAGGGAACCAAGGAAGTCGCGGAAGCCTTGGCGGATTCCTCCGCCATTTCCATTGTAGGCGGCGGCGATTCCGTGACGGCAGCCAAGAAATTCAAGGTGCAGGATAAGCTTTCCTTCTGTTCCACGGGCGGCGGCGCTTCCCTGGAACTGCTGGAAGGCAAGGTTCTTCCCGGTGTAGGGGCCTTGACCGACAAGTGCTGCTGCGGCAAGTAACCGTTCATGGCCGGGCGGATTGTTTTCGCCTGGCGTTTAGAATGGGCTTTTTCATTCCCCGCATCCGTTTTCGGGTGCGGGATTTTTGATTTTCCGGCTTCCGTTGAAAAAGCGCGGGAGTTTTGCGATTCCGGCTTTTTGAATAAGGTGGGAATTCATGCTCATGCCGTCTTTCCATTCCGGAAAGGAAGGCAGTCTTTTTTTTGGGCTTGCTCTTAATATGCTCCCCGGTAGTCTGAGCATGATGAAACTGCTGCATTGTTTTCTGGCTGTCCTTTGGTGGTGTTCTCCTGTACCGGCTGCGGATATTCCCGATGCGGAGAAGGCGGAATATGGCGGGTATCCCGGACGGTACATCCTTCTTGATTCTCCTCAACCCGACCGGCAGAGCCTGTCCACTCCCGTAGCTGCCTATGTCCATGACAATGGGATGGAAGTAGCTCTCATTGGTGCTATTCATGTGGCGGAACCGGAATATTACGACCGGCTGAATAAGCTGTTCCGCAGGTACGATGTACTGCTTTTTGAAATGATTGGCGGAGAGGGCCTCCGGCGGGAAGAGGAATTGCGCCGCAAGATAGACCGCAGCAAGCCGCTGGGGGGGCTGACTCTGGAAGAGGCGCGGGAATGGAACCGGATAGTGGAATGGAGGAAGAAATGCGGGCAGGAGGAAAAGTCTTTTTTAATGGGGCTGCTGGGGGGCGCCTACAAGGAGTTGAGCAATATGCTGGGACTCCAGACCCAGCATCAGGGCATTGATTATTCCGCAGCCCATTTCGTCCATGCGGACATGACGCTGGATGAATTCCGCGAGGCGCAGGCCAGAAAGGGTGAAAGCATTGCCGGCCTGATGCTTAAATCCGTCTTGTCCTCCCTGGTTGAGAAAACCGGGACGAACCGGGCCGGTGAATTTGGATTGATGGCGGATTTCCTGGCCGGCAATAAAACGGGGTTGAAGAATAAGCTGATGGGCATGATGGCCAATGCTCCTAATGGTTTGGAGAATACCGTGATTCTGGAAGGCCGGAACGCCAAGTGCATGGAAGTGTTTGACCGTTGGAGCGGCAAGGGCGTGCGCAGGATAGGCGTCTTTTACGGAGCGGCGCATCTTCCCGGCCTGCACGGCGCTCTTTTGGAACGCGGCTACCGTCTTCGGGAGGTGCGCTGGCTTCCGGCGTGGAGCACCAGGGAGCAGGGTGCGGACGGGTAGCGCGGGGAGGGTTGAGTTTTGTTACTTTTTCCCCGGTTTTTCCAGGACGGGCGGTGTAGCGGCGGATGAACATGGTTTTCCGCCGCTCCGCCTTTGAAGAGGGAAGAAGAGGGGGGGCTTTTTCCCTGCCTGGGGCAGGATGCCGTTCTTTAGGGGGCAGGATGCCGCGTTCCGGAGGGAACCATGCGGACGATACCTCCGCCTTTGATACGCATGGTGAAGGAAAGGGTATTTCCGGAAGTGACTTTCCGGGTTTCCACGCTCCATCCGTCATTTTTTTCCGCCAGATCCCGGAGAATGGAGGCCTGGTATGCCGTGTTTTTGTCCAGGAAATTCAAAGGAATGGAAACGGTGCGTTCCCTGCCGTCTCCGTTCATCAGAGCAATGTACCACTGGTTTCCTGACCGCCGGGCGAAGGCAGCGCATTCCCCAATGGCAGACGGCGGAAGGACGATGGTTTCCTCCCATACGGAAGGGATGTTCCGGACAACTTCCCGTTCAGGGGAATCCTTCGGGAAAGCAGCTTCCATGTCCGCGGGGTTGGAGACCCAGTGAAGCATGGGGGACGTGTAAATGATATTGGCCGCCATTTGGAGGGTCCAGGAAGAACCGCGCAGCTTGGGGCCGTGGCCAAAGTAGCCTCCCGTGAAATCGGCGTGGCCGGAGACTAGGCGGGTAAAGGGCAGCGCGCAGTAGTGCTGCCCGCCAATGGCGGCCCAGATGTTCTGTTCTCCGCCGTAAATGCCTTCCCGGCTCATTTCGTGCGGCCAGGAACGTTCCTCCCCCGTGGGGGTATTGGCTCCGTGGAAGTTGACCATAAGCTTGTTTTTCGCCAGGTTTTCCGCTACGGCGTCGTAGAAGTCCAGGCGTTCCTGAGAGGCGGAGTCCATGAAGTCTATCTTGATTCCCCTGATTCCCGTTTTGGAGAGTGAGCTGAAAAAGCGGCGCATATTTTCCCAGTCATTGGCGGGGTTGTTGACGTCTGACCATCGCACCCATACCCAGATGCCTACGTTTTTGCCGGCGGCGTAGCTGGCCAGTTTGGCCAGCTTGTCCATGCTTTCCGGAAGTGATCGGCCCCATTTTTTCCACCCTTCGTCAACGAGGTGATATTCCCATCCGAATTCGGCAGTCATATCGACAAAGGCATATTGGTCGTTTTCCAGGACATTCCCGCGGTCCCACCAGGTCCAGGTGGAACGGCCCGGCTTGATCCAGGGGGCTTTGGAACCTTCCGGAAAAAGATTCCTGTCCGGTTCCGGAGCCAGGGAAGGGATGACGTCGTCCCGGACCAGGAAACGGGGGAACCCCTCTTTATGACCGGGTTTTACTTTGAACCTGTATGCCCCGGAATTCTCGACCGCGTCTATTAACCATGACCAAAGCAAAGCAACTCATCCTTCCTATTTCCTACCCGGACAGCGGACGCTGGTATGCTCCCGTCCGGAAAATCAAAATCGACGAACGGACGTACGCCCTAAGGATGGGGGAACCTGTCCAGCTGGGTACCGTCAAAGAGATTGAAAAAGAATTCCGGGTGGGCCGCCGCGTCCTGGCCCGCCTGGCGGACATTGGCGTCATTGAGCGGGTGCGCCCGTCTCCTTTTCAATCTATGTACTACTTTGCGGACATTGCCGCATTCCTTGAGCGGACGCGGACGGCCCCGGCGTTCTGGTCCTCCGTCCGCCGGGAGGCTTATCTGAACGGACCTTCTCCGCAAGATGCCTCCCTCCGGTTGTAATCTAACATTTTTTATCCTGGCCGCGGCGTGAAAGCCGCGGCCTGTTTTGTGCCATCATGCGAGCATGTTTTCACGTTCCCCTTTCCTGTGCGGCGACTCCCTTTCCCTGATGGAGTGCATGGACAACGATTGTTATCACGCCGTCGTTACGGACCCGCCGTACGCTTCCGGCGGCCTGACGACGGCGGAACGCAAGGCTTCCCCCGCCCGGAAATACCTGTCTTCCTCAAGGTATCTTTCTTTTGATAACGACACCAGGGACCAGAGCACCCATTTTTTGTGGTCCGTCATGTGGATGCAGGAGGCAATAAGGATCACCCGGCACGGCGGCTGGCTGATGGTCTTTTCCGACTGGAGGCAGCTTCCTTTGACCTCGGACGCCTTGCAGGTGGCCGGGTGGACATGGCGCGCCGTCGTCACCTGGGACAAGACGGAGGCTTGCCGCCCACACCAGGGCATGTTCCGCAACCAATCGGAGTTTATCCTCATTGCCACGCGCGGCAGCATCGGCAAGGAGCAGGACCGCCCGCGCGTGTTTCCGGCTGGCGTTTTCCGGCATTATCTCAAGCCTTCCGACAAGATGCACCTCACAGGCAAGCCTGTTCCGCTCATGCGCCACCTGATGACGGTTCTTCCTCCCGGTTCCCGCGTCCTCGACCCTTTCATGGGGAGCGGGACGACTCTTGTTGCCGCCCGCGACCTGGGACACGTCGCTCACGGCATCGACCTTTCCCCGGATAATGTCCGCATTGCCGCGGACCGCCTGGGCGTTCCCGTTCCCTGACCGCGGCCAGCCCGCGGAGAGTTCGCCGGGCTTCCGCGAGACACGCGCGGACCGCTGGCGGGAGTGTCTCACATGGGACAAATGACCCTTACGATTTTTCAAAATTGACCCTTACGGGCATTTATGGGCTTAACTTCTTGCGCCACCCTTCCATTTCTCCCCGGAACGCACGTATTTTCAACCGTTTTCAAGCTTCTTCAAGAGAATTCAACCCTTTTCAAGCATTTATGGTTGGTCACAATGCTGGGCATTTTGTATTCCCAGGGGTGGGGGGTGGATTATTCCGCAGAGATGGTCATGAGGCTGTCCAAACTGTTGGCCGGTTCCGGTTATGATTTGTCGTGGCTCACTTTGTCCGCCCCCATTTTAGCCCATTGGGAGCTTCTGGGTCAGCAGGAGGGAACTTATACGCGGATGTGCTGTTCCATTCCGGACAGGAAGATGAACCAATTTTCAGGCGTGCGTCTGGTGCGGACTTCCAAAGAGGGGGGAAGTCTCTTTATTGACAAGGTGATCCTGCTCAGGGATGGGCAGGAAGTTATGTCCCGTTCTTTCCGTTCGGCTCTTACCCAGGAATCTCCTGTTCTGGAGGTGTCCATGAATATGGATGATTACGCAGAGAATGTAGAGAATTTCGAGTGGTCAATAGAAGTGATCATGGCTCCGGCCAACACATGCGGCATCATGGAAATGATGCGGAAAAAGGAGCTTTCCAACGGTAAAGAGAAGCAGATTTGATGGAAAGCTGCCGGAGCGGTCTGGCGGATACGCGGTTTCGTATTCCTGCCGCAACCCCGTTCCCGGCATGGAAAGGGGCAAGAACTGTTTTCCGGGTTTTCATGTTTTCCCATGGGTGAATTCAGCCACGAGATGACCGCAGCGGATTTAAATGTTTTTCAGCATGTCCAGCGTTTCCCGGAGTTTGTCCGCGGGAGCGGCGCTTGCCAGCCGCGGGAATTTGTTGGACAACAGGATAAAATCCCCGTTTCTGGTGAGCATCAGGCGCTGCCCGCTGATTTCCACCATGGAGATGTTGGCATGAGATGCCAGGATTTTGATTTTGTGGGAGTCCAGCAGGTGGCGCACCGTTTCCGGCGCGGGGCCGAAGCGGTCTTCCCAGGCGCGGAGCAGATTGTCCGCTTCCTTAAGGGTCCGGACGGTGGCCAGATCCTTGTAGGCGGAGATGCGCAGGGCCGCGTCACTAATGTATTCCCTGGGAAGGAAGGCTCCCAGATAGTCCTTGCGGGATTTTGCGGCGAACTGCGTTTCGCTGTTAATGATAAAGTCCGTTCTTAGAGCCGCATCCGGACGGGGGGCCGTGCGTTTGCCCTGCATCTGGGCGATGGATTGCTGGAGAAGCTGGCAATACAGGTCAAAGCCTATGGCGGCGATGTGGCCGCTCTGCTGGGTTCCCAGCAGGTTGCCCGCACCGCGTATTTCCAGGTCCCTCATGGCAATTTTGAAGCCGGAACCCAGTTCCGTATACTGTTTGATGGCGGAGACGCGTTTGCGGGCGTCTCCCGTGGCGGCGGCGGATCTGGGGAGCATGAGGTAGGCGTAGGCCCGGTGGCCCGCACGGCCCACGCGGCCGCGGAGCTGGTAAAGGTCCGCCAGTCCGAAGCGGTCCGCGCGGTCAATGATGATGGTGTTGGCGTTCGGAATGTCGATGCCGGATTCGATGATGGTGGTGGCCAGCAGGATGTCCGCTTTCCCCTGCACGAAGGTGCGCATGACCTTTTCCAGTTCTTCTTTAGGCATTTGGCCGTGGCCGATGACGATGCGGGCCTTGGGCACCAGGGCCTGGATGCGGTCCCGGAACAGTTCGATGGTTTTCACGCGGTTGTGCAGCAGGAAAATCTGTCCTCCGCGCTCCAGCTCGCGTTCCATGGCCTTTTTCATGATGCGTTCGTCGTAAGGGCACACGCTTGTCTGGACGGGCTGCCGGTTGACGGGCGGGGTTTCAATGGAGCTCATGTCACGTGCTCCCATCAGGGCAATGTACAGGGTGCGGGGAATGGGCGTGGCGGACAGCGTCAGCACGTCAATTCCCTTGAAGCGTTCCTTGAATTTTTCCTTGTGCCTGACGCCGAAGCGCTGTTCCTCGTCAATGACTACCAGGCCCAGATTTTTCATGGATACGTCATCGGAAATGAGCCGGTGCGTGCCTATGACGATGTCCACAGCTCCCGTTCTGAGCCCTTCCAGCGTGGAGCGGATGTCCGCCGCGCTGCTGAAGCGGCTGAGCATTTCAATACGTACGGGGTATTCGCTCATGCGTTCCTTGAACGTGCGGAAATGCTGTTCCGCCAATACGGTGGTGGGGACCAGCACGGCCGCCTGGCGGCCTCCCGTCACGCATTTGAAGGCGGCGCGGATGGCAACTTCCGTTTTTCCGAAGCCCACGTCTCCGCAGATCAGGCGGTCCATGGGGCGGGTGGATTCCATGTCCGCTTTCGTCTGGGCGATGGCGCGGAGCTGGTCCTGGGTTTCCCGGAAGGGAAAGGAGCTTTCAAATTCCCACATCCATTTGCTGTCCGGGGGGTGGCTGTAGCCTTTTCCTGTCTGGCGTTCCGCCTGGACGTTGAGGAGCTGGGCGGCGTAATCCGCCACGGATCGTTCTGCGGATTTTTTGGCGCGCTGCCATTTGGAGTCCCCCAGTTTGTTGAGTTCCGGCGTTTTGCTTCCCAGGCCTATGTATCGTGAAACCAGGTGAGCCTGGCTGAGGGGGACGTGCAGGATCGTGTTGTCCCGGTAGAGGATGTTCATTTCCTCGTCTCCGGAGTCAGGGGAGGCGGAAATGTTGATGAATTTGCCGATGCCGTAGCTGGTATGCACCACCAGATCACCGGGATTGACGTCTTTCAGGGATGCCTGCGCGCGTGCCTTGCGCGCCTTGTCTTCCCGGCTGGCGCGGCGGCGCGCCGTAGCGGACTGGTACCTGCCGAACAGTTCCGAGGAAGAGAGGACGGCCGTTTTCGCTTCCGGGATGCTGAACCCTGCCGGAAGTTCTCCGCGAAGAGGGGTGATGGACAGCAGAGCGGGCGTTCCGGCGCAGATGTCCCGGAAGCGTTCTTCCTCCCCTTCATTGGGGAAGAACATGCTGACATTCCATTTCCGGTCCAGCCATTCCCGGATTTGGCGTTCCGCCAGTTCACGGCGCATTTCCTGCATCACGAAGTCCCCCGCCTCAAAGCTGCCCAGGGGATTGTCATGGATGGCAAGGGAGAAGTCTTCTTCCCCCGCCGCATTTTCCGGGGGAGAGGTGAGGATGCATACGTTCCCCCGTTCCTTGCAGAAAGGGGCGGTAATAACCAGGTCGCCCGGTTTGATCCAGTCCCGCAGGGTTTCCGCGCCCTCGGCTTCCGTCAGTATGAGGTTGACGTGTTCCGCCTTGCGGAAGGAAATCTGGGAATCCACATCAAATTCCCGGATGGATTCAATTTCGTCGTCAAAAAACTCCAGGCGCACGGGGTGGGAGGACTGGAGAGGAAAGACATCCAGGATGCCGCCGCGTCGGGACCATTGCCCGCGGGAAATGACCTGTGGAACACCTTCAAATCCCGCTTCCCCAAACTGCCGTATCAAGTCGTCCGGTGCGTGCGTCTCCCCCGTTTTCAGGGTGATCCCCTGGTTTTGCATGCCGTCGGGGGACGGAACCTCATCGTTCAGGCTGCCTTCCGTTAAAATGATGGTTTGCCCGCCCGTGCGGCTGGAAGAGATGCGGTGAAGGATATTCAGACGTTCCGCGGCGAGCTCCGGGTCCCCCATTTCCTCCCCCAGGGCCACCTCTTTTTCCGGAATGAAGAGGAGGTGGCGCACTCCCCAGGTTTCCAGTTGGGCTGCAAGGGCTTCCTGAGCCCGCAAATGGGGCGCGACCACCCAGGCCCGTGCGGTATCCGGAAGGGTTCTGATACACAGGGCCGCTACAAACGGCACCCCGGGCAGGGAAGTATGGTCGAAAACCGCCTGTTCCTCTGTGCCCAGTTTTGCCAGTTCCCGGTGAAAGGGGGCGGTACGGGCTACCCTGTCCATCAGGGCGGATATGGAAGCTTCTTCTGCCATGCGTGTCTGTGAATCCCTGTTGAGGGAAGTGTGCCGCCTTTCCCTCCCGTGTCAACGGTTTTTCAGGGCACAAACCGCCCTTCGTTTTCCGTCGGGGGACTGTTTCCACGGCACGCCGCGGCATAGTTCAGGAAGAGGAACGGAAGCGGATTTTAACGCCGGCCTTGCGCCATTTCTGTTCAATTTCTTTGGCCAGTTCTTCATAGCTCCGTCCGTCAAGGAGGAGTTTCTGAGCTTCCTTTTCACTGGTTCCGGATTGAATGGCTTTCATGTAATTCTTGATGCGCCGGGCATCGCCCTTGCCGTCCATGTGGTAAAAATAGTAGGCCATCAGGGCGGCCAGGCCGTAGTTCAGGTTGGCGTTTTCTCCCGTGAACTGGGAATAGGGCATGTTCATGTAAGCTTCCAGGCCGGGTGCCTCAAAGTCATCCCCAAGGGCCCGTCCCCCCGTATTTTTTTTGCCGTATTCCGTCACGCGGGAGACAATGTGGGATCGGTTGGCTCCAAAGTTGAAGCGGCCACCGGCATAGGGCGTCATGCCCATGTATTCCGCGGAGCCTTCACAAAACCAGCTGGCCTGCTTAGCCTGCGAAGACATGAGCTGGTGCGTCAGTTCATGGATGAGTGTGGAAGCGTCCTTGTCACGGTCAATGACGTATGTGCTTCCCATGGTTTTGACTCCCAGGGAATCGAACGGAACCAGAATTCTTCCGCGGTCCCCTGGCCGCGTTGTCCCCAGGAAGATGCCCGCCGTGCCTTCGCGTCCGCCGTTTTCCAGATAGGTGCTGAATTTTTCATACAGGTAGGCGGGGAATTTGGCGGAATCGTCATGGGCAGGGGAGTTTCCTATAGGAAGGGTTTTGTTGGCCAAGTGGGTGGCCTCAAAGAGGAGGCCCAGGCGCTTGATCATGCCGGTGCCCAGCTTGGCGTCGCAGATAAAGCGGAAATGGGGTGTTTCATAAATATATTCTCCCGGTTCCTCCTTGATGGTTTCCACCTTGAAATTGTCCGGGCATTTGACGCTCCTGGGCCACGGCAGGTGGTAATTGTCCGCCGTATTGGAGGGGAGTGCCCCACCTTTTTCCTGTTCCGCGATGAAATCCCTGTCTTCCCGGGAGAGCTGGGAGAGGGGAATGGAGACGGTTTGGCCGCCGGAACGTTTCAGCACGGCTTTCTGGCCGTCCAGCCTGATGAATTCTGCTTCCAGTTTTTTCCCTTGGAGGTTGGTCCAGGTGCGCCCCTGTGCAAGGGGGGTAAGGAAAAGGGCGAACAGAGTTCCCGCCGCCAGGCAGAGGCGTGCGGGCTTTTTCATCAGGGGTAAGACGGGAGGCATGAACATAATTGCGTTTAATGTTTGGGACGCGGCAGCATCAGGAGCAGCAGCCCGCAGAACAGCATCAGGCATCCTGCCGCCGCCAGGGTGGTGGTCAGCGGAACGCCCTGATCCTTGAACCATCCCCCAAAGAAGGAGATGAGGGCGCCCACGCCGGCGGATGTGAGGTTGAGGAGGCCATAGCCGGTTGCGGAATAACGCTCGTCGATATGGGAGCGTAGCACAGGCATGAGGGTGGCGTCCAGTGATCCCTGCGCCAGCCCCTGCGTGGCGACCAGACCCAGCATGAGCACGAGCGGGACGGTGATGTCCCAGCCGAAGATGCCGGGCAGCAGCGCCAGAACCACCAATGGGCCGGATATGGTGAAGGTGATGCCCGGCACCAGGGCGCGGGCGCGGGCGTTGCGCCTGTACCACATGTCCGCCAGGATGGCGCCTCCCAGCACGGCGACGTATTTGGCCACGGAGCTCCACAGGGTGGCGGCGGGGCCCGCTTCCGCGGAGGAGAGCTGGTATTTGTCCTGAAGCAGGGTGGGATACCAGGTGAGAAGGAACCAGTTTCCGGCTCCGGCAAAGGCCACTACGGCCAGTAGCATCCACATGGGGCGTCCGCTCAGAAGGCTGGAAAGGACGGCTCCGGTGGAAAGTTTGGAAGAGGGTTCCTTGATGGCCTGTTCGTCATTGTCCACATTGAGCAGCACCGTTTTTTTCTCCGGTACGGACGGTTTTTTTGCCTGGGCCGTATCCGCCGGGGCTTTGGACGGATCTTTCAGGAACAGGATGAGGATGACGGCGTACGCCACGCCGATGAGGCCGAACAGGGCGAATGTCATGCGCCATCCCGTCCATGAAGCCATGGTGGCACCGAAACCGGCGACGGCCATGCCTACATAGATGCCGCTCATGTGCAGGCCCGTAGCGATGGAGCGCGTGCTGCCGCGGTGGTAGTCCGTAATCAGGGCCAGGGCGGCGGGGATGTAGAACGCCTCGCTGATGCCCATGGCGCCTCGCGCAATGAGCAGGGAAGTGTAATCTTCCGCATGGCCGGTCCACCATGTGACCACGGACCAGACGACGAGAGAGCAGAGGATCATCAGCCGGCGGCTGTAGCGGTCCGCCAGAAAGCCGCCCACCGGGCTGAGCAGGGCGTAAATCAGCAGGAAAACGGAGGTGACCATGCCGAACTGGGCTTCCGTCTGTGGAATGTCCCGTACGATGGGTTCATGCAGGGCGGAAAGGAGCTGGCGGTCAAAATAGTTCAGCATGACCACAAACCACAGGACAATGACGGCTACCCAGGCCCACA
>ENA-OPVK01001770-OPVK01001770.1-human-gut-metagenome-genome-assembly--contig:-NODE-1770-length-12204-cov-2.540950_pt1 | contig 12204 bp, 8 predicted proteins | sample MGYA00241495_ERZ501982 | MGnify/ENA primary metagenome ERZ501982 (study PRJEB25962, sample SAMEA2042002) | human gut metagenome | biome: human gut; feature: human-associated habitat; material: faeces...
TGTTATAACAACCGGCATGATGAACGGCGGCAGCGTAGATGCCGTTATTGCCGGTAAGACAGAACTTGTGGGCACGGTAAGAACTTTTAATAAAGAATTCCGCAGGGGCATGCCGCAGCTTATTGATGATATTGCCAAAAAAGCAGCGCTTACCTATGGCTGCGAAGTTAGCAGCACCTATTTCTTCGGCCCTGCGCCGCTTATTAACGAACACCATGATTTAAACGAAATTGCCCGTAAGGCAGCCATAAAAATTATGGGCGAAGGCTGCCTGAGCCATTTGGATAAAATGACGGGCGCAGAAGACTTTTCGGTATTTATGGAAAAAACCAAAGGCGTGTATGGATTTATCGGCGTGCGCAACCTTGCCAAAGGGCTGAACTGCGTGCATCACCACCCCAAATTTGCGGTAGATGAGGATCAGTTAAAATACGGCGCCGGTATTTATGCGCAGTTTGCTTACGATTATTTAAACAGTGATGCCAAATGAACAAGCTGATAAAAATAATGTTGCTGCTGGTGCTGGCTGCGTTTTGCAGCCTGGCATCGGCGCAGGAGCCTGATTATGCGGACATGGGCAGTTGGGCGTACTGGCGTGTTGGCGAAAATAAGGCGGCGGATTTATTTATTGTATGCCCGACTGTTGATTTGGGGACAGATGGGCATACAAATATGAGCCTTACAGACGAAAACATAAAAGGCAATTTTACAGGCGCTCTTAACATGCAGCGCGGCATTTATGAAAAAAACTGCCGTATGTATGCGCCGTATTACCGTCAGGCCACATTGGCAGATTATACTTTGCCGCGGCAAGATGCGGCTGCTTATTTTGATTTGGCCTATAGCGATGTGCGTGCAGCCTTTTTATATTACATGCATCATGAAAACAACGGCCGTCCGTTTGTGCTGTCCGGTTTTTCCCAGGGCGCGGAGATGTGCCTGCGGCTTTTAAAAGAATTTGGCAACATGGATTTTGTTAAAAATAATATGGTTGCCTGCTATGCTATTGGCTGGCGTTTTACTCCGCAGGAGGCGAAGCAGTATCCGTATATCCGCCCGGCACAGAGTGCTGATGATTTGGGTACGGTGATTATGTTTAACAGCGAAGCGCCGGAGGTTACATCTTCACTGATGGTGCCGCATGGCGAAAAAAGTTTCTGCATTAATCCTCTTAACTGGCGTACGGACGGCACAATGGCTGATAAAGCGCTGAACTCAGGCGCATGTTTTACCGATTACAGCGGCAGCATTAAGCGCGAAGTGCCGCAGCTTACAGGGTGCTGCATAGATACGGAACGCGGCGTACTGAAAGTTACAGACATTGATAAAAAGCAGTATCCGCCGGTGCTGTCCATTTTTACCGATGGTATTTACCATTTATATGATTATCAGTTTTTTTACCGCAATTTGCAGCAGAATGTTGGACTGCGCATAAATACTTTTGTTGAAGAAAGGCAGGTACAAAATGCAGCATAAACAAGGCTTGCCTCATATTAAAATTTTGGCTACAGGAGGCACTATTGCCGGAAGCGCAGCGCAGGCAGGGCAGCTTACAGGTTATACGGCGGGAGCGCTGGGCATTGAAAGCCTTATAAGCGCCGTGCCGGAACTTGAAAGCGCGGCGCAGGTAAGCGGAGAGCAAATTGCCAATATCGACAGCTGCAATATAACAAGCGATTTATGGTTTAAACTTGCTGCGCGCTGCAATGAGCTGATGGCAGATGAAAGTGTAGACGGAATTGTAATTACACATGGCACGGATACACTGGAAGAAACTGCCTATTTTTTAAATCTTACTGTTAAAGGCAGCAAGCCGCTCGTTCTTACAGGCGCTATGCGTCCGGCAACAGCTATCAGCGCGGACGGGCCTTTGGATTTGCTTAATGCTGTAAAAACAGCGGCCTGCCGTGAAGCTGACGGGCAGGGCGTAATGATAGTAATGAATGATATTATTATGGCGGCGCGTTATGCTACAAAAACCAGTGCTTTTAAAGTAGAGGCTTTTCAGGCACAGCCATATGGACAGCTTGGCACAATAGCTGGCGGCAAAGTTTATTTTGAAGCACAGGTGAAAAAACGCCATACAGAGCAATCTGCTTTTGCCGGTAAAAATTATGACATTTTACCGCGGGTAGATATTATTTATACGCACTGTGATGATGACGGCGTACTGATAGAAGCGGCTGTAAAAGCCGGTGCGCAGGGGCTTGTTTATGCTGGAAGCGGCATGGGCAGTATCCACGCCGGTGCAGAGCAGGCGCTTATGCGGGCAGCGGCTCATGGCATTGCTGTTGTACGCAGTACCCGCGTCAGTGAAGGGCGCGTTTTAGCGGCTAACCCTAAATGGGATGAGGCGGGCTTTATCTGTGGAGGCAATTTAAATCCGCAAAAAGCGCGCATTTTATTGCAGCTTGCGCTTACATGTACAAAAGACACAAAAAAAATACAAGAAATTTTTGACGAATATTAATGGAAGAAGGCAATATTATGGCATTGCTGGAACAAATTTTGGAAGAAAACGCTAAATTTACGGCATCATTACCGGAAAGCTATCTGCACCGCAATGACAAAGTAAGCAAATATCCTGCAAGGCAGCTTGCAATTTATACCTGCATGGATACGCGTCTGGTAGATTTTCTGGAACCTGCCATGGGCATATCGCGCGGCGAAGCAAAGGTTATTAAAGCAGCAGGCAATATGATTACAGGCCCGTTTGATGAAGTTATACGCAGTTTAATGGTAGCTGTGTATGAACTTGGCGTAAATGAAATTATGGTAGTTGGCCATAAGGACTGCGGCATGCAGCATTCAACATCGGCTTCGCTGAAAGAGCGTATGCTGGCGCGCGGCATAAAACCGGAAGCCATAAAAAAAGTAGAGGGCGAATTTGCCAAATGGGTGGACGCTTTTCAGCACCCGCGTGAGAACGTGGAAAACACAGTTGAAGCCATAAAGAGCAATCCGCTTTTGCCGGATGACATTATTGTGCACGGGCTGCTGTTTTGCCCCGATACCGGCAAGCTGGAAGTTGTTGTACACGGATAAGATAAACGAAGCCGTTAAAGGTTTAAATAATTTGCTGCAAAACCAGTAATTTTGCAGCAGGCAGAACCAAAGCACCGGAGCAAAAACCGGTGCTTTTTGCGTAACAGGCAGCAGAGCAATGCTTTATGTAAATGTAACAATTATTTTAATTGAAGTATATTGTTTTAAAGTTATTTTTAGTATAAAATTAAACAGGTTCATAATTTTATAAGCAGAGGTGTAGTAATGACAGGATTTTTATCTATAGCTTTAACAATTATTTGCTCTGTAATTGTAGCCAAGCTGATTTTGAAAAAATACAATGCCATTTTTGTGTTTTTCGCATCCGGCATTGTTATTTTAATGGGCGCAAGCCTGTGGACAGGTACGCCTGTTTTGGGCAAAACCACGCTGGGCAATGTGTTTTTGGATACGTTCGGTTTTATAACCAACAGTTTTAAAACCAACATTGCCAATATCGGCATGATTATTATGATTGTTACCGGTTATGCAGCGTACATGAAGCATATTCAGGCCTCAACCAAGCTGGCGTATCTTGCAAGCAGGCCGCTCGGCAGAATTAAAAACAAATACCTTGTTTTAAGCGGCATGTTTGTTATCGGCATGGCCTTAAAGCTGGTTATTACCAGTCAGGCCGGGCTTGCCGTTTTAATGTTGGCAACGGTGTTTCCGGTACTGATGGCAATACAAATAAGCCCGCTTACGGCGGCTTCTGTGTTAGCGCTTATTTGCATTGACTACGGCCCTAATGACGGTTCAACAATTTTTATGTCCGGCGTGTTAAAAATGAATGTGGTCGATTTATTCATTAACTATCAGTTTGCCGTTACCATGTGCATTATTGCCGTTATTGCGCTTTGTATACCTTTTTATTACAAATATATGGATAACAAAGATAAAATAAAAGGCAAATATATTGCGCAGGACGCGGCAGTTATCGAAAACCCGCAAGTTCCGGGCTGGTATGCGCTGCTGCCTGTGGTTCCGCTGGCAATTATTTTTGTTGATTATTTTGTGCCGGAAACCAAAATTGACGTTATTACCGCCAATATTCTCGGCATGTTTTTCACTTTTGTTATTGAATTTATCCGCCGCAGCGACCGCAGCGAAATACCGAAAGACATAACGGTTATTCTGCGTGCCATGGCAGATATTTTTGTTTCGGTAGTGGCAATTATTATTTCGGCTTCCGTTTTTGCGGCAGGCATTAAAACGCTGGGCGGCATTACCATTTTTGCCAACTACATCAGCGAAATGGAAGGCGCAGTATTTTTGATTATGGCGTTTTTGTCGTTTATTACGTTTGCATTTGCCGTTATTATGGGCAGCGGTGCGGCTCCATTTTTTGCCTTTGGCCCGCTGATGCCGGAAATAGCAGCCAAACTCGGTATTCCTGCCGTCACTTTAATTTTGCCTATGGAACTCAGTACGGCGCTTGGGCGTGCGTGCTCGCCGGTTTGCGGCGCCGTAATTGCCATTGCAGGCGTGGCGGGGGTAGAACCTATGCAGCTTGTTCAGCGCAGTGCGCCGCTGCTGGTGCTGGCTTTTATAGTTAATATTGTTGCCTCTTATATATTTACAATTTAAAGGAGTGTACTTATGGATAAGAAAAAATTTGTGCTTGACTGTGACCCCGGTTCTGATGACTCTATTGCCATTATGCTTGCTTTGTACAGCGAAAAGGTGCAGCTTTTGGGCATTACCACCGTTAACGGCAACCGCATTGTGCCTAAAACTACCGAAAACGCTCTGCGTCTGGTGGAATTTTTAAACGCCGGTGTACCTGTGTACCGCGGCTGCGAAAACCCTGTTATCTGCAACAACGTGCCGGGGCGCAAGCCTAACCTGCCGCGCGTAACTTTAAACGACTGCCACGGCGACTTTTTGCCGCTGCCGGAAGCTACCATTAAACCGCAGCTGGAACATGCCGTATTTTATCTGGTAGATACCTTTATGAAATCCGAAGGCGATATTACGCTGGTTGCAGTTGGCCCGCTGACAAACGTTGCCATGGCTTTGCGCATTGAACCGCGTCTGGAAGATAAAATTAAACAATTAATCATCATGGGCGGGGGGCATACCGGCTGCAATGCCAGCGCTTCGGCAGAATTTAATTTTTATGCTGACCCGGAAGCCGCAAAAATTGTTATGGACAGCAAAATTCCCAAAGTTATTTTGCCGCTTGATGCAACCTGGCGTGCCTGCATTACCGATGAAGAATGTGATAAACTGGCTGCGCTTGGCACACCCGCGGCGCAAACTGCTGCCAAACTGCAAAAACTGCGCATTGCCAACTTAAAGGTTAACGACGTATCCGAAGGCAATTTCAATCTGCGCCATACTGCAGGCACCGTGGGCGAAAAAGTGCTGTACCGCTACGAAAACCATATGGCGCCTATTCATGACGCACTTGCTGTTGCCTATTTGATTGACCCTTCCGTTGTAACGGAACTTGCCGATGCTAATGTCGATATTGATATTTCCGGCGGTATTTGTGATGGCAGAATGGTGGCCGACTTCCACAATACCAAAAAATCGCAGGCGCCTGTAACTGCCAAAGTTGCCTTAAACGCCGATGCGCACAAATTTGTGGAACTTTTGCTGCATAATTTAGGCAAAACAGAAATTGACAATTAAAAATAAAACAACAAAACTTTCGGCTAAAACGTAATGCTGCTTTAAAATAGCCAAAAGTTTCGATTGATATATTGATATAGATTTTATAAATCATAGTATATTAATATTCAAAACATAATAATATTTTATGTTTAAGGCTATAAAATATTATTATGCATATAGGTGAATGAAAAACATCCCTTATTTAATAGTGAAAGGGATGTTTTATTTTGTTAAAATTGTTCAATTTTAACAAAATAACTCTGAGCATTAGATTAAAGAAATAAATTGTGAAATTTTTGTTACAGTCGGAGAAATATGATACAATTTACATAATATTATATATGTGTTATTCTTAAAAGAATACATATTTTCAAAAGGATGGTTCATAATGGCCAAGAAAAAGGCAGAAGAAACTTTAAATTTAGATAGTATACTTTTTAAATGCCGTGATATTTTACGTTCTGCGCGTAATTCCGGTTCTTTTTTTGAAAAACGCGATATGATGTTAACGCTTGTATTTTTACGCTTTATTGGAGAGAAATTTGAAGACGGAATTGAAAATTTACGTCATTCACTTATTGAAAAGGGATTGGATCCTGATGAAGAGGAAATAAAAGCAGCATTCTTTGATGATGCTACTTTTACAGATGGAACTTATAATCTTCCTAAAGAAGCACGCTGGTCAACCATTATTAATACACCTGCGCCGCAGCTTAATATTGCACTTGATAATGCTTTGGAAAGTATTGCAGGCAGCAGCAAACAGTTGAAAGGATGTTTTGTAAAAGGCACTTTTACTACGCGTAATCTTGCTCCTAATGATATTAAAAAGATAGTTGATGAAGTAGACAAAATAAACCATAAAACATTTGGTGAAGAAAAAGACCTGATTGGGCGCGTTTATGAATATTTTCTTAAAGAATTTGCAATAAATGCTACCAAAGAAGAAGGCGAATTTTATACTCCTCATGACGCGGTACAATTAATAGCTACAATGATAGAACCTTTTGATGGTACTTTATATGACCCGTGTTGCGGGTCGGGCGGAATGTTTATACAAAGTGCCGAATTGATTCAGGCAAGAAAGGGAAATATCAGCCGCATTAATGTTTATGGACAGGAAAAAGAACCTGCAACTTACAGGCTTGCAAAAATGAACCTTGCATTACGCGGAATAAGCCATAATCTTGGTGAAATCAGCGATTCAACTTTCACTAATGATTTACATAAAGGCATTTATTTTAACTATATTATGGCGAATCCGCCATTTAATTTAAAAGGGTGGTACAGTAACGATTTATCATCAGATTCACGTTGGGTTGATTATGCAAAACCGCCTGAAAGTAATGCTAATTATGCATGGATTTTGCATATACTTTCGCACATGAAGCCTTTGGATGGCGTTGCAGGATTTTTGCTGGCTAATGGGGCTTTAGGTGATAGTGATACTTTGGAAATTCGGAAAAAGCTAATCCAAAATGACAAAGTGGAAGCTATTATTATATTGCCGCGTGAACTTTTTATTACGACGGATATCAGTGTTACTCTTTGGATTTTAAACCAAAATAAAAAAGTCGGCAATTATCATGGTAGAAAGCTCCGAAACCGTGAACATGAAATTCTTTTTATGGATTTGCGTACATGGACGGAAAATCAGGTAAAAGGTGAGAATAAAAAGAAAGTTTGTTTAAGTACGGAGCAAATTCAAAAAGCTGCTGATCTTTATCATACATGGCAAAGTGAAGGTACTGATGGATTTAACTATGAAGAACCGGAGCTTTATCGTAGTGTTGGTATTAATGAAATAGAAAAACAGAACTGGAGCCTTGTGCCGAGTAAGTATATTGAATTTGTTGACCATGATTTAGAAATAGACTTTTCTGTTGAAATGCAGCGTATTCAAAATGAAATGAAGGCACTGTTAAAACAAGAAAAAGAGTCACAAAAAATGTTAATAGAAGCATTTGGAGAAATTGGATATGGGATTAGTTAAGTATAAACTTGGTGAATTAATACATCAACGTAGAGAAAAATATGATGGTGAGGAAGATTTACCTATTAGAGGTGTTTCGCGGGAAGGCTTTATTTTTCCCAAGCAAGAAAATGTGGATACTTCTGTTTATAATGTGTTTTATAAAAATGATTTTGTTTTTAATCCTGCGCGAATGGAATTAAATTCTATAGTTTTGAATACTAGTTTTGAAAAAGCAATATGTTCATCATTATATGAAGTTTTTTATATTATCCGTCAAGATATTTTGCTTCCTGAATATCTTAATATTTATATTAAACGTGATGAATTTGCTAGAAAATGTTGGTTTGAAGCAGTTGGCTCGGCAAGAAACTATTTTCGAGTTTCTGCATTATCTGAATTTGATATTGAATTACCTGACATAGAAGTGCAGCAAAAATATGTAAATATCTATAAAGCTATGGTTGCTAATCAACAAAGTTACGAACGAGGATTGGAAGATTTAAAACTATCAATTGATGCTTTGGTTGATAGAATTAAGACTTCGACTAATAGTAAAAGTATTGGGGAAATTTTGATAGAAGTTGACCATAGAAATGATAATGGCGAAATTACAAATGTTCAAGGTATAAATATTCTAAAACAATTCATGCCTTCAGTTGCTGATACTAATGGCGTGGATTTAAAAAAATATAAAATACTAAATAAAGGACAGTTTGCTTTTTCAGGTATGCAAACAGGACGCGATGAATGCATCAGAATAGCTTTGTATCAAGATGATGAACCTGTAATAATATCTCCTGCTTATAGTGTTTTTGAACTTAAAGATAAATCTAACATTTCTGAATATATAATGATTTGGTTTTCCAGAAAAGAAAGCGATAGGAGGGGATGGTTTATGAGTGATTCAAGCATACGTTCGAACCTTGATCTTAGTCGTTTTTATGAAATAAAAATACCAGTTCCAAAAACAGAAATACAAGAATCTATTGTAAAGATATATCGTGCATATCTTGATAGAAAACGTATAAACGAACAATTAAAAGCTCAAATTAAAAATATTTGCCCGATTCTGATCAGAGGCTCGCTCGAAAACGGAGGTTTAAAACGCAATGGCAAAATTAAAAAAATATAATGGGCGATATTGCGAGTGGGAGTTTGAAAATGCTTTTTTGGACTCGCTAGAAAAAGCAGGCTGGCAATATATGGCAGGAAACAATATAACTCGCGAATCACAAAGAGATGTTTTATATATAGATGACCTGACGCAGTTTTTGAGTAAAAGCAATCCTGATTTAACAGTGGATGAAATTCGTCAAATAATTGATATGGTTCGCCTTGTCGGTGCGGAAAGCGATTTTGCAACATTACATAAAGTATATAATTGGATGGTGTATGGCATTCAATTTACTATGCATAACCATTTGTCTAAAATTATTAATCTGATTGATTTTGAAAATCCTGATAAAAATATTTTCAGGGCTGTTAATCAATTTTCTGTTGAATATACAAATAATGGTTTAAAAGAAACTCGCCGTCCAGATGTACTTTTATTTGTTAATGGCATGCCTTTGTGTGTGGTTGAATTGAAAAATCCTGCTGATGCGAATGCAACTATTTATAATGCATGGGAACAAATTAATATCCGTTATTGGAGGGATATTCCCCATTTGCTTCATTATTGCCCTCTGGCATGTATTTCTGATGGTGTAAAAACTAGATTAGGTACTGTGCGTACTCCTTATGAGCATTTTTATGCTTGGCGACGTGTTGAAAATGAAGATAAAGTTTCGACTTCACCTTTTAATGAAATGCAAACGATGATAAAAGGCGTGTACAGTCCGCAGAGGTTTCTTGAAATATTCCGTGATTATATTTATTTTGAAGATAGTATACATGACAGGGAAGAACATGAAATTGTATGCAGATATCCGCAATTTTTTGCTACACGTTTGTTAAAACAAAGTATTATAAAATCTGTTATTGAAAGAACAGGAAAGGGCGGTACTTATTTTGGTGCAACTGGATGCGGAAAAACTTATACTATGGCTTTTCTTGCACGTCAACTCGCTTTAAGGTGTTCGGATATACCTGAAATGGGTTCACCGACAGTTGTAATGATTGTAGATAGAGATGACCTTCAGAAACAGGGCGGTAAACTGTTTTTAAAAAGTAAAGAGTTTTTAAATCTTGGTGAAGTAAGTATTGTTCCCAATCGCAAAAAATTAAGAGAAGAACTTGGTCTTCGCCAGAGTGGCGGTTTTTATATTTGTACTATTCAAAAGTTCTGCGACAGAGAAGACGATAAAATAGGGGAAATAAACAATAGGGCAAATATAATTTGTTTTTCTGATGAAGCACATAGAACGCAAATTGAGCATGCTAAAAAAATACAATTTAGTAAAGATGCAGATGAAAATATGAAAGCTATGATTTCAAAACCATATGCAAAGGTATTGAGAGAAGCTTTTCCGCATGCAACGTTTGTTGGCTTTACCGGCACTCCTATTGCAGAAACATATCAGACTTTTGGGGAAGAAATAGACAGATACACAATGGACCAATCTGTTGCGGATGGATTAACTGTGCCTATTAAATATTATCCGCGTATTGCTAAAGTTTTACTTGATCAGGAAAAAGTTAAAGAAATTGAGGAATATTATAAAAAGTGTGCTGATGATGGAGCGACAGAAGATGATATTAAAGCAAGCAAAAAAGCCATGAGCTCAATGGAAGTAATTTTAGGAGAACCTTCTCGTTTAGAGCGTTTGGCTGTTGATATTCATGACCACTATGTTGCTTCTTGTGCCAATGACCCCGACCGAGTGCAGAAAGCAATGATAGTTTGCTCCAATAGAAAAATAGCTTATAAGTTATTGATAAAATTTAAGGAAAAGTATCCTGAGTGGTTTGTAGAAAAGAAGGCGCCGGATGGAATTAGCATTACTGACAAAGAATTACGTGAATTGAAGCCGATGCCTTTTATAGCAATGGTGGCAAGTGTAGGAAGTAATGATAAAAAGGAAATGTATGATTATCTTGGCGGTGTAAAAAACGATCGGCGTTCCGATGAACTTGATATGGCTTTTAAACAGGAAAAGTCGAATTTTCATATAGCGATTGTTGTTGATATGTGGATTACTGGTTTTGATGTGCCTTCATTAACTTATATGTATAATGATAAGCCGTTAAAAAAACATATATTGATTCAAACAATTAGCCGTGTTAATAGAAAATATCCGGGTAAAGAGTACGGATTGATTGTTGACTATATTGGAATTCGCGATAACATGCGCGAAGCAATGAAAATATATGGTGGAGATAATTCGGTTGCTCCTTCTGCTGATGATGTACAACAGGCAATGGGAGTGTTTAGAGAAGAACTTTCAATTTTAAAGGATTTGTTTTCAGATTATGATTTAACTCCTTTCCTTGACTCTGAAGGCGACCCTGTTGACAGATACAGGCTTTTAGCAAACGCTGCTGAATATGTTTTCAGTATTAATAAGGAATTGAATACTGAAATTAATGGTGGCAGAAATGTCCGGAGAGTATCGTTTAAAACGTATTTTTTGAAAACAGTTAAAAGAATGCGGGCAGCTTATGATATTTGCCAGCCGTCAGGAGAACTTGGCGAAGAAGAAACATCACTTGCACAATGTTTTATGGCAATAGCTGGTTTTGTACGTAAAATGAGTGGCACAAGTGAACTTGATACAGATACGATGAATCGCCATGTTTCCAAAATGGTTGAGGAAGCGTTGAAGTATAATAAAGTTGAAAGTGTCCTTGATAATGGAGAGCAGGAAGATATTTTTAGCCCTGAATATTTTGAAAAATTATCAGATGTAAAAATGCCTGCAACAAAATTGGAATTGCTGGTAAAAATGCTCCGTAAGCAAATTACAGAGTACGGAAAAACAAATCAGATGGCTGCGAAGAAATTTCAGGAAATGCTTGAGGAAACTATTAAACAATATCATGAACGACGCAAACATCTTTCAATGGAAGAAGCTGGAGAAGCTCAAGAAGAAACTTCGGAAGAAATTATTCGAAATGCAACGGATCAAGCATTACAAATTTTGAAAGAGATGCATATTGATAGAAATAGTTTCCGTAAAGTAGGGTTAACTTTTGAAGAAAAAGCGTTTTATGATATATTGATGACATTACGTGATCAATATAATTTTGAATATGGTACAGATAAAATTATTGATGGTGTTTCCGTTAATGAAAAGTGTAAATGTTTAGCCAAGAAAATAAAAGATATCATTGAAATGAAATCTTCGTTTGCAGATTGGCTGAATAATCAGATTGTTAGAGACCAACTTAAATTTGATATTAAAGTTTGCTTGATTAAAAACGGATACCCTCCACAATATACTCCTGAAGTTTTCCGTAAAGTAATGGAACAGGTAGAAAATTTTGAAGAAAATAATTGATGTAACTTATTTGTAAATAACTTAAACATAAAAGCCTGCCTTTGCGTTTGCAAAAGCAGGCTAAATTTTTTGTTTAAAATGATTTGGTACGCCTGAGTGGAATCGAACCACCGCACGCGGCTCCGG
>ENA-OPVK01001785-OPVK01001785.1-human-gut-metagenome-genome-assembly--contig:-NODE-1785-length-12129-cov-3.138479_pt1 | contig 12129 bp, 22 predicted proteins | sample MGYA00241495_ERZ501982 | MGnify/ENA primary metagenome ERZ501982 (study PRJEB25962, sample SAMEA2042002) | human gut metagenome | biome: human gut; feature: human-associated habitat; material: faeces...
TGGTAAAAAGTCCATAATGCGGTACGCGCTGCACAGATCAACGAAAAAAGAAGACTGTTTACAACTCTCCTGTATGGAGCTTGTCGGGGGCGAGATCATCCCCACAAGCGACCAACAATTTAAAATTAACGATGATTACGACCGCCGGGAATTTTTCCGCAGTCTTCCGGGCGTTACAAAAATGACTTTAAAATAATAAGGAGCTTAAGATTCCGGGCAAGTTTTTGTACTGTTTAATTTTTGATTTGTATATGATATAATAACATAAAATTATGGGGGTAATACATATGATAATGTTAAAAATGGAAAAATGGGAAAGTATTGTAAATGAAACTATTAAGCATTTTTTTGATAATTATAAAGTATTTGATGATAATAACAAAGCTTTAGAAAATAAAAGCCTGTATCAATATATTAATGATATTTGTGAAGAAGGCCCGGAAACAGAAATTCTGCACTTTTTATTTACTGGCGAAAGCGAATATATCCAATTTGCTGGAAAGTACAATATATCTTTGTACGATGAATTTTCACAAGAACTTGAAAACAAATTGATTGATGAATTTTATTCCATTAATCAAGAACAATTCTGTGACGATCTCGAAAATTTTACAGATTATTTTTTAAGTGAATACACAATTTTATTGAAAACATATATTTATGATATTCTTGATAGTTTTACGGTTGAAAAGTTAAAATGCATTATTTTTAAATAGTTTTCACCGCTTCCCGGTATCCAGTCCGGCGGCGCGTTCACGGCGTGCAAGCGGTTTTTGGCATTCTGCCAGATGAACCTTGCAAAATTAATATAATAAGTCAATCAATTAACGCGCTATTTTATCCGTAAATCGTTTTTTATGCTATTAATGGGATTTATGCAGCATTTGCATTTTGAGCCGCTTATGAGCCTTTAAAACGTTTTTAACGTCTGCATGGTTTATTGACTGGCTGCGGCTATGGGTGTATAATAGCCTTGTATAGCTATGTGCAGCTATGCTTTATTTGCGTACCATGTAAATGGGCGTATTATGTCCGCTTATGTACACGACTTGTCCAGGCTTCCCGGTGATCTGTCACAGCTGTCCGGGCATATATCAATTAGGACTATACAACTATACTGTGATATGCTTGTATAGCGCCGTATTTGCCTTTTTAAGGTGTTTTATAATCGTAGTAAATAAAATATAGGCTAAATACGTCACAAGCCATTTAAGGCTTATTTTGCAAGAGTATTATTGTATTTTAACGTTGTGTTGTATGTTACTTGTTGCTATGGTCTATTATCCGTGGGTTATTGGTTCTGATCTGCCAGAGCTACGGCTGGCGGTTGATTTCGTTGGCGTTCAATCGTTCCCGGCGCTGTCCAGGCTTCATAAGCTCGGCGTGGTATCGGCTCCCGGTGCTGTCCCCTGGTTGATTTGTGGCAACGGAAAAGTCGCAGCTGTTCAAGGATTCAATAGTTGCAACTAACTTGTGGATGATCCCTAAATTTCAACATAATTTTAGAAGCCTAAAATCAAGGAAATCCATAAAAAAAGTGGCAACCAGAAAAATTCTCTCATTTTCTAGCTGCCACTTAAATTTTAATTTTGCACAAATATTTCTATAGCGTAAAGTGCTGAATGATTCAAAATTCACAATTTATTTAATCCTTCTTTCTTCCGTGTTCCGTATCTTCTGTGGGATGATTTCTCTAAACGTTCCGTCCTCTTCATTTGGGACTTGGAAAGTTTCTTCTTTCTCTGGTAATTATCAGTCGTTGTTCCCATTCACGCCCTCCTTGTTAATCTTCTGGTTTCTGGTTTCAAAGTTTATAATTTCCGTGTCTGTTTCCAATTCTTCCGGTATTCTTCCAACAATGATAACTCGTAGTGGCTTCAATCTCCGTTCCATCTCCTTGAAACCAACGCAAAATTCCAACCGTGCTGCCTTGCTCTTTACTCTTCCATTTGTGCAACAGGCAACTGTGCTTCCCTCTGGTAGCCCATCAAAGCACCAGTCCCAACAGTATTCTGGCAGTATGTTTACGTTCGGAATTACCAGAATATCATTCAAGATCATGTAGTGTGCCAGTGCATGATTGCGGTATTTATTCCACAGGCACATTACCAGTGGCATTCCATTCTTGCCTACCGATATGCTAAAATCCGGCATAATGACTGCATGAAAACATTTTAAATGCTCCATATACTTGTCTGGCTGATTCCATAATCTTTGAAACTGTACATCATCCACATAGAAATTTACATCCAGTTCCCGGTGGTTCTTAATCTTTTGGCTGAAGCTCTCCGCAAAGTCTACAGTATCTTTGCCTGGATGGATAAAAGTCTTTGGAATTTTCGGGATTCCGTACTTACCATCAAGGTCTGCATCAGTTATTAGAAACTCCTTCATTACATCATAAGCTGTATGTATCTGCATATTTCGCCCTCCCTTTTCTTTGAACATAACACAATTTCCGAAAAAAGGCAAAAAAATAATCGCATCTCTGCGATTTTATTGTTTTGCACATGTACTTTTCCCTTTCATATGTACTTTTTGTAAAAGGTAATCAAAGGTAATCAGAACACTCGTTCATGCCAAGTCCGCAAACCCTTGATTTTACTGCATTAATCGGGGCAACAGGATTTGAACCTGCGACCTCACGGCTCACACTTTAATCCGCAAACCCTTGATTTTAAAGGCTTTTCAGACTTGAGGTAATCAAAGGTAATCAAAAAGGTAACCAGAATGTGTGTTCTTATTCATCCAATCCTTTGCACTTTTGTCACAATTTTATTTTTTTCTTCCAAGGAGCTAACATCAAATGTATAATATTTTTCATTAACTTCTTCGGTATGCCCGAGCAGCGATGCAGCAACAGTGGCAGATACTCCATTGCACCTTAGTTTAGAATTTATTGTTCTTCTAAATGCATGAATTCCTCTTTCTTCTATTCCTTCCTGCCTGCATTTGTTTTTTAAGCATGACGATATTACAGGAGCATGAACCCTTCCATTTTCGTTTGAAAACAACCATTCACTAATATACCCATTGCTGATTTCTGCTGATTTTAATTTCATTAAAAGTTTTCGAATTTCGCCAGTCATAGGAAACCATCTGTTCATTTGATTTTTTGTTTTTCCTATATAGTATTCTTTTGTATTTCTATTGTATTTTTCTGATTTATTAATAGATATATAATTTTCATTTATATCTTCCCATTTTAAAGCCGAAATTTCTCCAACTCTCATCCCTGTGAGACTTGCAAAATATACTGCGTATGAGGGAATGTATTCTGGCTGTTCATCAAAATCCTTTTTGCAGCGATTAATAATTAGTTTAAGTTCATGGTCTGATATTGTATTATGACTTGAAGGCTTTTCTATCTCCGTGCAGTATTTATAAAATATTTTAGGTGAAAGAAATTCCATAGGATCATAATTCAATAAATGTTGTGACCTTGCACTATCTATTGTGTTTTTGATATATCCAAACAAAGTTTTACACGCTTTTTTGCAAAGTTTTTGATCTTTTACAGTTCTGACAATGAATACCTTTATATCTTCTTCTGTCATTTTCTCAATTTCTTTTTCCGTAAATTCTTTTTTTTCAAAATAACGTGTTCTATCTGTAGAATACTTATACAAAGTGTTATCCGTCACAAATTCTTTTTGAATTTCTATCCAATGCTCGTAAACATCCATAAATGTTTTAGGTTTTTCTGTTTTTTCTTTCTCGAAAGCAATAATATAATCTTCAATTCCCTTTCGGCTACTTCTTTTCACTAGCTTTCTAGAATTTTTTTCTGTATAAATATAAGTATACCAATTATTGTTTTTTCCCTGCCATATTTTATATTTTTTTAATATTTCTTCATTTTTCTTCATTTGTATTTCTTCAAGTACATGTGCAGGATTTATAATACCATTCTCAATAGCATATTTCAATATTTCATCCATAAAATTTAGGAGGAACCGGGAATTCCTTTTGCCGGCCGGCGGTTCCTGTTCCTCCTTTCTATTGATAGCCTGTTTTTTTGATTTTAAGCGCTTATTTTGTTTTAACCATAACAATATTCACGAATATCATAAAAATTAATTTTAGCCGTTTTGGTCAAAACAATTATCATATTTCACAACAAATCAAATATATTGACCTGTCCATCAATCTGAGATTCTTCCAGATTGTAAAATTTGCAAGCTATATAATCTGGGTTCCAATCAATTTCCAGTTCGTATTGTAAACACCGCGGATGCTTATCACCATAGAAGAATCTGCAATCGGAACAGATATGCTGATAAGTTGTACCGCCAGACCGCTTATACATTTCGCTTATCTTCCTCATAAAATCACTCGCTTTACTCTTGATTTTCCTCTCGATTTCTTCTTGAAGATACCATTTTTAACACAATCCCTCGGATCACATCCTCTGCTATGTTCTTCGATCAAGATATAATCACAGGTTGCATTTGTACTCCATGCATTTTCGCTCTTGCTGTAATAGTCGCATTTTGAGCATTGTCTCCGCTTTAAGCCTATAATTTCAGTGCTTTTTAATTCTCTCCATGGTTTTCTATCTGGCAATTTTCCGCACCTCCCAATCTGGCAGTATCTATAATTTTTAAAAGGTCTGGACTTAGTTTTCTTCGTTCTTGTTCTCTTTGTACTTCTGCCCGGTAAGTCCTTTGGAAATTAGACTGAACTACACTCCACCATGTGCCATCTATATTCCCTGATTTCGCCCATTCTTCTAACTGCCCCGGACTTGATACTGCTTTCTGAACTATTTCTGGAAGTTTAGAAAATTCTTCTTCCGCATGGTATATAGAGTTCCAAATTGCCCTTGATACCAGATTCCAAGCTTCTGTTTCGTTCAGTTCGTCAGACTGTGGCGCAAGGCTTTGTGCGCATTGCCTTAATGCTGCTATTGAAGGCTCTTTCCATTCAGTCTGCATATATTTCTTCAAGCCAAAACTTAAAAGCTTGTAATCTATGTCTTTCAAAAGTCCATACCATGTATCAAAAGCATTCTGATCTGGCAGAAATGATGGAGAAGTGTACACAGCTTTCATTGCCTTTACCAGTACCGCCCATTCTTCTCTTGTCATACCCAATTATCCACCTCGCTTACCCTGTTTTGGATTTTCTCCATGTAGCTGCATGGTCTATTCGTAGACTTGTCTGCGTATTGCCCTTCAAATACTTTTGCGAAATTTCCAGGCTTTAAGAACCAGTCAAACGTAACCATCCAGCCATTTTTATTTTGCCCTTGTAAGAAGCTGCTATGGCGAATGTTTTCAATGGCTTCTAAGATATCGTCCATATGGTTCTGACGGATTCTAGCTTTTACTGCCTGTTCTCGTTTTGGTGTCATTCTTTTTACAGGAGTGATACCAAATTCTTCCAGAGTATTCCATTCATCAATGATTCGTTGGACGTCAGTCTGACGAATAGTATCTTTAGATACTATTAAATCATTTATATCTTTTTCTTTATCTTTATCTAATTCTGTATCTAAATCCAATTCTAAATCTTTATCTAAACCTATATCTTTATCTGAGTGCGTCTTTTGTTCGTCTATTTTGCGTCTTTTCTGCGTCTGCCTGTTTGAACGCTCTATTAGTTTGGTATCATCAATAGAATTTCCATTTGTCAGTGAGTAACTTCCGTTATCTTTCAATAGCAGTTTCTTTTTTTCGTCAGTGTATGAAGTTTCTATATATCTGTCTCTAGACAGGGTGTTGTGCATTCTCCAATGCTTAATAACAATCACGCCATCATCAAACAAGATAACAAATCTCTTGGCAATCAGAAGCTTCAAATCATCATCATTAGCACCTATTATTTTTTCAATCCTCTTTGGGTTTCCAATAAATCCATCATCGTCCGCTCTCATGTTTAGATGAAAATAAAGACATTGTGTTGATAACGGCATATCAAGGAAAGCATCTGTATCAACAATTTTCATTGTGAACATTCTTTTATTTGCCAATTTTGAAATTCCTTTCTCCAATCTCTGGATTTTTAAAAAGTGTTTATTTTAATTCAACTTCAATTCCATTGATTTTCAGTTCTCCATTTACCGGAACCACAAGAGATGGAACGCCGTTTATTTCTTTCAATTCAATCAGAGCAATTTTATCCGGCTGGATGCAGATTGTTGCATCTGGTGTTACAATTTTTGCAGTTTTTGAATTGTGGATATTGTCAAGTGCAGCAGGCTCATTACTGAAATACGTTTCCCAGTTTTCCTTGAAATCTGATAACTTCTCGCCTGGAACTCCGCAATATTCAAAAATCTGTTCCATTTCGTCACATGATACAGTTATCATCTCCGGGCTGTCTTTCTTCTGTTCTCTTACTTCCTGTAATGATTCAATCAGACTTTCCGTTAAATTGAATGTTGTATTTCCTTCGAAATTGTCCATGATAAAATCTGAAAAGACATTGATCTCATTGCCGGGTATACGTGGAATTGGTGTGCCAAGAACGTTTTCGATGAAGTCTGGATGAATATTCTTTATGTTTTTGTTGAAATACAAAGTTCCATGAATATCAGTACTTCTGTCATTGAATACAGGGAATAAGAATCCTGTTTCTGGTCTTGAGACTACCCAATCACGAATTCTGCCTTTGATGTTATTTTCAGCCACATCATAGCTAAGCCCAGCCTTTGAAAGATTTACTGGACAAATGCTGCACAGAATGTGTTCGTAGATTTCTTCTGAAGAATCGTGCATTTCGGTTCCATCAGAAGTTTTTCCGGGAATGTCATATACTGCATGAATGAGAACTATGTAGTAATTTTCTGGATAGTCATAGTTTTCAATTACTTTGTCGTAGAACTCGTCCAAAAGCTCATCATCTTTAAGCTTACTTGCTCTGATCCGCATAAGAAATTCCTGTGTTCCATCCTCTTTTTCCTGTGCTAATGGAAAATCAAGGTTCATAAGGTTTTTTCCAAGTCTGCCAGACATGGTTTTCTTGAAAATGTCAAAATACTTAAACATTTCTTCCTCTGGAAGAGACAGGAATGCTTCTTTAATTTTTGTTTTCTTGTTCTTTTCTGCATCCACATAACAACCGCAAATGCGTGTGATTGCACAATTGGCTGGTGTAAATTGTTTCTTAATCTCTGCGATTTCTTTCTTATTCATTCTTTTCCATCCTTTCTGCTTCTCTCGCCTGTTTCTTTTCAATCCACTTATTAATTTTATCATCGGAAATCATGTACATTTGCTTTAGCATTTCGATGCAGATCAACACATCTGCAATTTCTTCTATCATGTTATCAAGGTCGATTTTTCCACGTTTTGCCTTACTGATTGCTTGTATCAGTTCCGAACATTCTTCCATGCAGACGGTTGCCTGAATTTCTGCTCCGTAATGGTCAACACTTCTGACAATAACTTTCTCGTCAATGTTATATGTCATTTTCTTCGCTCCAATCAAGTTTCTGCCCACACCTAGTACAGTATTTACTAACAATATCTATGTTGTAATTACAATTTGGGCAGTTACCGTTAGCACCAACTTTTGTTTTTTTGCCTGCTCCGAAGTCTAAATATATTTCCCTCAAGTTGTTCATTTTCCTTGGAATCTGCTTTTTTAATGCTTTAACCGCACGTTCCAACGCTTTCTGATATTCCGCAAGTTCTGGCATATCTGACCAGTCTTGTTTGATTAAGTCAATTTGTTCCTGCAAGATGTTGATTGCTTCTTCTGGTTTCATATTAATCCTCCTAGTGCTCCACTTCCTTATATGAATCAAAATCAATAAACAATGTTTTCTTTTTACCACATTTCTTGCATACCAGAAGAGTTTCTCCGTCATTTATCCAATGCCATTCAATTTCATATACATGTGGTTTGCAGAGACACTTGATTTTGCAACCATTCTTTCGCCATCTGTTGAATTTGTTGATTATTGTGCAGAATAATCCATAAATAATAACAGCAACTACACACATTCCCACCGCCATAAAAATTTCTTTTATTGCTTCAATCATTCTTCATCTCCTCCAACTGTTTTACTGCTTTTCTACAATCTCTATTCGCAGACCGGAACATCATCAAAAGTATTTCAGACACAGGCCTTGTCCGATTTATTCGCTTTGCTTTTTTTATGCATGCAAGCTCATTTCCATCTGGCACATATATTCCTACGTAATGCGGAATTTCAAGGGATATCGCAGCATATACATCTGTCGGCATAACCAGATAGTTATAATCGCCAACAAAATTCAGCCCATGACCAGAATGAAAATCTTCAGCAGATGACTTGATTTCATAGCAATAACAATCGCCTTTTTCTATCCCGGACACGCTATTATTCACCGGCACGAACCGCATATAATCCACCCTTACCGCATGATCTGTCGAATAATCGAATGTCACTTCCTTAGCCCAATAAATACGTGGATCATTGTGAGGATTTATTTTCTTTTCAAGCATGGCTGATAATTCTGCTGTAATCTCAGGTCTTGTCATTTTGAATCTCCTCCAATTCCACTTATACGATATTTTTCTCATCCAATGCTGCTTTTTCAACAGCTTTCAGATAATCAATTTGCCGCTGAATGTAAAGATCGGTTTCTTTCCCGCCGGATGCAAGCCAATCAGAGATTCTACTTTTTACATCCTGTAAAACCGATATAGGAATCAGTCTAGTATTGATGGTATTCAGTACTTTAATCATTAGCTTTCATCTCCTCCAACTTCTTCTCTATCGGATTAATAATCTCATCTAATACCTGCTGCTCGTAATTTTCTTTCCAGAATTTTTCTCTTTTCCAAAATTGGATTTTCATAACCTCATTTATTAAATTAATACACGCTATTGCTTCTAGCATTCCCCAGCATCCATCACATGCTCTTTCATTACACCAATTTGTGAATTCTTTAAATTTCATTTTTGAGTTCCTCCAACTTCTTCTCAGTTTCTTTGTGGGTGAGGAATAATGATTCACCGATTTTATCTATATCCGACAACTCAAATACGCACTTGTCGATTGCACATGGCGTCTTATTTGGAATGCCTAAGATGTAATATACTTCTGTTCCAACCTTGCACGGTAATCTCACAAGCAAACCCTGTTCTTCTAAATCTTCATATTCTGCAAGTTTTTCTGATGCCTTTATATAATCATGGTTTTTAACCCACACATTTGATTCTCCGTCCGGAGCATTTTCCATTCTTTCAGTTAATCTCTCCACCTACTTCACCTCTTCCATCTGACTTTCTACAGTATCTGCAAGTAACTTCAAGGACTCAATAAATGAGTCCGTCAATGCTGTTCTGTCTGGGTATTTAGTGAATGTTCTGACAAGGTTTATAGCATCCTTGAGCTCCTTCTCATCTTTAGTTACGTCTGACGCTTCTACTAATTCATATCCCGATTCAAGGCTGGCATTTCTTGCTAGTTCTTTATTGCTATAGAACTTTAATATATCCGGGATGCGCTGTTCTTCAAAGGGATATGGATACGCTTCTTTTACGCCGTACCATCTATATCCCTGTTTCTTTGCTACTTTTAGAATATTTTCATACTCTTCATGTGTTCTGACTAATACGCATTTATTTGCCAGATCAATCATCTACTCTACCACCTTTCACAATTTCAATCGCTTCGTCCAATGCATTTCCTACGTTTTCATAAGCAATATCTAACTTTTTATCTCCTGTGTTTGCTATTGAAAACCAATACATCGCCTTTAAATCTTTTAACTGCTTCACAACCTTTTCCACATCAAAAACTGTCGGTTGCTTGTCCACAATATGTATATATCTGTCTATAATCTTCTGTATTGGTTCTCCTAAGATATTTTGAAGCAGTATGTCTTTTTTTAGTTTATCTGCGTCAATTAACCGCATTTCTTAGTCCTCCTTATATGGTTCTAGAAGCGGCTGCCATGCCGTAATATCAATCCAATCATAATTGCTATCAAGATAATATCCGTCACAATCAATAAAGCTTGTATCCTGCCATGTTGTTTCTCCATTAGTAACCAATATTTCTTGTCCATCATCTGGCATTTTGCAGTCAAGCATATACTGTATATTTTTTGAAATGGATTCTTCTGCACGTTCTTTTTCTGATATCTGATGATATTTTACCGGAATCCAACCATTTTCTTTCTCGTCCTGTTCCAGATCGCTCAGAAGAGTATTCACGATATCCAGCGCACTCCCTGGAAGTCCATGCTTATACTGTGATTTCTTTTCTATCTCATCTTTGTATTGTTCTAATCTGAACCGTACTCTTCTCATTCTTCCACCTCCTCATAAGTTTCTCTGAATATATCTGGTTTGCACGGATAGAACTCTCCGTGAACACCTTTGATGATATAATCTCCAATGTTTGCAAGATGCTCGCCTTCAAGTGTCTTAATAACCAATCCACCCAGAACCTTCCAATGGTCAATATAGAAATTCTTACCTTCTGCCGACACGTACTGGTCTGTACACTGATAGTCCGTCATAAAATCGAACATTTCTCGCTTATTTTTACCAGTCCACTGAAGTGCATCAATTACAACTGGCTTCTTTCTGTACTTCATGCTTCCACCTCGCTATCCTCTGGCATCTGGAACGTCATTCCTTTTTTGAGCATTTCTCCAAGTTCTCCTGCATGTGCTTTGTTTTCTTCCGTTTTTGGCTTCATACTTAATATCCTACATACTTCTGGAATTACATATTTTGTGTATTCCGAATCTCCATAGGCTTCCTGAATCATATCCAGTACTTTCATGGCTTTTTCTTTTGTGGAATATCTTCCTAAAATAAAATATCCTCCACTTCTCTGTGCATCCTGCAAACTCCAACATATAACATTCAATGAATCTGATAGTTTTAGATTGACTACAATGTTTTCAAACTTTACCAGTGCTGTTTTATCCTGACTTCTGATTAACATTTTGTATCCTCCTTACCTGCGTACAATCCTAACTGCTTCATTTTCTTAATAAAAAGCTTCATTTCATATCCTGTCAGTCCCACACAAGTATTTCCGATTCCTTTTGAGTCTCCTAAATCTGGATCATAAGACTGCAAAATATGTCTTCCAGATTTTTTATGCAAGATAGCAATTTCCTGTGTGTAACCATATTTCTTGTTTTTCCTCTCATAGACACATCCATACTGGTCTTCTTCTACTTTTACAAATCCAATTTCTGCTAATTTTTCGTCAACTGTTTTAAACAATTTCATTTCACCCTCACTTTCCCCATGTAAGCAACTGGCACGCTATTGTGCAGTTGGTACATGATTTTAATACTCAATAAAATCAGATAATTCCATCTGACCAACTACGTTGTTATCTTGCATCCACCATAGATAAACTTCTTCGCCGCAACTCCACTTCGTATCTTTTCCACGTCTCCGGCGTTCCTCAATCATTCTGTCAAAAGCACGTATATAGGCTTGCTTGTACTTTGGAAAATCATACATTTCCTTTTCCCTCTGCTTCTTTGATGCAAGCGGACAACCTAGACAGCCTAACCTGTTATATCCGCATTGATACAGTTCACATACTTGAATGTCTTTCTCACCAATGAACTGCCAGATATTCTGATCTGTCCAATCAATAATTGGATTGACTACTGTTTTTGCTTTCATCTGGCAATTTTCAAATAATCTTCTAGTATTATCATTGTCAGTGATAAGCATTTTTTCATCAGAAACACCGATGCTTTTGCTTGCTGTCCGTCCTAATACTTCAAATGGGCTTCTGTTGCTTCGCTTTCTACTCTCAGCCCATCTAACACCTGTCGCAATCATTCTGTTTGGATTACCACCCTCTTTTAGTTCTGGGCAGCAATACCGAACAATTCTGGTAGGTGGCATCAGCTTTCTTGGAATAAGATTCCACATAGTAAGACGTTTGCCATTTTCCTGCACATGATAGTCGATTTCACATTTGATACCCTTGTCTGCCAATTCAGAAAACACAGTTTTGATATGCCTTACTGTTTGCGGTGCATCTACTGTGGTGTGAGAGTTGTGTACTTCAAAAGGAATTTCAGCCATTCTGAATAGTTGCAAAAGTACATCTGAATCCTTTCCACCGGAATACTCACATACAAGTGGCTTTCCATAATGTTTCAACGAGAGATCAGACGCAAGCCGGATTCTTTCAATTGCTTTTT
>ENA-OPVK01001790-OPVK01001790.1-human-gut-metagenome-genome-assembly--contig:-NODE-1790-length-12106-cov-2.119824_pt1 | contig 12106 bp, 9 predicted proteins | sample MGYA00241495_ERZ501982 | MGnify/ENA primary metagenome ERZ501982 (study PRJEB25962, sample SAMEA2042002) | human gut metagenome | biome: human gut; feature: human-associated habitat; material: faeces...
GTTATCAATTGGATTACCTCAGCTTCTCTACACAAGGAAACAATGACGTGAAGTACAAAATAGAATTTACGCCACGTTCAGATTCTGACACTCCAGGTAGTAGTATGGGGTTCATGTTCAACCCCATAAAAGCAAATGGGGAATGGGTACTCGCCATCAAAGACGGTAGACAGCCTAGTCGCGAAGCTGCTACCCCACTCCATGATGATGCACCTGCCCCAGTAGATGTAATTGTAGAAAAGTAATCAAAAACACAAGAAAGGCCCTCCTTTTTGTAGGAGAGCCTTTCTTTATATTCCACAAATCGTTTTACTACATTTAGAAGAGATACGCCGCAGACACCTGCCAAGTCTTATTCTTGGCACCGATAGCATCGCCCGCATTCTTCCACGTAAATGAGTCGCCCATCGGGAGCTGATAGGTCACGCCAACCTGGAGATGCTTCAGCAGCTTCACACCGGCACCCAGATTAAGTGCTACTTGAGCTTTCTTGCGGTCTACGTAGTCTTTCTTCTTGAAGTCGAAGAAGAAATCGGGACCGGCAGCTATATAAATACCCAACAAGCTACCCAAGCCAATGGTATATTTCAGATTTACGGGCACTTCAAGTCCAGTCTGCTTCACTTCGTTCTTGCCGCGCTGAGAGAACAGCAAAGCACCATCAACACCCAAGCCTACAATGGGAATGGTAAACTCAGCCATCGGACCAATAAAGAAACCGGTAGAATTATCCTTGTTTCCCTTATATCCGCCATCCCAATCTATTTTCGTCATATTCACACCACCCTTAACACCCCACTTCAATAGTTGGGCCTGGGCAGGCATAGCCATAAACATACAGCATACAGCTATCACGAAAGCACTAAAAATCTTTTTCATAATCAATTGTGTTTAATATTACGGGACAAATATATGCAAATTCTTCCTAAAGAAACAACATATGTTAGCATTTGTTCATTTACGAGAACAATGAATCACAAAACGCATTACCTTTGCAACAAAAATCAAGAAAAGATGCCACGCTGACAGAATAAAAACTATGATAGAAATCAGAAAGACACTACCCACAGAAATGGAAGTCCTAATGGACATCTTTGAGCAGGCAAAGCGCATCATGCGGAAAGATGGCAATATGAACCAATGGACGGGCAATTATCCCTCCCGCGAACTCGTCATGGCAGACATCGAACAAGGCAACAGTTACGTGTGCACCGACGATACCGGAGCAATCATCGGAACCTTCGCCTTTATCCGTGGAAACGACCCCACATATACACGTATCTATGAAGGAGAATGGCTGGAAGACACACAGCCTTACGGTGTCATCCACCGCCTGGCAAGCACAGAAACCAGTAAAGGAGTGGCCAATGCCTGCCTGCAATGGTGCTACGAGCAAATCCCCAACCTGCGTGCAGATACCCACCGCGACAACCGCATCCTGCAACACATACTGAAGAAACACGGTTTCCTATATTGCGGCATCATCTTTCTGGCCAATGGGGACGAACGGCTGGCATTCCAGAAATATTCCCTATCTTTGCACCGAAGGACGGGGCGCAACTAAAGCATCCGGATATAAAATGATAGAATTACGTACAGTCAACTTAACCCGCTATATCACTCCGCTACGCGAGGGAGGCTCGCTGCCCGCTCTTGCCGAAGCGGACGACGACTTCAAGTATGTCGTTAAGTTTCGCGGCGCCGGACATGGCACAAGAGCACTGGTGGCCGAACTGATTGGCGGAGAGATAGCGCGTCTGTTGGGATTCCGCGTACCGGAACTGGTATTTCTCAATCTCGATGAAGCCTTTGGCCGTACCGAAGGCGATGAGGAGATACAAGACCTGCTGCAAGGAAGCAGAGGACTCAACCTGGGACTGCATTTCCTCTCGGGTGCCCTCACCTTTGACCCGGCAGCCACGCGCATCGACGCCGGGCAAGCCTCGCGCATCATCTGGCTGGACAGCTACCTGACCAATATAGACCGTACCTTCCGAAACACCAACATGCTGATGTGGCACAAGGAGCTTTGGCTGATAGACCATGGTTCCGCACTCTACTTCCACCATTCTTGGAGCGACTGGAAGAAGCATGCACAAAGTCCGTTCAGCTACATAAAGAATCATGTTTTGCTTCCAGAAGCATCTCTGCTCGAGAAGGCAGACGCGGAACTCCGCGCCTTGCTGACGGAAGACAAGATTCACTCTGTCGTCTCCCTACTGCCCGATGACTGGCTACAGTGGAACGACGTGCAAGAAACACCCGATGAGATAAGAGAGGTATATACCCGCTTTCTGACCGAAAGACTGGCACATTCCGCAATATTTGTAAAAGAAGCACAAGATGCAAGGAAAGCACTTATATGAATACGCAGTCATCCGCCTGGTCCCCAAAGTGGAACGGGAAGAGTTCTTCAACGTGGGGGTCATTCTGTTCTCCAAGAAGGCAAACTATATCCGTTCGCTTTGCCACATCGACGAGAATAAGCTGAAACTTTACGCCTCCGAACTGGACCCGGAGCAAGCAACAGCCCATCTGCAAGTATTCCAAAAAATCTGCTCAGGCGACAAGCAGGGAGGTCCTATCGCTGCCCTCGACGTAGCGGAGCGTTTCCGATGGCTGACAGCCGTAAGAAGCTCCTGCATCCAGACCTCCCGTCCGCATGCAGGATTTTCCGGCAATCTGGATGCAACTCTGGAAAGGCTGTTCAACGAATTGGTACTATAAAGACGCGTACTTCACCTTCAAGTCGTCCACTCCCATTCCCGTAAAATAATCCTCGATAAAGTCCCAGCGCTGTTCATCCGTCAGCTTATCCGTTCCAAAGAAGAAGGAGAATAAATCTATCTGTTCCTGGAATACCTGCTCGTTGGTGTCCAAAATCAGATTGCGGTAATCATCGCCAAGCGCAAGTTCCTGCAGAGTTTCGGGGTCATTGAAGCGGACAAATACGCAAGGCGTACCGCCACCCTCCACACTGAACGAAAGGCAGTCGAGCATAGAAAGCAGATTAAGCAGCATATTCAAGTCCGAGAAAGGAGTGCAATAAAACAGCAGGCGGTCTCCCTTACTGCCCACTATACGTTGGCTGAACAGTTTTTGATAGCGCGACAGAAGCAAATCAAAGCCTTTGGTCACCGTAAAAGAGAGTTCATTGGAATCCTTCTTTTTCACGCTGCTGATATAGCTCACACTGCGGCCTTCCTCCGTGCGGCTCTCCAGCAGGGAACCGATAAAGCGTTTGGCAGAGCGCACGTCCATGCCATGCTCGGCAAAGACAGCCCGCAGTTCTTCTTCATCAAAACGTCCTTTCGACTTTATCAATGCCGTTTTCAGCATCATTGTCAGGCTCTTGAACAAGGCATCCATCCGCTCACGGATGACGGTGGCATCTTCCTTCAACAGCACCTCATGCTTGCCTACGGACACAGCGCGGGCTCCCTCCCACAACGTTCCATTATTCAGCTTCTGTTTGAATTCCTTGTAGCCAAGCTCAGGAAAACGCTTTTCCCAAAGCGCTTCCAGACGGGCGACGTAAACCCCGTCCTCCCCTTCTACCTTTGTCAGATAGCTCTGGAATTCACGGGCAAAGACATCACCCGTCTTGTCCTGGACATATCCTTCAGTCAACAGATTCTTGGGGCTGATTTCAAGCAGAGGCCTGCCATAACGCTGCATCAAATCGTCTTCCAGCCAAAGCAAGGCGGTCTTGATGAGCTGTCCCAACTCCGCTTCATACTCCAGCTTGTTCTTTGTACGCGGCAGTTTCACCACAAACTCGAAATCGGACAAAGACACCATGATTTCCGGTTTTTCCCCTTTCATGCGGTACACTTCCATGAGCTTTCTCAGAATAAGCACCAGCTGTTCCTGGGCAATATTCCCCGTCTGATGCAGACGCTTCATATAATAGAAGTCACGCTCATGGTAGTCGGTAGCAGCAATACCCTGTATCTCCGTATCACGCGCGGCACGCCCTATCTCCTGAATATAGTCGACAAACGTACTGGATGGCGCCACATGGTATACACGGTCTATATCACTGATGTCCACTCCCATACCAAAAGCTTTCGTAGCCACAATCAGTTTCTTGGTTCCTTCCTTGAACTCCTGCACAATGGCAGCTTTCTGTTCCTTATCCTTCTTGCCATAATAGGAAGCCACCAGACGCCAGTCTGCCGGCTTCACCCACATCTTCAGGCGCATGTCGATGCCACCCGCAAAAGGATAATAGAGCAATGTCTTGTGTCCGTTCAGGAAGTCCTCCACCCGCGCAGCCACCACGCGCTGCTTTGCCTTGTCGTATGTCTCCCCGTCCTCCATCTCCATCTGACGGATGTCAAAGCCAATATTCCGGCGCTTCACCGTACCTACATAAAGCACGCAAGGCTCCATCTGCAAGGAACGGATAGTCTCAAATATCATGTCATTACCCCCTTTGGGATTCCAGACAGCTGTAGCAGTCAATGCAAACAACGGGAAACTATAGCCGAGAGTCTGTTTCAAAGCAGTCAGGTAGCGCCCCAAGAACCAGTAGTCCACACGGAACTCCTTGCCCCATGTCGTTACCGTATGCGCCTCATCGACCACCACCAGACCTATGTGGCGTTCGCCTACAAAATGCTTGATGTCGTAGGAGAGAAGCAATTCCGGCGAGAGATAGAACAAATCAATCTCCCCCTCACGCACCTGCCGGTAAACCTCCATCTTCTGTTCCGGCGATAAATCGGACGAGGCGTATGCCACACGCGTATACCCCAGCTCTTGCAGACTTTCCACCTGGTCTACAATCAACGCCTTCAAAGGGGAAACCACAATGGTAAGCAGATTATACTCCTTCCCCAGATAGATGGCAGGAAGCTGGAACAACAAGGATTTTCCGGAGCCGGTAGGGGCAGTCAGCAAGATATTGTCTACCTGCGTTTCACCTTTCCAAGCCTTTTCAGCCTCCAGTATAACGTTCTCTATCAGCTGTCCCTGCGAAATACAGAGTTTCTCTTTTCCCTTGGACAAGTCATCGTAAATCTCAAGATTACGAAACTGTTCGTAACCGTAAGTCTCCTTTAAAATCGTGTTTATGGTTTCGCGGCAGCTTTCAGGCAGATGCCTTTCCTTCAAACCCGGTAACCGGCGTGTTGTTGCTTCTTGTACATTCATTATTATTGTAGTGTGGGGGTATTAAAAAGAAAAGAAGTAATTCTTCAACCATAGTTATCGGTTTTGGAATTACTTCTCCCTATGTTTCAAAATATTACCAGACATACCGGTAAGTTTTTTCTTTTAAAGCGTATCAATATTCCTCCTCGTTGAAGAAAAAGTCCTCTTTGCTGGGATAATCGGGCCAAATATCTTCTATGCTTTCATAAATCTCGCCTTCATCTTCCATTTCCTGCAGATTCTCAATCACTTCAAGCGGAGCACCCGAACGCATGGCATAATCTATCAGTTCGTCCTTAGTTGCCGGCCAAGGGGCATCTTCCAATTTAGATGCTAATTCCAATGTCCAATACATAGTCTCTAGTATTAAAATTGTGAATATTAAGTCCTATTTCTATTTTTCGGCAAAAGTATAACAATTTATTTCACTTGCAACTATTATTCCAAAATATTTCACCTTTTTTGTCGTCTTGATTCATTTTACGGGAAAGGACGAACAAATAATCAGACAAGCGGTTCACGTAAGCCAGTAATTCCGAAGCGATTTCCACTTGTTCGGCCAGAGCAAGAATCCGACGCTCTGCACGGCGGCAAACCGTACGACAAACGTGACAAACTGCCGCACCGCGACTTCCACCGGGAAGAATAAAGGCTGACAGAGGAGGCAAAAGAGTATCCAAACGGTCTATCTCCCGCTCCACCATTTCCACTTGCTCCGGGCCGATGATACTGGCTTCTTTCAGCTCCATTTTCTCCCGGTCTGTGGCCAGATGAGAGCCTACGGCAAAAAGTCTGTCTTGCACTTGCTGCAGAAAATCCTTATCCTTCCCGTCAGGCAGGTACGTGATGAGAAGACCCAGATTGGAATTCAGCTCATCCACCGTACCATATGCCTCCAGGCGGATATGCGTTTTGGGTACACGGGTTCCACCTACAAGAGAGGTGGTTCCTTTATCTCCGGTTTTGGTGTATATCTTCATAAGGAATTAATGTTTAGGGGTTAGGGATTAATGTTTAGCAGCCAGTAAGTGGAGCTAAGCACTAATCACTAACCGCTAATCACTATTGAAACGCCTAAAGATAATCAAAAGTTGACAATATAGTCTTGTTTTATCTTTGTTTTATCGAAGAATATGATACCAAGGTCATAAAGGTCGAACGTAATGCCCGCCCGTCCGTCCTGCTTCATGCGTTTCCAGAGGGCAAACATCTGCGGAGTGTAACGGATACCCTCAATTACAAAAACAGACTTTCCCCTGGTACGGGCGGAACAGATGCGGAAGACCTCCTCTACAAAACCGGGACGACGATAATCGTGCAAATAAAGGAAATCAACGGGAACGCCACTCTCCAGAAAGAGCTCGGAAAGGTCGGAAGCCGAGGTATAATCCGCCCCCTCTTTTCCGGCTTTCAGATAGAGGGCAGAAGCGGCAAGCGTACCGGCATCTACAATGGTCTCCGGCTGGGTATAGTTTACCAGACGGAACAGAAGACGTTTCACTTTCTTCGATTCGTACTTCCAGTGTTTGTCTTTCTCCAATTCCAGTTGCTTCTGTGCCTTGGCCAGCTCTTCATATTTATAATAAGCCGTACTTTCGTAAATTACATGCGTAATCAGGTTAAAGGCAAAAGGAGAATGTACACCGTAGCCGCAACGGTGCCGAAAACGGTACAGCCAGATAAAAGGCCGTTTTAGAATAAGCAAAATACGATTCATTATTTTAATGTGCTAATGTACCTTCGAAAGTCACCCCTTCACCCGAAGAATAATTCTCCGTAACAGTCAGGAGTACCTTGTTATCCTCAAACCGGAGCGTAAGCCCAAGAGCGCTTACCCAGTTGACATAATGTACTTTCAGTTGCAAAGCATCAGGTGACGACCACGCATAACTGCCTGCCACCTGGAAAGGGCCTTCTATACCCTTAAAACGCCCCTTTGCAGCAACCGAATACGGAGGACAGCCATTAATTGCCGCTTTCGACCATTGCTTATAGCCAAACGGAAGACTGTATGTCTTTCCGTCTTTCTCCACCACAGTCATCACCACTTCTTGCTGCTTAAATTGCAGCTCGATGGATTGCCATCCGTATTTGTTCTCTCCGAGTAGGATGCGCTTGCCTGCGTATTTCTGTGAAAGGGAGGAAGCAGCCTTTCCCTGCACTAACGGCAGTTGATAAGAACGCTGCTTCTTCTGCAGGCGCTTGTAGTCCTTACCGGGCGCTAATACCTGGTCACCGACCTCCGGCAACAAGCGATTCCAGACCAGACGACGCTGTCGACGACCGTCTATCAATGTACATTCGGTAATGACCACTACCATATCCTTATCCGGAACAATCAGAATGTATTGTCCCAAAGCCCCGTCAGCACGTACAGCACCCGGATATTCGCAAAGCCACATCTGATAGCCATAACCTCCTATCTGTCTGGTCATCATCTGCTCCACCCAGGAAGCCGGAAGCAACTGCCTGCCTTCCCAAACACCCCGGTTCAGCAGCAGCAATCCGAATTTTGCCAATGACTCGCTCTGGATATGCAGCCCCCAGCCACCGGTATTGATGCCTTCGGGGCTTATCTCCCACGCAACGTCCGTGATATGCATCGGGATGAAAAGCTTCTGCTTCAGATAATCCAGCAAGGTCATGCCCGTCACCTTCTGCACAATGGCAGAAAGCATATAGGTACTAATCGAATCATATTCAAACTTCTTGCCCGGAGTTTTCACCGGTTTGGCAAGGAAGGTACGTATCCAATCGGAAGTGAGGTTGCGCATATTCCAGTCGGGAGTGATACCCGATGTCATGGTAAGCAGGTCGCGGACAGTCATGTCTGCCAGATTAGCAGAAACCGAATCCGGAAGAAGTTCCGGAAAGAAGGTACCGACACGGTCTGTCAAACGTAAGCGGTTGTCTGCAATGGCAAGCCCTACGGCAGCCCCGACAAAGGTTTTAGAGCAGGAATACATGGTATGGCGATATTCCGGCGCGAACGGAGCCGGATAGATTTCTCCGATGACCTTGCCGTGACGCAGCACCACCACGCTGTGGATGTCTGTTTTCGGCAATGCCATCAGGGAATCAAACAAGGCAGTGACAGCCTTGGAAGGGACTCCTTCTGCCTCGGGTGTGGAACGTGGCAACTCATTGATTTGTGCATGAACTGCCAACGCTCCCAGCAAGCCGAGAAACAAGAAGAAAAAACGTACTCTATTTTTCATAATTATCTAAGATATTTGTTCTACATGCGCTGCAAATGTACAGCATTCGGGCGCGAAAGACAAATAACTTGATAATTTTGTCGGAGGGGAACGTTCTTATAAGAAATGTATGGTCGCCGCCTCTCCCTTGTTCAAATCCAACGGAAATGCCGGTTCTTTGTAAGTATGCGTACGTCCTCCTATCTTCACTTGGGCACGGACGGCGCCTGTGGGCATCTTTAGGATGAATTTACCCGGAACAAGAGCGGTAACAACAGCCCTCGTTGCCCGTCCATCCTTCCAGTCCAGGTCTATGGAAGCACCGCCGCGTACGCGCATTCCACGGAAGTTGCCGGTAGTCCAGCTATCCGGCAGGGCAGGAAGCAGATGGATAAAGCCCTCATGACTTTGCAGCAGCATTTCGCCGACTCCCGCCGCACCACCATAGTTGCCATCAATCTGAAAAGGCGGATGCGAACAGAACAAATTGGGGAAAGTACCGCTACCATGACCTCCCGTCGCAGCATCGACGGCAGGATGCAGCAAGCTCTTGAAGAGTTTCCAAGCACGGTTTCCGTCGCCCAAACGAGCCCAGAAGTTTATTTTCCAAGCACGGCTCCAACCGGTACCCTCATCTCCACGACGGTTCAAGGTCATCCGGCAGGCTTCGGCAAGCTCAGGGGTGGACTCCGGCGAAATCAGGTTTCCCGGATGCAAGCCGTAAAGGTGGGAGACATGGCGATGGTGCACATCCACTTCCTTATAATCCTCCAGCCATTCCTGCAAATATCCTTCCTTACTGATTTGCATGGGCGGAAACTTCTTCAGGTCTGCCTCAAGCTTCGCCACATAGTCCGCATCACAATCCAGCAGGCGGGCGGCGGTAATGACATTGGTATAAAGCTCGGTAAGCAGTTGCACATCCATAGTGGGACCCATACAAATGCTGACGGGAGTCACGCTGTCACCCGGCACATAGAAGCTGTTTTCCGGAGAAGAAGTGGGAGCAGTTACCAGCCAGCCATGAGAAGGCTCCTGCACGGTGGTGGAACTAAAGAACCGGGCGGAACCTTTCAAGATGGGATAGATGCGGCGCAGATAATCCTTGTCCTGCGTATACAGATAGTGTTCCCACAAATGGGCACACAACCAAGCGCCACCGGTATTGGTAGCTCCCCAGGAGGGGTGTTCGCCGGGAGCGGTATAATTCCATACGTTGGTCATCATGTGGAGCACCCAACCATCGGCCTCATTGCCATAAAAGGTACGCGCACTTGCCTCTCCCGAAGGGACAAGGCGCTCCATCAACGTTGTCAACGGTTGATAGAGTTCGGAAAGCCCGGCTTGCTCCAAGGGCCAGTGATTCATCTGGATATTGATGTTCGTATGATAATCCCCGTTCCAGGGAGTCGATACTCCATTTGCCCAGAGTCCTTGCAGATTGGGCGGCAGACTGCCGGGACGGGTACTGCTGATAAGCAGATAGCGTCCGTAGTTATAGTACAGAGCAGCCAATGCCGGCGACTCCTGCTGTGTGAAGCGGAGGATGCGCTCGTTCGTCGGGAGCGTATCATCCGGCGTGGCAGGAAGCGTCAAGGAAACACGGTCGTAGAGGGAACGGTGGGCAGCGACATGGTTGGATAATGAAGAATGGAGAATGGAACATGGAGAATTATCGGGGGCGGTGAAAGGACGGAGCAAGCTGTCGCAGACTTCCGCATAGCGTTCACCCGGGAAGTCTGTACCGGCAGCGGCATAGGAGGTAGCGGCAGAAAGTATCAACCAGGCTTCCTGCCCGTTCTTCAAGCAGATACCATTTTCCGGGCTGACAGATGATTCACCACCGTTCTGCACGAGTTGCATTGCCACACGGTATTTCATACCGTCCAAACCGGGTTTACCGCTTTCCAACATGCCGTCCATCAAAAGGGTGTTCCCTTGGACAGTCACCAGGCTATGTTCCGCACGGCTCAAACGGGCAGAGAAGTTCAGAGCCCCTTCACGCCCGGCAACCAGATGAATCAGCATGACATCACGGTCACGGGAAACAAAATACTCACGGCGGTAATCGACATCTTCCAGCCTGAAAGCCGTGTATGCCACCGCATCGCGTAAGTTGAGCCAACGGCGATAGTTGTTTAATGGAGAATTGAGAATGGATAATGAAGAATTGTAGGTAAAATCTATATCCAAATCACCCAATACCTGATAGGTTCCATATCTCCCGTCAGTCTCCTGCTTCTTCGGAACAAAACTGCTGTACATCAGTTCCTGTGCCTCCCGGTTCTTTCCCTCAAACAACAGTTGCCGGATGGCAGGCAGACTCTTCGAGGCATCCGGATTGCTATAATCCGCCTCCATTCCGCTCCATAATGAAATTTCATTCAGCACAATGTGCTCACGGAGAATGCCTCCGTCGGGCATCATGCCCAAGCGTCCGTTACCCAAAGGAAGAGTCTCCTCCCAGATAGCGGCGGGCGATGTATAGTATAGCTGATGATTACAACTGTCGGCAGGCGCATCGGCTGCACGAAGCAGCAACGAGGCTGCAAGCAGAAATAGAGTGGCAAGTGTCTTCATATTGTTTTTTGATTCTGATTTCAGGCTGCAAACTTACCGCATACATTTTGCAGCATTACTGCATACCTTTTGCAGTGACGCTGCAAGGCAATTGCAGTAGCACTGCAAAAGGTATGCAGTACCACTGCAAAATAGTTGCACTGATTTTGCAGTGGTTACGCACTGATTATAAGATTATTGCATTTCGAACGAAACTACACCACGGACGTCGGCAGACGAAGCGCAAACGTATGCCTTGAACTTACCCGGTTCGTACTTCCAAGCTGCGGAAGCCTCATCGTAGAACTTCAAATCATCCGGAGTAAGGGTGAAAGTCACGCTCTTCTCCTCGCCCGGCGCCAGAGCGACTTTTGCAAAATGTTTCAGCTCCTTTACAGGACGAAGCACACTGCATTTATCATCGCCTACATAAAGCTGTACAATCTCTTTTCCGGCAATGCTACCCGTATTCTTCACGGCAACTGTCACCGTCAGCGTACCGTCGGCAGCCATGGCCTTGGCAGAAGCCACCGGTTTGCCATATGTAAAGGTAGTATAGCTCAAGCCATGACCGAAGGGGAAGAGTGCCGGAACCTTCTTGGTGTCATGCCAACGATAGCCCACCAGAATATCTTCCTTATACTCCTGCTTAATGCTGTCGCCCGGATAACTGAGTTCATCAAAAGCATGTGCACCGCAATCCGTCAACTTGGCAGGGAAAGAGAAGGGCAACTTTCCGCTTGGATTCACCGCACCACTCAAGATGTCAGCCAGAGACTTGCCACCCATGGAGCCTAAATACCAACCTTGCACAATAGCAGGGACCCGGGATACCCACGGCATTTCCACCGCATTGCCGCTGAGAAGCACCAGAACGAGATTCTTGTTTACACCCAGCAAAGCTTCAATCAGTTCATCCTGCCCGAAAGGCAAGCCGTATTCCAGACGGTCGCCGCCTTCACAATCCTGGAAGTGGTTCTTGTTCAATCCGCCTACCAATACCACCAAGTCTGCCTTTTTCGCCATTTCCACAGCTTCTGCACGGAGTGAGTCTACCACATTCTGCGGAATTTCATCTGCACGGCCGTACATCGGACGACCGGCGGCATAGCCTTTCGCATAGGCAACCTTATCGCCATAAACGGCACGCAAGCCATCCAGCGGAGATACCATATCCTTCACTTTCAGTTCGG
>ENA-OPVK01001791-OPVK01001791.1-human-gut-metagenome-genome-assembly--contig:-NODE-1791-length-12101-cov-1.865183_pt1 | contig 12101 bp, 9 predicted proteins | sample MGYA00241495_ERZ501982 | MGnify/ENA primary metagenome ERZ501982 (study PRJEB25962, sample SAMEA2042002) | human gut metagenome | biome: human gut; feature: human-associated habitat; material: faeces...
GGTCCGAAACCAGCAGAAGGGCTCCCGTAGGAATATGATTGGCAAAACCACAACTGAATAAGGTTGCCGTTTCCATATCGACAGCCATGGCACGGGTTTTCTTCAGATATTCCTTGAACCCCTCGTCATGTTCCCAAATGCGGCGGTTGGTGGTGTATACGGTACCGGTCCAGTAGTCGCGGGCATAGTCGCGGATGGCGGAAGAAACGGCGCGTTGCAGCATAAATGCCGGGAGTGACGGGACTTCGGGCGGGAAGTAGTCGTTGGAAGTACCTTCGCCGCGGATGGCGGCTATGGGGAGGATGAGGTCCCCTATTCTATTTTTCTTGTCTATGCCGCCACACTTGCCTAGGAACAGACATGCCTTGGGCTTGATGGCGCTCAGCAAGTCCATGATAATGGCGGCATTAGGGCTTCCCATACCGAAATTGATGATGGTCATTCCTTCTGCGCTGGCAGATGTCATATTGGCATCTTTACCGAGAATGGGAACATTGAACTTTTCTGCGAAAATCTCTACATACTTGTTGAAGTTGGTTAACAGAATGTACTCTCCAAAATCCTCCAGGTTACGCTTTGTGTAACGGGGCAGCCAATTGGCTACGATTTCTTCTTTTGTTTTCATAAGATTTCATTAAATTTGTGTTCCCGAAAGACGGGAACCATTATTTAACTTACAAATGTAGTAAATGTTATCGTTAAACCTACCAACATTCGATGCTAAAATTGCCGCAAGGAACGGAAAAAATGTTATTTTCGATGTAATCCGTCGTCGTTATGTTGCTTTGACGCCCGAAGAATGGGTGCGGCAGCACTTCGTCCACTTTCTTCTTGCTCACAAGGGGTATCCTCAGGCGCTTATGGCAAATGAAGTGCAGGTACAGCTGAATGGTACAAAGAAACGCTGTGATACGGTGCTTTATCGGCGTGACCTCACCGCCCGGATGATTGTGGAATACAAGGCGCCCGAAATAGAAATCACCCAAAAGGTTTTCGACCAGATTACCCGCTACAACATGGTGCTGAAAGTGGATTATCTGATTGTCAGCAACGGGCTTCAGCATTATTGTTGCCGCATAGATTACGAGCATAACAGCTATACTTTTCTGCAGGATATACCTGAGTATCAAGATTTATAGGAGGAGCTACCGATAGCCTTCTTGCCTTTCTCATCTCATCGCATCATATACCATGCGTGATATGCGGGCGATGATGCCCGCATTGTCCTCATCCGTCTCGTATGAGTCCATGATGAAGGTGGCAATGTAGTATTTCCGACCGTCGGGAAGAATAACGAGCCCGGCATCATTATCTGCAGTTTTCATGCCGTCGGCATTGCGGTCGGAAGAACCGGTCTTGTGTCCTACCACGGTTTGGGCTGGCAACATACCTTTCAATTTGTTGGCGCCGGTTTCAGTATCTATCATGGTCTGCCACAAGAAGTCTTTCAGTTCCTTGTTGGAGAACAACTCTTTTTCATCGGCCGTTCTCAGTAGCCGGGCCATAGCGGAAGGAGTACTCCAGTTGCGGTATACAGCCTCGAAGTTGGAGTGCATGTCGTCTTCTGTTTCCGAGAGGTTGAAAGAGTCGATACCCAACCGGCGGATATAGTCATTGATATGTTTGATACCTCCTGCATATTCTATCAAGATGTCGCAGGCATTGTTGTCGCTTTGGGAAATGCTGTATTGCATCAGCTCCCTAAGCGTAATCGTGAAATCCTGGTCGGGAAACTTCTTCCGCAGGGGGCTGTAGGTATTGGGCGGCATTTGGGATGCCTTTATGGAAACAATGCTGTCCAGACTGATGCTTTGCTTATCCATCTTGTCCAGTACGGCCAGTGCCACATGGAATTTGAATACACTGAGCAAGGGGAAGTGTACATGGTCGTTATACCGGAGCATGTCTCCTTTGTCTGTCCATACGGCTATACCAACGGTGGCTTTCTTGCCATTGAGCAGACTGTCAATCCGGTTTTCAAGTTCAGACATTTGCTGCGCCCGGACGACGGTAGCTATACAAGTGAATAAGGTAAGTATGGCGATGAAATATGCTTTCATAACTTCAATTTCTTTAAGAGGCAATTCGCACGCAAAGATACAACTTTTAGCAGCAAGTTGCTAAAATGAGTTATGGATTATGGGCTATAAGTGTGATAGCTTATAACCATAATCCATAACTTGTAGCTCATCCTCCCTATTGTTTCTTACTGAACTTCTCTTGCAACTTCTGCATCAATTCGTAGAAATTAGGAATATAGACCGTGGCAAGCAAGGTATTCAGTGCCATACCGAACACTACGGCAGCTCCCAGTGCTACACGGCTTCCCGCCCCTGCTCCGGTTGCAAAAAGCAGCGGCATAACCCCGAATACAAATGCAAGCGATGTCATCAGAATAGGCCGCAGACGGATATGCCCTGCCTGAAATGCCGCATCACGGATTGAATTGCCTTGTGCACGGAAGTCACGTGCAAACTCCACAATCAGAATACCGTTTTTGGCAGACAAGGCGACAAGCAGAATGATTCCAATTTGTGTGTAGATGCTGACCGGAGTCCCCATGACATAGCATCCCAGCATGGCACCGAGCAGCGCCACCGGAAGTCCCATTACGGCAGCTACCGGACTGGTCCAGCTTTCGTATTGTGCGGCAAGCACAAGGAAGGCAACCAACAGTGCCATGACGAATACGACGGTTGTAGTGGTTCCCGCCTGTGTCTCCTGATAGGCCACCGAAGTCCATTCGTAGCCGAACTCGTCTCCGAGATGCTCTTTGATTAGACTTTCCATTTGCCGGATACCCTCTCCCGAACTGCTGCCCGGAGCCACATTGCAGGTCACGGCTGCTGTGGAGTACATGTTATATCTGTTTATCTGGTCCATGCCTAACTGCTCTTCCACCCGGGTGAAGGAAGAGAAAGGTACCATTTCTCCCGATGCATTGGGAACGCTCAATTTCAGAACATCGTCGATGACACGCTGGGCACGGTCGCCCGCCCCCAATTTCACTTGGTAGATGTGTCCGAACTGTACATAGTCGTTGACGTAGGCCTCCCCCATATAGTAACCCAAGGCGGTGAATACACTGTTCAGCGGGATACCCATCAACTGTACCTTGTCGCGGTCTATATTCAAAAAATATTGCGGTACATTGGCTTGGTACTGGCTGCTGACCGATGCCAGTGCCGGATAATTGCGGTAATGCTCCATCAAGGTCTCCACAGCACGCTGCATCTCGGTGGCGCCGAGGTTGTGGCGGTCTTCCAATTGGAGTTGCAGGCCTCCGGTAGCTCCCAGTCCGGGGATGGCAGGCGGGACCATGGCAAATATCTCTGCTTTCTGGATGCCATATACTTCCATATTGAAGCGCTGTACTACGGCTTCAGCCGTATGTTCCTTTCCCTTGCGTTCATTCCAGTTTTTCAGTACGATGAAGTAAGTGGCCGCATTGCTTTGCTCTCCACCTCCCATCACGGAGAAGCCGGATATGCCGATGTAGTCCTTTATTTCGGGGTAAGAATCGAGAATCTTATTTATCTGCTTTCCTACGGCTTGGGTGCGCTCCAGGCTCGATGCAGGGGGAAGCTGTACCACTGCGAGGAAATAGCCGTCATCTTCTTCCGGAACAAATGTGGACGGCCATTTGACAAACAGCAGGACAGCAATCAATGTGAAAACCGCATATGAAACGATGGAAGCGACAGGGCGTTGGAGCAGGTACTCCACTATCCGGTCGTAGACTCCTTGTGTCTTGTCGTACAGATGGTTGAACCCCCGATATAGGGGATTTTTGGAAGGCCGGGTAGGTTGCAGCATCAAGGCACAGAGTGCCGGAGTAAGGGTCAGTGAGTTGAATCCGCTAAGTACGGTGCTGGCTGCAATGGTCAAGGCAAACTGTTTATACAGTTGTCCTGATATGCCGCTGACGAGTGTTGTCGGGATAAATACGGCAAGCAGCACCAGCACTACCCCGACAATGGGTCCGGTAATCTCTCCCATCGCTTCGGTCACAGCCTGGCGGGAGGTGTAGCGCCCCGTGTCCAGCAGACGCGTGGAGTTCTCCACCACCACGATGGCATCATCCACCACGATGGCCACGGCAAGTATCAGCCCGAACAGCGTCAGCGTATTGATGGAGAAGCCGAACAAGGACATGACGGCCAGTGTGCCGATGAGTGATACCGGAATAGTGATACAAGGAATGACGACCGCCCGCCAGTTCTGCAGGAACAGGAAGATGACGAGAACTACCAGAAGGGTTGTTTCAAGGAACGTCACCATCACTTCGTCTATGGAGGCATGAATGACATCCGTAGTGTCCAGGGTTACATTGTATTGTATGCCTGCAGGGAAATTCTGCGAGAGTTCCTGCATTTTTGCCTTTACTCCTTTGGAAACGTCCAGCGAGTTGCTGCCAGGTTGCTGATAGATGGCGATGGCGGCGGTGGGTTTCCCGTCCAGTTGGGATACTACGCTGTAGGAGGCAGAACCCAGGTCGATGTGCGCCACGTCGCGCAGACGGAGTATCTTCCCTCCGGCTTCGGTACGCAGGATAATGTTGCCGAACTCTTCGGGTGAGGTAAGGCGCCCTTTTACGGTCAGGCTGTATTGATAGGCATTTTTATTGTCTGTGCCGATGGGTTGCCCTACGTTACCTGCGCTGACTTCTACATTCTGTGATTGGATAGCTTGGTATACATCGGCCGGCGAAAGATAGCGGATGCGCATGGCGGCAGGGTCGAGCCAGATACGCATGGAGTAGTCCCCTGCTCCCATCACATTGACGGCGCCTACACCGGGCACGCGCGTTAACTGGTCTACGAGATTCAGCTTGGCATAGTTGCTGAGGTAAAGTCCGTCGTAGTCTTTGCTGTCCGACGTCATCGTGAGGAACATCACGATGTTCGATGACTGTTTCTGCACCGTGACACCTTGTACCACAACGGGAGTAGGCAGTGACGACTGGGCCACGCTGACCCGGTTCTGAACTTGTACGGTAGCCATATCAATGTCCGTGCCTACGGCAAAAGTAATGGTAAGCGAGTAAGCGCCCGATGAGCTGGAGTTGGAGGACATATAAAGCATTCCGTCCACTCCGTTGACTTGCTGCTCGATGGGAATGCCGACGGTTTGTGCCACCGTCTGCGCATTGGCTCCGGGATATACGGCACTGACCTGCACAGTGGGTGGTGTGATGTCCGGATATTGGGCAATGGGCAGGATGCCCAGTGTGACCAGTCCTGCTACAACGATGAGCAGCGCCAATACGGTAGCAAAGATAGGACGGTCTATGAAGAATTTTGAAAACATAGGCTTTGGTATTAATCAATTCATATTAGTTGTCAATGGGATGTACTTTCATTCCATCCCTTACCTTCATCAGTGCTTTGGTGACGTAGCGCTCCCGGGGAGTGATGCCTGCCCTTATCTGGCGCAGGCTGTCCCCTATCAGTTGGCCGGTTTCTATATGGCGGTAGCGCACTATATTCGAATCGTTGACTACGTATATGTATTTCCCCAACTGGTCGGTACCGATGGAGGCGTCCGGCAGCAGGATGGCCTGCTGTTGCTCTCCGTAGGGCAAGGTGATGCTGACGTAGAGGCCGCTTTTCAGAAGTCCTTTAGGATTGTCGAGACGGGCGCGAATGTTCAGAGTTCCGGTGTTCAAGTCTACGTTGGGCGAAAGATAATCCAGTTGTGCAGGATAAGTGAGAAGCCCGTCTTTGCCCAGGCTGACGGTTACTTGCCGGGGAATGCTGTCCCCTTGCTGCATCAGCATGGAGAGCCATTGATTGTCTGCCACATTGAAGTACGTGTACAAATGGTCGTCTTTGTAGATGGTTGCCAGTGTGACGGGCTGCACGCTGCCGCCTACATAGCCTCCGGCATCCACCAGGTTACGGCTTACGGTGCCGTCGAAGGGAGCACGGACGGTGCAGTAGCTCAGATTGGTGCGTGCCGTGTTCAGGGCTGCTTCCGCATTGCTCACTGCAGCCTGCGAGGTTGCCACGTTGGATTGTGCTTGCAGCACTTGTATACGGCTTACAGCATCGCTTTTCACGGCCTCCTGCATACGTGTGTAGTTGTTTTGGGCGTATTCCAGGTTGGCGCGGGCAGTGTTGAGTTCTGCTTCTGCCTGCCGCACATTGTCTTGATAGACTGTCGGTTCGATGACAAAAAGCACTTGTCCCTGGCGTACCCGGCTGCCGGGAGCGTAAGAGATGGTCTGTAAGGTTCCGCTGACTCTGCCTACCAGGTCTACGGTCTTTTCAGAAGTCAGGTAGCCCGGATATTCTTTTGTCAGCGTGATGTTCTGCACTGTCGGGCGGGCCACGCTTATCTCGGGAACGGGCATCCTCTGTGCCGTTTCTTTCCTTCCCCCGCATCCCGTTGCCAGCAATGGCAGGATGAGCAGGGTGATGTACATTTGATTTTTCATATACGGTTCGGTTTAGTTTATATTCTTATTTCTGATTCATTTCATATCCGCCTCCCAATGCCTGGTATAAGGCTATCAGATGCAGCAAGGAGCTGCCTTGTGCCTGCACCAGTTGATTTTCGTATGTCAGGAGTGAGCGTAGTGCGTCCAGTACGTTCTGGAAGGGAGTAAGCCCTTGTTTGTACAAATCGAGGGAGAGCTTTAGCGTTTCTTCTCCCTGGTTGCATACTTCGCGCATGGCAACAATCTGTTGGATGGAGTTGCGGTAGGAGTTCATGGCATTATCTGTTTCCTGCACGGCGGTAAGCACTGTCTGGTTGAACTGGTGAATGGATTCATCGAGCTGGGCACGTGCCAGACGGGTAGCGTTCACCAGTTTGGTACCGCTGAATAAGGTCCAGCTGATGCTTGGAGCAATTTCAAACGTCATGCTGTTCCGTTTGGTTAAGTCCTTCAAGTCATGGGAGGAATAGCCGATGGAACCTTTTAGGAACACTTGCGGCAGCCAGTCTCTTTGGGATGCGCCAAGTATTGCCGCTTGTGCGTTGACTTGGCGTTCGGCTTGCCGTATATCGGGGCGGCGAAGCAGCAGGTCGGCAGGAATGCCGATGCCTATAGGTTCCATGTAGTCGGGCAGTTTACTCGGTTTTTCCAGTATGGGGCGGATATGTTGGGGATAAGTACCGAGTAAGATTGCGAGCGTCGTGATGTATTGGTTGATGCCTGCCTCCAGTTGCGGGATGGAGGCTTTGGTACTGTAAAACACGGATTGGGCTTGTGAAACGTCCAGTTTGGACACCAGTCCGGTTTTGTAGCGTACTTCGGTGATGTTGAGTACGGCTGCCTGGGTATGGCAATTGTGGGTCACTACATTTAGTTCTTGCTGCAGTTCGCGGAGTCCGATGTAGGCGGAAGCTATCTGGGCACAGAGGGATACCATGACGGAGGTGTATTCCTCCTTGCTTGCCATGAAGGTTTCCCGTTGTGCCTTTACCCGTTGGCGGATACTTCCGAATACGTCTAGCTCCCAACTGGCATTGAGCGAGGCGCTGTATGCACTGGTAATGGATTGCGGAAGTGCGTTGACATTGCCGCTGCTTTGCTGCCGCGCCCATCCTCCGTCCAATGAGATGGAAGGGGAAAAGCTGCCGCGTTCTATCCGCAGGTTGGCTTTAGCCATATCCATACGGTCCATGGCAGAAAGTACGGAATAGTTTTGAGTGGAGGCTACCGTAATCAGTGAATCCAGCATCGGGTCATCGAATGCTTTCCACCACTTGTCGTCAACGGGTGGTATTTGTCCGCTGAACAGATTGTCATCTCCGGGAATGGCATGGGAGACGTCCCTTCCCCAGCCTTGTGGGAGTGGTTTCTCAAGATAGCGGTTGGCTTTCTGTGCTATAGCCGCAGGACATAGGCATAATATGAGCAACGCAGTGCTCCAAGCTTTTATATTCATAAATAAAGGTTTAGGTGGTTATCTTTTTATGGGATTGATAACAACCTAAACCTTTATTTGTTTATGAGTATCTTATCAGGTGTACTGAGTATTATCAGAAAGCATACCCGAATCCTACATTCAAGTAGATAGGATACATGGCAAAGGTAATGGTATTGAAATCTTTCTTGAAAATATCATTCAATCCCCATGTAAGGTCGGCAAATACATTCAGATGCTTGAAGGCACGCCAGTCTACACCGGCTTGCACGCCCCATTGGATTTTGCGTAAATCATCCGAAAAATCGTAAGGAGCAATTTGTTCACCTTCAAATTTTACTTTGTCTCCGGTAGGATTATCTTTTCTTAAATAACCGTCGTTTACATGACCGGAGAAGTCACCACTGGTCATGAATGAAATGTAAGGACCTGCGCTTAAACGCACACGCGGACTTAATTTATAAGCTCCCAGCAACGGAATGGAAAAATAGGAACCGCGGAATTTGGTTTTGACCATACCTGTCCAGTTTCCTTTCAGTTTCTCGCCTCCGTCACCAATGATCTCCATACTATAATTTTTAGTACGTGCTTTGGTTTCCATTCCTTTGTTCTCCATCCGAAGACCAAGAATAATTCCCCATTTATTGTCTTTTCCCAGCCATTTGATGATATTTCCCTCTATAGAGAGATTGGCATTAGGTGAGTAACCATTTATGGAGCGAATTTCTTCAGGAAGCGGTAAAGGAGCAGTGCCGCCTATATTGAATCCCGCTTTAATTTCATATTCTAGTCCTCGTAAAGATGACCAGATAATCCCGTGGTTTCTATCTTCTTGAGCATACAACGCGGTTGTTACACTTGCCAGTATAAATATACCAATGGCTAATATGTTCTTTTTCATTCTTCTTGTGGTTTATCGTAGCCTAATTTAACTTCATCTATATATAATGTACTACCTGGAGCACCTTCAAAATGATCTCCCCGGATACTGGAAGAAAATACGATTGCAAGATTGTACTTTCCTGCCTCCAGTTTTCCTTGATCAACAAACTTCCCGGGGCGGAAGGTAAATGGTAGATAGAATTCTAACCATTGGTCAGTTTCTTTAGCATTGTCTATACGGGCAACAGCTATTATATTAGGGTTATCATCTGCCAGAATATTGGTTCCGTCAAGAATCTTTAAATCATCCGTACTTTCATAAAATACGGCATAAATGTCACAAATATCTTTTTTACCGGGTATGGGTTTTAGCTTATCCGGAGAATTTTTATCAAGTATATAGAATGTCTCTCCGGACTTGTATTTATAATATCCTTGTAAATGAGTAGGGATATACTCGAATTGGGAACCGAATTTTGTGGCTTTTAATGCATCTTGTAATGCATTGAGCACATCAAATGTGCCGATGAACAAATTACCGGCGGCAATAGGCATATTGACACTGTTGCCCAAAAAGCCCGTTTTGCGAGTAGTCAGGCCTAGACATTTACCTTTGTATCCTTGGGCATACTGGTAGGTAGGATATATATTATGGTCACCTTGTACACCAGTCAATGCAAATCCAGGGTTACCGCTTGCCCAAGTCATAGTTTCGACGCCTTGTTGGTCTGTCTCATAAAAAATTTGATATTTTCCCCCACTATTAAATTTCACATTTTCAAAACTATATGTACTATTGGTGACTCCGGAAAAAGAAACCTCTACCTTATATTGCTTTTTCCATTTGCGATCCTCGGAAGTGACCTCGTAATATTGCGGTTGCGAGAAGTCGAGCGTGCTTCCACTTTCCGGTGTGATAGTGGCACCCGGTGTCAAGGTGAATTTAGGAGCAAGTGCTGTGACATCGGTTCCCTTTTTTACAATCAAGGTAATTTTGTCGTTTTCAATGATCGGTTCTCTATTTAAGATATCACCGGGAACTGTGCATGTCTCTATATCAGCTTCGGCATTGAGTGCTTCATCTTGTATGCAAGATGTCATTAATATTCCCAGCAATGAATAAAGTATGAATAACTTGTTTAGCTTCATGTCTTTAAATTTAAATTTGTTGTTTCTATCTGACAAAACTACACCTTTTTTCTTTAACTATAGAGCTTTATGAGCTTATTTAACAAAAAAACGGCAATAGAGGTCTTGACTATTGCCGTTTTATATATAAAAATGTTCTATTTTTAATTATCTGAGCCGATATGTACGATTTTTCTTTTGGCTCTTACTGGCTTTTCCTTTACAACTTCCACTTTCTGTTCGGGAGTTATACCTGCCAGTTCCGGGTCAATCATGATACGGCCGCAATATTCGCAAACGATAATTTTCTTGCGTGAGCGGATGTCCAATTGTCTCTGGGGCGGAATCTTGTTGAAGCAACCACCGCAAGCATCACGCTGTACGTATACGATACCCAGTCCATTGCGTGAATTCTTACGGATACGTTTGAAGGACTGAAGCAGACGGGGTTCAATCTTTGTTTCCAGTTCTTTGGCTTTGTCTCTCAGCTTCTCTTCCTCTTGTTTGGTCTCGGAGATGATTTCGTCCAGTTCGCTCTTCTTTACGTCGAGGTCTTTTTGTCTTTCTTCCAGAGCAGCAGTGCTTTCTGCTACTTCTTGAGATTTTTCTTCCTCTTGTGCGGCAAATTCCTTGATACGCTTTTCGCAGAGTTCGATTTCCAATGTCTGGAATTCGATTTCCTTGCTCAAGAAGTCATATTCGCGGTTGTTGCGTACGTTGTCCTGCTGGTCTTTATATTTAGCTACGGAAGCCTTTGCGGTTTCAATTTCAACTTTCTTTCCTGCGATGGAGGATTTCAACTCGGATACTTCTGCCTTGATTCTGTCTATACGGGTACTCAGACCGGCTATTTCGTCTTCCAAGTCTTGTACTTCCAAGGGGAGTTCACCGCGCAAAGTCTTAATTTTATCAATTTCAGAGAGCATAGTCTGCAGTTGATACAGTGCTTTCAGTTTCTCTTCTACCGACAGATCTTGAGGGTCTTTCTTTACGTCTTTTGCCATATGATTATAAATATTTGATGGGATTTGTATTGATCTTTGTTTGTTCCACTTTAAGCCCGGGGAATTGTCTCTGCAGATATTCTGCAAGCAATTCCTTCGTGTATTGTTCACTTTCATAGTGGCCTATTTCAGCCAGAAGAATCTCTCGTTCATGTCCAAAATATTCATGATAACGGATTTCCCCCGTAATGAAAACATCGGCCGCAGCCGCAATAGCATCCGGAATCAGGAATGCACCGGCTCCTCCACAAATGGCCACACGTTGAATCTGACGTCCGGTCATTTTATTATGGCGAAGGCAACCGACCTCGAAGAGCTTTTTGATGCGTCGCAAGAAGTCGGTCTCAGTTTCAGGCTCCGACAATGTACCTATTATTCCGCTTCCGCTTATACCGTCATTCTGAGACGGAGTCAGGAAGGTAACATCCCTTAAACCAATCTTTTCGGCAATCTTGAAGTTTACACCTCCCACTGTATTGTCCAAGTTGGTATGTGCTGAGTAGATTGCTATATCATTTTTTATAGCTTTCAAAATACAGCGCTCCACATAAGTTGAACCGGAAATGGATTTTACTCCTTTGAACAACAGTGGATGATGCGACACAATGAGGTTAAACCCCAATGCTATCGCTTCGTCTATGACAGGTTCGGTGACGTCAAGACACAACAAAGCCCCTGTCGTTTCCGACTCTGTCAATCCTAATTGCAAGCCAGCATTATCATAGCTTTCTTGTAAAGGCAGAGGCGCGAAGCTTTCAAGGGCGCATACAAGTTCCTTTATTTTCATTCTATTTCTAAAATTACCGCAAAGATAGTGGAAATCTATGCGCTATCCTAGTACCAAATACATTTTTTGGTTGAAAAGACTTATCTTTGCCGCACAAACAAATACGAATGTCAATCCATGATCTCATTTTATTCGCAAAATCAGAACAAATCATGATCAGACATTCAATTGAACAAAAAACAGAATATTATAAATTGATAGAACATTATGGGATTATTTGTTAGCCTACCCCAAGGAGGCGGTACAGAAAAAACGTTGCAATTGAACTTTGGAGTCGAGACTGTTGCCGCTTTTCTTCCTGCTGAGTGGCATTTACAGAGTTTGATCCAACTGACTTGGCCCCATAAAAATACAGATTGGGCACCCATGCTTGGCGAGGTGGATGCCTGCTACATGGAGCTGGCTAAAGAGATTACTGACAGA